>Ga0111539_10003106_pt1 | contig 22004 bp, 27 predicted proteins | sample RhiMethybrSRZTD1_FD_79667 | JGI IMG/M metagenome (GOLD analysis project Ga0111539, IMG submission 79667) | Populus rhizosphere microbial communities from Tennessee, USA - Rhizosphere MetaG P. TD hybrid SRZTD1 (version 2) (version 2) | ecosystem: Host-associated > Plants > Roots > Rhizosphere >...
CGACGAGTACTTCCTCGTCGTCGAGGGCACGTACTTTCTGGTCGTTGAGGGACGTGAAACGCGCGTCGATGCCGGACATGAGTTCTTCATCCCGCGCGGCACGCAGATTTCCGGGAGGGTCACCGCGGGTACGCGTACGATCCACGTGTTCGGCGGACAGCGCGCGCAGCGCCAGGGTCAAGCTGGATGAGCTGACGACGCTCAGCGAGCGGCTCTTCGCGGTCGCGGCTCGGCCTCGGTCAGCGCACGCCCCCAGCGCTCGATCGCTTCCGCCACGTGCCCGAACGCACGGCCCTTGTCGGTGAGCTCGTAGCTGACTTTTACCGGCGGGCCTGGGTCGACGCGCCGCAGGATCAAGCCACGGGCTTCGAGGTCCTTCAGGCGGGCCGAGAGCACCTTGTCCCCCGGTCCCCGCGCTTGCTCGCTGAGCTCGCTGAAGCGCAGTGGCCGAGCCTGGAGCACGTTCAGGATCAGCGCGGTCCAGGGCCGGCCCAGCACCTCAATCGCGAGCTGGAAGGCCTGGCATTGGGAATCGACGGAGCGGGCCACGAAGCCACAAGCTAAGCCTTGTACTTTCCAAAGGGAAGTCGCTTGACAATCGAAACCCGGGGACCAGATGGCCTGAAAGGGAAATCACATGGAATTCACGCTGGTCCCACTCCTGATCCACAGCGACGCGGTTCCCGACGGGGCCCGTGCCGCGCTGAAGGCCGCGCTGGTCGCGCCGCCGGAGCACCGCCAGGCCGAGCTCGAGCTCGCGGCCCGGGTCCTGTTCCGCGAGACCGAGCTCGATTGCCGCGACGTGCGCGAGCTGGTCGGCTTGCGATCGGCATGAGCGAAATTGCGCTGAGCCTTCGCGCAACGGGTTCGGGGCTTGCAGGCGTGGCAACACGTGGCCACCGATCCGTTGGTGATTCCCACCGGCGCGCGCCGGGAACCGACCGAGCGACGCGTCGCGCTCACGGTGGTCGCAGCGTTCATCGTCGCAGGGATCAGCTGGGTGCTGCTCACCGACGTCCTCTTGTACTCGCTGATACGAAACGAGGTGGTCGTTGCCCGCATCGAAACCGCCAAGGGCTGGACTTTCGTCGGTCTCGCGGCGTTGCTCTTGTACGTCGTCACGTTGCGCAGCGCATCCCGCCTCAAACGCGCTCGGGAAACGTTTTTCGCGGTCGTGAACAGCATCGGCGACGGCGTACTGCTGCTCGGGCCGGATCGGAGGATCGCTTACGCCAATCGCGCGGCGGTGCGCATGCTGCGTGCGGGCTCGATGAAGGAGCTGGTCGGTATGGGCGCCGGCGAGTTTTCCCGGCGCTACCGCGTGTCGTTTCTCGACGGGCGCGTCGTGCCGTCAGATCAGTACGTCTCGCAGCGTGTGTTCGTCGAGGGCGGCACCCTGCAGTACAAGGCGCTGATTTATCCCCCCGGCGGTGCCGAGACCGTGATTTCGGTGACGGCCGCCGGGGTGCGCTCCGACGTCGCAGAACCCGCGGAGGTGGTGGTCAGCGTCATGCACGACATCACCGCCAGCGAGCGGATCGATCGCGTCCGCGATCAGTTCATCGCGGCCGCGGCGCATTCGCTGAAAACGCCGGTCGCGATCATCAAGGGCAGCTCCGAGCTGCTTTCCTGCGGCAAGGCGCCGGAGCTGGTGCGGCCGGCCGCCATGATCGAACGCCAGTGCGGGCGCATCGACCGGCTGGTGCAAAACCTGCTCGTCTTGTCGCGGATCCGTACCGGAACGCTGCGCCTGTACCCGACCGAGCTCGAGCTCCGCCCGCTGGTCGAAGAAGTCGCGCACGAGATGGCGCACGCCGCGGCCGACCACTCGATCGCCACCGCGCTGATTTCCGGCGCCCGCGTTCACGGCGATCGGGAGCGGCTGGCGATGGTCGTGCGCAATCTGATCGACGACGCGTACCGCACTTCCGTGGCCGGCGCGCCGTTGACGCTCTCGATGACGCTGCACGATGCCGACATCGAGATCGGCGTTTCGTACCAGCCGCTGACCAGGATGGCGGCGGCGCTCGATGCGCGCCACGGCAGCGACGACCTCGGCATCGGCCGTTACGTGACGGCAGCGATCATCGAGGCCCACGGCGGTATGATCGGCCAATACACGACCGGAGCCGAAGCCACCGCTTGGCTTCGCTTGCCGAGGATCGAGGCCAATGGACGCGCCTAGCGACGTGCTGGTGGTCGACGACGACCCGGACATGGTCGAGCTGATGCTGATCGTGCTCGAGCAGGCGGGTTACGTGGCCCGCAGCGCCCGCAACGGCCAGGAAGCGCTTTCGGCGGTGGCGGAACGCGCTCCGGGAGTCGTTCTGCTCGACATGCTGATGCCGGTGATGAACGGCTGGGAATGCGCTCACGAGCTGCGCTCGCGTTACGGAAACGCCGTGAAAATCGTGGTCGTGACCGCCGCCGAACACCCACGCGCACGGGCCGAAGAAGTGGGCGCCGACGACGTGCTCCCGAAGCCCTTCGACATGAGCAACCTGCTCCGGGTCGTGGCGCGCTACGTGAAAAGCGCGGGCTCCGCTTCCAGTCCCGTCAGCTCGCATCATGAAAGATGACGCCGAGCGCGTAGCGCTCTCCCGAGCGCAGCCGGCTCACGCCATGTCGGGTGTTCACGCGGTAGATCCCGCGCGTGCCCTGCACGGGTCGCTGCCGCACCGCGAAGATCACGGCATCGCCCGCGCCCAGCGGCACCACCTCCACCCGCGACTGCATGCGCGGCCGTTGCTCGGTGAGCACGAACTCGCCGCCGCTGAAGTCGCGCGCCGGATCCGAGAGCAGGATCGTGAGCTGGAGTGGAAAGACGTGCTCGCCGTAAAGATCTTGATGCAAACAGTTGTAGTCATCCGCGCGGTAGCGCAAAAGAAGCGGTGTCGGACGAACTTGTCCCGCGCCATGGCAGCGTTCGACGTATTCGCGGTGTGTCGCGGGGTAATCGACGCCCAGCGCCAGCGCCGCGCTCCAGCGGTTCGCCACGGCGACGAGCTCGGCGTAGGTCAGCGTGCGCAACAGAGCCACGTCATCGGGTAGCGGATAGTCGAAATACTTGTACTCGCCGCGCCCGTAGCCGTGACGCGCCATCACCACGGTGCTGCGAAACGCGGCCTCGTCATAAGCGGCTACGAGCGCGCGGCGCTCCACCGCGTTCAGCATCTGCTCGACGCGCGCGAAGCCGCGAGCCTCGAGCTCCTCGCGGACCGAGTCCCAGCTGATCGCTTGCAGCCGTTCGGCGAGGCCTGGGTTGGTCACGGAGCGGAAGCTAGCGTCGGCTCGGGCGGGCGGCACTCCGGAGCTTGCTCGCGAATTCGCTGATCGAAAGCACGCGGGCTTGACGTTGTCGTCCGGCACGACTATAACCACTTGGTTATAAAACATGGGAGTTATCGAATGACGCCGGCCGATCGCCTGGACGCCACGTTCGCCGCGCTCGCCGACCCCACCCGGCGTGCGATCCTCGCGCGCCTGGCCGCGGGCGAAGCAACGGTCAAGGAGCTGGCCGAGCCGTTCGCCATGAGTCAGCCGGCGATCTCCAAGCACCTCAAGGTGCTGGAGCGCGCGGGCCTGGTGTCGCGCGGACGGGACGCACAGCGCCGGCCGCGCCGGCTGAGAGGCCAGCCGCTCGCCGCCGCCCGCGACTGGCTCGAGAACTATCGGCAATTCTGGGAGGGCAGCTTCCAGCGCCTGGACGTGCTGCTCGACGAGATGAAGACGCGAGATGCGCGCCGTGGACGCGCGAAACGTTAGGAGAAGCCCGATGACCAAGCCAACGAGCCTGAAAGTGACCACGCCCTCCGATCGCGAGATCGCGCTGACTCGCGTCTTCGACGCCCCGCGCGAGTTGGTTTTCGAGGCCTACACGAAGCCCGAGCTCTTGAAGCGCTGGTTCGGACCCGTCGGCTGGAGGCTTGCGGTGTGCGAGATCGATCTCAGGGTCGGCGGCAACTGGCGTTATCTGATGAGAAAGGACGACGGTACCGAGATGCGCATGAGCGGCGTCTACCGGGAGATCGTCGCGCCCGAGCGAATCGTCAGCACCGAATCGTTCGACGATCCCTGGTACGAGGGTCAGGCCGTCACCACGACCACGTTCAGCGAAGCTGCGGGGAAAACCACGTTCGTCTGCACGGTTCGCTACGAATCGCAAAAAGTGCGCGACGCCGTGCTGAAGACGCCGATGGAATCCGGCGTTGCCTCGAGCTACACGCGTCTGGCGGAGCTCTTGGCGCTCTTGCTCGATCAATCCGGCGCGGCCTGAAATCCGCGTCGCACGGGGATTTTCCGCGGTTGACGTACTGCTAGCGAGGCCGCACTCGAGGAGCGCATGAGCGCGCTCTACCGAGCACCGGAAGTGGTGGTTCTGCTCGTGGTTCTCGCGGTGGTGGTAGCCTCGCTCGAATTCGGGTTTCGGCTCGCCAAGCACGTCCCGGTCGAAGAAGCGCAATTTAACCGGATCGCGACGCCGATCCTGGCGCTGATCGGCCTGGTGCTCGCGTTTTCGTATTCGCTGGCGGCTGATCGCATGGCGGATCGCCGTGCCGCGAACGTCCAGGAGGTGAACTCGATCGGGACGTTCTGGTTGCGCACGGCCCTACTTCCGGATCCGACCCGATCCGCGATGCGCGTACGCGTGCGCCGCTACGTGGACGTGCACTTCGAGCATCGCGCCGCCGGTATCGACGAGGCGCGGCTTCGGGTGCTGGAGCGCGAAGCCGAGCAGTTGCAGAAGGAGTTGTGGAAGCTCTTGATGGGAGAGGCACAGCACACGCCCGAGTCCACGATGCTGCTCGTGACGCCGGCGTTGAACGCGATGTTCGACGACACGGCGACCGCGCTGGCCGCGAGGGAAAATCGGCTGCCCGACACGCTGATCTTGTTCTTGTTCGCGCTGGTCGCCGCCGCGAGCTTCCTTGCCGGGTACGGGCGCGCCCCGCGCCACCCGGTGCTGTGGATCGCGCTGGCGGTCGTGGTCGGCGGTGTGCTGGCGGGGCTGCTAGACATGGATCGCCCGCGGCGCGGACTGATCGTGACCGACCAGACCCCGTTCGTGCGGCTGCGGGACAGCATCCAGTCCGACTGAGCTCGGCGCAGCGCTTCTACTCGCTGCGCCCGGAGCCGTTCCGTGAGCTCGACGCCTGGACGCAGCGGGCGTCATGGGTTGGGAGATGGAGCTCGTCGAGCTGGCCAAGGTGCTCGCCGGCAAGCGGCGTTGAGCGCTCATTGGCGTCCCGCGTCTCCCGCGTCGAGGATCACTCGAGCGACCGCCGCCGGTCGGTCGAGCTGGACGTAGTGGTTCGCATTCGGCAGATCGACGTGCCGCTGGTTCGGGAACTGCGCGGCAAAATCGGCGGCGACCCCCGGTCCGAGATAGGGGTCGTCCGCCCCGAACGCGATGCTGACCGAACGCTGGAAAGCCTGCATGCGAGGGATCGCCGCCGCCCGCGCGGCGACCTCGTCGAACAGCTGCCCCGCGAGCGCGAAGAACGCGGGCCGCATCGGCAGTGATTCGGCCGCGAGCACGGGCAAAAACTCGTCGCGTGCCGAAGCCTTGTCGAAGAACCGGCCGATCTGGTCGCGGAAGCCGATGATTTCTTGCTCGGCCGAGCCATCGAGCCAGAGCGCGGGGTCGGCCGACATGCGCTCGACCAGCGCGTCGCGGACAGCGCCGGCGACGGCGAACTGGGCGAGCCCCTCGGGAGGCCTGCTGGCCTGGGTGGGGTGATAGACCGTGTTCAAGATCACCAGCGCGGCGACGCGCTCCGGGTGATCGAGCGCCCAGTCGATGCCCGGCCAGCCCGAGGCGTCGTGGACGACCAGCACCAGCTGTTCGAAGCCGAAGTGGGCGACCACTGCCTCGAGATCGGCGCGCAGGCTGGCAGCGTCGTAGCGATGGTCCTCGGGCGCCGGTTTGTCCGACGCACCCCAGCCCAGAAAATCGAACGTCACCACGTCGCGCTGGTGGCGCACCAGCGGCACCACCGCGTCGTAGAGGTGCTGGCTGTCCGGATAGCCGTGCAGCAAGAGCACAGGCGGACCATTCCGTCCCTCACCGGCGGCAAAATGGCGGGCCGCGAGTCGATAGCCGTCCCGCGCCACCGCATGGTCGGTGTAGGGGTTCTGGCTGCGGAAGCGGGCGACGTAGCTCTCGAGCTCACCAGCCGGGCCGCCCTGCGCGTCGCCGGCCCAGGCCGAGTCGCCGCAGCCCGCGATGCCGAGCGCGAGCGCGCAGGCCGCGGCCGAGAGCGTGTTGGAAGTCGATTTCGGAGTCGAGACGGGATTGAGAATGGTCATTAGGTGTATATGCACGGAAGAGCTTTACCGTCAAGCGGGTGCCTGGAAGTTTCACGATTATCGCTACAATCGAGGCCAGGCCGGCTTGATGATCGAATAAAGCGTGTATAAGAACGCAATTCATGGACTTCGCCACCGCCGCCCGCACGATTGCCTCCGAGTGCACCTGCATCCGGGTGCGCCAGGCAGCACGGGCCCTCACCAGGATCTACGACGAGGCGCTGAGGCCCACCGGCGTGCAGACGTCGCAGCTCACGGTGCTGGTCGCTGTGGCGCATTTCGGTGAAGCGGGGGCCAGCATCAACGCGCTGGCCGAGGTGCTCGTCATGGACCGCACTACGTTGAGCCGAAACCTGCGGCCGCTCGAGAAGCTCGGACTGTTGCGCGTGGCACGGGCGCCGGGCGACGCGCGCCAGCGCCTGGTCTTGCTCACGCGGCAGGGCGAACGGGTGATCGAACAGGCGTACCCGCTGTGGCAGCGTGCCCAGCGCGAGCTGAAACGGCTGGCAGGGAGCGAACAACCGCGGGCCGCCCGCGAGAGCCTGAGCGGGCTCCTCGACGCGCTCGCTCCCGGCTCCGATCCGCGCCGGAGCCGCGACAAGGCCGGCGCATGACGCCACAGCGGCCGGTATCCACGTCACAAGAACGTCAGGGCCGGGCGAGTCGCGGGATACCGTGTCGGACCGACAAAATCCCCTTGTTGATTCGCCTTGTGCGAAGCCCGAGCCGGCGCGCGAAGAAAAATGTCCGGCGGCCGTGCGCTCGAACGTCGACGGTTTGAAACCAGACGCCGAGCCCTCAGATTGGCGTCCTGAGAGGAGACTAGACATGGCTGATTTCGTTTTTCTGTTCCGGTCGTCGGCGGCACAAGCGAACGACGCGATGGGAACGCCGGAGCGGGCCCAGCAAAGCATGCAGGCGTGGCTCGCGTGGTTGCGCGAGCTCGAGACCAAGGGTCACCTGAAGCATCCAGGGCACCCTCTCGAGCGCACTGGCAAGCTGGTCAGCGGCAAGCAGCGAGTGGTCACGGACGGTCCCTTCGCCGAGGCCAAGGACCTGGTGCTCGGCTTCATGGTGATCGAGGCGCGGGACATCGAGCACGCCGTGGAGCTCTCGGGCGCGTGCCCGATCGTCGTGGGTGGTGGCGCGGTCGAGATCCGCCCCGTGATGGACATGAAGTTCTGAACGAACGAAAGGAGCAAGACCAATGCGACGAATCGTAGCGTTCAATCGGGTGACGGCCGACGGGTACTTCGCGACGCCCGACGGAAAACTGGACTTTGCGGTGCCGGACGACGAGGTCGATCAGGCCGGCGCCGCGGGGATTCCGGAAGCCGACACGATCTTGTTCGGGCGCAAAACCTACGACGCCTTCGAGTCGTTCTGGCCGCACGCGCTGGACGACGCGAAGACGGCCCGCGATCCGCACACGGTGGGCAGGCATAGCCCGGCAATGCGCGAGATGGCGGTGTTCATCAACGCGGCCAAGAAGGTGGTGTTTTCGCGAACCCGCAAGGAGGTGGCGTGGAAAAACTCCGAGCTGGTCCGCGACTTCGACCCCGAGAAAATCGAGGCCATGAAGCGCGCTCCCGGCAAGGCGATCATGATCTTCGGCAGCGGGCAGATCACCTCGCAGCTCACCCAGCACGGGCTGATCGACGACTACCTGTTCGTGCTGACCCCTGTGTTGCTCGGCAGTGGCCGCTCGCTCGTGAGCGGCGTTACGCAGCGGCTTCCGCTGGTGCTCGCGGAAGTGAAGCAGTATCGCACCGGAAACGTGACGCTCCACTACACGCGCCGGGACCAGGTGTGAACACGCGCGAGCTCGAGCCCCAGCTGTTCCGGCGCGAGGCCGCGCGCATGGTGGCCGCGCTGACGCGCATCTTCGGAACGCACAATCTGGCGCTGGCGGAAGACGTCGTGCAGGACGCCTTCTGCCGGGCGCTGGAGGTTTGGAAGACACGCGGCGTTCCCGAAAATCCGTCGGCGTGGCTGATGGCGACCGCGAAAAATCGCGCGCTCGACGTGGTGCGCCGGAAGCGCACGGCGCAGAGCTTCGCGCCGGAGATGGGCCGGCTGCTCGAGACCGAGTGGACGCTCGCGCCGGCGCTCGACGAGGCGTTCGCGGCGCACACGATCCGCGACGCCGAGCTTCGCATGATGTTTTCATGCTGCCATCCTCGGCTCCCGGAAGAGGCGCAGCTGGCGCTGATTCTCAACGTGCTGTGCGGCTTCGGGGCGGGCGAGATCGCGAGCGCGCTCCTTTCCAGCCCCGCCGCGATCGAGAAGCGCCTGGCGCGCGGCAAACAGGCGCTGGCCGGCGCGAAAAGCCTGTTCGATCTCGGCGACGCGGAGTTCACGGCGCGTCTCGACACCGTCAGGCGCGCTCTGTACCTCCTCTTCAACGAGGGTTATCACAGCGCCGCCGCGGGGCCGGGCGTGCGCAGCGAGCTGTGCGCCGAGGCGCTGCGGCTGACCGCGCTCTTGCGCGAGTACGCGCCGGCCGCGACGCCGACCACCAGTGCGCTCGGGGCGCTGATGTGCCTGGACGCGGCGCGGCTTCCGGCGCGGATCGACGCGGCCGGGGACCTGAGCGCGCTCGTCGAGCAGGATCGATCGCGCTGGGACGCGCGCTTGATCGCGGAGGGGCTCGAGCTGCTCGAGCGTTCGGCCGCGGGCAACGAGCTGACGCAGTATCACGTCGAGGCCGCGCTCGCCGCCGTGCACACGAGCGCGCGCACGATCGAGGACACCGATTGGGCGACGATCGTCTCGCTTTACGATCGGCTGATGGCGATCGCGCCGTCGCCGGTGGTCGCGCTCAATCGCGCGATCGCGATCGGCCAGCGCGACGGGCCCGAACGCGGGCTCGAAGCGCTCGCCGCGATCACCGATCGCGAGCGGCTGAGCCGCTATCCGTTCTACGTCGCTGCGCTCGCGGAGCTCGAGCTACGCCGCGGCAATCGCATGGCGGCGCGGCGCCACTTCGGCGCGGCGCTCGAGCTCGCGCGTAACGATGCCGAGCGGCGCTTTCTGGCGAAACGGATCGAGAGCGTGAGCTAACGGTCGTTCGAGGCGTCCAGCACGGGTTTGAGGTCGACCACGGGCGTGCCGTCGAGTGCTTCGAGTGGGGCCACCCGGAGCCGGGTGCCTTCGCGCTCCAGGATCGTCACGCGATGCAGACCGAGCGGATTGGGCCGGTCCGGCGAGCGCGTCGCGAAAACGCCGGTGATCGGCAGGCTCGCATCGCCTCGCGGGTGCAGCTTGAGCACGTCGCGCCGCGCGCGGTCGAACCAGGTGACGACGATCACCTCGTCACCGGTCAAAAGCCCGGTCAGCCCCTCGCGAAACTGCGCCGCGAGCTCGAGCCACGCCTCGGGCGCGCCTTCGTAACCTTGCAGCGGCGCTTGTGCGCGATCCTTCAAGCTCGATCGAACGAAGCCGATAGGCGAAAGTGTGAGCTCGGGGGTGGCGGCCACGCCCGGACTATAGCTCGATCCGTTCGGCGCTAGCTCATCGTCTCGAAGTCGCCGGGTTTCCAGGAGCCGTCGAAGACCGGCGCCTCGGGGCCGTAGATACGGAAGTAGACGAACCACCCTTTGCCGGGGAGTGTCTGAATCCATCGTGTTTCCTTTCCGGGCGGCGGCTTCGGGCCGAAGTAGAGGTCGAGCGCGGGCTCGCCGTTCGTGCCAGCGAGCTCGAACAGCGAGCGCAGCGCGGCATTGGCCTGGCTGGTCTGGATCTGCGAGCGCGTCGCGGCGTCGTAGACGGTCACCGACCAGAACAGGTGACATGGCACCGGCAGCGGCACCCTCAGCCTGTAGAGCTTGCCGCCATCGAGATACGCTCCGCTCGCGTCGCGCAGGCCGAGCCAGTAGAGCGAGCCGGCTCCCGGCGAGCGCCGGAACATCGCTGGCGAGGCGCAGATCGCCTGCGAGAACCAGCGGTTGCGAGCCTCGATGTCGATCCCGGTCGGCAGCTCGAAGTCGCCGTTTTCGTAGCGCAGCGCCGCCCACTCCCAGCGCCGATCCTTCCACGCCATGCGATCGGGCCGCTCGCTGGCGAAACCCGCGTCGAGCATCTGGTCGCAGCCGATCTGAGCGGCGCGCTCGAGAATCGCTTTCATGCGCGGGTCGGGCGCGAAGGCGCTGCCGCGCTCGATGCTCAAGGTGGTGAGCAGGCCGTACATGGGCCGGAACTCCTCGAAAGTCGGCTCCTCTTGCACGACCTTGTGGAGCTTTTCCCAGAAGCGAAGGTCCCGTTCCCAGCGCAAACAAGTCAGGTCGAGCGGCGCCTCGGTGCGATCCAGGAACGCGACCCCGGGTGAGCTCGCGGCGCGGGCGTGCGGATAGATCTTGATCTTGCGCAGCGCGTTCAAGGCGCTCGAAAGGTCCCCATTCACCGGCAATGCCCGGAGCGCGAGCAAGACCTTGTACGTGACCGCGCGCGCCACGCAGTACCCCGGCATCGTGTCGCCGGTGTGTCGAGGCGGCAGGATCAAGTGCTTGCCGCCCTTGCCGGCGTCGGGGCCGGGCAAGCCGATGTCGTGAACCCACCGGAAGTGGTGATCGTTGACGACACCCAGGAGCGGCCCCGGGGGAACTTCCACCACCATCGGCCCGGATTCTTTCAAATCGAGCACGGCTCCGAGATAGGGCGTGTCGGAGTTGCCGGTGAACACCACGTGCCGGGGTGCACACGCCATGATCAACGCGGCCTTGTTGTCTTCCGCGCCGGCATCGCGCTGCCCGTGCATCGCTCCTTCCATCGAAACCGTGGGATAAAAGAAGCAGTAGGCTTGAATCGCGCGGCTCAGATCGGCCTCGTCAGCAACGCGCCGGGCTTGCTCGGGTGTCCGGAAGCCAGCGGGTGCGTGACTTTGGATCTGCGTGGTCATGGATTTCTCCTCGCCTGACGGGCTCGACGTAAAACATCGGCATCGCAGCAAGCAGTGTGCCCGTGTGGACACTGTGATCAGGCACGGGCGAGTCGCTTCGGAGCGGCGGCATTACCACGGGGCACGTTGCAGCTCCGTGCCGCCGTTCCACGAACGAGTGCAATCGCGCGGCGAAAACCCGCTACCGCCCCCAGAGCGTTCGATAGCGCTGCGCGGAGAGCGGCAACCTCGTCGTGTCGTAAAGCGACGAGCAGAAAAGCTTGGCTGGCTCTTCGTTGAAATAGGTCTCGTATCCGACGATGTCGGCGTTCTCCGCGAACACGCGGTGCATGCGCTCGATGTAGAACGGATTGTCGCGGCCGTAGTCGACGTCGGGTACGCCAGTCGCGAAGCAGTCTACGGCGCACCAGCGCCCGGAGCCGAACAGCTTGCGGTGGGCACGCGCGAAGTCGACCACGGTGCAGATGCCTTCGGGTCCGCGGCACTGATCGAGAAAGGCTTGCTCGGTCTTAGACGCCGGCCACATGTCGAACGCGTCGATCCCCACGACGTCCACGAACTCGTCGCCGGGGTACACGTCGAAGGCGTGCCCGCCTTCGGGATTCTCGGTGCCGTGGGCGTCCATCGACCAATCGATCAGCACCTCTGGCGCGTGTTCGCGGATCGCGGTGACGATCCGGCGAAAACACGCGATCCACGCGACCGGATCGGTCGCCTGCCAGGGGACGTCGTTCCCGTTGAACTGCCAGCCCAGGCGCACGATCGAGTTCTGGCGACCGTGTGCCACGAGGGTCTCGCCGAAGTCGCGCCAGTAGGCATCGAAGTTTCCGGCGGCGCAGGCGGCGAGATCCGCGGCTGAGACAGCCTCGTTGTAGGCTCTTCCCGCCCACATCGCTTGAGCGATCACGAGCACGCCCGGAAAATCGCGCAATTCGTCGAGCCATGCACCCGGCTGGGTGAGGGTGTCCCACGTCTCGTAGTTGGTCATCACCACCGCGACGTCGTTCGGCCGGCCGCGGTACGCCGCCCACGCCGCGATCTCCGCCGGATCTTGGAGAACGTTCGTCCCGGACGGCCACGGCAACCCGGAGAGCGAGGGAGGCCGGCTGCGCGGGCCACGCGTGGGCGCGCCGTCCGGTGAGTTGTTACCGAGCGACGTGTAGCCGTCCGCGCAAGCCGAAAGCGTCAGCAATGCGAGCGCAGTGGCGCGGAGATGGTGCTGTGTCACCGCGGAGTCCCGGTGCGCGCACCGGCTGGGCACGCGCGCCGGACTCGTTCGGCCAGCGGCGAGCTCGCGTGCGCGGCGAGGAAGCGGCTTGCTGCTGCCTGCGCCTCGGTTTGACGGCCGAGCTTGCACAGCGTGACGATCCTAGCGGCCTCCCTCTCTTCGTCGAGCACGCCTTTGGCGCCGCTCGCCTGGCGTTGCTCGAGCAGCGCGAGCGCCCGGTCATTTTGGCCGGCCGACAGCGCCGCACGGACCTCGCGCAGCAGCCGCGCGTCCTCGGTGAACCCGGTGTCCGCGCTGGGCGCCGGCGCCGCCTTGGGTTTCGGGTCGCTCGCGCGCGGTTTGACGTGCTGGGGAGGCAGCGCGGCGACCGCTTCCGCAGTGGGCGGCGGCGCCGGCTCGCCGAGCGCATGCCCGCTCGATTCCCGCGCCGGAGCTTGCCCCGCCGCCGCTCTCGGAAGGCTCGCGGTTTCATGCTGCGAGTCGGGCGGCGATGCGCTCTTCAGCGCCAAGTACGCGCCGCCCCCCGCGACGGTGAGCGAGCCGGCGACGGCCATCCACGCCACCGCGGACATGCCGAGCACTTTGGCCGCCGCCGTGGTCGCGAACGTGCCCATGCCGGCAAAGACTCCGGCGCGCGCCGCCGACAGCACGGCAGCGCGCATCCTTTCTCGTTCGGCGGGCGGGAGCCCCGCTTCTTCGCGCGCTGCTCGGACCAGAGCTCCCGCTTCGGGACTCAAGCCACTCATCGCCGAACCACTCCTTGCTCGCGCGCTCGAAATCGGGCGAGAGCTAGCTCGAACTTTTGGCGGGCCGCACGCAAGCGGGCATAAGCGGTGTTCAGATTGATCGAAAGCGTTTCGGCGATCTCCGGTACGCTGAGCTCCTCGAGCTCGGCGAGCACGAACACCGCTCGCTTGTCCTCGTCGAGCGTCTCGAGCAGCTTGTAGAAAAGCTCCACCCGTTCGGCGTGGGCCGCGCGTTCGAGCGGCTCTTCCGAGCGGCCGCCCAGGTGGTCCGGGTCGACGCGCGGGCTCTCGCCGCGCTCGGGACCTTTTCTGCGCAGGCTGCGGCGATGATTCCGCGCCACCCCGAGTGCGACCACGAACAACCAGGACTTGACCGACCCCGAACCGTCGAGCTCGGCGAGCCGCCGGTGCACGACCACGAACACGTCCTGAAAGGCATCGGAGAGACCCGCGGGGGGCACACCCAGGCGGCGCAGCGACTGGTAAACGTAGTCCGCGTGCCGATCGTAAACCTCCTCGAGCGAAACCACCGTTCGGGGCTCGGGCTCGGAGACGCCGCCCGTCAGGGGATGGCGCACTGTCAAAAGGGGAGGTGCAGGCACGCAGTTACCAAATTGTCCGGGATCGAGAGCGTCTGTGAAGGAAAAGCGGGGCCGGTTTTGTCGCGCTAGAAATGGGCGTCCAGCCCCAGGAAAGCCCGACCGGCGACGGCGGCCGGGCGATGCACGTCGCCGACGCCGTCGAGGCCGAAGCGCTCGCGCCGCTGCGGTATCACGGCTCGCAGGCCGGCCCCGATCGAAAGCGGGCCGACTACCGGGATGCGTGCGACCGCTCCGGCGCCGAGCGCCAGCCAGATCGCGTGGTCGGTGCGCGGCGAGTCCACTCCGAACCCCGTCCCTTCGAGCCGATCGAGCTCGGGCCCCGCGCAAAATCCGAAGTCGAGACGCCACGGGACGGCGCAAAGGTCGAGGCCGGCGCTGAGCAGGCCGAACGACGCACCCGCGTCCGTACCCGGAACGCGCGAGGTCTGGTGGGCCCAGAGCTCGCCGTGCGCTTGCAGCCGCCACCACGACCCGCGCACCCCCGGGATGAGCCCGACGCCGACCGCGAGCGAGGGCATCGTTCCGAGGTCCGCGACCGCTCCGACGCCGAAGACCAGCTCGACAGCGCGCCGCTCTGGGGGCGGCGCCGGCGGGGGTGCAGGCGGCTTCGCGGGCGGGGGCGGCGGGGGTGCGGGTTTCGGCGGCTCTGCGACGTCGAGCACGCGCGGATCCACCATCCACGCCAGGATCAGCACCGTGGCTTCGGCCATCGCGGCGCACGAGCGCTCTTCGATCACGCGGCGGCCTTTTTTGCCGTCGACGAGCGTCGTCAGCTCGACGCGAAAACGTCCTTCGCCGAGCTTTCGCACGTCGGCTCGCACTCGAACGTCCGCGCGCTCGTTCGGCCGCGTCGCTTCCACCAGCTTCGAAACCTGTGCCAGCACGGCGCGCGCGGTCGGGCAGTGCTCGCCATCGGGCGTGTTCCACTCGAGCTCGACCGGCGGCTCGTCCGCGCGTGCGGTGGAGCAGGTGCCGGTCAAGAGCAGCAGCGCGTTCACGAGGATCCGGAAAGCGAGCCGCTTTCGGCTGGCTTCCGCTTTCCGCGCCTGCATCGAGGGTGGACCATACTACCGCGGAGCACATGAACTCCTTCCCAGGGTATGAGGTCCAGCTCCCCCAATGTGTCGAGCGCTGTTGGTACAATATATAGAATTTGGCTAGATTGTTCCGAATGATTGCACGCGCCGATCTGGACGCGATCCTGGTTTTCACGCGCGTCGCGCAGGGCAAAAGCTTCACGGCGGCGGCCAAAGCGCTCGGCATGCCGAAGTCCACGGTGAGCCGAAAGCTCGCCGAGCTCGAGCAGCGGGTCGGCGCGCGGCTGCTCCAGCGCACGACGCGGACCGCCAGCCTGACCGACGTCGGGCGCGTCTACTACGAGCACTGCGTTCGGATCGTCCGCGAAATCGAAGATGCCGAGCTGGCGGTGGCTCAGCTGAAAGCTACCCCGCGCGGCGTGATCCGCGTCAGCGTGCCGCTCGCGTTCTCGATGCTCGGTCCGCTGCTCGCCGAGTACCTGCGCCTGTACCCGGAAGTGCGCGTGGATCTTTTGTGCACTGATCGCCGGGTCGACCTGGTCGAGGAGCGCTTCGACCTGGCGCTGCGCGCCGGAGCGACCCCCGACTCGACCCTCGTCGCACGCCGTCTCGGAGCGGTCCGGCGGCGCTTGGTGGCCGCGCCGCAGGTACTCAAGAAGCTGGGAAAGCCGCGCGATCTGGCCGATCTCGAGGCGCGACCCTGTCTGGCTTTCGCTCCGGAAGGCGGCACCTGGGAGCTCGAGCGCGGCGCCAAGAGCGCCGCGGTGACGGTCGAACCGCGGCTGGTGGTCAACGACTACGAGATGCTGCGCGCCGTCGCGCGCGCGGGACTCGGGATCGCGCTCTTGCCCGAACACCTGTGCGCCGAAGACCTGCGCGAAGGGCGGCTCGTGCCCGTGCTGGATGCATGGTCGGCGCCCGAGGTGCCCGTGTTCGCTCTCTATCCGAGCGCGCGCCAGCCTCCGCCCACGGTGATGGCCTTGCTCGAGCTGCTCCGACAGCGCCTGTCCTTCGCCGCGGCTTGAGCCAATATTGTTCCGATTATAGAACAGTGATTGCCATTCCTGAGCATTGTCCAGAGCGGACTCCGTGCGCAATCTGGGCGGACGCAGAGGAGAAAAGGATGAACAGCACGGAAATCGCAACCAATTCGCCCGGCACGCAGGCTCGGTCGACCTCGTTCCGTGAGATCGAAGGCATTTACCCGGCGCCCGGGCTGCACTGGGTCGGCGACGGATTCCGCGTGCGGGGCTACTTCTCGAGCATCCCCGACGCGGCGGAGAAGCTGAATCCGTTCTTGCTGCTCGATTACCACCCGACCTACGACTACCCGCCGGCACCCCGTCCCCGTGGCGTCGGCGTGCACCCGCACCGCGGTTTCGAGACGGTGACGATCGCCTGGCAGGGCAGCGTCGCTCATCACGACAGCGCGGGCGGCGGCGGCGTGATCGGCCCGGGCGACATGCAGTGGATGACGGCGGCCTCCGGCGTGCTGCACAAGGAGTACCACGAGCAGAGCTTTGCGCGCCGGGGCGGACCGTTCCAGATGGCGCAGCTCTGGGTGAATCTCCCGAAGGCGCACAAGATGTCGGCGCCGCGCTACCAGAGCGTCGTCGCGGATCGGATGGGCCTCGTGACCTTGCCGAACGACGGCGGTTCGGTGCGGGTCCTCGCCGGCGAGTATCAGGGCGTCGCCGGACCCGCCGAGACGTTCACGCCGATCAACGTCTTCGACGTGCGCCTGAACGCGGGAGGTAGCGCGGACTTCGTGCTTCCGTCGCATCACAACGCGGGCCTTCTGGTGCTCAAGGGCGCGGTCACGGTCAACGGCGCGAAAGCGACGCTCGAGGACTTCGTCGTGTTCGAGAATACGGGCGAGCGCGTGCAGCTCGAAGCCGAGACCGAAGCCCAGGTGCTGCTCCTGAGCGGCGAGCCGATCGACGAGCCGATCGTGCAGTACGGCCCGTTCGTCATGAACACCGAGCGCGAAATCATGCAGGCGTTCGCCGACTACAGCGCCGGCAAATTCGGCTTTCTCGAGGACTGAAGAGAGCGTCAGCCGCCGTTCGCCGCGGGCACGTACCCGCGGCACGGCTGCCCGCGATTCGAGGGACACGGCGGAAGCGGCGCGCCTGCGCTCTTCCCCGGCGCCACCGGTAACACCAGCTTCGAGGCGCCCAGCCGGATCGTGTTTTCGATCGAGCCGTCTTCCACGGTGTCGAACGCCCAGCGCGGACGATCGCCGCCCGGCGCTTGCACCGTGACGCGGATCCGGCTCCCCGCACGGAACGCGTAGGCCACGGGGTGGATCTGCACTCGGACCTGTTCGAACCCGCCCGTGGGCATGTCCCGCGCGTCCTTCGCGAGGTGAGTCTGGACCGGATCGGTGGCCGAGGAGAGTGCCGCGTCGAGTGCCCGGTGCGTGGCTCGCAGCCACCCGCTCTGGACGAACATCTCCTGACCGTCGGCGCGGACGTCGGACAGCGTCACCTGCAGGTCGGTGTTCGCTCTCGAAGACTTGAGCTCGAGGTCGAGGGAAGACGCGCCCACCACGACCACGTCCTCGGTCAGCACCGCGCTAGTGAATCCGACGCCGGCTCCGTCCGCGACCGGCGCCCAGTGGTAGTCGGGGAGCGCCGCCCAGGGATCACCGAGGCCGTCTCCGCCGAGGGTCAAGAGCGGTCGCTTGCCGGGATCGCCCTGGTAACGGACCTCGCCGCTCGCCGGTGCGTCCTTCGCGAGCAGTCCGCTCGCGCCGAGGAAGAACGAGGTCGCGACCGCCGACTTTACCGGCCACGAGTCGAACCCGAGCTCCCAGGTCGGCTGGAGCGCGCCGGGCCCGAGGTCGCCGCCGCCGCTGTCGAACAGGATGCGAACGCGGGGGTCCTTCGCGAACTGTTGCCGCGCTTGCTCGACGTCCGTGTAAGCGTCGAAACGGGTCGGGGGAACCGGCATGCTCGGCGAGCCGCTCGCTACCGCCTTGTAGAGCTCCCCGCTCAGCGCGGACACGCTGCCCGGGATCACCGGAATCCGGTCCGCGACGAACAGATCGAGGAACTCGATCCAGCGCGAGATCGTGGCAGGGCCGAGCGAGTCCGCGTGGGCGCCGTTCTGCAGGGTGATCCACACCTTCGAGTTCGAATCGAGCCCGGAGAACATCTCCGGGAAGTGGCCACCGGTCTGCTCGTCCTGGAACTGCCCGACCAGGAAAACCGGAACGTCGATCTTGGCGGCCCAGGCTCCCGGCGTTCGATCGTCGAGCAGCTTCGGCTCGCGGAACGGATTTTCGACGATCAGCTGGTCGATGTCCTGGGTCTGCAGGCGGAGCTTCTGGTTGTCCTTGCAATGCTGGTCGCCGTCCTGGACCAGCCGGGTCGCGTAGGGTTGCGCGCCCTGTTCCGGGGCAGGGCGCGCGTTCTCCTCCCGTTCATGGAGCCAGGACTGGGCAAAGCCATTGTTGAAGATCCCACCGGGAAACCCCGTGCCTGCGTAGATGTCGTCTGTGACGCTCATCGGGGAGACCGCGGCGAGGTGCGGCGGGCGCGTGCCGCCGACGAACAGCTGCGAGATGCCGGAGAACGAGATCCGGCGAGTCCGACCTTGCCGCCCTTGACCCATGGCTGCGCCGCCGTGACCTCGACAGCGTCGTAGCCGTCGTAGGTCGTGGGGACGTCGAAGAGCTGGAAGTCACCGCCCGAACAACCGGAGCCGCGCATCTGGACGCTGACGACGGCGTACCCGACCATCGGAAGGATCAGCGATCCCACCGCGGTCGAGGTGGCCGGAAGCAGCGGGTCGTCGAGGCTGCCGAGGCCGGCGCCCGACGCGACCGCGGCGGTCGCGGCGGCGAGCAGATCGCCCGGGGCCGCCACCTGATAGCCGGAATACTCGATGACCGTTGGAAACGGTGCGTCGGCCATCGTCTTTCCCGTCGGTAACCGCACGGTCATCGCGAGCTCGATGCCGTCCCGCATCTTCACGTAGTTGATGCCGGGTGCGAGCTCCTGGTCGTAGAGCTTCGCGTCCGGCACGTCGCCGCGCGAGAGCACCACGAAGGGGTCGGTGCCGAAGACTTTGTCTGCCTTGATCGAGCGCACCGTGTAACCAGGTCCGGGATCCACGTTGCGCCAGAGGAACGAGCCGAGCCGGTCGGCGGTGCCGCGCCCGACCTCGTTGGAAGCAGCGTCGACGAGAACCAGCTCGTCGCCCTCCTTGGCATCCGTGACCCAGACCTGACCGATCGATCCGCCGGCGACGTAGGAAGCGCGCACGGTGGTGGCAGGGACGTCGCCCCGCACGGCCAGGGTGGCCGCCACGGGCTCATCGGTGCCGCATCCGATGGTGAACGCGGCGAGGGTCACGGACGCAACGCAGCCGAATCGAAGCATCGATAGGCCTTTCGTGGATCGTGGGAGGGCAAGCAAATATCCAATAATACTCGCGAACCACGCTGCGGGTCGAGGGCGTTCGTTTCGGTCCGTGCTTGACGTTCCGGAGGCCTGCGCCTAAGAACTATTAATAACTGATTGGTTATGGAGGATCGAGCGATGCTCAAGAAGGTGGCGTTCACAATGTACCCGGTCGAAGACACCGCCCGGGCGCGGAATTTTTACGAAGGCAAGCTCGGGCTCAAGGTCGGCTCGAAGGCGTCGAACGGGGTCTGGACCGAATATGACCTGCCGGGCGGCGGTTGTTTCGCGTTGTTCCGAGGGGATCAGGTCAAGCCGAGCGCGAGCGCGGGCGGCAGCATCGCGTTCGAGGTCGAAGATCTGGACGCGCTGGTTTCTCGGCTCAAGACCGACGGCGTAAAAATTCTTCAGGACAACATCGTCTCGCCGGTATGTAGGATGGCGGTCGTGCAGGACACCGAGGGCAACTCGCTGCTCCTGCATCAGCTGAACCCGAAGTAACGTCAGCCGGCTTTCACGAACGCGTAGGCTTCCCGGGCGAGCTTGACCCAGGTCGGCTTCTTGCCGGCGATCGACACCCACTCCTTCATGACTCGCCCGTCGCGGCGGGGATCGAACTGCTTGCCGACGCCGGACGAAACGAGCTCGGTGACGCGTTCTTTCGGCAGCTTGGCGACGAACTCGCCCCTCACGAACATGGCGAAGATCTTGCCGTTCACTTTCAAGCCGACCGACGCCATCATTTTTCCTAGGCTCACCTTGGGATCCTTCGCGAACGCGTCCGCGACCGGAACGAAGGCCGGGTCGATCTCGAGCGGTTTGGTGGCTTTCTTTGCGGGCTTTTTCATGGTTGATCTTCCGTGACGAGCGTTTGCGGGCCGAGCTCGGAAAGCCTGGTCGTTCCGGTGAGCGCCATCGCGACGCGCATCTCTTCGCGAATCAGGCGCAACACGTGAGCGACTCCGGCTCCGCCAGCGCCGGCGACCGCATACGCCCAGGCGCGGCCCAGCAGACAAGCCCTGGCGCCGAGCGCGAGCATCTTCACGACGTCTAGGCCGCTTCGCACGCCGCCATCGACCAGCACCTCGAGGCGATCGCCGACGGCTCGGGCGATCGGCGGCAGCGCGGACGCCGTGGCGCTCACGGCGTCGAGCTGACGGCCGCCGTGGTTCGAAACCACGATCGCGTCGGCGCCCGCGTCCGCGGCGCGCTTCGCGTCGTCCACGTCCAGGATGCCCTTCAGCGCGAGCTTGCCCGGCCAGTGCCGGCGGACCCACGCGATGTCGTTCCAGGTCACGCTCGCGTCCCACTGGCTTTCGACCCAGTCCTTGAACTTGCCCGGCGTGTTCGCGCCGGGGACTGCGGCTTCGAGGTTGCCGAACGTGAGCGGCCGCCCCTTGATCGGCACGTCCCAGAACCAGCGCGGATGGCCGAGCAAATCCCAGAGCACCGAGAGCTTCCGCGCCGGCGGCAAAGCGACGCCGACGCCGTTGCGGGCGTCGCGATAACGAGCGCCGACCACGGCCAGGTCCACCGTCAAGAGCAACACCTTGCAGCCGGCTTCGCGAGCGCGCGCCATGAGCCCCTCGGCGAAAGTGCGGTCGCGCATCACGTAGAGCTGAAACCAGGGCGGGACGGCGGTCGCTCGTGCGACCTCTTCGATCGAGCAGATCGAGACCGTCGATTCACAGAAGCGCACGCCGGCCTGCTCGGCGGCGCGAGCAGCCTGAACCTCCGCGCGGCGTGCGTACATCCCCGCGAGGCCGACCGGCGCCAGCACCACGGGCAGCGCGAGGGGCTCACCGAGCACGACCGTTCCGAGATCGATGCTCGAAACGTCGCGCAGCACGCGCTGGCGCAAGCGCAGGCGCTCGAGCTCTTCTCGGTTCGCGCGCATCGAGAGCTCTTCGTAGGCGCCGCCGTCGATGTAGTCGAACAGCTGACGTGGCAGCCGCTGCCGCGCGAGCTCGCGGTAGTCCATCACGCTCGCCGGAGCGAGATTGAGCGAGCGATCGCTGGCGAGGATTGGCGCGGTCACTTGACGAATCGCGGGCGATGGTAGGATGCAGCCATGCGGCGGGCGATCGGAATCAGCATTCACACGGGCTGGGGCGCGTGCGTGGTGGTGGGCGGCTCGCTGTCGAAGCCGGAAATCGTCGCCAATGAAGTGGTCGACGTGCTCGACGACTCGGAGCGTTTCTGCTTCCACATGGCGGCGGAAATGAAGCGATCGGAGGTCGAACCGTGGATCGCCGCGGTCAGGAAGAAAGCGCTCGCGAACGCGAAGCGCGCTTTGAAGCCGCTGATCGGGAAGGACGTGAGCGTGTGCGCGCTGATCGCGAAGCCCGGTGATCCCGGCAAGCTCGACCAGATCCTCGCCTCGCATCCGCGGCTTCACACGGCCGAAGGATGCTTGTATCGCGACGTCTTCCGCGAGGCGTGCCCGGTTCCGGTTCACCTGGTGCCGCCCTCGTCGCTCGACGTATCCAAGGTTGGAAAGCTTTCGGGGCCGCCGTGGGGGAAGGACCAGAAGCTTGCCGCGCTCGCCGCCTGGAAAGTGATGAAGCCCTGAGTTTCGGAAAAAAAGAACGCGAGCAGCTGCCTGCTCCCGCGCGGTCGCGACACCATCCCAGCGATGAGCTTGGGACGGACGCGGATTCTGGGCGCGTGCCTCTGCGCGGCGGCCTGGGCGGGCTGTACTGGGGTGGAGGGTGAGTTACGGGAGCCCGCAGGGGAACCGGCCCCAGCCGGGACCACGCCCTGGCAAACCCCACCG
>Ga0111539_10003113_pt1 | contig 21979 bp, 23 predicted proteins | sample RhiMethybrSRZTD1_FD_79667 | JGI IMG/M metagenome (GOLD analysis project Ga0111539, IMG submission 79667) | Populus rhizosphere microbial communities from Tennessee, USA - Rhizosphere MetaG P. TD hybrid SRZTD1 (version 2) (version 2) | ecosystem: Host-associated > Plants > Roots > Rhizosphere >...
GTGGAGCTGAGGGGTCTCGAACCCCTGACCTCTAGAGTGCGATTCTAGCGCTCTCCCAGCTGAGCTACAGCCCCGGGGATTTCAGTGGATTGGACCGGGGACGTGTAGCAGGGGGAGTCGGGGGGTGTCAAGGTGGCTTACCCTCGGCGGATGCGCATCGTGCTGGTCGCGGCGGCGGTGGCGGCGTGTGGTGGTGGCGGCGGTGGGAAGGGCGGCGCCGCGGCGGGGGCGCCGGTCGAGGAAGGGCTGCCGGTGCGGATCGAGCTGGGGTGGGTGGTGGCGAGCGCGCCGACCGAGGTGAAGGAGGTGGAGTGCAAGCTGATGCTGCGGGTCGTGCGGGCGGACGGCGCGGCGAGCCGGTCGAGGGACGAGATGCACGAGATGGGGCTCTGGTGGCGGGCGCAGATCGCGGCGGTGGAGATGGTCGCGGTCAAGCACGCGGGCGGACCGGTGTTCTTCCGGACCGACGCGGTGTTCGGGTCGGACGGCGATCTGACCAAGGGGCCAGAGTTCGAGGTCGTGCGCGACCCGGACGGAGCGGTGATCGTGCGCGGGCGAGACGAGGACACGCCGTGGCGGCAGCTCGAGCGGATCGACGTGCCGCGCGGGACGCCGGTCGAGGCGCGCGTGCCGCCGCCGCCGGCGCAGTGAGGTGAGGCGTGGTGGACCTCGTCCTCATCGGGATTATCGTGGTGGTACTGGTCGTGGTGTACTTCGCGACCGGCCAGGGCGACCCGGACGTCAACCGGCGCTGCCCGGATTGCGGCTTGCCGGAGCTGGCGCTGGTCTATCCGGGTCACGTCGAGGTCGCCAGCCGGTTCCGCTGCGAGGCGTGCGGCTCGGAGTACCGCGAGGCGAGCGACGGCACCTTGCGGAAGGAGTGATGCGCCCGGCGGGTTCGCTCACGACGGGCGAGCGCTGTCGGTGACCGGGCGGGCGCGCCAGCAGAGGGCGAAGGGGATGGCGGCGGCGAGGGCGGACGCGGCGAGCAGGGCGAAGCCGCCGCTCCATCCGTGGTGCTCGAGGATGGCGCCGAGGCCGAGCCCCGACACGGTCGACGAGGCGTAGCCGAAGATGGCGGTGAGCCCGATGGCGGCGGCCGCGGCATGCTTGCCGGCCTGATCGGCGACCATGACGCCGACCAGGAACTGCGGCCCGTAGATGCAGAAGCCGATGGCGAGGAGCAGGAGGACGGCGCCGACCAGGTTGCCGTCCGGCAGCTGCCAGAAGGCCACGATGGCTCCGGCGGTGGCGAGCATGTAGGCGGTCGACACCGGGGCGCGCCGGGCGCGGAAGACGCGGTCGGTGAGCCAGCCGGCGGTCAGTGCACCGGCCAGGCCGGCGAGCTCGAAGCCGGCGGTCATGAGCGCGGCCATGTCGAGGCGGACGTGCTTCTCCTGCGACAGGAAGGTGGGCGCCCAGTTGAGGAAGCTGAGCCTGACCGTGTAGACGAAGAAGTTGGCGATGGATGCCAGCCAGACGACGCGGTTGCCGAACACCCGGCGGCGCAGGAGGGCGCGGTACTCGGCGGCCGACACGGCGGGCTCCACCGCGGCCGGATCGCCGTCGCCGCGATAGACCTCGACCGGCGGCAGACCGAGCGAGCCGGGCGTGTCGCGCAGCCAGATGGCGAGGACCAGGGTCATCGCCAGCGCGATGCCGGCCGGGACCAGGAAGACGGCCCGCCAGCCGAAATTCTGGCCGAGCCAGCCGGCCAGGACCAGGATGCCGGCGGCGCCGATCATGTGCGAGCCGTTCCAGATGCCCCACATGCGGCCGCGCTCGGCCGGGGCGAACCAGTGGGCGAGGATGCGGGCGCAGGGCGGGAAGCCCATCCCCTGGAACCAGCCGTTCAGCATCCACAGGATGCCGAGCACCAGCGCGCTCGAGGCCAGCCCGAACGCACCGTTCATCGCGGCCGACAGCGCCAGCCCGGCCGCCATGAGCCAGCGGGCCGACACCCGGTCGCCGACGAAGCCGTTGGCCAGCTTGGAGACCCCGTAGACCGAGTCGCCGGCGGTGAGGAAGGCGCCGAGCTCGGTCTTGCCGACCCCGAGCTGCTTCTCCATGAGCGGCATGCCGACCGGGATGTTCTTCCTGACGAAGTAGAAGACCGCGTAGCCGGCGAAGGCCAGCCCGAGCTGGCGCCCGCGCATCCGGCGGTAGACCTCCCGCCACCTGCCGCCCTGGTCTATGGTCATCGGCCGGTCACCGGTGATCGATTCTCGATGAAGCGCGCGCGGCTCGACAAGCTCCTGGTGGAGCGCGGCCTGGCCCCCAGTCGCGAGCGGGCCCGGGCCCTCATCGAGGCCGGGCAGGTCGAGGTGTCCGGGCTGCCGGTCGACAAGGTCGCCGCGCTGGTCGACCCGGGCGCCGACCTCCGCCTGCGCGAGGCGGACCACCCGTACGTGTCGCGCGGCGCGCTCAAGCTGGAAGCCGCGCTCGACGCCTGGGCCATCGACCCGGCCGGCCTGGTCGCGCTCGACGTCGGCGCCTCGACCGGCGGGTTCACCGACCTGTTGCTTCGGCGCGGTGCCGCTCGGGTCTACGCCATCGACGTCGGCTACGGCCAGCTGGCCTGGAGCTTGCGCTCGGATCCGCGCGTGGTGGTCCTCGAGCGCGAGAACATCCGTCACCTGGCCGCCGACAAGGTCCCCGAGCCGGCCGGCCTGGCGGTCATCGACGTCTCGTTCATCTCGCTCGAGCTGGTGCTCGACAAGGTGGCGGAGCTGATGCGGCCGCCCGGCGGCAAGCCGATCGTCTGCCTGGTCAAGCCGCAGTTCGAGGTCGGCAAGGGCAAGGTCGGCAAGGGGGGCGTGGTGCGCGACCCGACCGACCGGGCCGGCGCGCTCGACAAGGTGCGCGCCTTCGCCGCCGGCCGCGGCTTCGCGGTCGGGCCGGCGATCGATTCGCCCATCGCCGGCCCGGCCGGCAACCTCGAGTACCTGCTGCTCCTCCACACGCCGGCGTGAGCTATCATCGGCCGCGTGGGCATCGAGCTGCGCGAGCTGACGGCGGCGGACCTGCCGGCGGCGCACGCGCTCCTGGTCGCCTGCGATCTCGACGTGGCGGCCGCGGTGGCCGAGGAGAAGCTGTTCGGCGCCGCGCCGGGCGGAGCGGCGAGCTCGGTGTTCGGCGCGCTCGAGGCGGGCGAGCTGGTCGGCCTGTCGGTCGGGTCGGCCCGCTGGATCCGGCTGCTCGCAGTGGCGCCGCAGGCGCGCAGGCGCGGCATCGGCACCGCGCTCCTGGCCGCCGCCGAGAGCGCGATCGAAGGGGCCATCGCGCGCACGATGGATCAACCCGGCAACTACCTGGCGCCCGGCGTCGACGTGCGCAACCTCGAGACCATCGGGTGGCTCGAGCGGCGCGGCTACCGCGCGCAGCGCGAGAACAGCAACCTGGTCATCGACCTGGTCGACAACCCGCGGGTGAGCGACGCGCGCGGCCGCGAGCTCTACCGGCGCGCCGAGCGGCAGGGCTACGAGCTCCGGCGCGCCGATGACGCCGACGCGGGCGCGCTGGCCGAGGCGGTCGGCGGCGCCTTCGGGCACTCCTGGGCCTTCGAGGTCGAGCGCGCGCTCGGCGGCGATCCCCCCGGAGTGCACCTCGCGCTGCAGAATGGCGCGATCGCCGCCTTCGCCGCCCACGACGGCAACAACCGCGGGCTCGGCTGGTTCGGACCGGCCGGCACGCTCGAGGCCCACCGCGGCAAGGGTCTCGGCGAGGCGCTCTACATCGCCTGCCTGCTCGACCTGGTCGCGCTGGGCCGCCGCGACTGCACGGTGGCCTGGGCCGGTCCGCGCGAGTTCTACCGGCGCGCCGCCGGCATCGCGCGCGAGGAGCACTTCGTCGTGATGACAAAGGAGCTGGAACGATCGTGAGGGCCATGATCCTGTGCGCCGGCCTGTCCACCCGGCTCGGTCCGCTCGGCGCCGCCATCCCCAAGCCGCTCCTGCCGGTCTGCGACGTCCCCATCATCCGCTACGGCGTCGCGCTGCTCACCGCCCACGGCATCCGCGACATCGTGGTCAACCTGCACCACCGGGGCGAGCTGTTCCGCGAGGAGCTGGGCGACGGATCGGCGCTGGGCGCCCGCATCCAGTTCGTGGAGGAGCCGGTCATCCTCGGCACCGGCGGCGGCCTCAAGAACGCGCTCAAGCTGCTCGACCCGGACGGCAGCGACGAGCCGTTCCTGTCGCTGAACGGCAAGCTCATCTTCGACCTCGACATCGCCGCCCTGCTGGCGTCGATCGATCCGGCGGCGCTCGGCACGCTGGTCGTGCGCCGGGTGCCGGACGCCCGCGCCTGGGGCGCCATCCAGGTCGGGCCGGGCGGCCGGGTGACCGACATGCTGGGCGACGGCGAGCACATGTTCTGCGGCGTCCACCTCCTGCGCCCGTCGACCGTCCGCCGGCTGCCCGACGGCGAGGCCTGCATGATCCGGCAGGGCTACCTGCCCTGGCTGCGCGCCGGCGAGCTGGTCAACGCCTTCGACGCCGGCGACGTCTACTTCCAGGAGCACTCGATCCCTGCCCGTTATCTACAGAGCAGCCTGGATCTGCTGGCCGGCGCCCGATTGCGCCACCCGCCCGACAGCCCGCTCACCGGGGTCGATCGCAGCGCCCACGTCCATCCGACCGCGCGCCTCTCGCACCCGCTGCGCATCGGGCCGGCCGCCCACATCGGCGAGGGCGCCCGGATCGGCCCCGGCGCGGTGGTCGGGGCTCACGCCATCGTCGAGCCGGGCACCGTCCTCGAGCGCGCGGTGGTGTGGCCGCGCAGCCGGGTGTTCGGCACCGTGCGCGACGCCATCGTCACTTCGCAGGGGCTGGTGCCGGTGCAGCCGGTGCACCCGGCGCCGGCGTAGCCGGCTCGCCCCCCGGCGGTGGCGCCATCGGGCAGCCCTTCTTGGCCAGCGCCGCCGCGTCCTCGATGCACGAGCGCATGATCTTGCGGGCGTTGGCGATCATGGCCCGGCGGTCCTTGCCGTCGACGTCGCCCTGGGCCTGGGCGGCCCGTGTGTTCATCTGGAAGGCTTCGGGCCGCGCCTTCGCCATGTCGCACTCGCCCTTCAGCTCCGGCTGGCTCGGCGCGCAGGCGCAGACCTGCGCCACGTACGCCTCGCACGCCTGGCGGCCGAGCTGCGCCTCGCTGTCCGGCAACCCCTCGACGGCCGGAGGCGGCGCCTCGCCCTCCTTCTCTTCCGTCTTCTTGCAGCCGGCGGCGGCGGCAGCGCACAGGCCGATCAAGAGCAAGCGCTTCACGGTGGCTCGATCCTCGCCAGGACGACAGTGATGTTGTCGATGCCGCCCTCCTCGTTGGCCCCCTGGACCAGCGAATCGACGGCGGCGTCCAGATCGTTGCGCGTCCTGATGACATGGGCGATCTGCGCGTCGCTCAGCATCCCCGAGAGCCCGTCCGAGCACATGACGTAGCAGTCGCCGACCCGCGGCGCCTCGGTGACCACGTCCACGGCGACGTTCTCCTTCATGCCGAGCGCCCGCACGATGACGTTCTTGTGCGGCCAGCTCTCCGCCTCCTCGACCGTGACCCGCTTCATCTTGATGTAGTCGTTGATGAGGGAATGGTCCTCGGTCAGCTGGCTCAGCCGCCCGTCGCGGTAGCGGTAGACCCGGCTGTCGCCCACGTGGCCGATGATGACCGTGTCGTCGAGGAAGTAGATGGCCACCACGGTGGTGCCCATGCCCTTGAGGCGCGCCTCGCGCTGGGCCCGCTCGAAGATCTCCAGATTGGCCAGCTTGACGGCGGTCACCATCCGGTTGACGTCGGAGTGCTGGTCGCGGTCGACCTTGTAGGGCCAGGTGATCGGCTGGATGTCCGCGGTCCGGTGGAAGTAATCGACGATGGTCTCGACCGCGACCCCGCTCGCCACCTCGCCGCAGGCGTGGCCGCCCATGCCGTCGGCGACGATCGCGAGTCGCGTATCACTCGGCAGATACAGCGCGTCCTCGTTGTGCTGGCGCTTGCGCCCCACATCGGACGAGCCAGAGAAGCGCACGCGCATTCCATCTAGCGGAAAGGACGAGCTCACGGTGGCACATCATTATAATGCAGGCCCGCGGCCGGGGTGACCGGGCGCGTTGACAAGTCGCGGGCCGCCTCCCATGCTGAGATCCGTGCCGGCAACCGGTCTCGAACGGCTCGTGGCCGCCTGGGGGGGAATCGCCGAGGCGGATCGATCCCTGCTCGGGCTGGTGGTCGCGGTCTTCGCAGCCCTGGCGCTGACCTATGTCCTGGTCCGCCTGAGGAAGGCGCGGACGGGGCGAGAGGGGCGCGCGGCACGTCAGAGCCGCCGCACCTGACTCTGCCTCCAGCTGCCCGGACCGCATGGAAGTCGCCAGCGGACACGTCACCGATCGACCGTTTGCGCGAACCGTCTACACGGTGGCCGCCAAGCACTTCACCGGGGACTTCGTCCTCGAGGAGAGCGGCCGCCGCTACAAGCTGTCCTGGGAGGATGGTCAGGTCGTCGCGGCTGAGAGCGCTTCGCCGGCCGACAGCGCGGGCCGGGTGGCGCTGTCGGCAGGTCTCGTCACCTCCACCCACGTCGCCCGCTCACTCGAGCTCATGGCGAAGGATCCGGCGCGCGATCCGGTCGACATCCTGAGCGAGCTGGCCCGGCTGAGCGCCGAACAGGTCGTCCGGCTCAAGCGGCGGCTGGTCGCCCAGCGCGCCTCGCGTGTCTTCGCGCTGCCCGGCGCGACCTTCGCGCTCGACAACGCCCGCTCGCTGCGCGCCGACCCCGACGTCCCGGCGCTCGATGCCCGCTGGCTCATCTACTTCGGCCTGCGCACCCATTACACGATCGAGCGGCTCGACGCCGAGCTGGCCGCGATCTCCGAGCGCGCGTTCACCCTGGCGGCGGACGCCGGCGGCGTGCTGTCCTCGTTCGGCTTCGCCGACGCCGACAAGTATCTGCTCGAGCGCCTCCAGCAGCGGGCCTGGACCGTGCGGCAGCTGTCGGAGGCGAGCCCGGAGGTGGAGCCGCGCCAGGTGCGATCGATCGTCTACGCGCTGGTCGCCTGCGACTGCCTCGAGCAGGGCGAGCTGGTCGCGCAGCCCACCGCACGCCCAGCTCCGCTGTCGAGCGCGCCGCCGGCCCCGGCGCGCGCCAGCACGCCGCCCCCGGCGCGCGCCAGCACGCCGCCGCCCCCGGCGCGCGCCAGCACGCCGCCGCCCCCCGCCCGGCCGGCTGCCGCGCCGCCGACCAGCCCGGCGAAGCCCGCGCACCGCAGCGACCCGCCGCCGGTCGCGCCGGTGCAGTCGCCCCTCGCACAGGGCACCGCCCGCTCGATCGACTTCCGCCCGCCGGCCGCCGCGGCATCGACCCGGCCCGACGCCGCGCTGATGCTGCGCCGCGCCAAGATCAGCTCGGTCCCGCCCGAGGCCTCCGGCACCGCCGCCCGCGAGACCCGCTCGCTCATCGACGACAAGATCCGCATCCTCGACTCCGGCGGCGATCACTTCGCCATCCTCGGCATCGGCAAGAGCGCCAGCACCGACGAGATCCGCGCGGCCTACTTCTCGCTGGCCAAGCGCCTCCACCCGGACCGCCTGCAAGCGGTCGGGGTCGACGACGCCGGCGGCGATGCCCAGCGCCTGTTCGCCCGGATCAACCTGGCCTTCGGCGTCCTCAGCGACCCGATGCGCAAGGCCGAGTACAGCAAGATGCTCAGCGCCGGCGGCGAGGAGGTGGTCAAGCAGTCGCAGGTCGACGCCGACGTCATCGCCGCCCGCGTGCTCAAGGCGGAGGAGACCTTCCACCGCGGCGAGATGGCGCTGCGCAGGAGCCAGTTCGACGTCGCCAAGGAGCTCTTCGACGAGGCGGTCACCCTCAACCCGGACGAGGCGGAGTACCAGGCGCTGCTCGCCTGGGCCACCTGGCTGTGCGCCTCCGACAAGATCCAGGTCTCGGCGGCGGTGCAGAAGCGCCTGGGCGACGCGGTCGCGCTGTCGCCGTTGTGCGTCCAGGCCCACTTCTATCGCGGACAGGTCGCCAAGCACATCGGCCGCACCCAGACCGCGATCGAGGCCTTCAAGCAGGTCCTCGAGATCCAGCCGGAGCACAGCGAGGCCAACCTCGAGCTGCGCGTCCTCCTGGGACGCGAGCGCAAGGAGGACTCCAAGCGCTTTCTCGACAAGCTGAAGAAGCCGCCCAAGTGAGGGGTGGGGCAAGCGCGCGCAACGCGCGCGCCGTTCTCGGGGTAGCACCCACCCCGAAAAACGACAAAGACCCGACCGAGCCTACTCGTCCTCGCCGGTGTCCTCGCCGCCGCCGCCGTCCGCCGCGGCGCCGCCGTACCACTTCTCGATCGCGTCGACGATCTGCCGCGCCTGCTTCTCGCTCGAGATGTTGAAGCCGGACTGCTTGCGGTACTGACCGTTCCACTTCTTGTAGCGGACGATCGACACCTTGGGCGCCCGCCAGGTCTCGGTCTTCTTGTCGAGCTCCTGGTAGAGGAACATCACGGTCGCCCACGAGCCCTTCGACAGCACGTGGCGCTCGAGCTCCTTGCGCACCAGCACCCCGTCTTCCTCGTAGTCGTAGGACAGCTCGTCGAGGGTCTCTGCCATGTTCTCCTCAGGGTGATGTCGCGCGGCCGAGCCGCTGGCGGTCGGCGTCGTCGAGGCCGACGAAGGTGGCGCGCATGGAGGCGTCCGGGTTGATGCCGGCGATGCGCGCGCGCGCGCGCACCAGGCCGCGATCCGGCAGCCGGATCTCGAGGGTGACCTCCTCGTTCTTCTCGAGGAGCAGCCCACCCACCAGGGTCACGCCGTCGGCGGCGAGATCGCGCGCCTCGAACATGGCGTAGACCGCGCCCTGCCCGGCCGCAGGGATCACCACCGCGACCTCGAGGGCCGCGCCCCGCGCCGGCGCCTCGAGCGCCGGGCTCGACGTCTGGGGCCTGTCCATGGGCGGCCGCAGTGTAGTGGACCACCTTGGTGGAGGCAACGCGGCGGGGTAAGCTGGCTTCCGCTTCGGTGACCACCCGACCTACAGGAACCGCGCTCCGTCCGGTCGAGCGACAGCGGGTCGCCGACGAGATCGTCGAGCAGCTGCGCTCGCTCATCCTGACCGGGCAGTACCGGCCGGGCGCCAAGCTCCCGCCCGAGCGAGAGCTGGCCAGGACTCTGGGCGTGAACCGGGCTTCGCTGCGCGAGGCGCTGAAGAAGCTGGAGCACATGGGTCTGGTCCGGATACGGCAAGGGGACGGAACTCGCGTCGAGAACTTCATGGAGACGGCCGGCATCGAGCTGGTCCGCTATCTCGTCCCCTTCGCCCGCAGCGCCTATCCGGAAATCATCCGCGACGCGCTCGAGTTCCGCCGGCTGGTCGCCCGCGAGGTGGCGCGTCTGGCGGCGGTCCGGCGCCAGGTGGACGACCTCGAACGACTGCGCGACCTGGCGCGCCGGGCCGAGGACGCCGTCGGCGATGCCCTGTTCCAGCTCGACTTCGACTTCTACATCGCGCTGACCGCGGCCTCGCGCAACCGGGTCATCGGGCTGCTGGTCAACACGGTGCGCGAGTCGATCCAGGCCTACACCGCCATCCTCTGCCACGTGACCGTGTCGCCCGAGGTGGTGTGCGCCCACCACCAGCGGCTGCTCGCCGCGCTCGAGGCCGAGCGGCCCGACGACGCGGTCGCCGCGGTCGACGACTACATGCTGCGCGGCGCCCAGCACGTGCTCGCGCTGGTCGAAGCGGGCCACCTCGGAGTCCCGTGAGATGGCGGCGCTGACCCGAGAGGAGGTGCTCGAGATCGCGCTCCTCGCCCGGATCCATCTGGACGACGACGAGGTGGACCGGCTGCAAGGAGAGCTGTCGTCGATCCTCGAGCACATGGAGGCGCTGCGCGCGGTCCAGACCGACGTCGAGCCGATGACCCACGCGGTGCCGATGGCGCTCCGGCTGCGCGCCGACGCAGTCGAGCCGTCGCTGCCGATCGAGGAGGCGGTCGGCCAGGCGCCCGACCGGGCCGACGACTTCTTCCAGGTCCCGCACATCATCAAGAGCGGCAAATGAGGGGAAGACGGTGAGCTTGCACTACCAGCCGGTCGGCGAGCTGGTCCGCCTGGTGCGAACGCGCCAGCTCAGCGCGCGCGAGGTGGTGGCCGCCCACCTGGCACGCATCGCGGCGCTCGACGCCCGGCTGGGCACCTTCCTCCACATCGACGAGGCGGGGGCGCTGCGCCGGGCCGACGAGATCGACGCCGAGCTGGCGCGCGGCAGCGACCCGGGACCGCTGGCCGGGGTGCCGATCGCGCTCAAGGACATCCTGGTGACGCGCGACGTCCCGACCACCGCCGGGTCCAGGATCCTGGCCGGCTGGATTCCCCCGTACGACGCCACCGTGGTCGAGCGCCTGCGCGCCGCCGGCGCCGTCCTCATCGGCAAGCTGAACATGGACGAGTTCGCCATGGGCTCGTCGACCGAGAACTCTGCCTTCTTTCCCTGTCGAAACCCGTGGGACCTCGAGCGCGTGCCGGGCGGCTCGTCCGGCGGCAGCGCGGCCGCGGTGGCAGCCGGGTTGTGCGCCGCCTCGCTCGGCACCGACACCGGCGGGTCGATCCGCCAGCCGGCCTCGCTGTGCGGCGTGGTCGGGCTGAAGCCGACCTACGGCCGGGTCTCGCGGTGGGGCGTCATCGCCTTCGCCTCGTCGCTCGACCAGGTCGGCCCGCTGGCGCGCAGCGTGGCCGACGCCGCCCTGCTCTTCGAGGTCATCGCCGGGTTCGATCCGCGCGACTCGACGTCGATCGACCAGCCGGCGCCTCGCCTGTCGGGCGCGCTCACCGCGGGCGCGCGCGGGCTCACCATCGGGCGGCCGCGCGAGTACGACCTGCCCGGCGTCGATCCGGAGGTCAAGCGCGCGGTGGACGCCGCGCTCGCCCTGCTCGCCGACCACGGGGCGCGCATCCGCGACATCTCGCTGCCCAACTCGGCCCACGCGCTGCCCACCTATTATCTGGTGGCACCCGCCGAGGCCTCGTCCAACCTGGCCCGCTACGACGGCGTCCGGTTCGGCCGCCGCCCCGAAGGCGCCAGCACCAGCCTCCTCGAGATGTACCGGCGGACCCGCGGCGCCGGCTTCGGCCCCGAGGTCAAGCGGCGCATCATGCTCGGCACCTTCGCGCTCCGCTCCGGTTACTACGACGCCTACTACCGGAAGGCGCAGCAGGTGCGCGCCCTCATCGCCGAGGACTACCGGCGCGCCTTCGCCGAGGTCGACCTGGTCGCTTCGCCGACCTCGCCGACGCCGGCCTTCCGCCTGGGCGAGAAGGCGGACGACCCGATGGCCATGTACCTGGCCGACGTCTTCACCCTGAGCTGCAACCTGGCCGGCCTGCCCGGCATCAGCGTGCCGTGCGGGCTCACCGCCGGCGGCCTGCCGATCGGGCTCCAGCTGGTCGGAAGGCCGCTCGACGAGGCGACCCTCATCCGCGCCGCCGCCGCCCACGAGCGGGCGGCCGGCCCGGCACCGCACCCGCCGGAGATGGCCGCGTCATGATGGGCCGGGGAAGACAATGACCTGGGAGCCGGTCATCGGGCTGGAGGTGCACGTCCAGCTGGCCACCCGCTCCAAGTGCTTCTCCGGGTCGGCGACGCTGTTCGGCGCGCCGCCCAACTCGCTTACCGACCCGGTGGTGCTCGGGCTCCCCGGAGCTCTGCCCAGTTTCAACCGGCGCGCGCTCGAGATGGCGATCACGCTCGGCCTGGCATGCGGCTGCGAGATCCGGGCCCGCTCGCGCTTCGCCCGCAAGCACTACTTCTATCCCGACCTGCCCAAGGGCTACCAGATCTCGCAGTACGACGAGCCGCTGTGCGAGGGCGGCGCCGTCGAGGTGGGCGGCCGCGCGATCCGGCTGCGCCGCATCCACCTCGAGGAGGACGCCGGCAAGAACATCCACCAGGCCGGCGGCCGGCTGTCGCAGGTCGACCTCAACCGGGCCGGCGTGCCGCTCATCGAGGTGGTGAGCGAGCCCGACATCTTCTCGGCGGCCGAGGCGGCGGCCTACATGCGCGAGCTCCGCGAGCTGGTCAGGTGGTACGACATCTCGGGCGGCGACATGGAGAAGGGGCAGCTGCGCTGCGACGCCAACGTGTCGCTCCGCCCGCCCGGCGGAAGCGATCTCGGCACCCGCACCGAGCTCAAGAACATCAACTCCTTCAAGTTCGTCGCCGAGGCGATCGAGCACGAGATCACCCGGCAGGCGGCGATCCTGGACGAGGGCGGCCAGGTGGTGCAGGAGACCCGGCTCTGGGACGCGGACGCCGGCACCAGCCTCTCGATGCGGAGCAAGGAGGAAGCGATGGACTATCGCTACTTCCCGGATCCCGATCTGCCGCCGCTCGAGGTCGACGGCGAGGTGCTGGCCCGCGTCACCTCCCGCTTGCCCAAGCCGCGCAGCGCCTACCGCTCGAGCTTCACGGCCGCCGGCAACCTGTCGGACGAGCACATCGACTACCTCACCGCCGATCGGGCGCGAGCCGAGCGCTACGCCACCGTGGCCGGCAGCGAGGACGGTCGTCTCATCGCCAACTACATGCTGCAGGATCCCGACGGCCGGCTCGAAGCGGGGCACCTCAAGCGGCTCGCCGAATTGCAGCGGACCGCGACCGTCAGTGGCAACGGCGCCAAGCAGATCATCGTCGAGCTCCTCCGGCGCGGCGGCGATCCGGACCGCATCAAGGACGAGCTCGGCCTGGCACAGGTGTCCGACGCCGCCGAGATCGAGTCCATCGCCGCCGACGTGGTCGCGGCCAACCCGTCGCAGGCCGCGAGCTACCGGGCCGGCAAGACCGCGCTGCTCGGCTACTTCGTCGGCCAGCTGATGAAGAAGTCGGGCGGCAAGGCCAACCCGCAGCTGGCCAGCGACATCCTGAAGAAGCTCCTCGAGTCATGACCGAGGAGGTTCTGTCGCCGATGCGCTGGGAGGGCGGCGTCCTCCACCTGCTCGACCAGCTCAGGCTGCCCGGCGAGGAGGTCTGGGTCGCCTGCACCAGCGAGGACGAGGTGGCCGACGCGATCCGCCGCATGGTCGTGCGCGGCGCCCCCGCCATCGGTTGCGCCGCCGCCTACGGGGTCGCCCTCGCCGCCCGCCGCGGCCGATCGATCGAAGGGGCCATCGAGCTCCTCGCCGCCACCCGGCCCACGGCGGTGAACCTGTTCTGGGCGCTCGACGAGATGCGCGCAGCCGCCCGCGCGGGCGGCGATCTCGAGGCGCGCGCCGTCGAGATCCAGCGACACGACATCGAGATGTGCCGCGCGATCGGCCGGCACGGCGGCGCGCTCCTCCCCGACGACGCCACCGTCCTCACCCACTGCAACGCCGGCGCCCTGGCCACCGGCGGCTACGGCACCGCGCTCGGCGTGGTGCGCGGCGCGCGCGCGGCGGGCAAGACGCTGCGGGTGCTGGCCGACGAGACCCGCCCGTTCCTCCAGGGCTCGCGGCTCACCGCCTGGGAGCTGGCCCGGGACGGCTTCGACGTCACGATCATCCCGGACGCCGCCGCCGCCTTCCTGATGAGCCGCGGCGAGGTCTCCTGCGCCGTGGTCGGGGCCGATCGCATCGCCGCCAACGGCGACGTGGCGAACAAGATCGGCACCTACGCCCTCGCCCTCGCCGCCCACCGCCACCAGGTCCCCTTCTACGTCGCCGCGCCGAGCTCGACCGTCGACCTCGACACCGCCACCGGCGCCGACATCCCGATCGAGGAGCGCGCCGGCGACGAGCTCCTGCGACTCGGCGACACCGCGCTGGCGCCTTCCGGCGTGCCGGGCCGCTACCCCGCCTTCGACGTCACCCCGGCCGAGCTGGTGACCGCGATCATCACCGAGGCCGGCGTCGCCCGCCCGCCCTACGCCGCGTCGCTGCGCCGCCGCGGTTAGACAGCAAGCTCTGACCGGCCGCGGCTGACCGGTCCCGGCTGTGCCGGGCTGTGCCACGCGCACGGCCGGCAACTCCAGCCGACCCGCCGTCGCCGGCGGCACGGCCGTTGCTGTGCCCCGGCCCATGCGAACCTGGCCCGTCCTCCTCGCCTGCATCTTCATCGGCTGCGCCGCCGGCGACGACGACAGCGGCGACGTCAACCACGAGCCGGACAGCGGCATCGCCGACTTCAGCTGCCCCGCCGGGGTCGACGACGGCCAGCCGTGCGACAGCCCGGGCGCGCCGAGCTGCTCGATCGAGGGCACCGCCAGCTGCGAGACGCCGCCGGCCGGCGGCATCTGCGCCTGCGACGCCGACGGCACCTGGCACTGCTTCTGCGGCTGCTACGGCGCGCAGTCGATCTGCCCGATCGACACCGCCCCCGGCGGCTGCCCGCTCGTCTACCACCCCGAGCTCGACGGCGCCCGCTGCGACCCGGCCCTCGGCGCGTGCAACTACGACGCCGCCGTCTGCACCTGCGTGGACGACGGCGCCGGAGCCGGCATGTTCGCGTGCGACTAGATCGGTGAAGGCACGCAGCCGCGCAGGAGCGCCGCCGACGAGACATCGACGCAGTCGTAGTCCTGGCGGGGGCAACCGTCGATGAGCGTGCAGGCCTCCACGCAGTGCGCGTCCTCGCCGCCGCCGAGGACGTCGTCGTTGCACACGGTGCCGTCCGGGCAGCCGTCGCCGCACGGGATGGTGCAGTAGCCGCCCGGGTAGTCGTCGTCGGCTTCGGTCTTGCAGTCCCACGGCGCCGTGCCGCACTCGCCGTCCGCCTGGCACGGATCGCCGATCACCGAGTGGCGGCAGAACATGCCGTCCTCGTCGCAGCGCTGGCCGTCCTCGGCCGCGCAGTCGGCAATCGACTCGCAGGGGTCGACGCAGTGCGGCGGCCGGTCGTCGCCGTCGTCCTCGTCGACGCAGTGGCCGTCGCCGCCGAGCGCGCAGGTCGAGTCGTCGTCGACCGTGCAGCCGACCGTGGTGCAGACGCCGCTCTCCCCGCTCTGGTCAGGCTCGCAGTTCGAGTTGATGTCGCAGTCGGCGACCGACTCGCACGGGGTGCCGTCGGCGGCCGAGCGGTCGCCCGGCATGCAGACCGCGGCGCCGATCTCCTGGCCGAGGAACGCGGTCGAACATGCCAGCCCGCTCGCGCACGCGACCCCCTCGCAGCAGGTCGGCATGCACAGCACCTGGCCGGCGCCCTCCTGCGCGAAGCAGATCGTCCCCTCGCCGCAGTCGGTCGCCTCCGCCGGGCAGATCCGCACGCAGTAGCCGGTCTCCGGCCAGTGGACGCCGCGGTGATCGGCATCGAGACAGCGCCCGTCGCCGGCGCCCTCCGCCGAGTCGCAGTCTTCCGGCGCGATGCATGCGCTGCCCGGCGCGCCGGTCGCAGGCGGATCGCACTCGATGGTGCTGGCGTCCGGGCCGGCGCCGCCGTCGCCTCCACCGCCAGCATCGCTGCCTCCGCCGCTTTCGCCGCCGCCCAGGTTGTCGCCGCACCCCACCACAAAGATCATCGATATCAACAGGCTAAGTTTCATGAAGAACATTTTCGCACCGCCCCCCGACCCATTTCGCACGCCTCTCGCTTTTCTCCCGCCCCCGCGGAAGCGGGCAAAATCTCTTGACGCACGACACGGGGTCACTAAACTCCGCAATCCTTCAGGAAAGCGGAGCGACTCCGATGTATGCCGTGATCGAAACAGGCGGAAAGCAGTACCGGGTGCAGCCAGGCGACACCGTGGTCGTGGAGACCCTGCCGGGCGAGTCGGGCGACGCGGTCGAGTTCAGCCGCGTCCTGCTCATCTCCGACGACGAGAGCGTCGCGGTCGGCCGGCCGGTCATCGAGGGCGCCCGCGTCACCGGGCAGATCGTCGAGCAGGTCCTGGGCGAGAAGCTCACGGTCTACAAGTTCAAGCGCCGCAAGAACTACCGCAAGCGCAACGGACACCGGCAGCAATACACCGCGGTCAAGATCGAGAACGTGGTCGGGCCCCAGTAGGGACATTCGTCATGGCACATAAAAAAGGACAGGGCTCCAGCCGCAACGGGCGCGACTCGCAGTCGAAGCGGCGCGGCGTGAAGAAGTACGACGGCCAGCGCGTCCTGGCGGGGAACATCCTGGTTCGCCAGCTCGGCACCGAGATCTTCCCGGGTCAGAACGTCGGCGTCGGGGTCGACTGGACCCTCTTCGCCAAGATCGACGGCATCGTCCGCTACGAGCGCAAGGGCAAGACCGGCCGCAAGGTCTCGGTCTATCCGCCCGCCGCCTCGTAGAGAGAGATGATGCGGGCCCCGGCCCGTGCACTTCATCGACGAGGCCACCATTCATGTGAAGGCGGGCGACGGCGGCAACGGCTGCGTCGCCTTCCGGCGCGAGGCGCACGTGCCGCGCGGCGGACCCTCGGGCGGCGACGACGGCGACGGCGGCAGCGTGGTGCTGGTCGCCGACCCGCAGCTCACCACCCTGCTCGACTACAAGTACCGCCGCCACTACAAGGCCGAGCGCGGCCAGGACGGCCGCAACAAGGACCAGTACGGCAAGGGGGGCGAGGAGCTCATCCTCCGGGTCCCGGTCGGCACCGTGGTCCACGACGCCGACTCGGGCGATCGGCTGTTCGATCTCGACGCGGCGGGCGCCCGCTTCGTCGCCGCGCGCGGCGGCAAGGGCGGTCAGGGCAACATCCACTTCGCCACCGCCTGGAACCGCGCCCCGCGGGTCGCCACGCCCGGCACCGGCGGCGAGGAGCGCGCGCTCCGGCTCGAGCTCAAGCTCCTGGCCGACGTCGGGCTGCTCGGCTTTCCCAACGTCGGCAAGTCGACCTTCATCGCCCGCGTCTCGCGCGCGCGCCCCAAGATCGCCGACTACCCGTTCACCACGCTGGTGCCCAACCTCGGCGTGGTCGACCTCGGCGACGAACGCCAGATGGTCGTGGCCGACATCCCGGGCCTCATCGAGGGGGCGGCCGAGGGGGCCGGTCTCGGCCACCGCTTTCTCCGGCACGTCGAGCGGACGCGGGTCCTGCTCCACATCCTCGACGCATCGCCGCTGGCCGGACCGGACCGCGATCCGCTGGCCGACTTCGACGCTCTCAACCGGGAGTTGGCCCTCTACGCCCCCGACCTTGCGAAACGGCCCCAGGTGGTCGCGCTGAACAAGTCCGACATCACCGAGGTTCGCGAGCGCGCCGATGAGTTGTCCCGCGCATTTGCGGAGCGTGGGGTGCGCCTTTTCAGCCTCAGTGCCGTCAGCGGTGACGGGGTAAGAGACGTGCTGGAAGAGCTGTGGCGGGTTTCACACCCGACGTGACGACGGCCACCCGAACGCAGGCCCGTCCGCTTGCCGGTTTAAGTGGGCGATGTTAAGAATAATCCTCACAAAACCACCGCGGGTGGCACGGCCGTCCTCCTCCGTCACCCGCGCCGGTTGGCAGGGAGACTATTGCGATGCGTACGACCACCACTGCCGCGCGCCGCGGCTCCGCCCATCTCGCCCTTCTTTCGGCTGCGATTGCCGCTGCCGCATTCGGTGTCGCCACATTTTCCGGCACCGATGATGCGCTCGCGCAGCCGAAGAAGCCGGCTGCACCAGCCGCAGCCCCGGCCAAGCCGGGCGGCGACGCCGCGAAACCGGCTGCTGGTGATCCAGCCGCCAAGCCGGGCGGCGACGCGCCCACCGAGCGCGCCCCGGTCGGCGGTGATGCGACCAAGCCGGCCGCAGCGCCGGCGACTTCGAGCGAGGACGTGCCGGTCAACCTGCGGCTGCGCCAGCTCGAGCAGCGGGTCCAGGCGCTCAAGGAGCGCGCGTGGCGCGCCAAGGCCCGCGTCGAGATGCTGAAGGAGGCGGTGCTGGGCGGCGGCATCGGCGCGCGCGCCGGCATCATCCACCAGCAGAAGATGGGCAACTCCTACCGGCTCATCCAGCTGGTCTACGCCCTCGACGGAACCACCATCTTCACGCGCAAGGACGACAGCGGCGCGATGCACGAGACCAAGCAGTTCGAGGTGCTGTCGGGCCCCATCACGCCGGGCAGCCACACGCTCTCGGTCATGGCCATCTATCGCGGCCACGGCTACGGCGTCTTCAAGTACCTGCGCAAGTACAAGTTCACGGTCCGCTCGAGCCACACGTTCACGGTCGACGAAGGCCGCGGGGTGTCCATCAAGGTGGTCGGCTTCGAGAAGGGTGGCTCCACCACTCCCCTCGAGGATCGGCCGGCTCTCGACTTCCAGGTCAGCGTCACCAAGGAGTAGCTCATGCTGCACCCCCGGGGACTGAGACGGCTCCTGTGTGCCGCCGCGCTGGCCTCCCTGCCGGCCGCCGCTGCGCACGCGGAACCCGTCGCCAAGATCGGCAACAAGCTGGTCAAGTACGAAGGCGAGACCAAGGCGATCGTCACCGGCATCCGCCGGCCGAACGAGCTCGGAGTCGGCGCGCGCGGGCGAGACGTCCCGACCCGGCGCACGATCGACGCCGAGGTCAACTTCGGAGTCGGCAACTACGACGACGCCGCCATCGTCCTGTACGACGTGGTCGAGAAGTACCCGCAGCACCCCGTCTACGACGAGGCGCTCTACTACCTGGCCGAGTCCCTGTTCATGAAAGGGGACTACGTCGCCTCGCGGAACTTCTTCGAGAAGCTGGTCAAGGAACGCGGCACGCAGAGCAAGTTCTACCAGCAGGGCCTCGAGCGGCTGATCGAGCTGACTCTCAAGCTGAACGACTCGCAGAACATCAACGAGTGGCTGTCCCTGCTCGACGCGGTGCCGGCCTCGGCGCGGCGCGCCTCGGTGCCGTACGTGCGCGGAAAGTACCTCTTCTACAACGAGAAGATCGACGAGGCGATCGCGCAGTTCCAGCAGGTCGCGAAGAAGACCCACTACTACTTCCAGGCCCGCTACTTCATCGGCGCCTGCTACGTCGCCAAGAAGGACCTGGCCAAGGCGGTGGTCGAGTACCAGAAGCTGGTCCGCGAGCCGCCCAGGAGCAAGGACGACAAGCGCATCGTCGAGCTCAGCAACATGGCGCTCGGCCGCATCCACTACGAGCGCAACCAGCCGTCCAAGGCGATCGACCGCTACCTCGAGATCTCGCGCCACTCCGACCTGTTCCCCGAGACCATGTTCGAGGCCTCGTGGGTCTACGTGAAGAACAAGGAGTTCGACAAGGCGCTGCGCGCGCTCGAGCTCCTCGCGCTGTCCGACCCGCTGTCGACCCGCCTGCCCGAGGTGAAGATCCTCGAGGGCAACCTGCGCATCCGCAAGGCCCAGCGCCTGAGCGACAACAACTCCAAGCAGCTGAGCGACGACGAGTACGCCAAGGCGGTCGTCACGTTCGAGAAGCTGCGGCAGATCTTCACCAAGCCGCACGCCGAGCTGCTCAAGGTCATCGACGAGAAGCGGGCCCCCATCGACTACCTGGCGCAGGTCACCGGCCGCCACGCCGAGACCTTCGACATCAAGGCGACCCTGCCCGAGGTGGCGGCCGCCTGGCTGCGCGAGGAGCCGGAGGTCAAGCGCATCGTGGCGGTCGAGACCGACCTCGGACAGATCGAGGGGGACATCGAGATCGCCAACAAGACCATCTACCGCCTGGAGCAGGCGCTGGCGACCGGCACCAAGACCGGCATCTTCCCCTCGCTGTGGGACAAGAAGGTCCGCGCCACCGAGATCCAGGACGACCTCCTGGTGATGCGAGCCGATCTGGCGGATCAGCTGGGCGCGATGATCGGCGGCGAGGCCGCCAACCTGTCGAGCGAGCGGAAGGCGATCCAGGGCGAGCTGGCCGGGCTGCCCGACAGCAAGGTCACCGAGGGTGAGCGGATCACGCGGGCCCGCGGCCGCGCGGTCCAGCTCGACAAGGCGGCGGCCGAGGCGGCCACCGTCATCAACAACACCGAGGCGCAGCTGGTGGCGATGGAGAAGTTCCTCCAGGACCAGGGCTACAAGGAGGTCAAGCCGGGCGACCTCGCCGAGCTCCGCAAGGAGATCGACAAGAACCGCACCGAGGTGGAGGAGATGAAGAAGGAGCTCGACGCCATCAAGGGCGACATCATGCTGGCCCGCGATCGCGCCGGCACCGGCGACGAGACCTCGGTCGAGCGGCAGCGGCTGCGCGGCGCGCTCCGGGCCGCGCTCGACGCCGAGCTGTCGCAGCTCCTCACCATGTCCTCGCGCCTGAACGGCGACGAGCGCAACCAGGCCAACCAGATCGCGGCGCTGACCCGCCGCGCCGACGGCATCTCGGTCCAGCTCGACCGCGCCACCGCCAAGATCGATCAGATCGTCGAGGAGGCGCTGGTCGAGGTGAACTCGATGCTGGCCGACGAGAAGGCCAAGCTGGCCGCCTATACCCAGGAGTACACCAACTACGACGGCGAGTCGCACACCCTCGGAGGCGAGGTGCTCGGGCTGGCGTTCGGCGTGGTGGCCAAGAAGCTGTACGAGGTCCTGATCCGCTCCGACGTCGGCCTGGTCGACGTCGCCTGGTCGGTCAAGGAGAGCGCCGACGGCGTGCTGCGCCGGCTCACCCTCGACCAGGCCCGCGAGACGCGCACGCTCGACTCCGAGTTCGCGGACGTGATCCAGGAGATCCGCGCGAAGAAGGAGATCGAGATGCAGAAGCAGCAGACCCCACCGCAGGGCAGCGGGACGAACGGAGGTACGCCGTGATCCGCAGGGCGATTCCGGCGGCGCTGGCCGCGTCTCTCGTGCTGCGGGCGGCGCCGCTCATGGCCCAGCCGGCCTCGGGCGACGCCCCGAAGGGCGCCGGGCAGCCGGCGGCCGGGGCGCCGGCCAAGCCGGCCACCACTCCGCAGGTGGTGCCGCGCTCCGACGAGAAGGCCGGGCCGAAGGGACGGCCCTACACCGATCAGGAGCTCAAGGTCCTGAAGGAGGTCGAGGAGGACCTCAAGCGGGTCCAGCGGGCGGCCGACACCCACCAGGACCGGATCAAGGAGTACCTCTACGGCCAGTACCTCGACCGCAAGGCGCGGCTCGAGAAGCGCTACGCCGAGAGCATCAAGAAGGCGGAGGCCGAGGAGCGCAAGAAGCACCTCGACGCCATCGCGCTGCTCGAGAAGTTCATCCTCGACTACCCGAACCACCCGCAGTTCACGCCGGACGCCATGTTCCGGCTGGCCGACCTCTACCTCGACGAGGCGAACTACGAGTTCGAGGCGCGGTTCGACGCCCAGGCGGACTCCGGGGCGCCGGCCGAAGGCGAGGACGTGCAGCGCGCCGACTACTCGAAGGCGCTCGCCCTGTGGACCCAGATCATCGAGAAGTTCCCCGACTACCGGCAGCGGGCGGGGACGATGTACCTCCTGGCCTACTACCTCAAGGAGACCGGCGAGGACAGGAAGTCCCTGGCCGTCTACCGAGGCCTGGTGTGCGGCAACAAGTACAACCCGCTCGGCGCGCCGCCGCCGGCGCCCAACCGCGACAAGGTCCGGCTGTCGACCGCGGCCACCGCCAAGCGCTCGTTCAAGAACCCGTACTCGGACTGCGTGGCCATCACGCAGGACCAGGACCTGGTCGAGGACGCCTGGGTGCGCGGGGTGGGCGACATCCACTTCCTGACCCCGGGTGAGCTCAACGAGGCGATCGTCGCCTACGAGAAGGTCGCGCGGAACAAGAAGTCCAAGTACTACGACGAGGCGCTCTACAAGCTGGCCTGGTCGTACTACCGGAACGACGACTTCCTGAAGGCCATCGCCGCCTTCGACGAGTCGGTCAAGTACTCGGACGAGCTGGTGGCGCAGGGCAAGGACCCGCTGCCGCTCCGGCCCGAGGCGCTGCTCTACATCGCGATCGCCTTCACCGACCCCTGGTCGCTCGACGAGCAGCCGGACCCGGTGCGCGCCTTCGCGCGCGCGATGGATTTCTACAAGGATCGGATGAACGAGCCGCACGTGCGCGACGTGTTCGTGCAGCTCGGCGACACCTTCGAGGTCCTCGAGGCGACCGACCAGGCGGTGGCGTCGTGGAAGATCGCGCTCGAGAAGTGGCCGCTCCACCCGACCAA
>Ga0111539_10003116_pt1 | contig 21962 bp, 15 predicted proteins | sample RhiMethybrSRZTD1_FD_79667 | JGI IMG/M metagenome (GOLD analysis project Ga0111539, IMG submission 79667) | Populus rhizosphere microbial communities from Tennessee, USA - Rhizosphere MetaG P. TD hybrid SRZTD1 (version 2) (version 2) | ecosystem: Host-associated > Plants > Roots > Rhizosphere >...
CGATCATTGGCGCCGATAATATTACCATAGCTTTTGGCGCTGAAGCCCAAGGCTCCAACATAAGTACCGGCGGCTGCCATAGTAGAACGTTTGATAAAATCTCTTCTCGAATTTTTCATGGTCTTCGGTGTTAGTTGTAATTTTTTGTGAGCGTAAAGCCTGGCGCGGGCGCATCAAGGCAGTACGGTTAATTCTTTAATCTTAATGCTACGGAATGATACTTCATTGCCATGATCCTGCAGCAGGATCCGGCCTTTTTCAGCCATTCCGAACTTTTCATATTCCGCGTATTTGCTTCGTGCGACCAGCGCATCATAGATTGGTGTACCACGTTGGTATTCCACAACTTTGTACCCATTTAACCAGTGCTCTACACGATTATCGGGGAAAACAATGATTCTTGCCCAATTCCACTCGCCAACTTTATGTTGACCGCGCGCAATTTGTAGTGCAGGAATTAGATCATATAACGACGCCTGCATTCGGTTTCCGACAACGCCCTGACGCGCATCGGGGTGACGTTCATCATCTAGTATTTGATATTCCAACCCAATAGCAGAGCCTTTGAATTTTTCACTTTCTACAACAGCATATTTTACACCGCTGTTGGCACCTTCCGTTAATCTAAATTCGAATTGAAGATCAAAGGAATTGAACTCTTTTTGCGTTACAAGGTCGCCGTGCTTAGCATCCGCGCTGGAAGGTTTCATAACCGTAAGCGTCCCGTCCTTGATTACCCAACCTTGATCTGGCGCTTTATCCGAATAAGGCGCACGCCATCCTTCAAGTGTCTTGCCATCCCACAAAAGACTCACGCCATTTTTTTTCTCTTGATCCGACACGGTATTCGGAACCAAATTAACCACGAAAATATCGTCGGAAGGGGTTGGTTTAAGATTTTGTGTTTGAAGCGTGATGTTTCTCCATCGCACTTGCTTGCCTGCATCCTCAGGTTTGCCAATCGAATGGACTTGAAGCGCGATAAATCCTTTAAGTGTCATGTCGTCAACCACGTGGGCAGTCGGTACGCCATTGATAAAGACCCGCAGCGTACTACCGATGCACTCGATGCGGGCAGTATTCCAATCGGTTGGTTTCAGGGCTTTCTTAGCCGCTAAATTATATTCCAACGGGTAGAGCCATAATCGACGTGCTTCATCATAAATTCCACCCGTCCAGGCGCGCGGAGAAGGATCGATCTCCAACTGATATCCGTGAACTCTACCGTTCTGATAGTCAGGTTTGCTTTCGCTTCTAAACTGAATTCCTGAATTTATGGCTGACTCGTTTTTGAATTCCAGGCTAAGAATAAAATCGCCAAAGGTTTCTTCTGTAACTAAAAATGAATTGGGTTCATTTGACACTGTTGTCCCGATGATCTCTCCATTTTTCACTTCATATTTTGCCTTCCCACCTAAAACTTTCCAGCCTTTTAAATCCTTTCCATTGAAGAGCTGAATTGCGCCACCGGGTTTCTTAGATTGTCCAATCCCGCTAAGGGAAATGAATAAAAATAGAATGAGTAAAGATCGTTTCATAAATGCAATAAGCACAGATTTATCAAATCTACAGGAATTAATTATCGGAACGGTCATGTATCGAGATCAGAGCCTAAGATAATCAAATGTCGACAGAAGTATTGCGAATGCTGGTACGTACAATAAAGGTTAAACTGTCCTGTACTATGATGGTCTTGAGAGCGGATGCTTGCACTTTAGTTGCCCAATTAAATATTTCCGTCAAATATATTTAAAAAGTCATTTTTCTGAAGTTGGAATCCTAAAAATTTAAAATCATTTTGACCTGGGATTTTCTAAAACTGATTCAGACGTTATGAAGAAATTGTGCATTCTCCTGTTTTGCCTGACGGCTGGCATTACATCTTTAGTGGCTGCCGTCAGACTTCCGAAAATATTCTCCAATAATATGGTCCTTCAACGGGATGTTCCTATAAAGATTTGGGGATGGGCGGAAAAGAATGCCACGGTTTCAGTCTCCTTTAATGGACAGGTGACAAAAGCAAAGGCAAGCGCAAAAGGTATGTGGCTTGCAACGCTTAAGCCATTGAAACATGGTGGACCTTTTGAAATGAAAATTTCGGACCGGTCGGGCGCAATTCTATTGACCAATATTCTTATCGGCGACATTTGGCTTGGGAGCGGACAATCGAACATGGAATGGATTGTCAAGAATTCAAATCAAGCTAAAGAAGAAATTTCAGCCGGCAATTATGATAAAATCCGTCTGTTTACTGTGGACCATGTGATGCGTTATAGCCCTGAGGAAGATGTATCAGGCGGGCCGTGGCAAGTTTGTTCTAGCAACACCGTTGGGGACTTTTCAGGTGTAGCTTACTTCTTTGGACGAAAACTCGTCGAGGAATTAGACATTCCCATTGGGTTAATAAACAGCTCGTGGGGAGGTACAAACATCGAAGCGTGGATTAGCTGGGACATGATGGCGCTTTCCGATGAGTATAAAAATTTGAATCCCAAAGAATACGAGCAGATGGCAAAGGAAACCCAGGCGCGGGTTGAGAAATATCAGGAAGCTTTGAAAAATGATAAGGGACTTTCGGAAAAATGGTACGAAAAATCTTATCAGCCATCGGGTTGGAAGAAAATGACGCTACCCCGGGAATGGGGTGAGACTGAACTCCGCGAAAGTGATGGGATTGTCTGGTTCAGAAAAGAAGTTGACCTTCCGTCTGGCGTTGAGATGCATCAGGCGCTCTTGGGATTAGGACCGATTGATGATTGGGACAATACCTATGTGAATGGGGTGCTCATTGGGTCGACACGCGAATACACGGAAGACCGCCAATACAAGTTGGACCCTGGTGTGTTGAAAGAAGGAAAAAATCTTATCGTCGTAAAAGTCACGGATACTGGCGGAGGAGGTGGGCTTGATGGCAGGAAAGATCAACTTTTTCTGGAAGTAAATGGCAGTCGTTTTCCATTGCAAGGGGAATGGGGCTATCAACCTTCAGTGCTCACTACGGACTATGACATTAAGGAAACCGGGCCGAATACTTTTCCTTCACTGCTTTATAACGCGATGATTGCGCCGCTCACACCATTTGCAATCAAAGGCATCTTATGGTACCAGGGAGAAGCTAATGTTGGAAGAGCTTTTCGCTATCGGACACTCTTTCCATCTCTTATAAAAAATTGGCGCAACAAGTGGGGATATGACCTACCATTCTTTTGGGTGCAGTTGGCAAACTTTTTGGCACCTTCGGAACAACCTCAAGAGAGCGCATGGGCGGAACTGCGGGAAGCCCAAAACATGACGCTACAATTGCCATCAACGGGGCAGGCTGTTACGATTGATATCGGTGAAGCCAATGACATTCATCCGCGTAACAAACAAGATGTAGGCCTACGGTTGGCGCTGGCAGCATTAAAAGTTACCTATTCAAAGGACCTGGTATACTCGGGACCTGAATATAGATCCATGACTAAAGAAGGAAACAGTATTAAATTAAGCTTCAACAATATTGGTCATGGTCTGCAGGCAAAAGGGGACAGGTATGGATATTTAAAAGGTTTTGCCATTGCTGGTACAGACAAGAAGTTTTTCTGGGCAAAGGCCCGGATAGAAGGAGACAATGTCGTGGTGCAAAGCGACAAAGTAAATGACCCTGTCGCTGTGAGATATGGATGGGCGAATAATCCCGATGACGCAAACCTCTTTAATGATGAAGGATTGCCCGCTTCTCCCTTCAGAACCGATACCTGGCCGGGAGTGACAAAATAGACGTCTTACGTTAAATATCCATCGTGACTTGACATCAATGTTAATTAACTGCCAGTTCCGTCACAATTTTTGTTATTTTAGATGAGGCAAACATTATGATATGAAATTACTCTGGGGCGGAATCATTTCGATTTTTCTTTTTCAAGATCAGACCCCGTACAAGGCCAATGATGAATTTGAGCTAAGGCTTGACTTACAATTTAAACAACGTCCCAAATCGGAAAATAAAGTTGAACTGGACCACCGCACATTACCCAACAGCGGCATGAGCGCGCCGTATCTGTATCTACATCTCAAAGTTTTAAAAGTGGTTCCGGAAGAAGTTAGGATCAGGGTTGTAAAAAATGATTCACAAGTTTTGCTGAACAGAAAATTCGATCCAAATATTGTACTAAAACTTGACCTTGGTTTCACGGATGATATCAAGGATCGAGTCACTGCATATCAGTACCTGATTACGTTTTTGACGAAAGAAAAATCAGAACTCAGTAAAATCGATATCTTTTTTGAAAAAGACGGCACGTATTTGGTCAATGGCGAGAAACGTGGAAAGCTTTAATGGTGTTGGTGATTCAAATAATTTCATTTAATCAAAGCAAATTCTTAGTCTGTAGATCTTGACGTGCGCGCCTTTGTTGGTGTTCTTCACCAACAAACGTGCGCACTTGGCTGAGCGGCTATGGTCTAAAATCAAGCCTTCTTTTATTAGCAAATACTTCCAATATCAACGACTTTATTTTTTGTAAATAGACCGTTGAATTTTTTAGACCGTGGGTTATGAATAAATATTGTGCAGTTGTTGCGGGGACCGTCCTCATAATTTTAGTTTCAAGTTTTAAGTTTTCTGAGCCTATTGACGAAGAGGTTTCCTATCCAGCTGGCTATCGCGGTTGGACTCATGTTAAATCCACTATGCTTGGGCCCCAGCATCCTAACGTCAATTACCGGGGATTCAATCACGTGTATGCAAATGATCTCGCCATGAAAGGATACGCGAGCGGAAAATTTCCTGATGGATCCGTTTTTGTACTTGAAGTTATCGGGGCCGTGCCGGTTGAAAATTACACCTCCGAGGCTGCACGTCATCATATGGATGTTATTCAAAAGGACAGTTTGAAGTTTGCTTCAACAGGAGGATGGGGATACGCTCAATTTGAGGCTGATAATTCTCCGCGGATGCTGACGTTGGATCAGAAAAAAGCTTGCAATACATGTCACCTCAAGCAAGAGGATCACGTTTTTTCAACGCTAAGAAAAGTACAATAGTCGTACCCTGCACAGCGTTAATTGCAGGTGGAATGATTTTAAATGACGTCCATTCTGTAAATATTTTTTTGACGACCGCTTGATGTGTTGCTTTGGTGAATCGTTTCCGGAAATTTCGAAGACGAACGATGACGACCACCCATGTATCTAAGCAACAGCTTATCCTAAATTTTGCGACAATACCCACATTGATTCCAATCGTCCAAGGAAATTTTGCCTAACTTGAACATGTAACAACTTATCCAAAAAAATGGCTCAATACAAATTGCAAATCAATGGCCGTAGCTACGAGGCCGACGTTGATGCTGATACGCCGCTACTCTGGGTGCTACGTGATAACTTTGGACTGGTGGGCACCAAGTATGGATGTGGGATTGCCCAATGTGGCGCGTGCACAGTACACTTGAATGGCAACGCCGTTCGCTCTTGCTCCCTACCTGTTTCGGCCGTGGGCTCAGGAAAAGTCACAACGATTGAAGGACTGTCCGCGAATGGCGATCACCCTGTGCAACTGGCATGGGATGAGGTGGACGTAGCGCAGTGCGGTTACTGCCAGGCGGGCCAGATCATGTCAGCCACTGCCTTGTTGAATAAAAAGTCCAAGCCTTCTGCCGAAGAAATTGAAGCGGCGATGAACGGAAATATATGCCGTTGTGGAACGTACCACAGAATTAAGGAAGCTATTGTTGTTGCATCTTCTAAAATGAAATAGCCATGACAACTTTTCCGAAAACTACTAGAAGAAATTTCATGAAGATCGCCGCCACAGCGGGTGGAGGTCTATTGCTCGGCTTTCATTGGGGAAGTTCTGAAGCTTCCACCATACAACTCGTTGGCGCCGTGGCCGACGATATAAATTTCAATAGCTATTTGTCCATCTCACCCGAAGGTGTAATTACTATTTTCTCACCGAATCCGGAGCTTGGCCAGAACATTAAGACTTCTTTCCCCATGATTGTGGCCGAAGAGCTTGATGCAGATTGGTCGAAAGTGAAAGTGGTACAAGCTGTGCTGGATACTAAAAAGTATGAACGTCAGGTTACCGGCGGAAGCGGTGCAGTGCCGCATTCGTGGGAGCGTCTGCGAAAAGCAGGTGCGACTGCCCGTCACATGTTGATCGAGGCAGCTGCCAAGCGCTGGGGTGTTCCTTCTACATCGCTAACGGCAGAAAATAGTTTTGTGATTGACAAGGCAGGGAACCGTAAACTTAGTTATGGAGAACTCGCAACAGAAGCTTCAAGTATTACTGTACCAGCTGATGTTAAATTAAAGGCACTCAAGGACTTCAAGCTGATTGGTACAGCTGTACGTAATGTGGATAACAAGGACATGATTACGGGCAAACCACTTTACGGAATGGACTTTTATCGGGAAGGTATGCTCACGGCGATGATCCAGCGGCCGGCGTTTGGAATGAAGTTGAAATCGTTCGATGGCGCTGCCGCGAAAGCAATGCCTGGTATTGTTGATGTCGTCTCATATAAAAATAATGTAGCTGTTGTAGGCAAGTCCACCTGGCAAATAAACAAAGCACGCAAGGCGCTAAAAATTGAGTACGAACCCGAAGGCGCTATTGAAAGCACCGCGGATCACGACAAACTGTTTAAGGATTTATTGACCAACGGACAGGCGACCGTACGGCGTAAGGATGGCGATGTTGATGCTGCTTTTAAATCGGCAGCGAAAGTTATTACAAGAGAATATCAATGTCCATTTCTCTCACACAGTCCGATGGAGCCCATGAACTTTTTTGCGCATGTCCGCGAGGACGGCGTTGAACTAGTGGGACCTACCCAAACTCCAGACCGGGCACGCATGGATGTTGCCAAGTTAGTGAACATGTTTCCCGACAACGTTACTGTTGAGTTGACACGTCTGGGCGGCGGCTTCGGCAGGAGATTACAAGCTGATTACGTCGTGGAGGCGGCTGAGCTATCGAGGCTCCTCAAAGCTCCCGTCAAAGTGATCTGGACGCGCGAAGATGACCTTGGCGGTGGTAGTTACCGACCTGCTGTTCGATATCGCTTCGACGCGGCGCTCGATGCCAACGGAAACTTAGTTGGATATAAACTTCGTGGTGTTGGCATCAACGCGGGGAACTGCACGCGTGAGGACAATTTCCCTTCAGGCGCTGTGGATAATCTGTTAATTGATACAGTGGAACACAAATCACCGATCACGACAGGACCATGGCGCGCACCCATCACCAATTTCCTGGCCTTTGCGGAACAATCCTTCCTTGATGAAGTCGCGCTGGCGGCAAAAAAAGATCCCGTCAAATTCAGACTGGATTTGCTCGACAGAGCTAAAACGTCTCCGGTAGGCGCAATTAAATATGACATCGACCGGATGAAGGGTGTAATTCAGATGGCTGTGGAAAAATCCGGATGGGGCACGAAGACAAATCTTGCACAAGGTTTCAGCGTTTACTTCTCGCACAGATCCTATGTAGCGCAGGTAGCCGAAGTGGAAATGAAGAAAGGAAAACCTTCCCTGAAAAAAATTTATGCCGTGGCGGACTGTGGTGTTGTAGTAAACTTAAGCGGCGCCAGACAACAGGTCACTGGTGGCATTGTCGATGGCCTGGGACATGCAATGTACGGCAATCTCACTTTTAAAGATGGCGCGGCCGAACAAAAGAACTTTAATACTTACCGATTAATCAGAATGAAAGAAATACCCGAGGTGGAATGTCACTTTGTGAATAATGGAATTGACCCTACGGGACTCGGTGAGCCAGCGCTTCCGCCAACGGGTGGGGCAGTCGCCAATGCCTATTTTAAAGCTACCGGCAAGCGGTTGTATAATCAACCATTCTCGCTGCAGGAAGAGTTGAAAGGCGTAACGCTTGGGGAAAAACTCTAAGGTTCGAATCAGAGACTAAAGGACCTTACGGCACCGTGAGGTCCTTTTTTATTCATTCACCTATTCCATTTTACCTTAACGTTAATGAAGCCTTGCTAGGTCGAATTACATTTACCTTTTTTAAATTGCCCGAGAAAATGTAGGAAGGCTCCTTACCAACTTTAATCTTAAATATTATGAAGTTAAGTCACGACTTATCGGAACATCATCAACTGGTCAGCGATTTATTCCCGTCGATCTCGTCGAAAGAGGCTTGGGAAAAATATAAGCTGTCAGACGAGCAAATCTCATTTTTTAATACATATGGTTTCCTTTCAGATGTTAAGCTATTGGAGGACCGCCAAGTAGAAAAACTGCTTTATGACCTGGAGGAAATTAAAGATCCATCGCACCCCAGACATAATTTGTTTTATGAATTCCATTCTAACGAATCGAAGGATCCGAATGCGGTGCTGTTTCATTCGCTCGGACATTGGCGTATTACCGCTGGGTTCCATGATGTCCTTTGGAATCCCGCTTTCGTTATCCCTGCAAGTCAATTGCTGGGGAATAAGGCTGTGCGTTTTTGGCATGATCAGCTTTTCTATAAACCTGCGCATCACGGTGGCGTTGTGGCGTGGCATCAGGATTACAGTTATTGGCGCAGAACGCTTCCCATGCAGCACCTAACCTGCTGGGTCGCCTTGGACGACGTAACAACGGAAAATGGATGCCTATATTATGTTCCCCGGAGTCATACGTGGGGACTATTGGACAAACCTGAACTGGCGGGCGATATGGAAGGGCTTCAACAATTTTTAACAGCGGAACAGAAAAAACAATTTGCTGAAAAAGTGCCTATAGAAATGAAACGCGGATGTGCTACGTTTCATCATCCCCTTATGGTACATGGATCTTATGAGAATAAATCTTCCAGGCCACGACGAGCTTTTGTGTTAAATGTTTTTGCGGATGGCACGTATTCGGATTCAAATGATGAACTCTTGCAAGGTGTCCCCGCGGTCAAGAAAGGCAAAAAATTGGAAGGTCAGTTTTTCCCCTTGCTATTTGATCCTAAAAAAGTTTAGTAGATCAAAAGGCCGCAGCAAAAACGATAAAATCAAATCTGAAAACCTAGTGTATGAAAAATTGTAGTATTATCTTGTTTGTCATGATAAACGTTGTTGCATGGGCACAAAAGACCACACAAGAACGTCTGGGATATTCAAAAGATACGAAGCTATTGATCGTTCATGCAGATGATTTAGGGGTTTCACACTCGGAGAACGTCGCATCCATTTTTGCAATGGAGAAAGGCGTTGTCAATTCTGCCAGCATCATGGTTCCCTGCCCGTGGTTTTCTGAGATTGCCGCGTACGCGAAAGCGAATCCAAATGCAGACCTGGGTTTACATCTGACGTTGAACAGCGAGTGGAAAGTATATAAATGGAGACCCGTGGCGCCACACGATGAGGTTTCCAGTTTGCTCGACGAATACGGCTATCTAAATGAAACCGTGGAAGCTTTTTTAAAAAACGCCAAGCTCGAAGAAGTTGAAAAAGAACTGCGGAGTCAAATCGTACGCGCGAAACAATTTGGAATTGAGCCCACACACTTGGACGCGCATATGGGCGCTGCATTCTCAACAGCAAAATTCCTGGAAGTGCTCATTAAATTGGGTCATGAATACAAAATACCGGTACTGATAAGCAAGGATTTTTCGAGGGTCTTAAATATTGATTACACACCTTTTGTGACAGACAGAGATGTTATTGTCGATAGGGTCATCATCGCCTCTGGCCGTGATTACAAAGCCGGAATGGAAAACTTTTACATCCAACAATTGAAATCGTTGCCGCCCGGGTTGAATGTTCTGCTGCTCCATGCGGCATACGATAACGACGAGATGAAGGCTGTTACAGTTGATCATGAAGATTACGGAGCAACGTGGCGGCAGCAGGATTTTAATTTCTTTACCAGCGATAAATGCAAAAAGCTAATTGCAGACGAAAAAATTAAGCTCGTTACCTGGAAGGAGATCAGAGATAAAATCGTGAGGAAGTAGGTGACATAGTCACTTAGCGGATTTCATTCGCAAATTTAGCGATCATTAACTTTACAGAAAGAAAAGCTTTTCACTGCGGAGCCGCAGTGAACGCCAAGTTTCGCAAAGGACCTCTGCGAAACTTCACGCCTTAGCGTCTCTGTGTAAAGTGCATTTAAGATTCACGTACATTTTTTTTTGAATATTAGGCACAAGATATTCCCCAAGACGATCTCGATTTTATTCAACTGGAAGAAAAACTCACAACTTTACATTACTTTAGTTGTATGAGAAATCCGCTGAAGCGAATTATCGCAGCTTTTATTTTGATTGCGCTACTACCGATTGGTTTCATTCTATTTGAATTGAACGCGCTCACCGGGAACGAAAAAATCGTAAGAGAAATCTACCAGAATCAGTTAGACGCTATTTTATATTCGATCAACCAATATTCAGACGATGTCATCGGAAGCTGGGCAAATCGTTTCAACATTGCCCTCATGGAAGAAAAAAATGTTGGCGACAGCCTGAAGGGAATTCCTGCTGTGTTAAATCAATTTGGTGCTGTTCGACACCTCTATTGCAGTGATTCAAAAAACATTTCTAAGGTATTCGGCGGCAAAGCAGACGAGGCAGAGGACAAAATTGTACAGAGCAGGCTGGATAGTCTTGTGAGAAAAAACCGGCCAAGGATTGAACAGCTCATCGCTTACGAGGAAGCGGGCTTCCGCAAAATGGAGTTAATGGACACGATTAACACGAGCAGGCCAATACCTGTTTTTTTTGTATTGAGCGAAGGAACACCAACGTACCGGCTGGGAGCCATGGTTATTGACCTCCCGGAATTTATTGAAAATACATTGGGACCGAAACTACAAGCCATAGCGCAAGATAAGTTTGTTATTTCAGCATTTCGAAGTGACACCAATACACTGGTCTACTCCACGGATGGATCTTGGGGACCCACTGCGATTTTGCAAGGTGATGAATCGCAAAAGAAATCTTTTTGGCTTTTGCCTGGGCATTATCTGAGCATTTCTCTTACAGGGGCGACGATTGACGATCTGGTGCGCGACCGCATGATCACAAGCCTCATTATTCTTGGGCTTTTAGCCTCCATACTGGGGCTGGGCATTTGGTTTCTTTACCGGAACATCAGGCGCGAAATGTCTTTGGCACAGGCGAAATCAGAATTTGTTTCGAACGTATCGCATGAAATAAGAACGCCACTCTCGCTCATCAGTATGTACGCGGAGACGCTGGAGATGAACCGCGTCACCGAGGAGAAAAAAAAGGAATATCAAAGCGTGATTGCAAAGGAAGCGGCGCGCCTTTCGGGAATCGTCAATCGGATCTTGAATTTTTCGCAAATACAGGCGAATAAAAAAACGTACGAAACAAAACCGCTTAACCTAAATGATCTGGTCGATGAGGTATTAAAGTCCTATTTCTTTCACTTACGCGATAAAGGATTCACTTGCGCGTTCGTTAAAGACGAGAATCTTAAATTGATTTCCGGCGACAGGAATGCCATCATCGAAGCGTTCATAAACCTGATTGACAATGCAATGAAGTACAGTCAGGATAAAAGAAATATTACCATAAACACAGGAAAGGATGGAAATTTCAATTTTGTAGAAGTGAAAGACGAAGGTATTGGAATAGCGAAGAAGCATCAGCATGAAATATTTGATCAGTTTTACCGGGCCCCGACGGGAGACATTCACAATACGAAAGGCTCAGGGTTGGGGTTGACACTGGTAAAAAAGACTATGGAAGCACATCATGGCAAAATAAAAGTAGAAAGCGCACCTGGAAAAGGCAGCGCATTTCGGCTATATTTCCCCATTGAAACCAAGGCATAGTAATGAGGCGCAAAATTTTAATTGTTGAAGATGAACCGAACATGAGTCGAGGACTCAAGGATAATCTCGAATTTGAAGGTTATGACGTGGACCTCGCCGACAATGGAGCGATGGGTTTAAAGATGATACTTGCAAACCCGTATGCCTTGATCGTTATGGATGTGATGATGCCGGAGATGTCGGGATTGGACGTTTGCAAAAAAGTCAGAGACGCTGGTATCGCAGTGCCCATTATCATGCTCACTGCGAAGAGCGAAGAGATCGACAAAATCCTTGGACTCGAGCTGGGTGCCGATGATTACATCACGAAACCCTTTAGTCTGCGCGAGTTGTTGGCCAGAATTAAAGCTGTGCTTCGCCGAAATGTCGAGATACCGGGCAAGGAAAACGAGCAATGCAAAATTGGCAAGCTTACGTTAAACTTCAGCGCTTATACAGCGGAAGATGCGAGTGGCGTTGTAAAGATGTCGCATAAAGAATATGCCATCTTGAAGTATCTATTTCGCAAAAAAAATGAAATCATTTCCCGAAACGATCTGCTGGAAAATGTATGGGGTTATGACGAATCCCCGACCACCCGGACCGTTGATAATTTTATTGTTAAGCTAAGGCATAAGATTGAGGAGGACCCAAATGCTCCGAAGATCATTCTTACTGTCCATGGAACAGGGTACACGTTGATTTATTGAGCTGTCATTGCACAGCTTACAGCGTACAGCTTGTGCCTGCAACTTGATAGTTTTCTTTCAACAGTCCTGCCTGCTTTGCTTCCCGTTTTGATATTAGCCAACATCACATTTCCCTGACGACATTGCGATCCACACGGCCAGCAGCACGAATTAGCTGTGCTCTGTAAGCTGTCGGCTGACAGGTCCATGACAACTTTTTACATCTCTTTACCCGCCTGTGACATCTTTGGGTGAGCCTGCCCGTATTTTTACTTGTGATTTGTCTTAACCCATATAATCAATTTCATTTATTATGAAAACACCATCCTTTCCTCGCCCCTCCATGATAGTTTTGCTTTGTGCCCTTCTGGTGACGTTCGAAGGGAGCTGCCAGGAACGAGAAAGACGTACGAATTTGCAGGGATACTGGAAATTTATTCTCGGCGACAGCAAGAAATTCGCGAAACCAGAATATGACGATTCTGATTGGGAGAAAATTTATGTTCCCGACTCCTGGCAAGACGAAGGATTTAGAAACTACAACGGTTATGCATGGTACAGAAAGACGGTTGAAGTACCTGTTGAAAACAATGATGTGCTGTACCTGGAGTTAGGAAAAATTGACGACGTAGATGAAGTTTATTTTAATGGAAAGCTTATTGGTTCAACCGGCGGGTTTCCACCGGACTACTTTACGGCGTACAATTACCCAAGACGTTATCCTATACCCATGGAACTTGTTAATAAAAACGGCAAGAATGTAATAGCCGTCAGAGTCTATGATGAAGGCGGAGAGGGTGGAATTGTTGATTCTCCTGTTGGCATTTATAATTACCCTAATTTTTCTGAGAACAGCGTGAACCTTTTTGGGAAGTGGAAATTCCATTTGTTTGATAATGAAGAATGGGCGAAGGAAAATTTGGATGAATCTTCCTGGGAAGATATTATGGTACCAAATGATTGGGAATCTCAGGGCTTTAGAACTTACGATGGCTTTGCATGGTATCGCCGAACGTTTAAGATACCAAGTAATTTTAAAGTAGAGGACCTCATGTTGTTGATAGGTAAAATCGATGATATGGATGAGGTGTATATTAACGGTACCCTTGTTGGTAGCACCGGGAACCTAAACAGAAAGTGGGCGAGTGACGACGAGTATAATCGATATCGGAATTACTCCATACCGGATGATCTCCTAAGAGCCGGAAAGGATAATCTAATTGCTGTACGTGTTTACGATCAGCAGGGAAGGGGGGGCATATATGAGGGTCCTCTTACGATAATTCCACGAAGCGAATACAAACATTTCTGGAGAAAATACAGGGATGAAAATTTTGATTTTCCGCATTGGGTTTCATACTATTTTTCTGACGACAACTAATCTATCTGACAAGTGAAGAAGTTAAACGTTTGCGCATTTTTTCTTTCATTCGGTTTTATCATTCTTGGAGTCTCCTTTACAACGCATGCGCAGGACGATTGGGAAAAGGTATTGAACCTCAAGGGGAACTGGAAATTTAGCATTGGCGATAGTAAGAAATGGGCTGACCCGAAATTTATTGACAGTGATTGGGAAACCATCGATGTGCCTTCCAAATGGGAGGATGAAGGATTCAATGGTTATAACGGATATGCGTGGTATCGAAAAACCTTCGATGGCACCGCGCTGGACAAAAATTTAGACTTCAGCTTGTTTCTTGGATATATAGATGATGTCGATGAGGTGTATCTCAATGGTCATAAAATTGGTTTCTCAGGGACATTTCCTCCTAAATTCCATACTGCGTACGATGCTTTTAGAAATTATTACCTCCCAAAAGAGTTCATAAATTTTAACGGAAAAAATTTATTGGCTGTACGCGTTTTTGATTCAGAAATAGAGGGAGGGATTGTCAAGGGCGATATCGGAATTTTCATCAACGAAAACGACCGCGACCTTACCATAAATCTCCGGGGTGTTTGGGATTTTGCACTCGAAACAAAATTGTACAGAAACGATGGTGACGACGAGTTCTTAGGGACTGACAAGCATACACCGCCCGTTGACAGTAAGTGGTCAAAAATTAATGTGCCTGGCGAATGGGAGCATCAGGGCTATAATAATTTTGATGGAACTGGATGGTATCGGAAGCAGTTTGTAATTCCTGAAGCACTGGACGGTGAGGATCTTGTCTTGTTGCTGGGGAAGGTCGATGACTTCGATCATACGTATTTCAATGGAAAGTGGATTGGCTCGACTAATTGGCATGATCGCTCGAGAGTTTATACCATACCTTCGGATTTGTTCAATGGAGGAGCTGTCAACGTTTTGTTGGTGTATGTTAAGGATTCGCAGGGGAGAGGAGGAATATATGAAGGCCCAATCGGCATCATGAAACAAGCCGACTTTACACGGTATTACCGACAGAAGAATAGATGACATTAATGTCGAACCGCGTTTTAGGAAATCTGTGTTATTGAGAATTTGCACTGAGATGCCGAGCGTTCTCTGCGGGCATGAACCGTTCCATATCGAATGTCGAACACCGAATTTCGAATGATGATCGGAAGCTGACCAATCTGACGTGCACATTTTAAGAAACTGCAGGCCCGTAGGGGCGACATATTTGTAGCGCCGTCCGAACCGTCACCGGCGCGGGGGCGGCGCTAGATGTAGTGAAGGTGTCGCGCCACAGGAACACAAAATCAACCGCTACATTTTTTGCCGCGAAACAGGAGGCCCTTTTTAAAAGCATGTCACCTGATCTTTCTGTTTTAAAATTTTAACGCTGACAGAATATAGCCGAAATACAGGGCGGTCGTTGGGCCTTCAATTGTTCTTTGGATTTTCTCAGTGTGCATCCCTCAGCGACTTGCGCTAAAAATACGCCGAAAAACTTACGGTAATGTTTCTTCATGCTTGCTTATTCAAACTAAAATCTTCAGTTTTACATCCATGAACACAATAATTCTTCAGGCAGTAGTGGCAGCGGTGAAAAAATCATCCTGGAAGGCCTGATAATGTTCAAAAAAAGAAATTTCGAACCCCGGCCTTGAAACCGGGGTTTTTTGTTTTATAAAATAATGTGTTAACCTATTGAACATGTATAAGATCACAACCCTATCGGTACAAGCGATTATTGCAGTTGTCGCAGTGGCAGGTAAAACTCTCATGACCGGATAGCTTGTATTCATAGGTAGAAACTAAAAACAAAAGCCCGGTCATAAGCCGGGCTTTTTTATTTGTCACCAAAACTAAAATATAAAATCATGACCATTACCAAACCATTTCCCTTCTCCGACAGAATAAAAAATATTCCTGAGTCATTCATCAGAGAAATTTTAAAAGTCTCCTCGCGGCCAGAAATGATCTCCTTTGCCGGCGGTTTGCCAAACCCCGATTTTTTCCCTGTAGAGAAGATCGCCTTAGCGGCAGAACGGGTGTTGAGAAAGGATGGAACGGCCGCACTACAATATTGGATTACCGAAGGATACTTACCGCTGCGGGATTATATCGCACAGTGGCAATCTCGTAAAACCGGGAGGCATATCACGCCGGAAGACATACTCATGCTGAATGGTTCGCAGCAAGGACTGGACTTGATTGGTAAATTACTGATCAATCCAGGCAACGATGTATTGCTGGAAGGTCCTTCGTACCTCGGAGCCATTCAAGCGTTTTCTGCCTATCAACCTTCGTTTCATCACATTAAAATTTACGATGGTGGTCCCGATATCGATGAATTTGATGACGCGATGAAGAGAATAAAACCTTTGTTCATTTATTGTATTCCCAACTTTCAAAACCCTACGGGTAACCTGTACGATCAGTATCATCGTGAAATCCTGGCGCGCAATCACAGCGCCTCTGATACGATTTGGGTTGAGGATAATCCTTACGGTGAGATTTATTTTGAAAAAAATACGATGCCTGATTTCTATTCCCTTCTTCCTGAAAAGACAGTATCGCTTGGGTCATTCTCCAAAATAATTTCGCCGGGTCTGAGAATGGGGTGGGCAATGGGCCCCAGGGAAATTATGAAGAAAATGGCGGTAGTGAAGCAAGCGTCCGATTTGCATTCGAACAACCTGGCACAACGGATAATCTATCAGTTTTTATTGGATAATTCATTAGAGGATCACCTGACGTCGATTCGAACTTTTTACAAGGAGCAAGCAGACTTCATGATGACATCGATGAAACAATTCTTTCCTGATCAAGTGAAGTGGATAGTCCCGAAAGGAGGAATGTTTATTTGGGCAACGCTGCCTGAAGAACTGGACGCTGCTACGTTATTGGTAAAAGCCATCGAACAAAATGTTCTTTTCGTCCCTGGACAAAATTTTTACGTTGGCGGGCTCCAGGGAAGTAATTCGCTCAGAATAAATTTTTCCCATTCTTCAAAGGCGGAGATTCTAAAAGGTATAAAAATATTGGGCGCTTTGATCCGGGGTTTTTTGAGTGGCAATCGGTAGTTAGGTAATCGGTGTTCAGTAAACGGTAATCGGTTGCTCTTCGTAGCTAAGGGATTGTAAGAGGTAGTTAGTGGTTAGTAAGAGGTGGGTTGCAGCGTGGTGCCTTCGGTCTCCGTTGGTAAAATGTGGTTAGTTGTTGGCAATGTGATCGAAAGCCGATGTAACACAAAAACATAGGCGGAACAATTTGGCTACCGGTCACTTCTTACGACACACCACTTACTTCTTACAAAACAGGTAATCGGTAATCGGTTGGTCTTCATAGTAAGGGAGTGTAAGAGGTAGTCAGTGGTTAGTAAGAGGTGGTTGCAGCTGTGTGCCCTCGTGTCTCCGTTGTAAAATGTGGTTGGTCAGCCACTTACCTCTTACAGAACACCGATCATGACCCCTGATTACCGATAACCAAGCCCTAAGCGAATAGCAACCTCGACTGGGGAGTAGTCACTATCCTCCCGCTCGAGTTTAATAGAATTGTGATCTCGAGGGATAAGGGGAGGTTGTGCCAGGAACCTGGGATTTTTTCCACGGTGTGGCTGGGCAGCGTGAATAAGAAATGGGTGACAGAGAAAAACGGTCCCTGCCTTTCCGGTGGCATAAACCACATTACGTTCCAGGGTAGTTGTTAATTTTTGCGCAAGTTCTATGAAGTTCAAGCCATTGTCGCCGGCAGGCCGTAACAGCGCCGGTATGTCTAAGTGAGAACCGACGAGGATTCGTGTTGGCGCATCGTCGATATCGATGTCGGAAAACAAAAATAACATTAGCAGCGCCCTTCCTCTCGATTTCAGATTCAGCCTCATGGAACCATCGCTTCCGTAAAAGCTGGCATCGGCATGCCACCCGGCATCGCCGGGATCACGTTCACTGGGAAAACGGATGGGAAAAGTTCCAAGACTCCCGCGAGGCGCCCACCTTCCTTTCCCTACCAACTGATCGGCTGCTGCGTGGAGTAGGGGCGCATTTGCCGCCAGCCTGAAAGGTTCCTGTGGATAATCACCCAATCGAATTACAGGATGAGTCCACGTCGTTGGATCGTTAGGATCACAACCCGTGTCTTTCCATAAAATACTTAGTCCGGCTTCGGCAAGCTTATCGGAAAAACAGTTTTCAAGTTTAACGAATCCATCCTCGATGAATTGTTGTATTTCATCCTGCGTCAATGATTCCTTCATTAATTTATCAACTGCATCCATTCAAATATAATTCAATTGGACATTTGATCAGTAATCCTGGGCTGTCGATCCCTTCTTCGTTGAAGTCAAAATATTTTTAAAAATGACCGCTTGTGGACGATAAACTGTTCATTTTTTAATTTTGTATGTCAATGAAACTGTGATTTTAAAAAGCAGCGTGCTTAATTCCACATGGCATCCTAATTGAAAAGTTAAATTTCTGTTAACAATACGTCATGCTTAGAAACTATATTTTAACTGCGTACAGAAATCTTTTACGCAACAAAATTTTTTCATTGATCAATATTTCCGGTTTAGCCGTTGGTATGGCGGCCTGTATTTTGATCACGCAGTATGTGGTTTTTGAACGTAGTTATGATACTTTTCATGATCACTACAAGGACCTGTACCGCCTTGTAAACGTAAGGTATTATCCCACCCATACTGATAAAAGTGCCGGGTGCATTACATCGCTAGGCCCAACGTTAAAGGAAACTTTTCCGGAGGTTACAGACTTCACCCGGTGTAGTAAAAGCACCAGAGTCTTTTCATGGAACGATAGTCCTTTTCAATTTACCAGAGTGTTTAGCGTCGACTCGACGTTCTTTAAACTCTTTAACTTTCCCATTAAAAAAGGTTCAATAAAAAAGCTGTTGACAAAACCCAATACCGTTATTCTTTCCGAATCGAGTGCTAAAACACTTTTCGGCAGCATAGATCCGATTGGCAAGACAATTTTGCAAGGTCAAATACCTTTCCTGGTAGAAGCGGTGGCTGTCGACGCTCCGGAAAATTCTCATCTTAAATTTGATGTGCTGCTTTCATTTGTAACGGACCTCAACGATCCGAACTATTGTGTTAATTGTAACAACCGCCCCGTTTATGTTTTATTGGACAGGAATACAAATGTGAAGGCGCTTGAGACGAAGATGGACGGTGTTGTTAAAAAGTTACATCCAGAGGGAGATGTTAGACGTGAGTATGTATTCCAGCCGTTGTCGGCTATCCATTTAAACTCAAATCTCCGGTTTGAACACGAGCAAAATGGAAATGCAAAGAGTGTATTGGCGCTTACAGTTGTGGCTGTGCTGATCTTGTTTATTGCATGGCTGAATTATATCAACCTGACTACATCGATATCCATTAGTCGATCGACTGAGGTTGGAATCAGACTTGTAAATGGTTCAACGCGAAAAAATATTATAATTCAGTTTCTCATTGAATCCCTGCTCGTAAATTCAATCGCCATGACCTTTGCGGTATTGATGGCGCAGATCAGTTTCCCGTTGTTCAGCTCCCTTACCGGTATTCACACCTCCTTTGCGCTTTTGAACAACCCGTTGTTTTGGGGAGGTTTGTTCTTGATATTAATTATCGGCTCCTTGGTGTATGGATTTTATCCAGCGCTCGTTGTATCCTCATTTAAACCGATTCAGGCATTGAAGGGGAAGTCATTACTACCAGGCGGCGTATATGTTATGCGTACTGGGTTGGTATTTTTGCAATTTTCGTTTTCTGTTATTCTGATTGCAGGGACAATCACCATGTACAAACAAATATCATTCATGATGACTCAAAGTTTGGGTATGGAAATCGATCAGACATTGGTTGTGCCGATACCCAATGAGATGCGTGATAGTGGCGACGGGTTTGAAACGGACTTGTCGCAATATCCGAATATCGGCTCAGTTGCTCATACATCATCTATTCCCGGTCAAAACGCTGGAAATGTTGGTGGCGGTTTTAACGTTGAAAACGCGCCAATCGAGACATCGCAGCAAATTTATTCGTATTACGTTAGTAAAAATTATTTCGATTTTTTAGGAATTGAGTTGTTGTCGGGAAAAGGCTTTATCAGTGATCAGTTGAATAATGATACGAATACGGAAATTATTATTAACGATGCCGCGCGCCAGGCGTTCGGGTTTAACTCCCCTGAAGAGGCGCTTGGTAAAGTGTTATCGCAAAATAAAAATGTTGTTGGCAGGATTCATGGAGTTGTAAAAAACCACCACAATCAGTCGCTGGATCAGCCAATTGCCCCGACATTTTATCAGTATACAACGGGTAAAGGCCACTATCTAATTAAAACGAACCCAGCAACACTTAAAGATAACCTTGTTACGGTTGAAAAGGCCTTTGACAAAAACTACCCGAATAATTTTTTCGAATTTTATTTTCTGGATGAATATTTTAACCGGCAGTACACGAGTCATATTCAGTTTGGAAAAATTTTCGGTATGTTCACCACGTTCGCCATTTTCATTTCATGTTTGGGACTTTCGGGATTGAGCTTGTACGTAATTAAAGTTCGGACGAAAGAAATTGCACTTCGAAAAGTCCTGGGCGCCACGGTTGCGAATTTACTTGTAATGCTTTCAAAAGAATATCTTAGGATAACTTTAGCAGCGTTTTTGTTCGCGACACCTTGTGCCTATTATTTGATCGATCAATGGCTTCAAGGTTTCTCATACCACATAGCTATTTCGTGGTGGATGTTCGTGATTCCAGGTTTGATGATCCTATTCATTTCAATTCTGACGGTAAGTGCGCAATCCTTAAAGACCGCCTTGTCAAAACCGGCGGATAAATTGCGCAATGAATGAAAATAGTTATTCCCACTTCGTAGCGTTACAATACAACTACTACGTGCGAAAAACGTACTGTTCTGCTACTGTATTATGGACCCTTTTGTCAGCATATCGAGCTCGGCGCCTAACCCTGTCTTTGGCCTGGAAGGGAATGTGCGGGCAGGGTTCAGCGCTGAGTTCGGTAGCGGGGGCCGCGCGCCCCGGGAGCGCATTGGGTGATTTTCCTTTCGAGTGAGATTGCTTCAACTTGTCAACCTGTTACTCAACCACAATTTCGTCAACAAGCATACGCGCGGGACGACCTGCCCCAGGGTGCCATTCCGGTGTGTTGCCAATAGTATAGGCTTTTACTTTTACGTAGCGGGCAGTCCGGGGTTCAAATTCTGAAATGAAGTCACGCTGTTGCCCACCGTATTGATCGATCGGTAATGTATTTTCAACTGAGCCTACCAGTTCGAACTGTATTCCATCCTGTGAAATAAAATATTCAACTTTTTTAGGAAGAAGTCTCAGCCAGAACCCGTATTGATAATAAGCCGACTCCATTCGTTTTACGGTTTTTGTTCCTTCAAGGTCGATAACGACTTCCAGGTTTTCACCTGGAAACGAAAACCAGTTGTAATCGTAGTCATGGCTTCCTCGTTTGCCGTCGGTTAGCATTGAGAGGTCAGCATCTTTCGGGAGCTTTTCTACGACAGGGCTAATAAAATTTATTTTTTTTCCTAAGGCGAGATGCTCATTCATTCCCTGTGAAAACAGGCGGTACATGGCTGATCGATATTCTTCCGGTGAACAGCTCCATTCTTTGACCTGCGTCACACCTTCACGAATACAAAGGTCCGTAAAAGGATCGATCATCGAGCGAATCGATGTTCGTACTTCCCACCGGTCATTTACTTTTTGAAATACGCCCAGTTCACCTGCAAAATTTTTCTTTGCCTGCTCCATAATAGCAAACTCAAGCGGGAGCCGGGCAATTCTGACACGTTCTAATATTTCTGCGCTGTCAGCAACAATCGTTTCCGCCTGGTCAAATATTTTCTCATAGCCAGCAGTTAACGCAGGTGTCAGGTAGCTCGTTGCCGCTTCGTTCGGAGTTCCGAAAATTCTAAGCGGTTTACCCGACGCAAGCAAGGCCGCACGCATTTCATCGATATATTGGCGGATGTATGGCCCCGCTTTTCCATAGTAACCTTTCAGGAAATCGTTCATCACCGAGTCAGCATTCTCGTTTGGATTCCAAAGGAGCTTTGAAATCATGTAGGCCCGGAGCGCAGCAAACTCGCCGCCTACCTCCC
>Ga0111539_10003120_pt1 | contig 21947 bp, 21 predicted proteins | sample RhiMethybrSRZTD1_FD_79667 | JGI IMG/M metagenome (GOLD analysis project Ga0111539, IMG submission 79667) | Populus rhizosphere microbial communities from Tennessee, USA - Rhizosphere MetaG P. TD hybrid SRZTD1 (version 2) (version 2) | ecosystem: Host-associated > Plants > Roots > Rhizosphere >...
GCTGGCGAGCAGCGCGTCGAGCCCGGCCGGCGTGAAGTGATCGTCCTGCGGTCCGAGCACGATGCGCACCCGCGGCCTGGGGCTCAGGTCGATCGGCGGCAACATCACCTCCCCCCGTTCCGGCGCCGCTCCCAGCGTCAGCGGCAGCACATCACCCGCGCGCAGGGCGCGGCCGTGGTATCCACCGATCGCGCCGCGAATGAGGGTCGAGCGACTGCCGAGCACCGGGGGGACCGCGAAGCCGCCCTCCACGGCGAGATACAGCATCGCGCTGCCAACAAGCCCGCCGACCCGTACACGTTGGCCGCGGACCAGGCGCGCGCTCTCGAAGCAGGCGAGGCGCCGAGGGGCAGACCCGTCGCCCTCGGGCGGAAGCACCTCGACCGGCGCCTGCCCGCCCGCAAGGGCGATGCGCGCGCTGTCCGCCTCCACGACCAGCGTCGGGCCCTGATAGGCGATCTCGAGGGCCGCCATGTCCGGCGGATTGCCGACGAGAAGATTGGCAGCGCGCAGGCTCACGTGATCGAGGGCGCCCGAGACCGGTACGCCGAGGTGCTGATGGCCGACGCGCCCCAGATCCTGCAGTGTCGTCAGGAGGCCGGGTGCCACCACCCGCAGTGCGGCCGTCATGCGGAAAGCTCTCGCGAGGAGGGCAGATCCGGCTCGACGACAAGCTCGCCGGACGCCGCTTGTACCAGCATCGCTTCGTAGTCGCCGAGCGATATGGGTGTGAAAGTCACGGTGTCGCCGGCAGCGAAGAGCGCGGGTTGCGGACGGCGCATGTCCCACAACGGCGCGGGCGTGCGGGCGAGAATGTGCCATCCGCCAGGGCTTTCCAGCGGGTAGATGACCGTCATCGCCATGGCCACGGAGATCGAGCCGGGCGGCACCTTCACGCGCGGGTTCTCCCGTCGCGGCAGCCCGAATTCGGGCGGCAGCCCGCCCAGATAGGGCAAGCCCGGCAGGAAGCCCATCATGTAGACGAGTTGGGGGGTGGCACTGTGACGCTCGATGACCTGAGTAAGGCTCATTCCCGTCCGTTCCGCGACCTCGGCGAGATCGAGGCCGAGGCTGGCGTCGTAGCAGGCGGGAATGCGCCAGCGCCGGCCGGCGCTCTCGGACGCCTGCAGGCCGTCCAGAAGCGGGGACAGGCGCGCCTTCAGCGCCGCGTGCGTCGCCTTCAGAGGATCGTAGTGCACCATGAGCGAGCGGAACGTCGGCACCATCTCCACGATGCCCTCGATGCGTGCGCCCTCGAGCCTGCGGGCGAGCGCCAGGACAAGCTCGCTCAGGCTGCGGTCGACCCGATCGCCGAACTCGACGACAAGGGCAGTGTCGCCTGCAGCGAGGAAGCGCGGCTGGGGGGCGGTCATGACCATCTGACGGGAGATTGCTGGTGGCAGGGCGCGCGCGCCCAAGCGCAGACGGGATTGTATGGTGTTCCTATAGATAGTACGAATTGCGCCGACCAGAAGCGCGGCGCATAATTCCACACCCCGGTTCGCAAGGACGTCTCCCGATGAGCAAGATGATCAACCTCAATGCCGATATAGCCGAGGGTTGGGGGGCCTACGACATCGGCAACGATGCCGATCTCATGAAGATCATCAAGTCGGCAAGCATCGCCTGCGGCTTCCATGCCGGCGACCCCAACACCATGCACCGCCTCTGCACGATGGCCAAGGAGCTGGACGTCAGCATCGGTGTGCATCCCGGCTTCAACGACTTGTGGGGTTTCGGCCGCCGACGCATCCAAATGAAGCCCCAGGACCTCGAGTACATGGTGGCCTACCAGATCGGTGCCCTCCAGGGAATGGCGCGTTATTCCGGCCTCAAGGTGACCCACCTCAAGGCCCACGGCGCGCTCAACAACATGGCGGCCGAGGATGAGGGCTACGCGATGGCCATCGGCCGGGCTATCAAGACGGTCGACCCGAGCATCATCTACGTCGCGCTTTACGGCTCTCAGATGCAGAAGGCCGGCGAGAAGCTTGGCCTGCCCATGGCGCTGGAGGCCTTCCCCGACCGCCGCTACGCCGACGACGGCAACCTGGCCTCGCGCACCATTCCCGGCACAGTGCTGAAGGACCCCAAGCAGGCCGGCGAGCAGGCTTTGCGGATGGCGGACGGCGAGATCATCTCGATCAACGGCAAGCGGCTCAAGGTGAAGGTCGACACCCTGTGCGTGCATGGGGACGAGGCGACCGGCGTCATAGTCGCCCGCGGCATCCGCAAGACCCTGGAGGATGCGGGCATCTCGGTGGTCAAGCTGACCGACATGAACATCCGCTAGGTCGACGCCCGTGCAATCAGCAAAGCCGACATTGGCCATCGTGGGCGGCACCGGTGCGCTGGGCGCCGGCCTCGCACACCGTCTTCACCGCGCAGGCTACGCCATCGTGATAGGCTCGCGCTCGGCCGAGAAGGCCGAGGTCGCGGCCAAGGCCCTCGCCGCGCCGGGCATGACCCCTCCGAGGGGAGCCACCAACGCCGATGCAGCTCGCTCCGCGGAGATCGTGATCGTCACGGTTCCCTGGGCGAGTCAGGCCCAGATTCTCGACGAGATCGCGCCGCACGTGGCGGGGAAGCTGGTGGTCGACACCACCGTGCCGCTGGTGCCGCCGCGGGTCGCGCGTGTGCAGCTGCCGCCCGAGCACTCGGCCGCACTGACGGCGCAGAAGCGGCTGGGGGCAGGCGTACGCGTCGTCTCGGCATTCCACAGCGTCGCCGCACACAAGCTCGTCAAGGACGAGGCGATCGACTGCGACGTTCTGGTGTTCGGCGACGATCCCAAGGACCGCGAGCAGGTCATGGCACTCGTCGCTGCCGCAAGCCTCCGCGGCGTTCACGGCGGGCCGCTTGCCAACTCGGTGGCGGCGGAGGCTCTGACCTCGGTGCTCATCGGCATCAACCGCAACTACAAGGTCGACGGCGCCGGCATCCGCATTACCGGCATCGGCCCGAAGTAGCGGGCGGCGCTGGCAGGGTTCGGCTTGGCATGCGCAATAGGACACGTCCTTGAGCGGTTCCCGACTGACGATCACAGCGCTCGACGGCATGCCCCAGGTCGCGCCTGGGGATGATCTTGCGGCGCTTCTCATTGCGGCGCTGGAGCGTGGGGATGTGGAGCCGCGCTCGCATGACATCCTGGTGGTAACGAGCAAGATCGTCTCCAAGGCGGAAAACCGGTTCCTGGACCTGGGCGCGCTCGAGCCCGGCGAGCGGGCGCGCGAGCTCGCGCTGATCACGCGCAAGGACCCCCGGCTCGTCGAAGCCATTCTGTCCGAGGCGACCGAGGTCGTGCGCGCCAAGCCCAATGTGCTGATCGTTGCCACGCGCCATGGCCTGACGCTTGCCAACGCCGGCATCGACCAGTCCAACCTTGCGGCCGACGACCAGGGGCGGCGCGTGCTGCTGCTGCCCGAGCGACCCGACGACAGTGCCGCGCGCCTCAAGCAGCGCCTCGATGCCCACTTCCGCGCGGACATCGGCGTTATCATTTCCGACAGTGTCGGCCGGGCCTGGCGGCTCGGCACGGTCGGATTGGCCATCGGTGCCGCCGGCGTGCCCTCGCTGTGGGACCGGCGCGGCGAGCCCGACCTGTCCGGGCGGCCGCTGGAGGTGACGGAGGTCGCCTTTGCCGACTCGGTCGCGGGTGCTGCGGTGCTGGCGATGGGCGAGGCCGCGGAGGGACGTCCCGCAGCGCTCGTGCGCGGCCTCGACTGGAAGGCGAAGGCGCGCCCGGCGTCCGTCCTCGTGCGCCCGAAGCACGAGGACCTCTTCCGATGAGCGGGGATGGGGCCCTACCCGCCGACGCCACCTATGTGGTGCTCACCGGCGGCAGCGGCGGCGTCAAGCTTGCAGCCGGCCTGGCCCGTCTGCTGGGGGAGCGGCTGGCCATCCTCGTGAACACCGGCGACGACTTCACGCATCTGGGTCTGAGCATCTCGCCCGACATCGATACGGTGCTCTATTCCCTGTCCGGCAGGATCAACGATGAGACGGGATGGGGCCGCAGCGGCGAAACCTGGACCTTCATGGGCGCGTTGGGCGAGCTCGGGGCGCCGACATGGTTCAAGCTCGGCGACGGCGACCTTGCCACGCATGTCGATCGTACGGACCGGCTCGCGGCAGGCGAGACGCTGAGCGAGGTGTGCGCACGCCATGGCGCGCAATTTGGCATTGCTCCGCGCATCCTGCCCATGTCGGATGCCCCCGTCCGCACCATGATCGCGACCGACGACGGACTGCTGAGCTTCCAGGAATATTTTGTTCGCGACCAGTGCCGGCCGGTCGTTCGTGCCATCAGCTACCAGGGTACCGACAGGGCGCGGCCGACGCGGCAACTGCTCGATGCGCTTGCGGCCCCGGCGCTCTCCGGCATTCTCATTGGTCCATCCAATCCCTGGCTCAGCATCGAGCCGATCCTGGCGGTGCCGGGGTTGCGGGACGCGCTGGAGGCGAGCGAAGCGCCCGTCGTCGCCGTCTCTCCGATCATCGGCGGCAGGGCAGTGAAGGGCCCCGCGGCCAAGATCATGGGTGAGCTGGGATTGGCGCCGGGCAGCCGTGACATCGCGCGGCACTATGCGGGGCTGATCGACGGCTTCATCATCGACAGCGAGGACAAGGGCCTCGCAGAGGAGATAAGCTCGGCTGCTGAGCCCGGCAGGCGGCTGCCCATCCACGTGACCAACACCCTGATGCGCACGCTCGACGACAAGGTGGCCCTCGCACGTCAATGCCTCGCGTTCTGCGCCGAGCTGGTTGCCGACCCGCACCGGCAGCCCGCCGGGCGTGCGAGGCCTGCGCCATGAGCCACTTGCGGACCTGCGTCATCGTGCCGGTCAAAGCCCTGGACCGGGCCAAGCTTCGGCTCTCGCGGGTACTGCCGGACTCAGTGCGGCAGCGGCTGGTGCTCACCATGCTGGAGGACGTGCTCACCGCCGTGGCGGGTGTGGTGAGCCGTGATGGCGTGATCGTCGTCACGCCCGACGCGCGCGTGGCGGCCCTGGCACGCAGCAGCGGTGCGACCGTTGTGGCAGATCCGACCGCCGGCGACCTCAACGCAGCGGTTGCAACCGGAATAGCGTATGCGGCCGCACGAGGCGTCGGCCAGGCCCTGATCCTGCCGGCCGATGTGCCCCTTTCCACGCCGGAGGAACTTCGCAGCCTGATCCAGTCGCGCGGCGGCCAGCCGGGCGTGACCCTGGCGCCGTCGCATGACAGCAACGGCACGAACGGCATGCTGCTTGCCCCACCCAATGCCATCGCGCCGTGCTACGGACCGGGCAGCTACCTGCAGCACCTCTCGCAGGCCATGGCGCGTCGCGTCGACGTCAACGTTGTGCACCTTGCCGGACTTGCGCGCGACATCGACGAGCCGGCAGACTTGGCGGTGCTGCTTGCCGCCAGCGCGAGCGCGGACGGCCGCTATGGCTTCCTCGGTCCCTGCCTGGCGTCCCTCGAGCACGCATCCGGCAAGACCGCCACCGCGGAGGAGCAAAAATGACGGGCGCAGATGTCGGCAGCGCGCTGGCGGCGGCCGAGAGGGGTGCTACTCCGACGCCCGATCAGGCATTGGCGCTGGCCGAATGCAACGACCTTGGGCGGCTGAGCGCCATCGCCGAGCAGCTCTGCCTCGCCGGTCATGGCACGCGCGTCACGTTCTCCAAGAAGGTCTTCATTCCGCTCACCAAGCTGTGCCGCGACGTGTGCCACTACTGCACGTTCGCGCACGCCCCCCGCGCCGGCGAGCCGCATTATCTCTCGCCCGAGGCCGTCCTCGACATTGCCCGGCAGGGGCAGGCTGCCGGCTGCAAGGAAGCGCTGTTCACGCTGGGCGATCAGCCGGAGCTGCGCTATGCGGCGGCGCGCGCGGCGTTGGCCAGGCTCGGCGCCGCCTCCACCCTGGAGTACCTGGAGCGTTCCGCGGCACTGGTGCTGAAGGAGACGGGCCTGCTGCCGCATCTCAACCCCGGTGTGATGGACGAGGCTTGGCTGAGCCGGCTGCGCAGGGTGTCGGTGTCGCAAGGCATCATGCTGGAGACGGCGTCCGACCGCCTCTCCCAGCGTGGCGGCCCGCACTTCGGCTCGCCCGACAAGGCGCCGGCCGTCCGCCTGGCCACGCTGGAGGCTGCCGGACGCGCGCGCGTGCCCTTCACGACCGGCATCCTCATCGGCATCGGCGAGACGCGGCGCGAGCGCATCGAGGCGCTGCTCGCCATCCGCGCGCTGCAGGAGCGCCACGGCCACATCCAGGAGGTGATCGTCCAGAATTTCCGCGCCAAGCTCGGCACGCGCATGAGCGAGGCAGCGGAGCCCTCGCTCGCGGATCATGCCTGGACGATCGCCGTCGCCCGCATCGTCCTGGGCTCGGCCATGAACATCCAGGCGCCGCCCAACCTTCAGCCCGAGGGTCTGGCGGAGCTTGTGCGGGTCGGCATCAACGACTGGGGCGGCGTGTCCCCCGTCACGCCAGACCACGTGAACCCCGAGGCGCCCTGGCCGCATCTCCTCGACCTGGAACGCGCGACCGAGCGCGCCGGCCGCACGCTTGTCGAACGCCTGGCGATCTACCCCGAGTTCGCGCCTGTCATCCCGGCGGGAGCGCGCAAGCGCGGAGAGCCGGGACCCAGGGCGGAAGACTCCAGTTCGTCTCCCCTCAATCCCGGACATTTCGCCGACGCGAAATTCCGGGATGACAAATGGCTCGACCTCAGCCTCGAGCCGCATCTGCTCCGTCACCTCGATGCCGCAGGCCTCGCGCGGGAGGATGCGTGGGCGCCGGGCGGTGACGCGGCTCTGCCAGCCCTCCAGGTCGCGCGGATGCGGTCAGGCGACGCGCGGCCCTCGGCGGCGATCGGGCACATCCTCGATCGCGTGGCGAAGGGTGATGCATTGGGCGAGCCCGACGTCGTCGCCCTGTTCGACGCCCGGGGCGCGGACTTCGCGGCCGTGTGCCAGGCCGCCGACCGCCTGCGCGCAGCGCGCTGCGGCGACACCGTCACCTACATCGTCAACCGCAATATCAACTACACCAACATCTGCACCTACGGCTGCAAGTTCTGCGCCTTCTCCAAGGGCCGCCACAATCTCGGCCACCGCGACAAGCCCTACGACCTCGACATGGCCGAGATCGCCGAGCGCACGGCCGAGGCCTGGGCGCGCGGCGCCACCGAGGTATGCCTGCAGGGCGGCATCAAGCCGAGCTACACCGGCGAGACCTATCTTTCCATCGTCGGTGCCGTGAAGTCGGCAGCGCCCGACATCCACGTGCATGCCTTCTCGCCTCTGGAGATCCGTACCGGCGCGCAAACGCTCGGCCTCTCGCTCCATGACTACCTCTCGCGCCTCGAGGCGGCAGGCCTCGCCAGCCTGCCGGGCACGGCGGCGGAGATCCTCGATGACGAGGTGCGGGCCGTCCTTTGTCCCGACAAGCTCACGACCGCCGAGTGGTTCGAGGTGATGGAGACGGCGCATGCGGTGGGCTTGCGCAGCACTGCAACCATCATGTTCGGCCATGTCGACGGCTATCGGCACTGGGCGCGCCATCTCCTGCGCATCCGTGCGCTGCAGGAGAAAACGGGCGGCTTCACCGAGTTCGTGCCGCTGCCTTTCGTGCACATGGAGGCGCCAATCTATCTCAAGGGCCTCTCGCGCAAGGGTCCGACGTTCCGCGAAGCCGTGCTGATGCATGCCGTGGCGCGCCTCGTGTTCGACCCCGTGATGACGAACATCCAGGCCTCGTGGGTTAAGATGGGACCCGATGGCGCGGCGCTGCTGCTCAACGTGGGCGCCAACGACCTCGGCGGCGTGCTGATGAACGAGTCCATCACGCGTGCCGCGGGCGCGACGCACGGACAGGAAATCTCTGCAGCCGATCTGGAGCGCATGATCCGGCAGCAGGGGCGGGCGCCCAGACAGCGCTCGACGCTTTATGGCGTGGTCGGCGAGGAACGGCGCCGCACGGCGATGCCAGCCGGTGGTTTGGTCGCGGCGCTGCCGCCGGCGGCCGAATGAACGGCTTGTGCCCGGGTTGCAAAATTGTTCTCTGCAATCAGCGCCCGAGCCCGGATGACAGCGGTCGCCACTTGTCCTAATAATAGGACAATAGAAACATCGGCGCCGTTTAAGGTGGCGTGATGACAGTGGGCGAGGGAACAACCCCGTTTGATTTTCCGACGGGGGTCGAGGACAGCAAGGTTCGGGGACGCGCGCTCGCGCTCCTGAAGGCAGGGGGCGTCCGCTTGCCCACCTTTGCCGAGCTGGCGGATCCGGCTCGGATCCCCGGTGCCGTCACCGCGGCGCTCTCCCATGTTGGTCCCGACGCCGCCCACCCGCTCAATCTCTTCCGTGTGCACTGGTTCAACGACATGGCACGCACCGGGCGGGTGTCCGCGCCGCTGCATGTCGAGCTGCCGCAGGCGCTGACGGGCGTGGCCACGCGCATCGTCGTGGTGCTGGGCGACCGCTTTCCGATGATCCGCGCGCACAAGGTGCTTGCCGCTTACGCGTGCCTTGCCCCACGCCTCGTCTCGGGGCGCTTCGATCCGACCAAGCAGCGCGCGGTGTGGCCCTCCACCGGCAACTACTGCCGCGGCGGCGTGGCGATCTCCAAGATTCTGGGCTGTCGCGGCGTTGCCGTTTTGCCGGCCGGCATGAGCCAGGAGCGGTTCGACTGGCTGAGCCAATGGGTGGCCGCGCCCGAGGACATCATCCGCACGCCCGGCACCGAGTCGAATGTCAAGGAGATCTATGACGAGTGCGCTCGGCTGGCACGCGATCCCGCCAACGAGATCGTCAACCAGTTCAGCGAGTTCGGCAATCACCTGGCGCACTGGCGCTGCACCGGCGCGGCCCTGGAGGCCGTATTCGAGACGCTGCGCGGAGCTGCGCCGGGCCTCAGGCTCGCCGGCTTCGTCTCGGCCAGCGGCTCGGCGGGCACGCTGGCGGCCGGTGACTACCTCAAGCAGCGGCACGGCACCAGGATCGCCGTGGTCGAGGCCGCAGAGTGTCCGACGCTGCTCATGAACGGCTATGGCGAGCACAACATCCAGGGTATCGGCGACAAGCACGTGCCGCTGATCCACAACGTCATGAACACGGACCTCGTCGTCGGCGTCAGCGATCAGGCGACGGACGGCCTCAACGCGGTTTTCAACACCGACGTTGGCCGCGACTATCTCGCCCGTCGCCTGGGAATCGCTCCAGAGGCGGCACGCTCGCTCTCGCATTTCGGGCTGTCTTCCATCGCCAACATGCTGGGCGCCATCAAGATGGCCAAGCACCTCGGGCTGGGGCGCGAGGATGTGATCGTCACCGTGGCGACCGACGGGCACGAGATGTATGCGAGCGAGCTCACGCGCTATCTCGAGCGGCGGCACAACCGTGGCGAGCTGACGCCGGAGGTGGCTGCCGAGATCGTCGGCCAGCACCTCGTTGCCGCCGGCACGGAGCACGTGCTCGACGCCACGGAGCGCGAGCGCCAGCGCATCTTCAATCTCGGCTACTTCACGTGGGTGGAGCAGCAGGGCATTTCGCTTGCCGACTTCGACAAGCGCCGCTCGCAAGATTTCTGGCGCGGCCTGCAGGACCTGGTGCCGCAGTGGGATGATATGATCACAGCCTTCAACCGCGACAGCGGCATGGCCGCGGCGGCATGATCGGAAACGAGCACCGCATGAGCACTGGCACCCTGGTCGAACCCTATCAGCAGCTGCGCAAGGCGACGCTCGCGCGCGACCGCGGCCTGCGGGAAAAAGTCATGTCCCTCGAGGAGGCCGCCGGGCTTGTCAAGAACGGCGAGCACGTGGCAATCGGCGGCTGCACGCTGTCGCGGACGCCCATCGCCATGATCTGGGCGTTGATCCGCGCGCGCAAGCAGGACCTGACCGTCTCCCGCTCGATCACCTCCACCGAGGGCGATCTGCTGCTCGCCTCGGGCGTGTGCAAGCACATCATCACCAGCTGGTTCTCTCAGGGCATCGTCTGGGGCGTGTCGAAGGTCATGCGTCACTATACGGAGGCCAAGCTCGCCCGCTTCGACGAGTGGAGCCACATGTCGATCGGCCTGCGTTACCGCGCCGGTGCCATGGGTGTGCCCTTCATGCCCTCGCGGTCGATGGTGGGCTCCGACGTCGGCAAGCGCGTCGGCGATCAGATCAGGACGATGGCCTGCCCCTTCACCGGCGAGCAGGTGACGCTGCTGCCGGCGCTCAACCCCGACGTGGCGCTCATCCACGTGCAGCGCTGCGATGCCTACGGCAATGCCCAGCTCGACGGCCTGCAGTTCATGGACATCGACATGGCGATGGCCGCCAACCGCGTGATCCTGACGACCGAGCGCATCGTCTCCAACGATCAGATCCGGCGCACGCCGGACGCCACGCGCATCCCCTTCTTCACCGTGGAGGCGGTGGTGGAGGCCCCGATGGGCTGCGCGCCGCACGAATGCTATGGCGTCTACGAGCCGTTCTTCTCGAGCCTCGACGACTACGCCGAGCGCGTCTCCAAGGACGCGGTGGCCGGCTGCAAACAGTATCTGGAGGAATTCTACCACGCACCCAAGTCCTGGCCCGAGTATCTCGACAAGCTCGGCATGGACGCCGTGCTCGACGCGTGCCGCCGCGGCAGGAGCGTTCACAATGACTAAGCACGATCGCGCTGGCGCCTATACCGCCTCCGAGCTGCTGGCCGTGATGGCCTCGCGGCTGCTCAAGGACGGGCAGATCGTGTTCGCCGGCGTCGGCATCCCGCTGCTTGCCGCCACGCTGGCGCAGCGCAACTTCGCCCCGCACCTCACCATCCTGTTCGAGGGCGGCACGATCGGCCCCTTCATCGTGCCCGGCGAGCTGCCGCCGTCGACCAACGAGCAGCGCTGCACGCGCCGCGCCAACATGGTGCTGCCGATCACCGACGTGCTCCTGCTTCTGCAGCGCGGGTATGTGGACGTGGGCTTCATGGGCGGCGCGCAGATCGACCGCTTCGGCAACCTCAACTCCTCCTTCATCGGCGATTCCGACAACCCGAAGATCAGGCTCCCCGGCACCGGCGGCGGCAACGACATCTCCTCGCTCACCGACATGATCGTCGCCATGAAGCACGAGAAGCGCCGCTTCGTCGCCGACGTCGACTTCATCACCTCGCCTGGCTGGATCAAGGGCCGGCGCACGCGCGCCGAGGCCGGACTGCCGCAGGGCGGCATGTGGCGCGTGGTCACCGACCTCGCCATCTTGGGGTTCGACGATCAGACGCGCGAGATGAAGGTGCTCGCCCTGCATCAGGGCGTGACGCGAGAGCAGGTGCAGGAGAACACGGGCTTCGAGCTGTTGTTCGACAGCAAGCTGGAGACCGCAGAGCCGCCGCGCCCGGAGGAACTCGCCGTTCTGCGCGAGCTCGATCCGGAGCGGCTTTATACGGCGTGAGGCGATCGCCGACCGAATTCCCCTCCCCGCTAGCGGGAGGGAAGCGCTTGAGCTGATGGAGTCATTATGGCCAAGAAGAAGCAGACCGCATTCGGCATCGCCATGCGCAACTTCACCAAGTATCCGGAGATGCCGGACGCGAAGGCGCTCATCGACTACGGCGTGCGCATGGAGAAGCTGGGCTACGAGTCGCTGTGGGCCTGGGACCATATCCTGCTCGGGGTCGATCCCAATTTTCCGATCCACGAGTCGCTTGCCATTCTGACCGCGGTGGCGGCGCGCACATCCAAGATCAAGATCGGCACGGGCATCCTGGTCATGCCGATGCGCAACCCCGTGATCCTGGCCAAGGAACTCGCCACCATCGATCACATCTCGGACGGCCGCCTGATCGTCGGGGCGGCGGTGGGCTGGTACAAGCGCGAGTTCGACTCCATGGGCGTCGACTTTCATCAGCGCGGCAAGATCATGGAGCAGGGCCTGGAGATCATCAACCGTCTCTGGACGGAGGAAAAGGTCGACGGCGACTACCCGCCCTACAAGTTGCGCGGCGCGGTGCTCTACCCCAAGCCCGTGCAGAAGCCCCGGCCGCCGATCCTGATCGGCGGCTACGTCGACGCCGTGCTCAAGCGCGCCGCCACCAAGGGCGACGGCTGGCTCACCTACTACTACACGGCCGAAAGCTTCTCCCGCGTCTGGGCCAGAATCCGCGGCTTTGCCGAGGAAGCCGGGCGCAATCCCGACGAGCTGATCTCCACCAACCAGCTCCCGATCTGCATCGGCGCCCGCGACAAGATCGAGGCGCCGATGAAGCACTGGCTGCAGACGGAGTGGGACTATGCGTCGTGGTCGGAATCGACCATGGAGAGCGCCATCATGGGCACCGTCGAGGAGTGCGTGGAGCAGCTGGAGCCGCATCTGGCGACCGGCATCGATCGCATAATCTTTGTGCCGTACCGCTATGAAAACGAGCAGGTCGAGGCGGTGGCCAAGGAAATCATCCCTCGACTGAAGAAGAAGATGAAGTGAAGTCGTCGTCGGCCGTCCGCCACAACTTGTCAGTGTCGGGAGGTCCTCTTATTGTCGAACTGTGATGGTGTTGCTGACCTTGGCACAAGATGCTCAGCGAGACCCCCAGAAATTGATCCTCGAGACCACCGCCGCATGCTGCAGCAACGGGAGACGCCCATGAGATTTAATGCTCGCAATCTGATCTTCACAGCCCTCGGTGCCGTGCTGAGCGCAAGCCTCCTCGGCACCGCCGCAGGCGCGCAGGACACCATCAAGATCGGCGTGACGCAGCCGCTGACGGGCGCCTTCGCGGCATCCGGCAACTACGTCGCCCAAGGCGCCAAGATCGCCGAGGAGGAGATCAACAAGGCCGGCGGTGTGCTCGGGAAAAAAATCCAGCTCATCATCGAGGACAACAAGTCGAACCCGACCGAGGCCGTCGCCACGGCCGAGAAGCTGATCGTCAAGGACAAGGTGCCGGTGATGCTGGGCGCCTGGAGCTCGACGCTGACGCTCGCGGTCATGCCGAAGCTCGAGGAATACAAGGTGCCGATGCTGGTCGAGACATCATCGTCCGGCAAGATCACCGTGTCGGGCAACCCCTACATCTTCCGCATCAGCCCGACCTCGGAGATGGAGGCCAAGGCATTCACGCCGCTGGTCAAGACGCTCGGCATCAAGAAGGCCGACTTCCTCGCGACCAACAACGACTTCGGCCTCGGCGCCTCCAAGGAATTCTCCGAGATGGCGAAGAGGGAGGGGGTGCAGGTCGGCGTGATGGAGACGATGGACCCGAAGGCCACCGACTTTTCCGCCCAGCTCGCCAAGATCAAGGCCTCGGGCAGCGACACGCTGTTCGTGACGACTGCGGTGGAGCAGATCACGCTCATACTGAAGCAGGCCAAGGACCAGCAGGTTCCCCAACGCATCATCACCACCGGCGGCTCCAACTCGCCCGACCAGCTGATCGCCCAGGCCGGCGACGCCGCCAATGGCTCCTATCATCTGGTGTTCTTCACGCCCTGGTTCCCCGACGCGGTCAAGAACCCCGACGTCGCCAAGAAGTTCGTGGCGCTCTGGAACGAGAAGAAGCACAACGTCGGCGGCCTGACGGAAGGCTTCCGCGGCTGGGACGGCCTCTACACCATCGTCGAGGCGATCAAGGCGGCCGGCAAACCCGACGCCGAGGCCATCACCAAGGCGCTTTGGGGCGTCAAGGTGAAGGGAATCAACGGCGACATCGCCTTCATCAAGCAGGGGCCGGCCGGCAAGGAGAGCGCGCAGAACGTGCCGTCCGTGTACCTCGTCAAGATCGAGGGCGGCAAGGTCGTTAGGCAGTAGACCGCGCCGATCTCCCCTCTCCCCTTCCCATGGGGAGAGGGAGAAGAAGACCTCGATGGATCAGCTCCTCCAGCACGGCCTCAACGCCCTCATTCTCGGCGGCACGTACGCGCTGCTGGGCATCGGGCTGACGCTGATCTTCGGCATCATGCGGGTGGTCAACTTCACCCATGGCGAGCTCTACAGCTTCGGCGCCTACATGATGTTCATGTGGGTGATGTTCGCCGGCGTGAATTTCTTCCTCGCGCTCATCCTGGCCGTCGTGCTCGGCATGATGCTGGGCGCGACGCTCGAGTTCCTTCTGCTGCGACGGCTGCGGGGCGCCGACATCGACACCACCATGCTGGTGATGATCGGCGCCTGGATCGCGTTGCAGAACATGGAGCAGCTCACCTGGTCCGGCGTGGCCAAGTCGATCGATACCCCGTTTCCATCGGCGCCGCTGGTGCTGGGGCCCGTTTCGGTCTCCTGGAACCGGCTGTTCGTGTTCGTCGTGGCGCTGGGGCTGATCGCTGCCAGCTATGCCCTCATCAATCGCACGCGCCTCGGCAAAGCCATGCGCGCCACCTTCCAGGACCGCGAAACGGCGGCGCTTATGGGCGTCGAGATCAACTTCATCCATACCGCCACGTTCGCGCTGGGCTCCGGCCTGGCGGCGGCAGCTGGCGCGCTGCTCGGCCCCGTGTTCGTCGTCTATCCGACCATGGGTGACCTCGCCTCGCTCAAGGCCTTCGCCATCGTCATCCTGGGCGGGCTCGGCAGCATCCCGGGGGCCACCATCGGCGGGTTCATCCTCGCATTCATGGAGGAGTTGGGCGCGGGCTACGTCTCCTCGGGCTTCCGCGACGGCATGGGCTTCCTGGTCATCATCGTCATTCTCCTCATCAAGCCGACCGGCCTGTTCGCGCAGAAGGAGCGCATCGGTTGAAGCGCTGGCTCTCTGTGACCTGGCTGGTCTTTCTCGCCTCGGTGCCGCTGTGGCTGACCGACCTTTACGTTTTGCACGTGCTCATCGTCACGGGCATCTTCATCATCGCAGCGATGAGCCTGAACCTCCTGCTCGGCTACACGGGGCAGCTCAGCCTGGGCCATGTCGCCTTCTTCGGCATCGGTGCCTACGTCTCGAGCCTGGTGTCGCTGGGATTCGAGGTGCATCTGCTGCCGGACTGGCTGGTGAAGGTGGAGGCAAAGCCCGTCTGGTTCGCCATGCTCTGCGGCATCATTCTCGCCGGCTTGAGCGGCTGGGTTATCGGCAAGATCTCGTTCAAGGTGCGGGGCGCCTACTTCGTCATCGTCACGGTGAGCTTCGCCGAGGTCGTGCGCCTCGTCGCCCTCAACTGGGTGGAGCTGACGCAGGGCCCCATGGCGCTCAACAACATCCCGGCGCTGCGGCTCGGCATACCCGGCGTGTTCGAGTGGCACTTCCTGCGCAAACCGGCCAACTACTGGCTCGTGCTTGCCGTCGCCGTCATCTGCTACGTGCTCATTCGCCGTCTCGTTCACTCGCGCGCCGGGCGCGCCATGGTGGCGCTGAGGGAGAACGAGCCGCTCGCCACCTCCGTCGGCGTCAATGTCACGCACTATCTCGTGGTAGCGACGATGATCTCGGCAGCCATGGCAGGTGCGGCCGGGGCGCTCTATGCCCACTATGTCCGCATCGTCGACCCGGACGTATTTCTCTTCATCTACACGGTGACGATGGTGATCATGGTCGTCAGCGGCGGCAAGGGCACGCTGGCGGGGCCCATCGTCGGAGGCCTCATTTTCGGGTTGCTGCCGGAGATGCTGCGTGCCGCCGCCATCAAGCCCGAGGTGCAGTGGGTGATCTACGGCGTGCTGATGATCCTGGTCGTCTATTTCCTGCCCGAGGGCATCGTGCCGGCTGTGCGCCGCTGGTGGCAGGGCCGGGCATCCGCGGCGGTCGGCGCAACCGCCCGCCCGCCAGCCGCCGAGGCCGCGCGATGACCACGGGTGCCGATGTCGAGCTTGCCGTCGAGGCGCTGACGATCCGCTTCGGAGGGCTGACGGCTGTCGATGCGGCCACCTTCGAGGTGCGCAAGGGAGAGGTGCTCTCCCTCATCGGCCCGAACGGCGCAGGCAAGACCACGGCCTTCAATGCCATCACCGGCTATGCCGCGCCCGCCAGCGGCGAATTGCGCTACCGTCAGGCGCGGCTGAACGGGCTCGAGCCGAACGCCATCGCCGCGCTCGGCGTGGTGCGCACTTTCCAGAAAACCAGCGTGTTCACGGGCCAGACCGTGCATGGCAACGTGGCGATCGGTCTGCACCTGCAATCGAAGCAGCGGCCGCTCGCCATTCTGCTCGGCCTCCCCTCGGTCGCGCGCGAGGAACGGGAGCTTGCCGAGGAGGCGTCCCGGATCCTGCGCTTCGTCGGGCTCGAGGCACGCGCGCACCATGTCGCCTCATCGCTTCCCTATGGGGAGCTGCGCTTGCTGGAAGTTGCCATCGCGCTGGCCGCCAAGCCCAGGCTGCTGCTCCTCGACGAGCCCGTGTCCGGCATGAATCCCACCGAAACCGCGAGCTTCATGCACCTGCTGGCGCGCATCCGCGCCAATGGCATCACCGTGCTGCTGGTCGAGCACGACATGAAGATGGTGATGGGCGTGTCCGACCGCATCGTCTGTCTCAACCACGGGCGCATCATTGCACAAGGCTCGCCCGCCGAGATCCAGAGGAACCCCGACGTCATTCGCGCTTATCTCGGCGAGAGGTACGCCCGTGCTCACGGTTGAGGGACTCGTGTGCCGCTACGGCAAGGTCGAAGCCGTGCGGGAATTGTCGATCGAGGTAAAGCAGGGCGAGCTCGTCACGCTGATCGGTGCCAACGGTGCGGGCAAGACCACCACCTTGAAGGCGATCTCCGGGCTGCTTTCGCCCGCGGCGGGGCGCATCAGCTTCCTCGGCGAGGACATAACGCGGGCCGAGCCCAAGCGCATCCTTTCGCTCGGCATTGCGCATTGCCCCGAGGGGCGGCGGGTCTTCCCCTACATGACCGTGGCCGAGAACCTGGAGATGGGCTCCTACCTGCGCACCGACGCCGACGGCGTGGCCGCCGATCTCGAGCAGCTCTATGGCCGCTTTCCCATTCTCGCCGAACGCCGGCACCAGGCCGCCGGCACCCTCTCGGGCGGCGAGCAGCAGATGCTGGCAATCTCGCGCGCGCTGATGTCGCGGCCCAAGCTGGTGCTGTTCGACGAGCCGTCGCTGGGCCTTGCGCCCAACCTGGTCGAGCGCACCTTCGAGATCATCCGGGACATCCGCGCCCGCGGCGTGACGGTGGTGCTGGTGGAGCAGAACGCCTTCGCGGCGCTCGAGCTTTCCGACCGCTCCTACGTGCTCGAGCAGGGCCGCGTGGCGCTTGCCGGCACGGGGGCCGAGCTGCTCGACAACCCTCATGTCAAGAGCGCGTATCTAGGCGCCTGACGCGACCCCGTGCAGGCAGGCGCTTGCGCAACGATCCAAGCGCCTCTGCCGACCGGCGGATTCCCGCCTTGGCAGGCTCTGGATGACGAAGACACTTCGGCCGGGCTCGTAGCATGGGGTCCAGGCCGCGCGGCACGATGGCCTCAAACAGGAGGTTGCGATGACCGTGACAGTCTTCATCCGCTACGTGATCGACCCGTTCCAGCGCGAGGCTTTTGCCGAATACGCCCGCAACTGGGGCCGCATCATCCCCAAGTGCGGCGGCGACCTCGTCGGCTACTTCCTGCCGCACGAGGGAACCAACACCATCGCCTGGGGTCTCATCTCCTTCGACAGCCTCGCCGCCTACGAAGCCTATCGCGCGCGGATCAAGGCTGATCCGGAGGGCGCTGCCAACTTCCGTTTTGCCCAGGAAAGGCGTTTCATTGTCAGCGAGGAACGTACGTTCCTCGAAGCCCTGCGGTAGGTTGGGTCAAGCGAAGCGCAGACCCGACACGTGGTGGACTCGTTAGTTGTGTTGGGTCTTCCCCCGGCGTTCGCCGGTGCCGACCCAACCTACGGAGCTGCCGGGAGCAAACGATGATCGCCGTCATATTCGAGGTCTGGCCGGCCGACGGCCGCAAGGAGAGCTATCTCGATCACGCGGCCCGGCTGCGGCCGGAGCTCGAGAAGATCGACGGCTTCATTTCGGTCGAGCGGTTCCAGAGCATCACCGATCCGGCCAAGATGCTGTCGCTCTCGTTCTGGCGCGACGAGGCGGCGGTCGCGCGCTGGCGCAACCATGTGGGCCACCGTGCCACGCAGGCTGCCGGCCGCGCCGGCGTGTTCCGCGACTATCGGCTTCGGGTCGCGGCGGTGATGCGCGACTACGGCATGAGCGACCGGCGCGAGGAAGCACCCGCGGACAGCCGCGAGAGGCACGGGTGAGGCGATCTCCACCGCTGCATTGTCATGCCGGAATTTCGCGAAGCGAGATATCCGGTACCCCGAGCTGCAGGCTCCAGCGCAGCCCTGCGTCCCGGATATTCGCCTTCGGCGAATTCCGGGATGACAGCTACGACAGTATGCGACGCAGCATGTGCTTCTGCACCTTGCCGGCGGCGGTGCGCGGATAGTCGTCGACGATCGTGACGTGCTTGGGCACCTTGTAGGCCGCGAGCCGCGAGCGCGCGAAAGCCCGGACGGTCTCGCCATCGCAGGTTTGCCCCGGCCGGAGGCGGATGACGGCATGGCCCACCTCGCCCCAGCGCTCGTCCGCCACGCCGATGACGGCGGCCTCCAGCACGGCGGCATGATCGGTCAGCACGGCCTCCACCTCCGCCGGATACACATTCTCGCCGCCGGAGATGTACATGTCCTTGATGCGGTCGACGATGTAGTAGTAGCCCTCCGCATCGCGGCGAGCCACGTCGCCGGATTTGAGCCAGCCGTCGTGCGTGAACGCGGCCGCAGTGGCCTCCGGGTTGTTGAAGTAGCCTGGCGTGATGTTGGGGCCGCGGAAGAGCAGCTCGCCCTGCGCACCTTCGCCGACGTCGCCGCCTTCGGCATCGATGAGGCGCACCTCTGAGAGCAGCTGCGGCTTGCCGACGGAGCCGATCTTCTCCACGGCCTTCTCCGGATCCATGAGGAACACGGTCGGGCCGGTTTCGGTCATGCCCATGCCGTTGCAGACGCGCACGCCCTTGACGAGAAAGGCGCGGATCAGGCTCTCCGGCAGAGGTGCGCCGCCGCAGCCCCAGTGGCGCACAGGCAAAAAATCGGTCGTCGCAAAACGCGGCGACAGGCTGATTGCCTGATAGATCGCAGGCACGCCGAACAGGATCGTCACGCGACCTTCGGCGATGAGATCGAGCAGCGGATCCACCTCGAACCTAGGGAGCACGGTGCTGACGCCACCGGCGATGAACAGCGGCAGCGTGTGCAGATTAATGCCGGCGGTATGAAAGAGCGGCAGGAAGTTCGCCATGCGGTCGTCGCCGGTGAGCCCCGTCGCCTGCTGCACGTTGACGGCGTTGGCGAGCGCCATGCCGACCGTCTGGATCACGGCCTTGGGCCGGCCGGTGGTGCCGGAGGTGTAGAGAAGATACCAGACGCGGTCCGTGGGCCACGCCGTTTCGCGGCGGAGCCCCGCAGCATCAGAGCACGTTCCCTCGGCAATGAGCGCTTCGTATTCGGGGAAGGAGATCAACCGCGCATCGCTCGTTCTTGCCAGTGCAGTTGCCAGCTCGGCCGTGGCGCCGTCATGGATGAGAATGCGGGCGCCGCAGTCGGCGAGAATCGGTATGAGCTCGGCCGGCGTCTGGCGCCAGTTGAGCGGCACCAGGACCAGCCGGGCCTTGCCGCAACCGAACAGGATCTCGAAGAACGTCGTGGTGTTGTGGCAAAGGATCGCGACCCGCTCGCCGGCCGACAGCCCGAGGCGCTCCAAGGCCGTGGCGCAGCGCTCCGCGCGCGTGTTGAAAGCGGCAAACGTCAGCTCGCGACCGTCCCCATGCTCGATGAAGGCGGCGCGGTCGGGCGACAGTGCGGCACGCTTGGCGGCAAAGTCGAAGATGGTCTTCATGTCGGCGGGGCCCGTCCCCTGCGGTTGGGAGCCCCACCTTAGCTCGACTGTGCCGGTGCGCCCAATGGGCGTCAGGTGCCGAGACGAGGGCCCGAACGAGACGAGCCGGACGCTCACTTCCCGCGCGGCAGCAGGCCCTCTGCGATCAGCGCATAGGCCGCATCGGCGGCACGCTTGAGCGAGGCTTTGGGCTCCCAGAGGGCGAATCGCCGACCGACCATGTCGGAGATACCCATCAGCGCCCAGGCGCGGACCTCGGCATCACCCTTGCGGATCTCGCCTCTGGCTTCGGCCGCCAGCAGCCCGCGCCGATAGCCGGCCGCGAACTCCTGGTAGTAGCGGCGGAACACGGCCTGGTCGACGAACTGCGACTCGGCCACGACGCGGTAGAGGTCGGGATTGGCGCGCACGAACTCGAGGAACGCGCGCAGGCCGAGGCGCTCGGCCTCGAGCCGGCTCGGTGCGTCGGCGACTGCGAGCGTCAGGTGGCGGCGCAGGCGCCGGCCCATGCGCAGCACCAGCTCGCGCAGCACGTCCTCCTTGGTTCGGAAATAGAGATAGAACGTGCCCTGACCAACGGCCGCCTCGGCAGTGATCGTGCTGATCGACGCCTCGCTGAAGCCCTTGCGCCCGATCTCGCGCTCGGCGGCGTCGAGGATTTTCTGCCGCGTGCGCTCGCCGCGCTTGGTCTTGGGCGCGGGCAGCGGCTCCAGGGGGGTAGCGTCGGACATGGCAAGGCCGTGATATGCGATTGCACCAGCCCGAGACCTTGGGCACGGCGTCGGCCCTTGACGGCCGGCGGGGCGAACGATAGCGTAACCTGACATATGACTCAATCGTCATGTTTGGTTCCAGCAAATCGGGAGGATCGCATGCGAGGTCTCGGGCATGGCAGCGCGAGGCGCGCCCTGGGCGCCAGCCTCGGCCGCGCGGGTGCAGGCCTGGCAATCGCCCTTGGTGCCGCCGTTGTTGCCGCATCGGCTGCTGCCGCCAAGGACATCAAGGTGTGCCTCATCGCCGGCAAGACCGGCCCGCTCGAGGCCTATGCCAAGCAGACCGAGAACGGCTTCATGCTGGGCCTCGAATACCTGACCAAGAACACGATGGCGGTGGGTGCGGACAAGCTGGTGGTGCTCGTCAAGGACGATCAGCTCAAGCCCGACCGCGGCAAGTCTCTGCTGGAGGAATGCTACAGCGATGACAAGGCCGACATCGCCGTCGGCACCACCGGCTCGCCCGTCGCTCTCGCCATGCTGCCGGTGGCGGAGGAGCACAAGAAGGTGCTGATCGTCGAGCCGGCCGTCGCCGACTCCATCACCGGCGACAAGCGCAACCGCTACATCTTCCGCACCGGGCGCAGCTCCTATCAGGATGCGCTGGCGGGCGCGGCGGCGTTTCCCAAGAGCGGCGAGGTTTCCGTCGGCATGCTCGGGCTCGACACGGCCTTCGGGCGCGACGGCGTCACCGCCTTCAAGCAGGCGCTCTCGGAGCTGAGGCCCAACGTCAAGATCATCGCCGAGGAGTACGCGGCTGGCAATACGGCCGACTTCGCTCCGTTCGCCGAGCGTCTGTTCAACGCCCTCAAGGACAAGCCCGGCAAGAAGGTGATCGGCTTCATCTGGGCCGGCCCCCACCCGATGGCCAAGTTCGTCGACATGAAGCCCGAGCGCTTCGGCATCGAGCTGGCACCCGGCGGCAACATTCTCCCCGTCATGAATTCATGGAAGCAGTTCGCGGGCACCGAGGGCGGCATCTACTACTACTACGACTTCCCCAAGAACCCGATGAACGACTGGCTCAAGGCCGAGTACCAGAAGCGCTTCAACGCGCCGCCGGACTTCTTCGTGGCCGGCGGGTTCTCGGCTGCGGCTGCCGTGGTCGCTTCCCTGCAGAAGGCCGCCTCCACCGACACGGAGAAGCTCATTGCGGCCATGGAAGGGCTCACCTTCGACACGCCCAAGGGTCCGATGACCTTCCGCAAGGAGGACCACCAGGCGTTGCAGGACATGTACCACTGGCGCATCAAGAAGGACGCCAAGGACAACGACGTGCTGGAGCTCGTGGCCACCATTCCGGCCAAGGACATGCCCCTCCCGATCCGCGAGAAGAAGTAGGCTGTCTCCCCGGAATTCGCGAAGCGAATATCCGGGACCCCAGGACCACGA
>Ga0111539_10003121_pt1 | contig 21945 bp, 16 predicted proteins | sample RhiMethybrSRZTD1_FD_79667 | JGI IMG/M metagenome (GOLD analysis project Ga0111539, IMG submission 79667) | Populus rhizosphere microbial communities from Tennessee, USA - Rhizosphere MetaG P. TD hybrid SRZTD1 (version 2) (version 2) | ecosystem: Host-associated > Plants > Roots > Rhizosphere >...
CATGCGCAAGCACTTCAACCTCCCCGGCAAGGACCCGAAGCTGCCGTTCAGCGACGCGGTGCTGGTCGGGGACACGCTCTACCTTTCCGGCCGCCTCGGCCTCAAGCCCGGCACGCGCGAGGTGCCGGCGACGGCCGAGGAGGAAGCGCGGAACATCCTCGACCAGTTCAAGCAGGTGCTCGCGGCGGCCGGCATGACGATGGACGACCTCGTGAGCGTCCAGGTGTTCTGCTCGGACGTCAGCCTCTTCGACACCTGGAACAGCGTGTACCCGACCTATTTCACGAAGGAGCTGCCGGCGCGGGCCTTCCTGGGGTCGGGGAAGCTGCTGTTCGGCGCGCGGTTCGAGATGCAGGCGATAGCGGTCAAGCGGTAATAAGCAGGGGGGCGCTGCGTCGCGCCCCCCTTGAACCCCCCGCTCGCTACGCCCGAGTGAATCGGGCTGCGGTCTACCAGCGCGGCGGCGGCGCGAAGCCGGGCTCGCCGTGCTCGCGCTGCCAGAGCCGGTCGCGCGGGATGGCGAACGGCGGCAGCACGCCGAGGGCCACGAGCGCCGGACGGTACTCATAGCGCAGCGTGGCGCGGCCGCACGGCTCGCTCTCGGGATCGAAGCTCACGAGCACGACCGGGTCGTGCGCCTGCTGGCCCCAGCCGGTGCCCGGATAGGAGCGGCGGCCGGCCTCCTTGTCCTCGAGCTTGGCCGCGCCCCCGGCGTCGCGATTCTCGGCCCGCGCGGACTCCTGCACCGGCGAGGACTCGGGCGACGCGGGAGCCTGGGAGCGCGCGCGGCCCTCCTTCTCCTCGGCCGGGTAGCCCCGCCGCGGCTCGGGATAAGGGAGGGGAGTCGCCTGCACGTACGGACGGCGCTCGCGATAGACCGCGACCTCGATCCAGCCCATCTTCTCGTTGGCCTGGCCGGTGCGCGAGGCGTACGAGCGCCGCTCGTCGACGAAGGTGAACTGCCGCACGTCCTGGAGCGACGTGCGCCAGCCCTGGACGGTCGTGCTCTGCCACGGGTCGAGCACGTACATGCGTCCACGCGAGCTGTCGCGCGCGCCGCTGATCGCGTTGAGCCCGTCGACCGTCAGCACGACGCCGACGCGCTCCGCGCTGCGGTTGGCGAGCCCGACGGAGTAGCGGCTCCCCGTCCGTGCCTCGAGGTAGTAGCGGCCCGAGCCGTCGGGGGCCGGGAAGAGCGCCGCGGCCTGTCCGTCCAGCTGGACCGAGACGGTGACCAGGTGGGCCGAGGCCTCGTGGAGACCCTGCGCGCGGGCGGCGGAACCGGTCAGGGCGAAAGCGGCCAGCAGCACGGCGACTCGAGCGCGGCTCATCGTGTCCTCCTCGTGGCGCGCGATCGAAACTCGCGCGTCGCCATCAGTACAAGGAGGCTCGGCCCGTCATTCCGAAGCCACGGCCGACAGCTGAGACGTTGCTTCGGCTCCGGACGGTAAAGGCTGGACCTAATTGGACTTGGCGCTACGACGCAGCACGACGAAGGTGTGGTCGTCCGCCGGCCGCTCGCCCCCGAGCCCGGCCTCGACTGCCATCTGCAGCGCCTTCAGGATCGTGGACGCGTGCGCCGTCGCCCCAGCGGTCCGCACGATCGTCGCGAGCCGCTCGGGGCCGAGGTCGCTCGCGGAGGCGCGCGAGGCCTCGACGACTCCGTCGGAAAGCAACACCAGCGCGCCGCCGGCCGGCAGCTTCACGCGCTCCTCCCGCCACTCCGTGTCGTCGAACACGCCGAGCACGGTGCCGGTCGCCTCGAGCCCCGTGTGGCCGCCATCGGGCAGCGCCAGGAGCGCCGCCTCGTGGCCGGCGTTCACCCAGGTGAGCCAGCCGGTCGCGATCTCGAGCCGCGCCAGGATCAGCGTGCCGTAGCGGTTCGGGGGCACCGCGTGGCGCAGGTTGCCGTTGATCGCCTTCACGATCTGCCCGAGCGGCAGGGGCTCGCGCCAGAGCGCACGCACCGCGGCGCGGAGCGAGGCCATCAGCAGCGCGGCCGCCAGCCCCTTGCCGGCCACGTCGCCCAGCGCGATCAGCAGGTCGACGCCGTCGGAGACGAAGTCGTAGTAGTCGGCGCCCACGGCGCTGCAGAGCCGGCTGTTGGCGGCGAGCTCGTAGCCCGCGAGCTCCGGGGTCTCCTCGGGCAGCAGGCTGTGCTGGATGCGCGCCGCGCCTCGCAGGTCCTCCTCGAGCCGCCGCTTGTCCGCGTTCGCCTCGCGCAGCTTCAGGCTCTCGAGCCGGCTCGCCGCCAGGTTGGCGAGGGCAGTGGCCAGCTTCAAGTGCTCCTCGTCGAACGGCGTCTCGCCGGCCGCGCCCTCGAGCACCACGCAGCCCGCGGCGCGCTGCAGCTCGACGCCGCCGCCGCCGAACCAGAGCGGCGCGCACAGCACGGCCCGCACGCTGCCGTCGCCGCTCTCGACGCGCGGCGCCAGGAAGGCCGCGGGCGCCCGCATCGCCCGCTCGGCGACCGCGGGGTCGATCGTCCACGCCGCCTCGCCCTCGGTGGCGCGCGCGGCGCCGACCGCCATCTCCATGGGGTCGCCCTCGAAGAGCGCGACGGCTCCGCGGCTCGCGGGAACCGCCTCGAGCACGTGGCCGAGCAGCGTGTCGAGCAGCTCCGGCGCGCTCGGCGTCGAGACGACCGCGGCGGCGGCGCGCGTCAGCACGCTCAGGATCCGGCTCTGGCGGGCCACCTTCTCGGTCTCGACGTACGAGCGGGTCGCGAGGTCGGTCACGTCGCGCAGCCGCGCCTCGGCGACGCTCGCGTCGGGATCCGACGGCACCTCCGCGTCGCGGTAGGCGAGCGACCAGTCGGCGACCTCGACGACGTCGCCGTCCTGGAGCAGGACGTCCTTCTCCAGCCGCGCGCCGTTCAGCCGGGTGCCGTTCAGGCTGCCGAGATCGCGCAGCAGCCAGCCGTTGTCGGCGCGCACCAGCTCCGCGTGGCGGCGCGAGAGCAGCACGTCGGGCAGGATCAGGTCGCAGTCGCGCGAGCGGCCGAGCACGATGCGGTCGCCGCGCATCGGGAACCACTCGGGCGGCCCGTTGGCGGAGGCGAGGCGGAGGTGGGGCATCAGCTGCCCTCGCTACCAGGCGATTCCGTAGTCCTCACCGTGGTGGCTCGAGCCGCCCCACAGCGTGCCGTGGGCACGGTCGAGGAATACCGCGTTGATCGGACCGGATGTGACCCCTTCGAACTGCAGCGTGTAGCCCATGGCCTCCAGCGCCTTGCGGACGTCGTCGGGCGTGGAGGCCGAGAGCGTAACGTGCCCGGGCCGCGACTCGTGCTGGCCGAATGAGCTCCGCATCTGGTGGCTGTTGACGTTCGCGGCCTCCGTCGCCTGCTGCACGTTCATCCCGAACTCGACCACGTTCAGGAAGAACTGCAGCAGGTTCTGGTCCTGCGTGTCGCCGCCCTGCACCGCGAACGCGAGGTGCGGCAGGCCGTCCCTGATCGAGAGCGTCGGCGTGAGCGTGACGCGCGGCCGTTTGCCGGGTGCGATCACGTTGAAGGGACCGTCGCTGATTTCGGTCACGAAGCTCTGCGCGCGCTGGCTGAGGCCGATGCCGGTGCGGCCTGCGATGAGGGCGGGGTTCCAGGCGCCGCTCGGGGTGACCGACACCACGAAGCCCTCCTCGTCCGCGGCGATCACGGAGGTGGTTCCCGCGTGGAAGGCCTCGTCGTAGCTCATCTCGCCGACCCGGTCCTGCGCGGGCATCCCCGTGTCCTTCCCGGGGACGCTGTGCCAGGCGTCGAGCACGGCCTTGAAGGGATTCGCGGCCTGGCCCTGGAACGGGTAGGGGTCGCCGGGTCGCACGTCGGGGTCGTTGCGGTCGGCCTTCATGAGCGCGTAACGCCGGCGCGCGTATTCCTTCGAGAGCAGCCCTGCGACCGGCTCCTCGGGCGGGAATGCCGGATCGCCGTAGTAGAAGTCGCGGTCGGCGAAGGCCATGCTCATCGCCTGGTAGAGCGTGTGGATGTAGCGCGGGGAGTTGTAGCCCATCGCCTTGAGGTCGGCGTTCTCGAGGATGTTGAGCGCCTGCAGCATCGCCGGGCCCTGCGTCCACACGGTGAGCTTGTAGACGTCGATCCCCTTGTAGCTGGTCTTGACGGGCTCCTCGAGCCGCGGGCTCCAGCGCGCGAGGTCGTCCTTGGTGAAGAGCCCGCCCTGCTCGCGCGCACCGCGCACGAGCTCGTCCGCGATGTCGCCCTTGTAGAAGCGGTCGTACGCCGCCTGCAGCGCGTCGCGGCGGCTCTTGCCGGCGGCGAGCGCCAGCTGCTCGGCCTCGACCAGCCTGCGCAGCGTGGCCGCGAGGTCCTTCTGCACGAAGAGCTCGCCCGCCACCGGCGCTTCGCGCGATTCGCCTGCGTGCGGCAGGAAGATCGCCTTCGAGTACGGCCAGCCCGAGAGCCGCTGCTTCTCGCGCTCGAGCCCGTTCGCGAGCTGGGCCTCGATCGGGTAGCCGTCCGCCATCTGGATCGCCGGCGCGAGCACGTCCTTGAGGCTGAGGCGGCCCCATTCCTGAACGAGCGTGATCAGACCTCCCGGCGTCCCCGGCGTCACGGCGGCGAGCGGGCCGAACTCGGGCGGATAGCGGTGTCCCTTGCCCTTGTAGTACTCGGGCGTTGCGCCCGTCGGCGCCACGCCGAGCGCGTTGAGGCCCGTCACCTTCTTCGTGCGCGGGTCGTAGACGAGCGCCTGTGTCTCGCCGCCCCAGCCGAGTGTGTCCCACATGGTGCAGGCGGCCGCCAGCATCGCGGCCGCGGCGTCCGCCGCGTTGCCGCCCTTCGCGTAGGTGAGGGCGCCCGCCGTGGCCGCGAGCGGCTTGCCCGTGATCGCCACCCAGTGCCGGCCGTGGAGCACGGGCTTCACCGTGCGCCGCGCCTGGGCGGCCGAGTGCGCGCTCGCCAGCAGGCCGAAGGCAGCGGCAGCGAGCAGGACGGTCACGCCCTTTCGCATGTCGTGGATCTCCGGGCTGAGGCTATCACGGCCCCCAACGAACGGGCTTATGATCGCGGTTCGGAAGGGAAAACCAGCATGATCCCGGCACCTGTACGCTCGTACGCACTCATCGTCGTGACGCTGCTCGCGACCCCCGGCGCGGCCGAAGAGGGGCTGTGGACGTTCGACAACCCGCCCGTCCGCCAGCTCAGGGAGAAGCACGGCTTCGAGCCGACGACGGACTGGCTCGACCGCGTGCGACAGGCCTCGGTCCGCTTCATGGACGGCGGATCGGGGGCCTTCGTCTCGGCCGAGGGCCTCGTGATCTCGAACCACCACGTCGGCCTCGGCTGCATCCAGAACCTCTCGAGCGCCGAGCGCGACTACGTGAAGAACGGCTTCTACGCCGAGACCCGCGCGCAGGAGGCCGCCTGCCCGGGCTACGAGATCAACGTGCTGCTCGGCATCGAGGACGTGAGCGGCCGGGTCCTGGGCGCGGTCACGCCCCGGATGTCGGACCAGGGGGCGCGCGAGGCCCGCAAGGCCGCGATCACGAGGATCGAGAACGACTGCAACGCGGCCTCCGGCCTGCGCTGCAACGTCGTCAAGCTCTACCAGGGCGGCGAGTTCCATCTGTACCGCTACAAGAAGTACACGGATGTCCGCCTGGTGTTTGCTCCGGAGCAAGAAATTGCGTTCTTCGGCGGCGACCCCGACAACTTCACCTTCCCCCGTCACGACGTCGACATCTGCCTCGTGCGGGCCTACGAGAACGGCCAGCCGGCAAAGCCGCAGTCCTACCTGCCGTTCTCGGCGACGGGCGTGGCGGACGGGGACCTGGTCTTCGTCTCGGGCAACCCCGGCTCGACCTCGCGCCTCCTCACGACGGCGCAGCTCGAGCTGGTGCGGGACGTCGAGCTGCCGCTGAGCCTCGAGTTCATCAAGCGCCGGCTCGCCGTGCTGCGCGAGTACAGCGCGCGCGGCCCAGAACAGGCGCGCCGGGCGAAGGCGCAGGTCTTCAACTTCGAGAACAGTCAGAAGGCGCTCGAAGGACGGCAGCGGGCGCTGCTCGACGCGAAGGCGATGGCTGCGAAGGCCGCCGATGAGAAGGAGCTGCGCGCGCGCGTCGCGGCCGACGCCTCGCTTCAAGCCGCGAGCGGCGACGCCTGGGCCACGATCGAGCAGGCCCAGAAGCAGGCGGGCGCGCGGGCCGCCGAGGAGTACCTCGTGGGCTTCGGGGGCTCGCGGCTGCTCCAGGTCGCGGGCCAGGTCGTGCGCTACGTCGCCGAGGTGAAGAAGCCGAACGAGGAGCGGCTCGAGGAGTACATCGACTCGAACCTGGAGATCCTCCGGAACCGGCTCTTCTCGCCGGCGCCGCTCTACGCCGACCTGGAGGAAGCGACGCTCGCCAGCCAGCTCGGCCTCGCGGTCGAGAAGCTCGACCGCTCGCACCCGTACGTCAAAGCGGTGCTCGGCGACGCGACTCCCGCGGAGGTGGCGCGGGCCGCGATCGCGGGCACGAAGCTCCAGGACCCCGCGGCGCGCAAGGCGCTCGTCGAGGGCGGCCCCGCGGCGGTCGCGGCGTCCACCGACTCGCTGATCGTGCTCGCGCGGAAGATCGATCCGCTGGCCCGCGAGGTGCGCCGCTTCTTCGAGGACGAGGTCGAGGCCAAGGTCACGCGCGCGGGGGACAAGCTCGCGCAGGCGCGCTTCAAGGTCTACGGCCGGACGATACCGCCCGACGCGACGTTCACGCTGCGGTTGTCCTACGGGACGGTCGCCGGGTTCCCCGCGGAGGGCACGAGCGTGCCTCCGTTCACGACCTTCTACGGCATGCTCGACCGATCGCTCGCGCACGCCGGCAAGGCGCCCTGGGCTCTGCCGCCGCGCTGGCAGGAGAAGAAGGCCGCGCTCAAGCTCGAGACGCCGCTCAACTTCGTCTCGACGAACGACATCATCGGCGGCAACTCCGGCAGCCCGGTGATCGACAGGAAGGGCGAGTTCGTCGGCGTCGTGTTCGACGGCAACATCCAGACGCTCGCCTGGGACTACTTCTTCACCGACGAGCAGGCGCGCTGCGTGTCGGTCGACGCGCGCGCCATCGCCGAGGCGCTGCGGGGCGTCTACGGCGCCGACGCGCTCGTGCGCGAGCTCACGGGGCGCTGAGCGGGCTGCCGCCCTTGCTGCTGGCGATGTACTCGTCGATCTGGCGGTCGAGCACGTCGAGCGGCACCGAGCCGTTCGCGAGCACCGCGTCGTGGAACGCGCGCACGTCGAAGCGCGTACCCAGCGCAGCTTCGGCGCGCTTGCGCAGCTCGCGGATCTTGAGCTCGCCCATCTTGTAGGCGAGCGCCTGGCCGGGCCAGGAGATGTAGCGGTCGACCTCGGTCGTGACCTCGTGGGTCGACAGCGCCGTGCGGTCCTTCATGTAGTCGATCGCGCGCTGGCGCGTCCAGCCCATGGCGTGGATGCCGGTGTCCACCACCAGCCGGCAGGCGCGCCACATCTCGTAGCTCAGGCGGCCGAAGTTGTTGTACGGGTCCTGATAGAAGCCGGCCTCGAGCCCGAGCCGCTCGGAGTAGAGGCCCCAGCCCTCGCCGAACGCGTTCACGTAGCCGTAGCGCCGGAACTCCGGGATGCCGGTGAGCTCCTTGGCGAGCGCGCCCTGCAGGTGATGGCCCGGAACGGCCTCGTGCAGCGTCAGCGACTCGAGCTGGTAGAAGGGCCGTGTCTCGAGCGCGTAGGTGTTGACCCAGTAGGTTCCCGCCCGCCGCCCGTCGAGCGGCGCGCCGACGTAGCGGCCGCCCGTGTACTTGGGCGCGAGGTCGTCGGGCACGGGCTCGACGCCGTACGGCTGGCGCGGCAGGCGCCCGAAGAGCGACGGCAGCCTGGCGTCGATCCGCTTCGCGATCCAGGAGGCCTGCTTCATCAGCTCCTCCGGGGTCTTCGCGTAGAAGCGGGGGTCCGTGCGCAGGAACTCGAGGAACTCGGGGAAGCTGCCCTTGAAGCCGACCTGCTTGATGACGCCGTCCATCTCGCGGCGGATGCGATCGACCTCGGCGAGTCCGACCTGGTGCACGGCCTCGGGAGTCGTGTCGAGCGTCGTGAAGTGCTTCACGCACCAGGCGTAGTAGGCCTTGCCCTCGGGCATCTCGGACGCCCCGAGCGTGGCACGCGCGCCCGGCTCGTACTCCTTCGTGAAGAAGTCGAGCAGGCGCTGGTAGGCGGGCGCCACGGACTTCGCGATCGCCTCGCGTCCCGCGGCGCGCAGCCGCTCGTGCTCGCTCGCCGGCACGCCGGGCGGGAACTTCACGAACGGCTTCCAGAAGACGCTCTTTTCGGGATCCGCGACCGCGTGCGGCCGCATCGTCGCGTCGTAGCCGGCGAGCGCCACTCGCGCGACCGTGAAGCCGCTCTTGAGCCCTTCCCGCATGTGCTCGACGTTCTGGTCGAAGAAGGTCGGGATGGCTCGCAGCCGCGCGAGATAGCTCTCGTAGTCCTTGACGTTGGCGAGCGGCATGTCCTGGGGCAGCCGCGAGAGGCCGGTGTGGAAGCCGCTGTCCGCCGTGATCGGGACGCGGTCGGTGCGGAACCGGTGGCGCGCGAGGTCGTCCGAGAGGTCGCGCTCGAACATCGCATGGCTGACGCGGTCCTGCGGCGCGAGCGCCTTGACGTCGATCGCCTTCAGGCGCTCGAGGTACGCGCGGGCCGCGGCCGCGCGGCGCTCGAGGTCGGCGGTCGTGACCGACTGCAGCTTGTCGTCGTAGCGGTGGTCGCCGGTGCCCGTCGCGAAGGGCGGGTTCTCGCGCTTGTCGTTCTCCCAGGAGTCCTGGAGCAGCGCGTCGAAGCGGACCTTGGCCTGCGCGTCCTGAGCGTGGGCGTGGGGTGTCGCGACGGCGACGACGAGGAAGAGCGCGGCGAGCGCTACGTCGGCGATGCGGGCGTCGTGGGTCATGACCGGGGAGGATAGCAGAGCCCGGATCCGCCTCTTCAGCGTCCGATGCGATCGAAGGGAACGTTCAGGATCGGGTACTGGCGCCAGCTCGCGTGATCGAAGTGCCACCACTCGCTCGGGTTCACGCTGAAGCCTTCCCGCCTCATTGCGGCGCGCAGCAGGTCGCGCAGGCGTCGCGCCTCGGGCGTGCCGCCCTTGTAGCCCGGAGCGGAGCGCGGGCTCATCTCGTCGTAGAGGCTCGGCATCTCGACGGCCTTCCCGTCGGCGAGGCGGTAGAGCGTGAGGTCGACCGCGCAGCCGCGATTGTGGCGCGAGCCCTTCGCCGGGTCGGCCACGAAGTCGTGCCCGCTCGGCGGCGTCGCGTCCCAGAAGACCTTCGTGACCCACCACGGCCGGTAGCCGTCGTGGATCAGCAGGCCGAAGCCCTCGGCCGCGAGCGCGCGGTGCGCGCGAAGCAGCGCCTCGGCCGCCGGCCGCTGCAGGAACGCGCGCGCCTCCTGGTAGACGGGCACGCCGAGGAAGTTGTCGCTCGTCGCGTAGCGGACGTCGAGCCGGATCGAGGCGTCGAGCGCCGTGAGCTCGACGAGATCCACCGGGCGGAAGGGGCCGGGCTCGGCCGGAGGCTCGAGCGCGAGCGCTTCGGCGCGCAGCTCGGCGACAGGGCGCCTTGGCGTGACGCGGAACGGCTCGGGCCGCGCCGCGTCGGCTCTGGCTTGCGCGGGATCGGCCGTGACGAGCGCCAGGACGAGCGCGACCGGGGACATCCCACCTCCACGTGGCTAAGATTGTCGCGCATGGCGCGTCGCTGGCTCTCGACCTTCGAGTCGGACCTGCCGCGGATCGTCGCCGACCTCGAGGCCCTCGTCCGGCTCGAGAGCCCGAGCGACGACGCCGCGCGCGTGAGCCAGCTCGCCGCCTGGGTGCGTGAAAGGCTGCGCGAGCGCGGCGTGGCGGCGGAGCTGCGGCCGTGTCCGCCGCGCGGCGACGCCGTGCTCGCCTCGGTCGCGTACCGCGAGGGCGGCACGCTGCTGCTCGGCCACCTGGACACGGTCTGGCCGGTCGGCACGCTCGCCGGCTTGCCGTGGCGGCTGGAGGCCGGCTGCGCGACGGGGCCCGGGGTCTTCGACATGAAGGCCGGCGTCGCCGTCGGCATGGCCGTGCTGACGGCGATGGCGCGCGAGTCGCGGGCGTTCCCGGTCTCGCTGCTGCTCGTGCCGGACGAGGAGACGGGATCGGCGGCGTCGCGCGAGCTGACCCTCAGCGTCGCCCGCCGACACGGCCGGGTGCTGGTGCTCGAGCCCTCGCTCGACGGGGCCGCGAAGGTGGCGCGCAAGGGCTGCGGCGTCTTCACGGTGGGCTTCCGCGGCCGCGCCGCGCACGCGGGGCTCGATCCCGAGAAGGGCGCGTCCGCCCTCGCGGAGCTCGCGCGCTTCGTCTCGTTCCTCGAGGGCGTCGCGGCGCCGCGCGACGGCACGACGCTCACGGCGACGCTCGCGCAAGCCGGCAGCGCCGCCAACGTGGTCCCGGAGAGCGCGACCCTGACGGTCGACGCGCGCGCCTGGACGCGCGGCGAGGCCGACCGCGTGACCGAGGCTCTCGAGGCCTATCGCGCGGGCACAGCCGGCGTGCAGGTCCAGCTGGCGGGCGGATTCGACCGCCCCGCGCTCGAGCCCACGTCCGCGTCCGAGCAGCTCTTCGCCCACGCGCGACGGCACGCCGAGGACCTGGGCTTCGAGCTGGGCGCGGCGCGCGTCGGCGGCGCCTCCGACGGCAACTTCGTGGCCGCGGCCGGGATTCCGACGCTCGACGGCCTCGGCCCGCGGGGCGGGGGAGCGCACGCCCGCGACGAGCACGTGCTCGTCGCGGACCTTCCCGTGCGCGCCGCCCTGCTGGCCGCGCTCGCGTCCGAGCCCTAGGCCCGGCCTTCGAGCGCCGCGATCCGCAGCTCGAGCGGCGGGTGCGTGGCCAGCAGCATCATCATCTTGTCGCTGCCCGAGATCTTGAGCGTCGCGAGCTCGGGAGCGTGCTGGGTGTCGACGCGGCCGCGGAAGCTCTCGAGCCGCCGCAGCGCGGCGATCATCGAGCTGCGGCCGGCGAGCGTCGCGCCGCCCGCGTCTGCCCGGAACTCGCGCTGGCGCGAGAACCAGGCGGTGATCATCGAGCCGAGCAGCCCGAAGGCGATCTGCGCGGCGATGAAGACGAGCTGGCTGGCGAGGTAGCCCAGCATCGACGGCCCGCGCTCGTCGTTCCGCGACATCGCATTGCGAACGACGAACGCCACGACGTGCGAGAGATAGAGCACGAAGGCGTTCACGACGCCCTGGATCAGCGTCATGGTGACCATGTCGCCGTTCGCGACGTGCGAGATCTCGTGTCCGAGGACCGCCTCGATCTCCGGCTTGCCCATGCCGCGCAGGAGCCCGGTCGAGACGGCAACGAGGCTGCGCTTCTTGGAGGGGCCGGTCGCGAAGGCGTTCACCTCGGGCGAGTCGTAGTAGCCGATCTGCGGCTGCGGCAGGTTGGCCTGCTGCGCGAGCTGGCCGACCTTGTTGTGGAGCCAGTCGAGGTCGGGGTTGCCGGTGTTGCCGTCGACGAGCTTGACGCCGAGCGACCACTTCGCGATCTGTCGCGACATCAGCAGCGACACGATCGAGGCGCCCATGCCCCAGACCAGGCAGAGCACGATCAGCCCCGTCTGGTTGCCCGCGAAGTTCAAGAGCCCCAGCTGTCCGAGCACGGCCATCACGAGCGACACCATCACCATCACGGCGATGTTCGTGAGAATGAAGAGCAGGATCCGCTTGGCCACGGTTCACGACTCCTTGGAAATGTAGGGAGGCCGCCTGAGCGAGCGACCGTCAGAACAGTCTAGCGTGTCGCCGCCGCGAGCGGCAATGATGCTTCAGTCGGCGTCGTGGTCGATGCCGTGCGCGGAGTGCGCGAAGCCGCGCTTGGAGCCGCTCGCGAATGCGGCGAGCTCGTCGGCGAGGGGGTCAGACAGCCCGCGCAGCTCTTCGAGCCCCCGCTCGAGCGGCAGCCCCGAACGCAACAGGAGCCGGTAGGCCTGGTGCAGCGTGCGGAGCTGGCTCGCGGGGACCCCCGCTCGGCGCAGCCCCACCACGTTCAGCCCCCGCGCGCGGGCGGGCGCGCCGTCCGTGATCACGAACGGAAGGCAGTCCTGCACCACCTTGGCGTAGCCGCCGATCATCGAGAGCCGGCCGATCCGACAGAACTGGTGGACCCCGACGCCGCCTCCCAGGAAGGCCCGCTCCGCCACCTCGACGTGGCCGGCGAGCATCACGTTGTTGGCGACGATCACGCGGTCGCCGAGCCGGTTGTCGTGTGCGACGTGGGCGTACGCCATCAGGAAGCAATCGGAGCCCACGACCGTCGTCCCGCCCGGCTTCGTCGAGCGGTGGATCGTGACGCCCTCGCGGATCAGGTTGCGGTCGCCGATCACGAGCCGGCTGTCCTGGCCCTTGAAGGCGACGTCCTGCGGCTCGCCGCCGAGCACGGCGCCCTCGTGGACCTTGTTGTGCGCCCCGAGCTCGGTGAAGCGCTTGATCACGGCGTGCGCCCGGATCTCGCAGCCGTCGCCGATCACGACGTCGTCCTCGACGACGGCGAAGGGGCCGACCACGACGCCCTGTCCGAGGCGGGCGCGCGGAGAGACGAGGGCGCTCGGGTGGATGCTCACGCGCGTGATTCTAAGCCGCTTGACCGTGGTGAGCGCTGCGCCTTAGCCTTGCGGTCCCCGATGCACGAGACCTTCGCGCTTCGATGAGGCGCGACACCCCCAGAGTCGCGCTCGCCGGCCTGCTGTTCCTGCTGAGCGGCGCCGCCGCGCTCGTCTACCAGGTGGTCTGGCAGCGCCTGCTCGCCCTCCACAGCGGCGTCGGCCTCTACTCCGTGGCGATGATCGTGGCCGCCTTCATGGCCGGGCTCGGCATCGGCAGCTGGCTGGGCGGCCGGCTGAGCACGCCCTTCTCGCCGCGGCGTGCGCTCGTGCTCTTCGCGCTCGTCGAGCTCGGGATCGGCGCGTTCGGGGCGGCGAGCCCCTGGCTCTACTACGACTGGTTGTACCCGCGCGCGGTCCAGCTGCCGAGCACCTCCTGGCAGGCCGGGCTGCTCCACCTGCTGGCGCTCCTGCCTCCCACGATCCTGATGGGGACGTCGCTGCCGTTCCTCGTGCGCGCCGTGGTGACGGACGCGGTGGGCGCGAGCCGGCGCATCGGCTGGCTCTACGGCCTGAACGTCGTCGGCGCGGCTTTGGGGTCGCTCGCGACGCCGTGGCTCCTGCTTCCGGCGCTCGGCATCCGCGGCGCGGTGCTGGCCGCCGCCGCGATGAACGGCGCGGCCGGGCTCGGCGCGATGCTGCTCGGCCGCGCGGGCGCGCCCGACGAGGACGCGACCGTCGTGGCGGCCGAGACGCCGCTGCCCGCGGGGGCCGAGGCCCCGGGCGGCCGCCCGCTGTCGCTGTGGATCGGCCTCTACGCGCTCTCGGGCTTCGTCGCGCTGTCGCTCGAGATCGTCTGGTTCCGCCTGCTCGACGTGGCGGTGAAGTCGACCGCCTACACCTTCGGCAGCGTGCTCGCGGTCTACCTGCTGGGCTCGGGCCTCGGAGCGCTCGCGGGGGCGCGTCTCGCGAGCCGCTCGCGGCGGCCGCTGCGGGCGTTCCTGCTGACGCAGTGCGCGGTCGTGGCGCTCGCGGCGGCCCCGCTGCTCGCCGTGGTGGCGCTGCCGCCGCAGGGCCCGCTCATCGACTGGTTCTTCCGCTACTGGGCGGACTACGCGTTCTTCCCGCTCGGGCACGACCCGGACCGCACGAGCATCGTGAAGCTCTACGTCGTGCTGCCGATCGCGCTCTTCTTCCTGCCGACGCTCCTCATGGGCCTCTCGTTCCCGATCCTGCAGCGCGCCGTCCACGACGATCCCGAGACGAGCGGCCGCAAGGTGGGGTTGCTCCAGGCGGCGAACATCGCCGGCTGCACCGCGGGCAGCCTGCTGGTGGGGCTCGTGGCGCTCGAGCGGCTCGGGACGCCGGGAACGCTACGGGCACTCGTCGCGCTCGGCGTCGTGTTCGCGTTCGTCGGGATGCGGTACTACGGGCGCGGCTTCGCGCTGCCGGCGCTCGCGCTCGTGGCGCTCGCCGTGCTGCTGCCGGGGCCGAAGGCGCTCTGGCGCCGGCTCCACGGCGTGGAGGCCAGGGTGCCGCTGGCGTTCTTCGAGGAGGACGCGACGAGCGTCGTCGCGCTCACGCCGGACGAGGGCGGCTGGCGGCTATCGGTCAACGGCAAGGGCAACAGCTGGATGCCGTACGGCAGCGGCCACACGCTGCTCGGAGCGATGCCGGCCACCGTCCACGGGGCGCCGCACGACGTGGCCGTCGTCGGCCTCGGCTCGGGCGACACGGCGTGGGCCTCGGCCTGGCGCCCCGAGACGCGGTCGCTCACCGTGTTCGAGATCTCGGCGCCGCAGCCGCGCATCCTCTGGCGGCTCGTGGGCTTCATCGACATGTTCGACACGCGCCACCTGCTCCAGGATCCGCGCCTGCGGATTCGCATCGAGGACGGCCGCAAGGCGCTCGAGGCCCGCAGCGACAGCTACGACGTGATCGAGACCGACGCGACGTGGCCCGAGACCGCGGGCAGCGGCAACCTGTACTCGGTCGAGTTCTTCCGAGCCGCGGCCCGCCGGCTGCGTCCGGGCGGGTTGATGTGCACGTGGGCGCCCACGCCGCGGGTCGTGGCCACCTTCCGGGCGGTGTTCCCGCACGTGCTGGAAGCCGAGGGCGGCGACGTCCTGATCGGCAGCCTCGACCCGATCGCGTTCGAGCCCTTGGCCTGGGCGGCGCGGGCGGCGACGGCGACGCCGTATCTGGGCGCGGCGCGCGCTCGCGACGTGGCGGACGCGGTCGCGAAGCTGCGGCCGGCCGGCCCGCTGCCACAGGTCCTTCCCAACAGGGACCTGTGGCCGCGGGACGAATATGCGGTTCCTTGAGCAAGGGGGGTGCTGCGTCGCACCCCCCTTGAACCCCCCGCTCGCTACGCGGGAGTGAATCCCGCTTCGCTCGCAGCCCGTTGCTCGTTACTTGCTGGCGGGAGCGGCTTGCGGCGGCTTCGCCTTGTTGGCCTCGACGGCGATCTGGACCTTGACCTCGTCTCCGACCAGCACGCCGCCCGTCTCGAGGGTCCGGTTCCAGTTGAGGCCGTAGTCCTTCCGGTTCAGCGTCAGACCGGTCTCGAGGCCCATCTTCTCGTTGCCCATCGGGTCCTTGCCCTCGCCGAGCAGCGTCACGGGCAGCACGATCGACTTGGTCACGCCGTGCATCGTGAAGTCGCCGGTCACGAGCCAGCTGTCCTTGCCGTTGGCCTTGACCGAGGTGCTCTTGAAGGTGATCGTGGGATTGTTCGCGACGTCGAAAAAGTCGGCGGAGCGCAGGTGCTGGTCGCGGCGCTGGTCGCTCGTGTCGATGCTGGTCGCCTGGATCGTGAACTCCACCGTCGAGCTCTCGGGCTTGGCGCGGTCCACCTGGATCGTGCCGGCGAAGTCGGTGAACTTGCCGCTCACGTTCGTGAAGATGTGACGCACCTGGAAGCCGACGTTGGTGTGCGCCTTGTCGAACGAGTACGTGTCGCCGGCCAGCGCGGGCGCGGCGAATGCCAGGGATGCGGCGAGTACGGCGAAGCGCGTCTTCGACATTTCGGTTTCTTCTCCTTAACTGGATCCACGATTTCGCTCGGCGCGGATCGCGTCGAGCAGCCCGATCAGCGTCTGCGTGCCCTTGCGGTCGAGCGGCGAAAGTGCCTGCTCCGCGGCCGCCGCCATCGGCCCGTCGAGGCTCGCCAGCAGCCGGCCCGCCTCGGAGGTCGCGTGGCAGAGCACCTGGCGGCGGTCGCGCGGGCAGCGCGCGCGGCGCACCAGCCGCCGCGCCTCGAGCCGGTCGAGCAGCCGGGTGATGCCCGGGCTCTTCTCGATCATGCGCGAGGCGATCTCCAGGGTGGGGAGGCCGGAGTCGCCGGCGCCGCGCAGGATGCGCAGCACGTTGTACTGCTGCAGCGTGATGCCGCGCTCCTCGACCACCTCCGAGAGCCCGCTGCGCACGCGGTCGGCGGTCGCCACCAGCGTGACCACGCCTTCCTCGGCGAGCGACGCGAACGGCCGCGTCTGGTGGATCTCCTCCCGGATCGTCCCCATCTCCGCGAGCCTCTACCCGATTACTTGACTAGTCAAGTAAAAGGCAGTGAACGAGGTCAACTCGTTGCTCCTCAAGGGGGATCATCGAAGGCGCGCGATGCGGCTGGGACCTACCGCACCCGTCCGCGCGCCGCGACCCGGATCACTGTCTCGACCTTGCCTTGGCTCACCCCGACGAGCTGGTCGTGGAGGTTGGCGACCACGCAGGCGTGGTTGGGGAGGATGCGCAGGCGCTCGCCGACGCGGAACGTCTCGCCCTGGGCGACCGCGATGACGCCGTGCTCCTCCGAGAGCTTGTCGAGGTAGCTCTGGCGGCCGAGGATCCGGCCGTGGCCGGGGCCCTTCGGACGCAGCGGGTCGCTCGAGAGGGTCTTCGAGCCCGCGTCGACCACGGCCCGATCCGGAGCGGGAACGCTGACCACCGTGGCGACGATGGTGAGCGCGCAGTCCTCGACGCCGCAGGTCCCGAGCGCTACCTGCGACGCGTCGTGGAACACGTAGTTGCCGGGCCGGCACTCGGTGACACCCGCGACGCGCATCGCGACCGCTGCCGTCGGGGTCGAGCCCACGGAGACCTCGTCCAGCGCGAGCCCGGCCTCGCGCAGCCGGCCGGCGGTCTCCACGAGCCGCTCGCCCTCGAGCCGGGCGACCTTGTCGACGCCGTCCTTGCTCTCCGCCAGGTAGCCGTGGCCGGCGTGGGTGAAGACGCCGCGCAGCCGCACGCCCGCGAGCTCGGCGACCTGCGTGGCGAGGGCGGCGGCGTGCTCCGGCAGCACGCCGACGCGGCCATAGCCGACGTCGACCTTCAGCATCACGTCGAGCGTGCGGCCTGCGGCACGGAAGGGCTCGGCCAGCGAGCGGGCCCCGTCCAGGCTGTCGACGCCGACCGCGAGGCGCACGCGGTCCGAGAGCGCGAGCAGGCGGCGGGCCTTGTCCTCGCCGACGGTGGGATAGGCCAGGAAGATGTCTTCGAATCCGGCGTCGGCGAAGACCTCGGCCTCGCCGACCTTGGCGAGCGACAGGCCCGAAGCGCCCGCCGAGCGCTGCAGCGACGCGATCGCGGGGCTCTTGTGGGTCTTGGCGTGGGGACGCAGCCGGACCCCCGCCTCGCCCGCGCGCGCCGCCATGCGCTGGATGTTCCGCTCGAGGACGTCGAGGTCCACGACGACCGCGGGAGTGGCGAGGTCTTCGGTGGGGGAGCCGAGCATGGCGGGAAGCCTATCACCGCCGCGGCCCGGCATCCGGCCAGATGGATCGAATCCCCGCGCGCGCATCGGGTACACTACCCCGACCGGGAGATTCGCAAATGGCGACCCTCGCTCTCGAAGACGTTCGCTTAAGCCCCTCCGAAGACCTGACGCGGCAGGGGATGTGGCTCGTAAGCCGCGGCTACGACCTGGCGTTCATCATCTTCTCGTCCGCCTTCGTGGTGTTCCCGCACCTGTCCTACGCGCTCCTCGGCAAGAACATCTACGTGGACCTGACGGTGACGCTGCTGATCGGCGGCCCGCACATGTTCGCCACCTACACGATGACCTTCATGGAGCCGCGCTTCCGCGAGCGCTGGCCGCGCTACACCGTGAGCGCGCTGCTGCTGCCGCCGCTGATCGTGACGCTCGCGATCCTCAACCTGACGCTGCTCGTCACGATCTTCTTCCTGTGGGCCTCGGTGCACGTGATCCACCAGGTGGCCTACGTCACGGACGCCTACCGCATGAAGGACCCGCGCGGGTGGGACTGGACCGGGCGCGTGATCGACTACGGACTGCTGGCGACCGCGATGTATCCGATCGCGACCGAGAAGTTCATCCGCGGCGAGTTCCAGACCGGCGGGCGCACGCTGCTGTTCCCCGAGTTCCTGAAGCAGCCGTGGGTCGCCTGGCCGGTCTGGGCGCTCTTCATCGGCTTCGCGCTCGCCTTCGTCTGGAAATCGGTGAGGGAGCACCGCGAGGGGCGGCTGCACTTCGCCAAGACGCTGCTGATCGTGGTCGCGAGCGTGCTGTTCTTCCTGACGCCGACGCTCGCCAACCTCGACGTCGCGTTCCAGGGGCTCAACACCTGGCACAGCTTCCAGTACCTGGCTGTCGTGCTCTACCTGAATCGTTACCGCGCCGCGCGAGGGATGATCGGCTCGCCGTTCGTGACGAAGGTGTCGCACCGGGGCTTCACCCTCTACGCCATGTGCCTCGGCTTCACGCTGCTCACTGCGCTCCTGTACTTCGGGGTGCTGAGCCTGGCCGTTGGCGCACACCTGTTCGAGACGGGCAACCCGTTCAAGATGCTGCTGTTCGGCCACGTCTACTCGGGCCAGCACTTCTTCGCCTTCTACAGCGTGATCCTGTCGTTCCTGCTGATCCACTACTACTTCGACCACTTCATCTTCCTGCAACGCGACAAGGTCATCACCCCCAGCTTCGCGCGTCCGTGAGCGATTCGCGGACCGACGATCGGGCGAGGCTCCGCCACGATCTGCGGACGCCGCTGCACCAGATCATCGGCTACGCGGAGTTGCTCGAGGACGAGGTCAAGGACGCCGGACAGCAGGGTCCGGTGGCCGACCTGCAGAAGATCCAGGCGGCCGCACGCCGGGCGCTCGAGCTGATCGACCGCTGCTTCCCCCCGGGTGGCGCCGGCGAGGCCGCCGCCGTCTTCAGCGACGCCGCCGACGATCCGGCGCCCCAGGCCGGCGAGCCCTCGCTGCCCCCGCCGCTTCGGTCCCCGTCCGAGCCGCTCGAGCCCGGCAGCGTAAGCCTGCTGGTCGTGGACGACAACGAGCTCAACCGCGACATGCTCTCGCGGCGGCTCGGCAGCCGCGGCTTCCAGGTGTCCGTGGCCGAGGACGGCGCGAGTGCCCTCGCGATGATCGAGAAGCAGGAGTTCTCGCTGGTGCTGCTCGACGTGATGATGCCGGGGCTCACCGGCATCGACGTGCTGAAGCGCCTGCGCGAGCGCTTCTCCGAGTCCGACCTGCCGGTGGTGATGGCCACGGCCCGCGACGCCACCGAGGACGTCGTGGAGGCGCTGCACCTGGGCGCCAACGACTACGTGACCAAGCCGCTCGACTTCGCGGTGGTGCTGGCGCGCATCGAGAGCCAGCTGACGCTGCGCCGGCAGAAGCAGGAGATCGAGAAGCTCGCGCGCGACCTGGAGCTGCGCAACCGCTTCATCCAGTCGCTGTTCGGCCGCTACGTGAGCGACGAGGTGGTGGCAGACCTCCTGGCCTCGCCCGAGGGGACGCGGATCGGCGGCGAGCAGCGGCGCGTCACGCTGCTGATGTCCGACCTGCGCGGCTTCACGCCGCTCACCGAGGGCCTGCAGCCGCACCAGGTGCTGCGGCTGCTCAACAGCTACCTGGGGTCGATGGCGGACGTGGTGCTCGCGCACCAGGGCACGGTCGACGAGTTCGTGGGCGACGCCATCCTCGCGATCTTCGGCGCCCCGGTGGCGCGCCCCGACGACGCGAGCCGCGCGGTGGCGTGCGCGGTCGCGATGCAGGAGTCGCTCGCGGCGCTCAACCGCGTCAACGAGGCGGAGGGGCTGCCGCGGCTGGAGATGGGCATCGCGGTGCACACGGGCGAGGTGATCGTCGGGAACATCGGCTCCGAGCGCCGCACCAAGTACGGCGTCGTGGGCAGCGCGGTGAACCACGCGGGCCGCATCGAGTCCTTCACGGTGGGTGGCCAGGTGCTGATCTCCGAGGCGACGCTGCGCGCGGCCGGCGACGACGCCCACGTGGGCGAGCGGCTCGCCGTCGACGCCAAGGGCACACGCGAGCCGATCGTGGTCTACGACCTGCGCGGCTACGGCGACGCGCACGTGCCGGGCGCTCCCGACGCGATGCTGACGCTGGCCCCGCCGCTCAACGTGCTGTGCCACGTCGTGGTCGGCAAGCGCGTGCAGTCCGAGGCGTTCGGCGGCCGCCTCACCGAGCTGTCGGTGCGCAGCGGCGCGCTGCTGACGCCGCGGCGCCTGCGCACGCTCTCCAACCTCAAGCTCGAGCTGCGGCCGCCGGACCGGGCGCCGCTCGAGATCTACGCCAAGGTCGTCCACGTCTCGGGCGACGGCCAGGTCGCGCTGCGCTTCACGCCGCTCCGGCCGGACACGCAGGCCTGGGTGGAGGAGCGGCTGGCCCAGGCGCGCGTCGCCGGGCTCGAGTAGCGGCGGCAGGCAACAGGCGCGGAGCGAGCCGGATTCACTCCGGCGAGCGCAGGGGGGGATCTGGGGGGTGCGGCGCAGCACCCCCCAGACTAGAGGAAGCGCGTCTCAGCCGATCCATGATCGCGTGGCCGAGGCCGGTCTCGGCGCACGGCTCGGCGAGGATGCGGTCGAGCCCCATCGCGTCGAGTCGCCGCAACGCCGCGAAGAGGCGCGCGGCGGCCGTCTCGATCGCGCCGTCCGGCGCGAGCACCTCGACCGCCGCGAACCCCGTCGCGTGCGTCGGGCCCTGCGCGAGCAGGCCGACGCGTTCGGGGCCCGCCGGGGCCGCCTTCGCCTTCCGCTCGAGGATCGCGAGCGTCGTGCGCGTCGCGTAGTGCTTCTGCAGCTGGCCGGGCGCGAGCGGGCGATCGGTCGAGCCCGCGACGGCCAGGCGCGTCCCGAGCGCGTCCTCGAGCGCCTCGCGCGGCAGGCCGCCCGGGCGCAGGATCACGGGATCGCCCGCGAGCGACAGGATCGTCGACTCGAGCCCGACCCGGCACGGCCCGCCGTCCAGCACGATCTCGACCGCGTCGCCGAGCAGCTCGGCCACGTGCGCGGCGGTCGTGGGGCTCACGTAGCCGAACGGGTTGGCGCTCGGTGCGGCGAGCGGCGTGCCGGCCGCCGCGATCAGGGCGCGCGCCGCCGGATGAGCCGGCACCCGCACGCCGACGGTGTCGAGCCCGGCGGTCACGATGTCGGGCAGCTCGGGGCGCCGCGGCAGCACGAGCGTCAGCGGCCCGGGCCAGAAGCGCGCCGCGAGCGCTGCGACGCGCGCGTCGTCCGCGACCGCCACCCAGTCGAGCGACGCCGCCTCGGCGAGGTGCACGATCAGCGGGTCGAAGGACGGCCGCGCCTTCACCTCGAAGACCCGCGCCACGGCGCGCGCGTCGAAGGCGTCGGCCCCGAGCCCGTAGACGGTCTCGGTGGGGAAGGCCACGAGCCCGCCGCGCTGCAGCACCGCGGCCGCGTCGGCCAGCGCGACGAGGTCGGTGGCCGGCCGGATGCGCGCGCTCACGACAGCGCGGGCTCGGGCGTGTGCGCCTGGCCGCCGCGCGCGCGCGAGGCGAGAAGCCCGCAGGCGGCGTCGATGTCGGGGCCGCCCGAGTAGCGCCGCACGAAGCCGATCCCGTTCTCGGCGAGCGCCGAGAGGAAGCGGGAGCGCTCCGCGTCGCTCGCGCGCTCGAAGCCGCCCGAAGGATCGTTCACGTCGATCACGGACAGCCGCACCCGCACGCCGCGGAAGAGCCGCGCCAGCTCGAGCGCCTCCTCGGGCCCGGTGTTGTAGCCGGAGATCAGCACCCAGGCGAGCTGCACCGGACCGCCGCGGGCCGCCGCCAGCCGACGCGCCGCGGCCGCGAGCTCCGGGACGCCGTAGCGCGCGGTGATCGGCACGAGCCGCTCGCGCTTCTCCGAGAACGCCGAGCTGAGCGACAGGATCAGCCGGTACGGCTGGCGCTCCTCGATGTAACGCTCGAGCTGGGGCAGCAGCCCGACGGTCGAGATCGTGATGCGGTCGGCTCCGATGCGCGCGCCGCACGGGTGACGCAGGACACTCGCGGCCTGCATCACGTTGTCGTAGTTCTGGAGCGGCTCGCCCTGGCCCTGGAACACGACGCCGGTCGTGGGCCGCTCCTGCGACTCGCCCCTGAC
>Ga0111539_10003123_pt1 | contig 21932 bp, 20 predicted proteins | sample RhiMethybrSRZTD1_FD_79667 | JGI IMG/M metagenome (GOLD analysis project Ga0111539, IMG submission 79667) | Populus rhizosphere microbial communities from Tennessee, USA - Rhizosphere MetaG P. TD hybrid SRZTD1 (version 2) (version 2) | ecosystem: Host-associated > Plants > Roots > Rhizosphere >...
CCGATGTTTCTTGTGATGCCAACAATGCTGCGGCACGGAATCGGTTTTTGGCCAACGCTTGCAGTGTGCTGCGTGCTCACTTTCGCGCTTTATCTTGCAACAATCTGGACGCTGGGAAAATTCGGCATCACACTTTGATGCAGCGCAGTAAATTTAAATTCGAATCAGCTCGAAAATTTTTGATTCGAGCTCATCATTCTGCCGCAAAAACTTCACGAGCCGCAGGCAAGGTATGTCAACGCTCCTGCTTCATTCGCGCAGCCATTGCACTAGCGTTGGAAATGCAAAACAGCGTGGGGTACGGGGCCACGTAAAAAAATATTGGTCGGGAGGAAGCCCCATGGAAGTGTCCCGCGATATCGCAAAGTTTGCGCGCTCGCGACCGGTGATTGAATGTGCCCAGTGCGGTGAGCGCATCTACATTCCCGAATGGTCCGAATGCCTCGAAGGGAGTCGCGTGCGCCACCTGTGGCAATGCGACGCCTGCGGCACGTCATTCGAGACCACGGTGCGCATAGCCGCGGCGTAAATTGCGCCGATTGACCGTATTTTTTCACGGAATTTTGCGCAGCAGGCTGAATGCCGGCACGCTATAGTGCCGGCATGATCGACCGCCGACATTTCGTTGCACTCGCCGCCATCCCCCTCACCGGACTCGGTGCCCGAACGTCTCAGGCAACCGGCATGAGTCGCGTGACGGCCTACGCCTTCACGTTCAAGGGCCTCGATGGTGACGATATCCTGCTCTTGTCCTATGCGGGCCACCCGTTGCTGGTGGTCAATACGGCCTCCCAATGCGGCTACACCCCACAATATGCGGGCCTCCAGAAGCTCTGGACCCGCTACCGCGACCGCGGGCTGATCGTGCTGGGTGTGCCGTCGAACGATTTCGGCGGGCAGGAGCCGGGCGGCAAAAGCGAGATTCATGCGACCGCCCAGGGGACGTACCGCGTCACCTTTCCGATCACCGAAAAGGTCGCCGTGAAGGGCAAAGATGCCCATGCATTCTTCAGGTGGGCGGCGGCCGACCGGCCGCTCGATGCGCCGCGCTGGAATTTTCACAAGTATCTCGTCGGACGCGACGGCCAATTGAAGGCGGCGTTCACGTCAGCGGTTGAGCCGACGGATCCGCTTGTGGTCGCCGCCATCGAGAAAGAACTCGCCGGCGCATAGCCGCAGCGAATCAACTGGGCTGACGCTTTCGCTCGCCTTGCAAGCGGAAATCTGTTGTCACAATACTGAAAAATTCGATTGACGAATCGCCGTGGGCATGACGGATTGTTATCACGATATTCGGTCACGTGGGTCGGCAAGAATCAATATGCCGATCCGTAAAGAGGTTCCTCCCGCGTGGCGTTTTAACTGGGCGGCCGCAAGGCCGCCCCTTTTCATTTTGGCAAATCGCCGGCGCTGGCCTAGGCAGATACAGCCGTGCGCTCGCCACCGAACTCGAGTCCGGCCGGTTGTAAGGGGTCGAGAGCTTCAACGAGCTGCAGGAACGAGCTTCCAGGCAAAGGCGGTGCGAAGACATAACCCTGCGCCGCACGCACGCCAAGCGTCCGCAAATGCATGACCTGCTCGAAATTCTCGACCCCCTCCGCAACCACATCCATGCGCATGTTGCGTGCGAGATCGACAAGCGTCTCCACGATGGTCGTCGAATTGCGATCAGTACCGATGGCATCTACGAACATTTTGTCGATCTTGATGATGTCGACACCAAGCTTCAGCATGTAGGAAAGGCCGCTGTGACCCGTGCCTACGTCGTCGATTGCAATGCGAACGCCAAGACCTTGCAGGGCGGCGATGGTCTGCCGGGTTTCAGTGAAATTTTCGATCGGATCGCGCTCGGTGACTTCGAGTACGACCTGCGAGAATTTAATTGGCGATCTCACAAAGATATCGCGCACATCCTTGACGATTGACGGCTCGCTGAAAAGCTTGCCTGCAAAGTTGAACGAAATCCTCAGGTCCGGACGGCGCCCGAGCGCGGGACCGACTTCGATGCATACCTTGCGCATAAGGCTACGTGTCAGATCGTCGATGAGGTCGCTCGATTCCATCAGCGGAATAAATGAACCCGGCAGGACGAGCGTGCCGTCCGACTTGCGCCAACGAACCAATACTTCTGCGCCGCGCAGCTGACCCGAGCGGATGTCGACGATGGGTTGGTAATACGGGATGAATTCGCCCGCTTCGAGCGCACGCTCGATTTCCGCCACGGGATTTCGGGGTGAACGACGCGGGATCAGCACCACAAATCCCGTGACGGTTATCATGATGACGCCGGCCGTAAACAGACTGAACCATTTGAGGTTGGCGTGCTCCGCCTCGATCCGCGCTCTCGGACTGAGGACTTCGACATCAAAACCGAATTTGTTTGACCTTATGTCAGCACTGAAATTTGCGCTCTCGCTCTCGGCTTTCCGGCCACCGACCTCCCCGATCGTAGCGCCCTGTGCGGTCACGATACGCGCGTAGCCGCTGAAAGGGCCACCACCCGTCGACACCTGCGGCAAGAACAACACCGTCGGCACCAGCGCACTGATGCTGTTGTGAGCGGAGCCGACATCACGCCCCAAGCGCACCATTCGCTCGCCGCCCGGCAGAGATATTATGTCAAGGCGATATCCGCCCGCACCGACCAACGGCTCGGATGAGACCACTTCCCGCTCGCCGGGAGGCAGGCCGAGATGATTGCAAAGCGTCTTGCCGTCGGGGCCAATGATGGCGATTTCCTTGACAGGAATCGTGCTGAAGGCGGCACGGCGCATCGCCTCCATATCCTGCTGATCGCACGAGCTAACGCCCGCTGCGGCCAGAGTGTCGAGCGTTCCGACCGCATCGCGGACGCGCGCCTCGGCAAGCGCTATTGCACGCTTGGCAGCCGTGCTCACCTCCGACAGACCCTGCCGTTCTATGAGATTGTCGAGCCAGAGATTAAAGGCGATGAACGGACCACCGGCGAGCAAGGCGCCGACGACGATCGCAAATAAATTCCGGCGCGTAACCCCGCGCACAAAAAACCCCATCCCGCCTCCAGCCAGGGGGCTCCATCCTGGTGCCTCGCCAGTCAGCCACGCCGCCGTAAAGACAACCTTAAGCTTAAGGGCGCGTAACCCCAGCTAATGCGGGAAATGGAACCAAGCCGTGGCGGTGGTTAGCGATAGGTTAAATTCGCAGCCTCGCCCCCGTCTGGCCCCGTTTGTAGCCGCCGCCGGTTGTGAGAGGATGCCGGCATGGAAGACGTTTTCCGACACGCCTATCGGCACAATATTTGGGGTGATCCGGAATCGGTTTCCGGTCCAGGATCTGGATTAGCCCGGACCAAGCAGTTTCGCGAACAGATTCCCTCCCTCCTCAGCGACCTGGAGGCGCCGTTTCTGCTCGATGCCGGTTGCGGCGATTTTAACTGGATGAGGGAAGTTCAGCCGATCGAGCAATATCTCGGCATCGACATTGTGCCCGAACTGATTGTTCACTGCCGGGAAAAATATAGCGCAGGACGACGAACCTTTATGCATGGAGATATAACGCGCGATGCGCTCCCGCGAGCCGACGTTATTCTGTGTCGGGATTGTCTCGTGCATTTTTCTTTTAAGGACATTTTCGCCGCAATTGATAATTTCAAGAAAAGCCAATCCCGCTATCTTCTCGCGACGACCTTTATTGCATTCTCGGAGAACCTCGACGTCGCAACCGGTGAGTGGCGTCGTCTGAACATGGAGCTACATCCTTTCAATTTCCCGCCTCCGGATCGGCTGATCGACGAATATTGCCCGCATCCGGACGGCGCAGATAAACGACTCGGGTTGTGGCGACTGGAGAACGTCCCCGACTGACCGAAATCATTGTGGCTTGCTGGGAGCGAGGCGCTTGGCCAACGGAGAGATGTGCTCACGAAACCGGATGACCTCTTGATAGAGTCCGGCGGCTACCTGCCTCTCCCCATAGCGTTCATAAATAGCCGGATGCTCAAAGAGCTGACCGATCTCCAAACCATATCGAACAGGGCGCAAGTACTCGATACGAAACATTTGTTCACCATGAGTGCTCACGATCCTCTCTAAATCAACGGCAAGTTCGGTATAGTTTTTGGCCGCTGTTAATTTGCGGCGATAAGCGTCGTCGTCAAGAACAAGCCGTACACCTTCGGACTCGTTATCCGAATGTTCATACGGCGGACCCTCGACGGGAAACTCAAAATTTCGTACTCGGCGACCCGCGGTCTGTTCAATTCGCAAAAGCGCCGCGTTGAGCACAAGCCGACACATGTCGTGACCCGGATTGACTCCCTCTACCGCATCACCGACGACGTATTCTATCCCTTGTTCATGCAGGATTCTCGCGATCTCGTCGGTCAAGGTGAGGAAAAAGTCTGCGTTCTGCGCAAGGATAGCTTCATACAGTTCACGGTCCGAGGTCCGGCCGTATAACGATCCGGGAGTCGCGTTCGCTTTGGATAGAACAGCCGTGGTCGATGCAAGTCGGGAATGATCTGTGTGGCCCGACCCATCCGTCAACACGAGTACGAGCGGCCGCGCTCGCTCTACCCAGTGATAGAGCCGCAATTCGTGGCCCGGGTGGGCGATCACCAGTGCTGAACGCCGGGATTCCCAGCGATAGGAAGGGTCGTCTCGCAATGGCACGGCTGGAACCCCCGCTACAACACATCCAAGTCATTTTTTCGCATGGCCGCTCAAGACTTGTCGAGACTACCAAACGTCTTTCTGCCGCACGCAGAGGCACTTGAGAAAAGTCATCGACAACTATATCAGTGTCTTATGCTGCGCTCGATGCGGCCCGTGAGATGGCGCTCAAACCCACGTCGATCCATTGGTTGCTGATAAAGACTTAGGCCGCGTAAGGTGGCTTGCAGAACGTTGCGGTCTGCCACCAACAGACGTTTTTCCCCAACTCGCAAGTAAACTTTTGGAAGAAGGACTGACTGCGGCGACAGCACACTGCTGCTGGTGGGCACGCAATGCAAACCCAAACGGGCAATTTGCTGCAGCGATGCGCCAATGGTCAGAAATGACGGACGACGCCCTCGCCGCTGCGCTTAGACACAAAGACTACGACGGTCTCCTGTATATCGCCGACCACAAGGTCATCGGTCACCTTTTCTTCCAACGTCATGGTTCTGAGTTGCACGGGTTTGCCGTGTGGGTTGCCGAGCCCTATCGGGAAAAGAAATGGCCGACAACTTTCTCGCTGCCGACAACCTTCACGCTGGACTTTATCGCCTACGCATCGCAATGCCCCGATATCGAGCGGGCAAGAATTGGCGCTGGCGACAGCCTCCTCACTTACCGTCTGCTCGCGCCACTGATGCCCTCCTTGACAGAATTAGGCTGGCGAACGACTGGAGGTGGTTGGGTCGATTTCGAAAGGCGCGAGAGTCAAAACTCAACTTGACCCCTCGTGGGAATGGTGCCGGCAGACCAGACCATTGAGCTGACGTGTCTTTGAATAAGTGAGCGTTGACTTGTGTTGGACCTAACGAGTTAAGAGGCTTTTTATTTTACCTCTAATTCGGCGCCCGAGTTTCATTGATTCTTGGTAGGCTTGAAACGAAGCTTTGAATTCCACCTCCATGGCTGCTCGCTCACGGGCTACCTCTACCTCCCTGGCGGCTCGCGCGCGGACGACCTCTGCCTCCCTGGCCGCTCGTTCGAGAGTTGCCAGTAAGCGAAACGCTTGGTTCATCCGACTGAGCCACATATCATTGCCGACAGGCGCGACAAGGCCCTGGCTGATCACGTTGCGATACATTTCTTCAAGGCGATCAAGATAGCGGTCCAATGAAGAATGTTTTCGAATGTAGTCAGACACCTTTCTGGCATCCGACGGATCATAACGATCGATCTCACCCCCAATTGCATCTGCAGATATTGGTCGAGATAACAGCCAGGCACCGAAATTATTGTCCCGCCATGACGAAACGACATCGCGCGTAACAAGACCACTAAGTCCTCGACCATCAACAACAATCACCGCACAGCCAATGGCCATGGCTTCCAGGGCCGAACGGGCTGTGGCAAATACCAAGTCATACTCGGGCAAGCGCGCAGGTAGATTGTCGATTTCATTTCCGATCGTAGCGCCAACGGCATCAACATCGATGGCACGCCGCAAGCAGGCAGCTTGCACACTGTCCAGATAATTCGAGCCTTGTTTGGCTAATATCAGCGCCCGCTTCGGCCGCTCGGGCAAGGGAGACCGCAATAGAAAGCGATCAAGATCGACAGCATTGTGAAGAAGTTCGACCGGCTCCGCGAGTTCAGGAATCCGATCAACAATTCGTGCGTGGCAGGCTAAATCAACCGCAACATGCCGCCGAATTGAGGGCAAGTCCACCGGCTCGCTCCACCAAGTGGAAGCGTCGTGACAGATCGAGATTACCGGAACATCGGGAAATTTTGCGACAGCATCGAGCAACTGATCGCTTTGATTACTTTGGATCACGTCAGGGACCGAGGACAATGCCGCCAAATCGGTAAATATTGGAAATCCGTCAGCACGCAGCTTCTCAGCCAAAGGACCTGTGATATGTGTGAACAGATAAACATCATGGCCGCGCTTGCGGAGGCCATGGGCTGTCTCATAAGACACAACTTCGGTGCCGCTTCGACCACGCAACGCAATCGTGACAAGCAGAATCCGGCTCATCGCCACCCTTTTGTCTGCCGCTAAGTAACGAGAGATGCACTATTTCGTCAAATAGCTTGGCGTCGGATACATCCGGTGACGTTCTGTAGATGCTTTCTACAATGGCTCAAACATGCCCATGCGGGGAATGACTGGTTTCTGCCGGGGCTGGCTGGCCCAGCTATTGGCTGGGACACAACGAGACCTATCTATGCGGAGATCAGATCATGATCGTCGACAATTTCGGATCGGGGATCGTCACCTTTGGCGACGTCATCAACGGCCCGGTCGAGGCGGTGAAAGGACAGAAATTCGTCACCCTCGCCTGAAGCGGGCTGCGGGATTGCAAAGGAGCCGAGCATGAGTTTCTTTCCCGGCAAGGACCCGGCGGCTGGCGACGCCTATCAATGCGACGCCATTTCCCAGGTCATCGTTCCGCGCACGGTCGATCTCGGTGATTTCGCGGTCCGGCGTGCACTGCCGTCCGCCCAAACACGCATGGTCGGCCCGTTCATCTTTATCGATCATTTCGGACCGGCAGAGTTTCACGCAGGTAACGGGCTCGACGTTCGTCCCCATCCGCATATAGGGCTCGCCACCGTGACCTATCTTTTCGACGGCGAGATCATGCACCGCGACAGCCTCGGCACCGCAATGGCGATCAGGCCGGGCGAAGTCAACTGGATGACCGCGGGTCGCGGCATCGTCCATTCCGAGCGGACGCGGCCGGAACGGCGTGTCGACGGCGAGCCGATCCACGGCCTGCAGATGTGGGTCGCATTGCCGGCGGCCAGTGAAGAAATGAACGCCGGCTTTGCGCATCACGCAACCGCCGAATTCCCGGTCATCAAGGAGAACGGAAAGAACGTGCGCGTGGTGGTCGGCTCGCTCTATGGCGCATCATCGCCGGTGCCTACGGTGCACGAGACGATATTCGGCGATGTGCATCTGAAGAAGGGCACGTCGCTGCCGCTAGACGCGGCCCATGAGGAGCGCGCAATCTACATCATCGAAGGCGTCGTCGATATCGCTGGCGACAGGTTCGAGCCGGGACGGCTGCTGGTTTTCAAGCCCGGCGACTCGATATCCATCACCGCAGTCGACAATACTCATTTCGTCATCCTCGGCGGTGCGCCGATGGATGGCCCGCGTCACATCTGGTGGAATTTCGTATCGTCCCGCAAGGAACGCATCGAGCAGGCCAAGGCGGACTGGAAGGCCGGCCATTTTGACAAGGTGCCGGGCGACGAAATCGAATTCATTCCGTTGCCGGACAAATAGCGCGCGGCTGCGCGTCACTTCTTCGGTAAATCCAGCCTGATATTCAGCTCCTTGAGCTGCTTGGGCGTCGCTTCCGACGGCGCACCCATCATCAGGTCTTCGGCGCGCTGATTCATCGGAAAGAGCACGACTTCGCGAAGATTTTCTTCGCCGGCAAGTAGCATGACAATACGATCGATGCCCGGCGCGATGCCGCCGTGCGGCGGCGCGCCCAGCGATAGCGCGTGCAGCATGCCGCCGAATTTAGTCTCGAGCATCTCCTCGCTGTAGCCGGCAATCGCGAAGGCCTTCTTCATTACCTCGGGGCGGTGATTTCGGATTGCACCCGATGACAATTCGACGCCGTTGCAGACGATGTCGTACTGGATTGCCTTGATCGACAGCAGCTTGTCGTTGTCCTTGGCATCGAGTGCGAGAAATTCCTCGACCGGCAGGTTCGGCATCGAGAATGGATTGTGGGAGAAGTCGATCTTCTTCTCTTCCTCGTTCCATTCGTACATCGGGAAATCGACAATCCAGCAGAACTCAAAGCGGCCTTTGTCGATGAGCCCCAGCTCCTCCCCGACCTTGGTCCGTGCCGGCCCGGCAAATTTCACGAAATCCTTCGGCTTTCCGGCGACGAAGAAACAGGCGTCGCCGATACCGAGCTTCATCTGGTCGGCAATCTGCTTGGTGCGTTCCGGGCCGATGTTCTTGGCCAGCGGGCCTGCGCCACCCTCCTCGCCTTCGCGCCAGAAAATGTAACCGAGACCAGGTTGCCCCTCGCCCTGCGCCCAGGAATTCATGCGATCACAGAATGCGCGATTGCCGCCTTTCGGCGCCGGGATCGCCCACACGGCGTTTCCAGGAGTCTCCAGGATCTTCGCGAAAATCTTGAACCCAGAGCCGCGGAACGCCTCGCTCACGTCCTGCATCACGATCGGATTGCGCAGATCGGGCTTGTCGCTACCGTATTTGCGCAGGGCGTCGGCATAGGGAATGAGCGGAAATTTCGGCGTCACCGGTTTGCCGTTGGCGAATTCCTCAAACACGCCATGGATGACCGGTTCGACCGCATCGAAAACGTCCTGCTGGGTCACAAAGCTCATCTCAAGGTCGAGCTGATAAAACTCGCCCGGCGAGCGATCGGCGCGCGCATCCTCGTCGCGAAAGCACGGCGCGATCTGGAAGTAACGGTCGAAACCCGCGACCATGATCAGCTGCTTGAATTGCTGCGGCGCCTGCGGCAGCGCGTAAAATTTCCCCGGATGCAGCCGCGAGGGCACGAGGTAGTCGCGCGCACCTTCGGGTGAAGATGCCGTGAGGATCGGCGTCTGGAATTCGAAGAAGCCCGCTTCCTTCATCCGCCAGCGGATCGAATCGATGACCTTGCCGCGCAGCATGATGTTGTTGTGCAGTTGCTCGCGGCGCAGGTCGAGAAATCGATACTTCAGCCTGATTTCTTCCGGATAATCTTGCTCGCCGAAGACCGGCATCGGAAGCTCGGCCGCGGGGCCGAGCACCTCTATTTCATCGATATAGATCTCGACCTGTCCGGTCGGCAGTTCCGGGTTTTCGGTGCCCCCCGGACGCTTGCGCACCTTGCCGTCGACGCGCACGACCCACTCCGAGCGCAGCGTCTCGGCCAGCTTGAACGCCTTGCTGTCCGGGTCGGCGACGACCTGGGTCAGCCCATAGTGGTCGCGCAGGTCAATAAAAAGAACGCCGCCGTGATCGCGGATGCGGTGACACCAGCCCGAGAGCCGCACCACCTTGCCGATATCGCTCTCGCGAAGTGCGCCACAGGTATGGGAGCGATAACGATGCATGTCGGTTCTTTGGGCTGCCGGGGAACGAGTCAGGATCTCAGTGTGAAGCGGGCGAAAAGCGCATGAGGGGTGGGCTTTGTCAAGGCAACCGACCTCGAAGGCACCGCCGCGCCCAAATGCCTCGACACGCTTGCCTGCGCCCTGCACAGTTGGTTTTAGGTGACCGGGCACTCATGCGCAAAGCCAGAAAAAAGAACACGAAGAAAACCACACCAGCAGCGGCCGAAATGTCGACCGCAGAGGCTGCGGTGGCGACCCTGATCGCGCATGGGCTCGATACCGTTTACGCACTGCCCGGCATCCACAACGATCACCTTTTCGATGCCTTCCAGCGCACCTCCGAAAATCTGCGTGTGGTCCATACCCGCCACGAGCAAGGCGCCGCCTACATGGCGCTCGGCGCCGCACTATCCACCGGCAAACCTCAAGCATACGCTGTCGTTCCCGGACCCGGCTTGCTCAATTCCGGCGCAGCCCTGCTCACCGCGTACGGAATGAACGCGCCAGTGCTCGCGATCATCGGGCAAATTCCGGCGACGGCAATCGGCAAGGGTCATGGTCATTTGCACGAGATCCGCGATCAGGCCGGAATCGTGTCACGTCTTGTCGATCATTCTTCCTTCATCGAGGGGCCGGTCGAAGCCTCCGCCAAGATTGCAAAGGCCATTCACTCGATGAGCTGCGATCGTCCGGGTCCGGCAGCCATCGAATGCGCAATCGATGTCTGGGGCAGGCGTGGCCCTGTGCCGGCGATCGCACGCCCCGCCTTACTCGCTCCGGGCAAAATCAACATCGATAAAGTGCGCGCCGCGGCAAAAATTCTCGGCAAAGCCCAACGCGTGCTGATCGTTGTCGGCGGCGGAGCGCAAGATGCCTCACCGGAAGTTACACTGCTCTCAAGCATGTTACAGGCGCCCGTGCTCGGCTATCGGCGCGGACGCGGCATTTTGGACTCGCGCGATCCGTTCAGCGTGACGTTGCCGCTTGGCCGCGACTTATGGGCGGAGGCGGATGCCGTGCTCGCCGTCGGCACGCGCCTTCTCAATCCGATGACACAGTGGGGTATGGACAAGACGTTGCAGATCGTGCGCGTCGACGCCGACCCGGACGAGCCCGCGCGGATCGGCAAGCCGAAGGTCGCGCTTGTCGGTGATGCGGCTCCGATCCTGCGCGCATTGATCGACGAGCTCGCCAAAGTGAATCCTCGCCGTGCACCACGCCACGACGAAATGCTGGGCCGTCAGGCCAAGCTGCGCAAGCGTCTTGCCAAGCTCGCGCCACAACTGGCCTTCCTCGAGGCGATCCGCGCCGAACTGCCGGATGACGGAATTTTCGTCGACGAGGTCACGCAAATCGGATTTGCGGCACGGCTTGCGTTACCCGTATACAGACCCCGCACGTTTCTTTCGCCCGGTTATCAGGACAACCTCGGTTGGGGCTATGCGACCTCGCTTGGCGCGCAGCACGCAAGGCCGGATGTACCGGTTCTGTCTATCAATGGCGACGGTGGATTTCTATACACGGGTAACGAACTTGCCACAGCGATCCGGCACGGTATTCCGCTGGTCGCCATCGTTTTTGTTGATGGCGCTTATGGCAACGTCCGTCGCATCCAGCAGGAAGATTTCGGCAATCGCCTGATAGCCTGCGACCTAGCCAATCCAGATTTCGTCAAATACGCGGAAAGTTTCGGTGCAGCAGGCCGCCGTGCGCGTGGGCCGGACGAACTGCGCAAGATCCTGCGGGAATCGTTCGCACGCCGTGAGCCGACGCTGATCGAGGTGCCGGTCGGGGCTATGCCGAGCCCGTGGGAGTTCATACTAATGCCTCGCGTGCGCGGACCATGAAGCGGGTTGCCATGACCGACCCTGATAGGGTTAGTGTCAGCCTCGAAATGGACCTTATTACTACCACTGAACAACTTGCGGCGGCTTGTGCGCGGGCGGCGAAACACCCCTACGTGACGGTCGATACCGAATTCCTCCGCGAAACCACCTACTATCCGCTGCTGTGCGTGGCGCAGATGGCTTCGCCCGACGAAGCCGTCGTGATTGACGCCCTAGCTAACGGTATCGATCTGAGTCCGTTTTTCGAGCTGATGGCAGACGAAAAGATCACCAAGGTCTTCCACGCCGCCCGGCAGGACATCGAAATCGTCTGGAACCTGGCGCAAAAGATCCCCCACCCGATCGTCGACACGCAAGTTGCCGCCATGGTCCTCGGCTATGGCGACTCGATCTCCTACGATCAGCTGGTGCAGCGCGTCACCGGCGACACGCTGGACAAATCGCACCGATTCACAGACTGGACGCGGCGGCCGCTTAGCGACGCGCAGATTACCTACGCGCTGTCCGACGTGACGCATTTGCGCACGGTCTACCTCAAGCTTACTGAGGATCTGGAGAAGCGTGGCCGCAACAGCTGGGTCGAGGCTGAAATGGATGTTCTCACCTCGCCCGACACCTACCGGGCCGATCCCGAACGTGCTTGGGAGCGCCTCAAAACCCGTGTGCGCAAGCCGAAAGAGCTTGCCGTATTGATCGAAGTGGCCGAATGGCGAGAGCGCGAGGCGCAGACGCGTGATGTCCCGCGCGGGCGCGTGCTCAAGGACGACGTCATCGGAGACATTGCGGTCCAGGCGCCGACCACGCCGGAGCGGCTTGGCCAACTCCGCTCATTGCCGAAGGGTTTTGAGCGTTCGCGTTGGGGTGAGCAGATCCTCGAGGCGGTCAAACGTGGGCTCGAACGCGACCAGAAGACGCTGCCACGCCTGGAACGCTTCCGCCCGGCGATGAACGGCGCGGCGACCGTCGAGCTACTCAAGGTTCTTTTGCGGATGACCGCCGAGCGGCATGGTGTCGCCGCCAAGGTCATCGCGACCGTCGACGATCTCGACCGGATCGCCGCCGACGACGAGGCCGACGTTCCCGCGATGAAAGGCTGGCGCCGTGAACTGTTCGGCGAAAACGCGCTCGCGCTCAAGCATGGGCGCCTAGCGCTTGCCGTCGACAAGGGAAAAGTCGTGACGGTGGAGAAGAACTAAGCCTGTTATGCCTCTATCGTCGACTCGCGGCCAACCAACCGTCCCAATTGCCGCAATCGGTTGGCCAGGCGGTCGCTTGCAAGCTGGCCGTATGCACCCGGAAGTTTGAGAATGAGCTTGCCACGCTTGACGTGCATCGGTGTTTTTGGAAGCACCCCAGCCTGCCCCGCGGTCAGGATATAAGCGACGCGCATGGCAGCGCCGACCACGCGTGCACGATCGAGCATGCGAGTGGTCGCGAGCTCGCGCAGCCGCGGCGACAAATCCTCTTCGCTCAATCCCGCATGACGGAAGTAAACGGACAGCGCGAGATAGGCGCGGCCAGGATGATCAATCGCCACGAAAGCACCGTTCGCGATGATGTTCATCGACTGCTCGCCGCGATAGTCCGGATGGGCGCGCCAGCCGATGTCGCCGAGCAGGCAGGCGGCGTGTCGCAACCGTTGTTCGTCGGTTGTCTCTTCCAGTCCTGACGACGCAATAAAACGATCGGTCCACGCAATAAGTTCCTCACCGTGCAGTGGCGAGCGTGAGCGCAATACGTTGAGGTTGGCTGCTGCAGAAATGAGCGGATCACGCGCGCGTTCGCGCGCGTTAAGCAATGAATAGAGCAGACCCTCGCGCACACCGAGCACCGAAATAATCACCTGTTTCGGCTTGATGGTCTGGACGAGATTTTCCATGACCAGCGCTGCATAAGCGAGCAAAGGCCGGCGTGCGGCGTTGACGACTTCGATCTTCGACAAGGTTTCAGGATCGACGTGGTGCACCAACCGTGAGAATTCCTGCGCCTCGCGCGCTGAAATCCGATAGTTGTGCATGATGTGAAACGGATAGCCGGTCTGCCACATGTGAAGGCGCGCCAAGGCGCGCCATGTGCCGCCGACCGCATAAAACGTGCGGTCCTCCCCATCGTGCAGCATGTCGAGGTCCTCGAAGGCCTCCTCGACGAATTTTTCGGCCTTTTTCAGCGACTTGCCGGTGATGTCCTGCAAGGCCAGGCCGCCCAGTGGCAATGTCACGCCGCCGCGCACGCGCGTGCCATGAACATCAACAAGCTCAAGTGATCCGCCACCGAGATCGCCGACGATGCCATCGGGCTTGTGGATGCCGGAGACGACACCGAGTGCGGTGAGATGAGCCTCGCGTTTGCCCGAGAGGATCGAAATACGCGTGCCGCATATGCGTTCCGCCTCAGCAATGAATGCGCGCCCGTTTCGTGCATCCCGACACGCCGCTGTCGCGATGGCCCAGACGCGCCGCACGTGCAGGATGTCAGATAGAGCGCGGAACCGCCTCAGTGCATCGAGCGCCGTCTCGATGGCGTCGGCGGGCAGCAATCCGGTCGACTGAACCTGTCGTCCGAGGCCCGCGAGCACCTTCTCATTGAAGATCGGCGTCGGCGCGCGCGTCAGGCCTTCGTAGATGACGAGGCGGATCGAGTTCGAGCCGATGTCGATAACGGCAATCGGCGGCCCGTGGTCAAGGCGGCCCTTCGGGATGATGGCACGTGAAGGGTTACGCGCCTTCGATGAGGCGGCGTAAGAGGCTGCGCGGCGACGATTCTTTGAGCGATTTCCCACGGCCCGAAAGGCTCGGATTTGTCATAAAATATTTATGGGCGTTGAAGAGTTCCTCGCCCGGGGCCGCCTTTATGCGCGTGGAACTGCCGTCGGGCAAGAGCTTCCAACTTTGCTCGTTGTCCTTGAAATTCGCCACCATGATCTGGCCGAGGACCTGCTCGTGCACGGTAGCATTGAGGATCGGGCATAGCACTTCAACGCGCCGGTCGAGATTGCGCGGCATCATGTCGGCCGATGAAATATAGATCGCCGCTTTTGGGTGCGGCAGCGCATGGCCTGCGCCAAAACAGTAAATACGGCCATGCTCGAGGAATCGGCCGACGATGGACTTGACGCGGATATTCTCCGACAGGCCGGGCACCCCCGGCCGCAGGCAGCAGATTCCGCGCACCACGAGATCGATCGAAACGCCGGCAGCCGAGGCGTCGTAGAGGGCATCGATGATTCCAGGATCAACGAGCGCGTTCATCTTCATCCAGATTGAAGCCGGTCGTCCTGCCTTAGCGTGAGCAATCTCTTGCGTAATATGGTCCAGGATCCGTTTACGCAAATTGATCGGCGAGATCGCCATCCGCTCAAGTTCGGCTGGCTCCGCATATCCGGTGATGTAGTTAAAGATGCGCGCGACGTCGCGGCCTATCACCGGCTCCGCTGTAAAAAACGACAAGTCGGTATAAACCCGCGCGGTCACCGGATGATAATTTCCGGTACCGACATGCACATAGGTGGCAAGCTCGCCGGCCTCGCGGCGGACGACCAGCGACAACTTGGCGTGGGTCTTCAGCTCGATGAAGCCGTAGACGACCTGCGCGCCGGCGCGCTCAAGGTCCCTCGCCCAGCGGATATTGGCCTCTTCGTCAAACCGCGCCTTCAATTCGACCAGCGCGGTCACCGACTTTCCCGCTTCCGCGGCCTCGACCAGTTGCTTTACGATCGGGGATTCCGCTGACGTACGATAGAGCGTCTGCTTAATCGCGACGACGTTTGGGTCTCGCGCGGCCTGCTGCAGAAACTGCACGACCACGTCGAATGACTCGTATGGGTGATGGACGATCAGGTCCTTCTGCCGGATCGCCGCGAAGCAATCGCCGCCATGGTCGCGGATACGCTCAGGGTAGCGCGGATTATAGGGAACGAATTCAAGATCCGGCCGGTCGAGCTTGGTCAACTGATTGAGGTCGTTCAGTGCCAGCACTCCATCGACCCTGATGACTTCGTCGTCGGCAACGGCCAGTGCGCGCTGCACAAAGTTGCACAGTTCCCCCGGCATTGATCCTTCAAGTTCGAGACGGATCACCGAACCGCGCCGCCGGCGCTTGAGCGCGGTCTCGAACAGCCGCACCAGGTCCTCGGCTTCTTCCTCGATTTCAACTTCGGAATCCCGGATTGCGCGGAAAGCTCCATGTCCTTTGACGGTATATCCGGGGAACAACCGGCCGATGAACAGAGCTGTCGTTTCTTCCAGCGTGATGAGCCGAATCCCCTGATCGCTGCCACCTGGCAGCCTGATGAATCGCTCGATCTTTTGCGGCATGCGGATAAGCGCGTTCATCGCTTTGCCGTCTTTGCTGCGCGCAAGTTGCAACGCGATGGAAAAGGCCAGATTTGGGATAAAGGGGAACGGATGCGCGGGGTCGATCGCAAGCGGTGTCAGCAACGGAAAAATATGCGTGAGAAAGTGTTCCTCGAGCCAGCTGCGGTCGGATTTCTTGATGTCCCCGCCGTCCAGCAGCACCACTCCGGCATTCGCTAGCTCCGTTCGCAGATCGATCCAGCGCTGCTGCTGGTCACGCGCGAGTTGCGAAACGGCCTCACTGATTCGCGAAAGCTGTTCGGCGGGTGTGAGACCGTCGGGACTCTGGGTAAGAATGCCCTCGCGCAACTGACCCTTGAGTCCGGCGACGCGCACCATGGAGAATTCATCGAGGTTGTTGGCGGAGATCGACAGAAAACGGACGCGCTCCAGCACCGGGTGCTGGGCGTTTGCGGCCTCTTCCAACACACGACGATTGAAGTGCAGCCAGGAAAGTTCGCGGTTGATGAACCGCGCCGGCTGTGACCTTAACGACTGGGTTGCGCCATCCGCGGTCGGCGCAGCGACATCTGTATGACCGCCCGCCGACGAGATTTCTTCAACAGACGCAATAGCTTGGCCGCGATCAGCCATCTGAACAATCCGAAAGCTAAGCCGTAACCGAAAAACGTGGCTGCCGCATGACAGTCAGCTCCCGCATGTCGGGAGCGTCAAGTCTTGCACAACAGCGTTAAGGAACGCGAAACAATTCGGCTGCGAGCGCGCGCGTCACTGGCCGATGCCGGCGCATCGCCTCTTCGTCTAGACGACGGACGGCCTGATGGGCTGCGACAAACGACCGCTCGATGCGATTGGCAAGAAAGCTGACGAGCGATTCATCGACGGCGATCTGCCGATCGACCGCAAGCTTGATGATGAGTGCTCTCAACAACGCGTCATCCGGTGTGGCCAGCGCCACACTTGGCACCGAGCGCATGCGAGAGGCGAGATCGCGAACAACCACAGGGAACGACGTAAGCGGCGAACGCGAGGTCACGAGCACGTAGGCGGCATGCTCGCGCGCGAGGTTGAGGAAATGAAAAAGCGCGCGCTCGTCGAGGCCCTCGAACTCGAGGTCCTCGAGTACAAGCGCCCCCGTCGCAAAGGCGGCGGGTAGATCCGTATGAGACAACAATTTAGCGGACAGCACGCGCGCCCCGGTTGCCTCCGCCCAGATTGTCGCGAGATGACTCTTACCCGAACCCTGCGGCCCGACCAAAGCGACAATGCGGTCAGGCCAGTCGGGCCACCGTTCGATCAGATTGAATGCCGCAACATTCGGCGGGCCCCGCAAAAAATCCTCACGCGCAAAGCTCACGGAATGATCAAGCGCCAGCAAAAGCTGGCGCGGGGCAAGCGAACTGTCCATCCCGTTAATCCGCCCCTTCCCCGGTATAAAGTGAGCTTTGCAGATAACGGCGAAGCGCAAAGCGAGTGAGCACGCCGATTGTGGCCGCAAGCGGAACGGCAACCAGCAACCCGACGAAGCCGAACAGATAACCGAAGGCAAGTAGCGCAAAAATCAGCCAGACCGGATGAATTCCAACACTCTCGCCAACCAGTTTTGGCGCAAGCACATTACCTTCGACAAATTGCCCGACAAGGAAAATGCCGAGCACCACCGCGATCGACCCGTAGGCAGGCCAGAACTGCGCGACCGCCACGCCAAGCGCCAGCACAAGACCGGTCATGGATCCGACATAGGGGATAAATGTGATGAGACCGGAGATGAGGCCTATGAGCAAACCAAAATTAAGCCCGGTTAAAGTGAGCGCAACCGCATAAAAGGAGCCGAGGATAAGGCACACCCCGGTCTGCCCACGCACAAAGCCGGCAATCGCAACATCCACTTCACGAGCAAGTTCGCGCACCGTGTCGCGATACTGGATCGGGATCCAGCTGTCGACGCTGCGAATCATTCGGTGCCAGTCGTAGATCAAGTAGAAGGCAACCACTGGCGTCACGACGACAAGCGAGAATAAAGAGACAAGCGCGCGGCCGCCGGACCACAACGAGCGCAAGAACGTCGTCAGCCAGCCGACACCTTGCGTCACCAAATCTCCAATCGATTTGTCGGCGCTGAAGCCGGCGCCAAGCAGTTTCTGCAGCCATGGCCTGCTTGGGTCGCCCAGAAGAGTTTGTAGTCTTGTGACGTTGCCCGGCACGCTGTCGATAAAGGAGGAAAGTTGCGCGCCTACAATCGGTGCGACCAGCAAGATGAGGTAGACGAGCGCTAGCACCACGAAAGCGATGATCAGCAGCGCTGCCGCCAGTCGATTGATACCGAAGCGCTCAAGCCGATCCGTTAGTGGCGTCAGCAAATATGCAATCGCCAGGCCGGCAACAAAGGGCAGCAGTATTTCGCTCAGCAGCCACAGCGCCAGGACAACGAGCACAAAAACAACCAACCAGAAGAGGAAATGGCGCTCCACCGCACTGCGGTCCAGTGTGGATTTACGGCGAGACCGTGATGGCGCGCGCGGGCTCAAGGTTTTGACGTCGTCGAATTGATGTGACGTACCCATTCAGCCACATACGCTGCAACCGACAGCAATGTCAGCGTGGCGACAGATGCCATGAGCACCCAGGTGAGTGTCGGCAACGGATAACTAAAGCCAACCGTGCCAAGCACGACACAAGCGAATACAATCTGCGCAACCGTGTTTAGCTTGGATATCAGCAGCGGTTTGACCTTGATGGGTATTCCAACCAGCCAAGACAGCATGACTGCGCCCACGATCATGATGTCTCGCGACACGACCAGGATGACAAGCCATCCTGGAATCAAGCCCTTGATGCCCAACGTCAGATAAATCGAGACAATCAGCGCCTTATCAGCAAGCGGGTCGAGATAGGCACCGAGCTCGGTGGTCATCTGGAATCGCTTTGCGAGATATCCATCGACCGCGTCGCTCACCCCCGCCGCCAGAAACAGTACAAACGCAATCCAGATGTATTGCTCGCCGGACGCGATCGCCCAAACCACGACCGGCACCAGCAAAATGCGTCCCAACGTAATGAGATTAGGAATACTCAAGGCAATCCCGGCTCGCACACGCACCCCGGCGTCAGATGCCGGAACAGCGTCAACCCCTCGGGCAGAGTATAACGGCGCCTGGACCATTGCGCGACTTGCGATTCCGACGTAGGACCCCGGCGTAACATTTTGCCTACGCATAATCTTTTCCTGAATTCCGGGCGTCCCGGATCGTGCGTTTGCGAGGGCGTATCATGGCAGAAAATCGGCGCGGACTCACTTACGCGCAGGCCGGTGTTGATATCGACGCCGGCAACCGGATGGTGGAGTTGATCAAGCCCCTGGTGCGGGCAACGGCGCGACCCGGCACCGACTCCGAGATCGGCGGTTTTGGCGGGATTTTCGATCTGAAGCAGGCCGGCTACCGTGATCCTGTTCTCGTCGCGGCGACGGACGGCGTCGGCACGAAACTCAAAGTTGCCGTTGAAACCGGCCGGCACGATACGATCGGTATCGATCTGGTCGCAATGAGCGTGAATGACCTGGTCGTGCAGGGTGCGGAGCCCCTTTTCTTTCTCGACTACTATGCCTGCGGAAAACTTGAGCCCGAGCTTGGCGCGGCCGTTGTCGCAGGCATCAGCATCGGTTGCCGCCAGGCCGGTTGCGCCCTGATCGGCGGCGAAACCGCGGAAATGCCGGGCGTGTATAGCGGTGATGACTACGACCTTGCGGGGTTTGCTGTCGGCGCAGTCGAACGGGATGCCGTGCTTCCGCGCACCGACGTGGCAGAAGGTGATGTCATCATAGGCCTGGCGTCTTCCGGTGTGCACTCCAATGGTTACTCGCTGGTCCGCAAGGTCGTTGAAAAGAGCGGACTCAGCTGGAGTGCTCCGGCGCCATTCATGACCGGAAAGAGTCTGGGTGAATCAATTCTGGCTCCGACCCGGATTTACGTGAAATCATGTCTGGCCGCGATAAGGGGCACAAAAGCAGTGAAGGGACTGGCGCATATCACCGGCGGCGGATTTCCCGACAACATTCCACGTGTGCTGCCAAAAGGTCTTGGTGCGCGCATCAATCTCGCGGCAGTACCTGTTCTTCCGGTCTTCAAGTGGCTCGCTGACGCGGGCGGAATTGCGCAGAACGAAATGCTGCGCACATTCAATTGCGGCATCGGAATGATCGTCATCGTATCGGCAAAAGAATCAGATGCCGTCATGAAGGCATTTACGCGCTCGGGGGAAACAGTCGTGGCGCTTGGACATGTCGGCAAGACCTCCGACGGCGAACGGGTTGTCTATGACGGCAAGCTTGGTCTTGGGTGAGACATGAACCGCAAGCGGGTCGCAGTCCTCATCTCCGGCCGCGGCTCCAACATGGCTGCCCTCATCGAAGCCGCGAAGGACAAGACCTATCCTGCCGAAATCGTGGCGGTGATTTCGAATCGTCCCGATGCGGGCGGGCTCATGGTCGCACGGGCCAATGGAATAACCACCGAGCTCGTCGACCACACCGCTTTCGGAAAGGACCGCACGGCCTTCGAGAGCGCCTTGCAGGCGGCGCTGGAAAAGCACCGCGTCGAGATCGTCTGCCTCGCCGGCTTCATGCGACTGTTGACCGCAGGTTTCGTCAAGCAATGGCAGCATCGAATTCTCAACATCCACCCCGCCCTGTTGCCGGCTTTCAAGGGCCTCGATACGCACCGGCGGGCTCTCGAGGCGGGCGTGAAGGTCCACGGCGCAACCGTCCATTTTGTGGTGCCGGAAATGGATTCGGGGCCAATCATCGCGCAAGCGGCGGTCAACGTGCGACCCGGGGATAATGAAAAAGACCTTGCCGCACGTGTGCTCAAGGCCGAACACCAAATCTATTCCCTGGCGCTCAAACTGGTTGCAGAAGGTCGCGTGAATACAGACGGCGACCGCTGCCTGATCGACGGTGCACCCCTACCCAACACAAAAACTCTGGCCGCCGGCACGATTATCCCGCGCTGCAGCAGCACGGGAAAATGAATTCCTCTCTCCCGGCGGTGTTATAGACTTTGGTCGGACGGCAACGCCACCCACCTAGGGTGGGCAACAAAAGGGGGAGGCTATGGCTGCACGCGGTGAAGCGAAATTAATTTTTCCACAGCTCGGTGGAATTTACGAGTCCTTGGCTGACTGGGCCTATCCGTTGGTTCGCATTACCGCCGGACTGATGCTTCTGCCGCACGTCTGGCCAAAATTCATGGTGTTTGGCGCTTCAGGAGTCGCGACCTCCCTCGCACGCCGGGGCATTGAGCCGTCCTTGGCCTTTGCCTATGTGATTATGTTCGTCGAATTGGTTGGCGGAATCTGCATCGCTATTGGGTTCCTTACACGTCCATTTGCGTTGTTGTGCCTGATCGAAATGATCGTCATCGCCCTCAAGGCACATTTTCCGAATGGGTGGCTCTTCACTGTGCAAGGCGGTGGCGCTGAGTTCCCGGTGATGTGGGCAATTTTATTCCTTGTCATCTTGATACGCGGCGGAGGTCCATACTCTGTGGACCGCGCCCTCGGCAAAGAGGTGTGAACTTCTGACGGCGGCGATCGCGAACAGGCGCGGGCTTAGGCCCGCGCCTTGCGTATCCATACCTTGCTGTCGTGGACCGCCGCGCCGCCGTAAGGCGCAATTGAATCCGCGCCGACGAGCGTGTTGATGCCGCAGCCGTCGGCATAGGCGGCGTTCGGCCAAATCGATTCCGCAATCAAAACGCCTTTTCGCACGCCTTCGAACACACGTGCGTGCAGCCGCACTTCGCCTCGCTTGTTGCCGAGAACGACGTAGTCGCCGGTCGAGATCCCGAGCGACGCCGCATCGTCGGGGTGGATCATCACGGTCGGCCGGCTTTCCTGCGCGAGTGAGGTCGGCGTCTCGTTAAAGGTGGAATTGAGGAAGCCCCGTGCCGGCGAGGTCGCGAGCCGGAACGGGTGCTCGACATCCGCCACTTCGATCGATGTCCAGTGGTCAGGAAGCGGCGGCATGTCGGCAA
>Ga0111539_10003124_pt1 | contig 21929 bp, 21 predicted proteins | sample RhiMethybrSRZTD1_FD_79667 | JGI IMG/M metagenome (GOLD analysis project Ga0111539, IMG submission 79667) | Populus rhizosphere microbial communities from Tennessee, USA - Rhizosphere MetaG P. TD hybrid SRZTD1 (version 2) (version 2) | ecosystem: Host-associated > Plants > Roots > Rhizosphere >...
CGCAGGATCAGGTCGACCTTCCATCGGGTCGGATCGAGCCGCGGGCCGGCCGGCGGCCGGGTCCAGCCGGGATCGGAGGGATAGGTCACCGTCGGCGGCCAGGTCCCCGACTCGAGCGGGAGGTTCGCGATCGGAAGCCCGAGCCGGAGCGGGGTCATCCGGGCCCCGGAACCAGTGGCGAGTGAGGCGTGCCCGAGTGCGGTGGCGCCGTGGATGTAGCGGCGGTTCTCGTAGGTCGCGTGCACGCCGCCTGCCGAGTCGACCGCAACCGACAGGTTCTCCAGCCCTTCCCGCCGCAGTGAATCCGCGATTCCGGCCGGCGAAGCCGGCAGCCCCACGGCCTGGGAATCGGGGGCCGCGGCCAGCAGCGGAAGTACGAGCAGGAGGGACGCCGTCGTCATCGGGTCATGGAGAAACCAGGCCGGGAGGATGGGCGGGAAGCACGGCAGCGGACGGTCCGGCGCCATGCGGGGACGATGAGTCTAGACGACCCGGCGCCAGGCACGACAACGTTGCAGCCCTCGGGGGGGTTGTGGGAGCGTGCGCCGGTCCTGCCGCATGGCAAAACGAGACCCGACCCCCAAGGAGCGATGCATGATGCGCAAGATGACGTGGCTCGCGCCGGCGCTGATCCTGGTTCTGGCCGGCTGCAACAAGGAAGAGGGCAGCACGAGCAGCACCACGCAGTCGAGCGAAGCGACCACGACCACGCCCACTCCGGCCACCGGCGATGCCACCAATCCGGCGTCCGATCGTCCGGGCGAGGTGGTGACGGGGAGCGGGCTGCGCTACACCGACGTGGTGGTCGGTCCGGGCACCGAGGCGCGGTCCGGCAACATGGTGACGGTGCACTACACCGGCACGCTCACCGACGGCACGCCGTTCGACAGTTCGATCGGCAAGGCGCCGCTCAGCTTCACGATCGACGGCAGCACCCCGTTCAACGTGATCGAGGGCTGGGACGAGGGCGTGAAGGGGATGAAGGTCGGCGGCAAGCGCCACCTCGTCATTCCTCCGAATCTCGGTTACGGCGCCCAGGGCACCGGCCCGATTCCGCCGAATGCGACGTTGGTCTTCGACATCGAGTTGCTCGAGGTGAAGTGAGCCGTATCTCCTCCCCGGGGGCGCGCACGCCGGCATCGGCCGGGGTGCGCGCCCTTCGTTTTGGCACCGACACGAGGGTCCCTTCGTGATGTCGCTGGCGCATCGCTCCTCCGTTCCCCGCGCGTGGGTGATCGCGCTCGCACTCTCCCTGCCGAACCTGGTGTATGCCGCCGCCGCCGCCGAGAAGCCGACCACGCTCCAGGCGATTCACTTCAAGGATCTGTCGTTCCGCGCGATCGGTCCGGCGGTGATGGGCGGACGGATCTCCGATTTCGCGGTGGTCGAGAAGCGCCCCGCCACGTTCTACGTCGCGACCGGAACCGGCGGGCTGTTCAAGACCACCAACCGCGGGACCACCTGGTCGGCGGTGTTCGAGAAGCAGCCGGTCGCTTCGATCGGCTCGGTCGCGGTGTGGCAGAAGAATCCCGAAGTGGTGTGGGTGGGGACCGGCGAGGTCAACAGCCGCAACTCGTCGTCGTGGGGCAACGGGGTGTACCGCTCGACCGACGGTGGCTCGACCTGGTCGCACCTCGGGCTGGCCGCGACCCACAACATCGGCCGGGTCTGCCTGCATCCCAGCGACAGCACGGTCGCCTACGTCTCGGCGATGGGCCGGCTGTGGGGCGAGAACCGCGAGCGCGGCGTGTACAAGACCAGCGACGCGGGCAGGACGTGGCAGCACGTGCTCGAGGTCGACGCGAAAACCGGCGCGATCGACCTGGTGATGGATGCGAAGAACCCGGACGTCCTGTACGCGGCGATGTACGCGCGCAAGCGCACCCCGTGGTCCTACGAGAGCGGCGGGAAGAGCGGCGGAATCTTCCGCACCCGCGACGGGGGCAGGACGTGGAAGAAGCTCGCCGGGGGCCTGCCGGCCGAGACCGGGCGGATCGGTCTCGACGTCTATCGCCGCGATCCGCGGATCCTGCTCGCGGTGGTGGAGTCGGATCTCGGCGGCCATCTCGAGGACACCGAGGATCAGAGTCGCAGCGGCGGCGTTTTCCGGAGTGAGGACGGCGGCGAAACCTGGCAACGGCTCGCGCCGTGGACGCCGCGTCCGTTCTATTTCAGCCAGATCCGGGTCCAGCCCACCGATTCTTCGCGGGTCTACCTGTGCGGGTTCGACCTGTGGGTCTCCGACGACGGCGGGCGGACATTCCGCGCGCGCGCGGGTCGCAACCTGCATCCGGATCTGCACGCGCTGTGGATCGATCCGGCCGATGGCGATCACGTGCTGTGCGGCACCGACGGGGGATTGTTCATCTCACACGATCGGACCCAGAACTGGGACTTCATCAACAACCTCGCGATCGGCGAGTTCTACACCGTTTCGACCGACCTGCGGAAACCGTATCGCGTGCTCGGCGGCCTCCAGGACAACCAGAGCTGGATCGGACCGAGCCGCAGCCGCTTCCGCCCGCAGAGCTGGCTCGACGATCTCGGCGACAACGCGATCCAGAACGGGGAGTGGGAGTGTCTGGGCGGCGGCGACGGGTTCTACGTGCAGGCCGATCCCACCGATCCCGACATCGTCTACTACGAATCGCAGGGTGGCTCGCTCGGGCGCCTCAACCTGGCGACCGGGCGCGAGCGCAATCTCCGGCCGGCGGCCAAGGAAGGCGAGCCCGAGTTTCGCTTCAACTGGAACGCGCCGTTCCAGATCTCGCCGCACGATCCGACCGTCCTGTGGCTGGGCGGCAATCATCTGTTCCGGCTCGAGCAGCGCGGCGACGTCTGGAAGCGGGTGAGTCCCGATCTCACCACCCGCGATCCGGTCAAGATGGCGACCGCGGGCACCGCGGCCGAGAAGCACTGCACGATCGTCACGCTCGCCGAGTCGCCGAAGACGAAGGGGCTGGTGTGGGTCGGCACCGATGACGGCAAGGTGTGGATCACGCGCGACGGTGGCACCACCTGGACCGATCTCACCGGCAATCTGCGCGGCGTGCCGAACGGGCTCTACATCAGCCGGATCGAGGCGTCGCACCACGATCCGGGCACCGCCTACCTGGCGATCGACGGTCACCGCACCGACAACTACAACGCCTACGCCCTGCGGACCACCGACTACGGGAAGAGCTGGACCTCGATTCTCGCCAACCTGCCGAAGGATGCGCCGGTCAAGGTGGTGCGCGAGGATCCGGTGAATCCGAAGCTGCTCTACGCCGGCACCGAGTTCGCGTTCTGGATGAGTCTCGACGGCGGACGCCACTGGATGAAACCCGACGTGCTGCCGACCGTCGCGGTCGACGACATCCACGTTCACCCGCGCGATCACGATCTGATCCTCGCCACTCACGGCCGCAGCCTCTACATCCTCGACGACCTGAGCATGTTCCAGCACTGGAGCGACCAGGCGCTGCGTGATCCGGTCACGCTGTTCCCGCCCCGCGCGGTCGAGGCGTTCCTGTATCGCTACCAGAGCGGCGTGTGGGGCCAGCGCAACTTCCTCGGCAAGAATCCGGGGGCGGGCGCGATCCTCCAGTACTTCGTGAAGGAGTGGACCGGCGACGGGGTGTCGCTGACGATCGCCGACAGCGCCGGCACGACCGTGCGCTCGCTGTCCGGTCCCGGCACGCCGGGCTTCCATCGCGTGACCTGGGACCTGCAGGCCGGCGAGCCGCGCGAGCGGATCGGGCGCACCGATGTCGACGGCCCGATCTTCGTGAAGCCGGGCCGCTACTCGGTGAAGCTCAAGTACGGAAAGGCGAAGGAGCAGAAGCAGGATCTGCGGGTCGACGTGCCGGAGGATCTCGTCACCCCGTACCCGTGACCATCCGTCAGGGTGCGACCTGGTCGGGACCCAGCGCTTCGGTGCGGACGATCCGCCACGAGCCCGGCGTCTCGACCCAGAAGCCACGCACCACCGAGTTCGTGACGCGCCGGCCGGTCGAATCGGTCGGCGCGTTCTGTTCGACCACCCGCACGCTCACGTCGACCACCGCGGTGTCGCCGACCATGCGGAAACGGTGGAGGTGCGCGTTCCACGACACGAGTGCGCGACCCGCCGCGCGCGCCTGCGTGCGGGCGGCGATCGGCGAGCCGGGATCGCCGGGGTCGGCGAGCCACTCATGCGCGAGCGCCGCGTCGTCGCCACGCGCGACCGCGTCGCCGAGCGCGTCGTACTCGAGCTGGATCCGCTCGCGGGTGCCGATCGCGACCCCGCGTGCGCAGCCCGCGCTCAGCACGGCGGCCACCAGCACCACCAGGGATCCGGGTCGCAGAGCGGTCATGACGCAACCATACCCTTCCCACGGGACGGGTGTGCGGGGTAGAGTGCCCGTCCGCTTTCGCTCGGTGGACCGACATCGAGCGGGCGCCGGCTCCGCCGTTCCGTTGCGCTCCCGCCGAGGGATGGATGTCGACCTACGATTGGCGAAACCCTGAACGCGTCGTGCCGTGGAAGCCCCGGCACCGGTTCGGCGTGACCGAGAATGGCCGCGAGGCAATCCTCCGCTACCGCGAGGTCGTCAAGGAGGCGCAGAGCTCGGTGGACCCGCGGGCGGAACTCGATCGTGCCAAACAGGGATGGGCCGAATCACTCAAACTCCGCCCGAGCGACGGGATCATCCTCGATGAGTTCTCGCAGGGTCGCGAGTGCCTGGCCGACATGCAGGACACGCTGTCGGCCTGTGACCTGACGCTGCGCGACGCCCGCGGTGCGCTCGACCGTCTGATCGCCGCCGGGCTCATCCAGAGCGCGGAAACCGCGCCGGCCTGAACCAGTGCACGTCGGCCCGCTCCGCCGACACATGAGCCGCACCTCCCGACCGAAACCCGCCGCGAAGTCCGAACGCCGCACGCCTGGCGCCGGCGGCGCCGCTCGTTCTGCGGTGGGGCGTGGTTCGATCCTCGCCTCGCTCGAACCGGTGTGTGCGCGCTCGGGCGGCCGGATCGTGTTCGGGCTGGCGCTCGCGACGGCCACGATCCTGAGCGTCTTCGCGGCGCTCAAGTACCGCTTCTATCTGTACGACGACTTCGACCTGGCCATCTTCCACCAGGCGACGCTTCAGCTCCTGCGCGGCTCGCTGTTCACCAGCGTTCGCGGCATGGCGTGGCCGGGGGATCATTCGTCACTGGTCCTGATCCTGATCGCACCGCTCGCCGCCCTGATCCGCCATCCGCTGCTGCTGCCGGTGCTCCAGGCGATCGCGCTGTCGTTCAGCGCTCTGGTCGTGCATCGCATCGCACGGGCCGAGCTGGGAAGCGCGGCCGCGGCGGTGCTCCTGTCGGCCGCCTGGCTGCTGCAGCCTGCGCTCGCGTACCTCGCGTTGTTCGAGTTCCATCCCGAGGCGCTCGCCGTTCCGGCGCTGTTGCTGGCGTGGTCGTTCACGCGCGAGCGGAGAGCCGGGCCCGCGCTCGCGTGCGCGGGATTCGCGCTGCTGTGCAAGGAGGACGTCGCGCTGGTGGTGCTGGCGCTCGCGCTGTTCCCGGCGCTCGACCGGACGCGCCGCACCCTTCCGCTTGCCGGGGGCCTCGCGGCGCTGGCGATGGCCTCACTGGTGCTCACGTTCGCGGTGCTCAAGCCCCGGTTCGGCGCCGGTCTGGTCGATTACGGAAACCTCTACTCCCTGTGGGGCCCCGACCTGCCCTCGGCCCTTCGCGCGATGCTCACGCATCCGTGGAACGCCTTCATGCACCTGTTCGGCACCGCGGGAAATGGCACCGAGTGGATGGATCCCCTCGACACGACGCTCAAGCGCGAGTACTGGCTGCATCTGCTGCTGCCGTGGGCGGCGCTGCCGCTGTTCGCTCCGCTTGCGCTGGTGCCGGCGCTGCCGGTGATCGCCGAGAACCTCCTGGCGTGGCGGCGCGAGAACCATGTGATCGTGTTCCAGTACGCGGCGCTGGTGATTCCATTCGTGGCGATTGCGGCGATCGACGGCATCCGGCGCGTCACCCGCGGGCGCGGAGTGAGTGCGCAAGGCCCGGCGCTGGCGAGCCGACTCGCGATCCTGACCGTGATCACTGCGCTGGCGGGTCAATGGATGTTCGGTCCGTTCGGGCGCGGGATCGCTCAGACCCAGCGCGCGACCCAGCGCATCCTTCCCACGCCTGCCGATCGCACGCTCGCGACCGAACGGGACTCGCTGGTGCGAAGGATCGCGGGGAAGGACCACCTGATCGTCGGCTTCCCGTTCCTGCCCCACGTGAGTGATCGCGCCGACGTGCACACCGCGCACCACGTGCTCGACGGGGTGTACACGTTCTCGAAGAACGCCTATCCACAGCCGCGCGGCGTGCAGGCCGCGTTGCTCGACATGGGCGCGAAGGGGACCATCAACGCGATCGACGGCAGCGACTACCCACGCTGGGACTCGGTGTGTGCCGTGAACTCCCTGCGGCTCACCGCGGCGCGCGGCGAACTGCTGCTGTTCGAACGCGACGCGCGGGACACGTTTCGCGTGTTCGAGCCCGCGGACTCGAGCGCGTCATCGATGACGCCGATTCGATTTGGCAACGATCTCGAATTGCGGGGCGCTTCGCTCGGCGCGGGGGGGATCCGGGCGGGCGACGCGCTGACGGTCACCACCACCTGGCGTCCGCTGGGCCCGGCCGCGCGGGTCCACGTGATGGAGTTCGTGCTGTTCGATCGCCAGGGGACTGTGTTCGTGCGCCAATCGCACCTGCTCGGCTACGGGCTGTGGGCGGTGCGGGGACCGGTCACGGAGCGTTACTTCCTGATCGTCCCCGGCACGGTTCCGCCGGGAAGGTACCGGGTGGGGTTCGCGCTCACCTGGCGCACCGAGGCGGGCGCCGGATTCGTGCCCCAGGATCCGCCGCAGCCCGGCGGCCTGGTGGTGGCGGGAGACGTCGAGGTCCTGGCTCGTCCTTAGATCGGTTCCGAAGTCCGGGTCGATCGCGTTCTGATCTGCGCGGGCTCGGGTCGCAGATTCACCCAGGGAGGTCGCAATGGCAGGCACCGGCCGGCTCGAAGCATTCAGCGATGGCGTGTTCGCGATCGCGATCACCCTGCTCATCCTCGAGATCCGGCTTCCGCACGCGGGAGTCGACGGAAGTCTGGGTTCCGCCCTGGTGGGGCTGTGGCCCTCGTACTTCGCGTTCGTGCTCAGCTTCTTCGTCATCCTCGTCACGTGGATCACCCATCACGACCTGATGGGGCTGGTGGGTGCGAGCAGTCGCTCGCTCCAACTCGCGAACGGCTTCGTGCTCTTCTACGTGACGTTCATCCCGTTCCCGACCGCGGTGCTGGCGGCCAACCTCGGCGGCCCGGAGGCCAGCACGGCGGCCGCCTTCTACTGCGGAACGTTCGTGGTCGGCAGTGGCGCCTTCAACCTGCTGGTCGCGACCATCGAGCGCGGTCAGCTGTGTCACCCGCATGTCGATCCTCACATCATCCGGCGCGTCCGGCGGGCGTTCCGGATCACGTTCGTGATCTATGTCGCCGCGACCGCGCTGGCGCTGGTGGCCCCGTACCTGGCGCTGGCGCTCAATGTCGCCGTGCGGCTGCACCTGCTCCGGGTCCGCTATCGCCCGGCTCTGTCCCCGCCCGCAACCGAGGCTCCGCTCACGCGCTAGCCAGGCCGTCAGTGGCTCCGGGTTGCGGGGCGATGCCGGAAGAACACCAGGCACGCGGCGATGAAGGCGAGGAGCGCCGCGGATGCCGAGTAGCGGCTCAACGCCAGCCCGCCCGCACTGATCGGCTTGTCGAGGTAATCACCGACCACCGCGCCCAGCGGACGCGTCAGGATGAAGGCCGCCCAGAACAGCTGGGTGCGCGAGATCTTCGTCCACTGGTACGCCGCGGCGACCAGCGCGAGCAGCGCGCCGAAGATGACGGCGGCGCCGCGATAGCCGAGTCCGGCGGTATCGGCCGTCCAGTCGCCGAGCGCGGTGCCCAGGGTCTGCGAAAACATGATGGTCACCCAGTAGAACATCTCGACTTTTGCCGAGACCACGGAATCCACCGACACCGATCCCATGGTGCGATGCCACGCAAACAGCGACGCGATCAGCAGCGCGAACAGGAGCAGTGAGCCACCCGCGTAGCCGATGTGGAGCGAGCGGGTGGCGAAATCGGCGGCCGTGGTGCCGACCATCGTCGTGGCAATGATCGTCGACCAGTACAGGAGCGGATGGAAGCGCCGGGCGATGATCTGCGCCGCCACCGCCACCACGAAGATCGCGGCAAAGATTCCGGTCGCGACCAGGTAACCGAGATTCATCGACATCGACACCGCGTCGCCGCCGGTTTCGCCCAGGGTGGTGGCGGCGATCTTGATCACCCAGAACAGCAGGGTGATCTCGGGAACTTTGCTGACGCGCGGTTCGGTCGCGGTGGTCACGGAGCCTCCCATCCAGGCAGGGGAAGTCGATGTGGTGGGGGTCCGGGGGGAGGGAGAGCAGATCACGTCTGCCTGCGCCTCTCAAGCCGGCGATTGACGCGCGCCTGACGTCGATCCCTGGCGCCGGGCGCCGCTTCGCTCAAGCCGGCGGCGCTGTCCGCCGATGCTTCGCTCGATGGCCCGGAAAACCCGCCGGGCGTCCTGCCCGGAGCCACGCGTGAGCGAAGCACCCGATCCGATCGTCCAGGAGTTCCTGCTCGAGTCCCGGGAACACCTCGACCAGCTCGACCGTGATCTCGTGACGCTCGAGTCCGAGCCGGGCTCGAGCGCGACGCTCGCGCGTGCGTTCCGCGCGCTCCATACCCTCAAGGGCACCTGCGGCTTCCTCGGCTTCACCCGGCTCGGCGCGATCGGTCACGCCGGCGAGGGTCTGCTCGCGCGGCTCCGGGACGGGGACGTCACCTTCTCGCTCGACGTCGCCAGCGCGCTGCTCACGCTGGTCGATCGCGTGCGCCGGCTGCTCGACCAGATCGAGCGCACCGGCAGCGAAGGCACCGGCGACGACTCGGTGCTCCTGTCGGCGCTCCAGCGGCTGCAGGGTGCCCCTGCGACCGGCAGCGCCCCCTCGATGCGTCCGGTCGAGCCCGAGGAGGAACCGGCGGACGAGCCGTCGGGCAGCACGCCGGGAGACGCGCGCATCAAAGTCGACGTCCAGCGCCTCGACCGCCTCATGGACCTGGTCGGGGAGCTGGTGCTCGCCCGCAATCAGCTGGTGACGCGCGCGGGTTCGGCCGATCCCCGCACCGTCCAGGAAGCGACCCAGCGCATGAGTGCGCTCACCAGCCAGATCCAGTCCGAGGTGATGGAGACGCGACTCCAGCCGATTGCCACAGCGTGGGACCGGCTGCCGCGGCTGGTGCGCGACACTGCGGTCGCATGCGGCAAGGAGGTGCGCCTCGAGCTCGAGGGGGGGGCGACCGAGATCGACCGCAGTGTGCTCGACGCGATCCGCGATCCGCTCGTCCACCTGGTGCGCAACGCGATCGATCACGGCATCGAGTCGCCGACGGTGCGCGAGGCGTGCGGCAAGGCGCGCGCCGGCGTGCTGCGTCTGTCCGCGTCGCACGCCGGCGGCCGCGTGCGGCTCGAGGTGAGCGACGACGGCGCCGGCATTCCGGTCGACCGCGTGCGGGCGCGCGCACTCGAGCGCGGACTGGTGGCGGACGCGCGCGCGCAGCACATGAGCGACCGCGAGTGGCTCGACCTGGTATTCCGAGCCGGCTTCACGACCACCGACAAGGTGACCAGCGTGTCGGGCCGCGGCGTCGGGCTCGACGTCGTGCGCGAACACCTGGCCGCGATCGGCGGGAGTGTCGAGGTCCGGACGCAGCCGCTCGCCGGCACCACCTTCGAGCTGCGGCTGCCGCTCACGCTCGCGATCGTGCCGGCGCTGGTGGTTGCGTGCGGGGACGAGCGCTACGCATTGCCCCAGTCGGCGGTGCTCGAGGTGGTCCGCACCGGTCCGGGACGGAACGGTGCGGGGATCGTGACCGTGGCGGGCGGCCGCGTGCTGCGCCTGCGCGACGCGTTGATCCCGCTGGTCTCGCTGCGCGAACAGTTCGAGGTGCCGGGGAAAGCGCCCGAGCACGGGTTCGCGGTGGTGCTCCAGTCGGGAGCGTCGTGCTTCGCGCTGCAGGTCGACGAGACCGGCGAGACCCAGGAAGTGGTGGTGCGTCCGATCGGCGCGGCCCATCGGGGTCTCGCGGTGTTCGCGGGCGTGACGCTGCTCGGCGACGGCCGCGTGGCGCTGATCCTCGATCCCGCCGGCACCGCGCGGCGGGCGGGGCTCGGACTCGATCTGCCGGTGGCGGTGCCGGTGCCACCGACGCAGCCGGTGGCCCCCGAGCACGAATGGCTGGTGTGCGAGCTGCGCGAAGGCTGGTTCGGAGCGCTGCCGCTCGGCGAGGTGCTGCGGATCGAGGAGTTCGGTCGCGACCAGATCGAACGGCTGGGCGGACAGCTGGTCGCGCGCTGGCGCGGACAGATGCTGCCGCTGGTCGAGCTGGCCGGCGCGATCGATCCCGACCGCGCGACCTCGCGTCTGTCGCGCCGCCGCCTGACGGCGGTGGTTCATGAATCGGCCGGCGTGCCGGTCGGCTGGCTGGTCGACCAGGTGCTCGACGCAGTCGTGACCATCGAAATCCCCGCTCCGGTGGTGCCGCGCACCGGCGTGCGCGGGACCGCCGAGCTGGTGGGACACCCGGTCGACCTGCTCGATCCGTCGGCGCTGCTGGCGCCCGGCGGGTCGTGCGAGCGGCTCGCCCGGCGGGCGGCGGCATGAGCGAACGACGCCGGTTCGCGACCCTGCGGGTGGAGGGAACGCTGTACGGCATCGAGGCCGAGCACGTGCAGGAGGTGATGGGGCCGGCGCCCCTGACCCGGCTGCCGCTGGCAGCCCCGGCGGTCGCAGGGCTCATGAATCTGCGCGGGCGGATCGTCACCGTGCTCGAGCTGCGGCGCTGCCTCGGACTGCCGCCCCGGGCGGCGGACGCCGGAGTGGTCAATGTCGTGCTGCGTGCGGCCGATAACCCCATGGGACTGCTCGCTGACGAGATCGGCGAAGTCCTCGAGGTGGACGCTTCCGCCTGGGCTCCGCGGCCCGAAACCGCGCAGGGTCCCGGTGCCGGCCTGGTGTCGGGCGTCTACCGGCTCGAAAGCGAATTGCTGTGCGTGCTCGACCCCGAGGCGGTGCGGGCGCGCGCGGCCGCCTGATCGTTCGGCCGAGGGAAGGAGCCCGATTCGATGCGAGCACTGGTGGTGGACGATTCCCGGGCGATGCGGTCGATCATCCGCCGACATCTCGACGAACTGGGAATCGCGGTCGACGAAGCCGGCAGCGGCGCCGAGGCGTTGTTCGTCCTCAATCACATCCAAACGCCCGACGTCATCCTGCTCGACTGGAACATGCCCGAGATGAATGGGCTCGAGTGCCTGCGCCGGCTGCGCGCCGATGCCGCGACCGCGAACATGCGGGTCATGATGGTCACCACCGAGTCGGAGATGGCGCAGGTCGCGCTCGCGCTCGATGCGGGGGCCGACGAATACCTGATGAAGCCGTTCGATCGTCAGGCGCTGCTCGAGAAGCTGCTGCTGATCGGACTCGATCCCGGCCGACAGGCCGCGTAGGAGACGGCGACGTGACGCGACGCATCCGCGTCCTGCTGGTGGACGACGCGGCGACCGTGCGCCGCCTGGTGGCGGAAGCGATCGCCGACGATCCGGCGCTCGAAGTCGCAGGCGCCGCCGCGCACGGCCAGATGGGTCTCGAGCGGATCGAGGACCTGCATCCCGACGTGGTGCTGCTCGATCTCGAGATGCCGGTCATGAACGGCCTCGACATGCTGAGCGCGCTGCGCGTCCGCCATCCGCTGCTGCCGGTGCTGGTCTACAGCTCGCTCACCCGCGAAGGCGCCGCCGCCACCCTGCAGGCGCTGTGGCTGGGCGCCAACGACGTGGTCGCCAAGCCGACCGGCGGGCTCGCCGCCACGCGGCTCCTGCTGCGCACCGAGGTGAACCCGCGGCTGCGGGCGCTCGGAGGCTGGCAGGACCCCGAGCGGGTCGTGCGTCCGGTCGCGCCGGCGCCGGCGGAACGTCCCGCACCCGCCGGGGCCCGCGCCGAGGTGGTTGCGATCGGCGCGTCCACCGGGGGTCCGCGGGCACTCGCCACGCTGCTGGCCGCGATTCCGTGCGGGCTGCCGGCCGCGATGCTGATCGTCCAGCACATGCCGGCCGCATTCACCGGCTACTTCGCGCACGGGCTCGCCGCACGCACCGGCCTGCCGATCCGCGAGGCGTGCGACGGCGACCGGCTGGAGCCCGGGCGTGTGCTGCTCGCGCCCGGCGGGCGCCACACCGTGGTGCGCCGCGACGGGGCGCGTGCGGTCGTGCACCTGACCGACGACCAGCCCGAGCACGGGTGTCGTCCCTCGTTCGACCCGCTGCTCCGGTCGCTGGCCGAGACGCACGGCGCCGCGGTGCTGGCGGTGGTCCTGACCGGAATGGGAAGCGACGGTCTCGACGGCTGCGAGCACGTGCGCGCGGCCGGCGGCGGCGTGCTCGTCCAGGACCGCGACTCGAGCGTGGTGTGGGGAATGCCCGGACTGGTGGCGGAGGCGGGACTCGCCGAAGCCGAGCTTCCGCTCGAGCGCCTCGCCGAAGTGATCCAGCGTCGCTGTGGCGCGGTGCGCGGACGGAGGGCGGCATGAAGCCGGTCTCGTTCGCCAGCCGCCCGCGCATGCTCGCGATCAGCGAGCTCCAGTGGATGTGCCATCTCGTCCACGCCCGCACCGGGGTGGTGGTCGAAGAGGACAAGGTCTACCTGGTCGAGGCGCGGCTGGCGGCGCTCGCCGACCGCGAGGGATTCGGCAGCGTGCGCGAACTGCTGGCCGGACTCCGGATGGAGGAGTCGGATGGCATGCTCCACCGCGCGGTGACCGAGTGCCTGCTGGTGTCCGAGACCTCGTTCTTCCGCGACCTCCATCCGTTCGAGTCGCTGCGGACCACGGTGCTGCCGGAGCTGATCGAGCGCCGCGCCGCGCAGCGTACGCTGCACCTCTGGTGCGCGGCGTGCGCGAGCGGCCAGGAGCCCTACAGCCTGGCGATCCTGCTGCGCGAGCACTTCCCGCGGCTCGCCGACTGGAACGTCCGGCTGATCGCGAGCGACGTCTCGCACGGCATCCTGCGGCGGGCGCGGGAGGGTACGTACAGCGCGCTCGAGGTGAATCGGGGGCTCCCGGCCTCGTTGCTGGTCCGCTGGTTCGAGAAGACCGGCGAACGCTGGCGGGTGCGGGAGGACGTGCGGCGCATGGTCGAGTTCCGCGAGCTGAACCTCGCCGCGGCGTGGCCGAGCCTGCCACCCATGGATCTGATCCTGCTGCGCAACGCGCTGCTCTATTTCGACGTTCCGCTGCGGCGCGCGGTGCTCCAGCGGGTCGGGCGCACGCTCGCGCCCGACGGCGTGCTGGTGCTCGGCGCGGGCGAGTCGCCGCACGGTCTCGACGACGGCTTCACGGCGGTGGCCGAGGAACGCAGCGTGAGCTTCCGGAAGAACGGAATCAGGGGCACGACATGAAGAACAAGGAACGCATCGATCTCCGCGAATGGGTGAAGCAGATGCAGGTGGTGACCGGCGAGCTGACCGGCGCGGCGCTGAAGTTCGAAAACCGGCGCACGGTGCATCTGCCCCCGTCGAAGAAGGACGGCGTCGGTTCCTACATCTCGGTGCTCAGCGCGTTCGATTCGATGCACCTGGGGCTCGTCACTTCGTCGGCCGGGTGTCGCACGCTCGCGCGCGGCCTGCTCCAGGTGCCGTCCGACGAGGAGCTGAGCGACAGCGAGGTGGTCGACGGGGTCAACGAGCTGGTGAACATCCTGGCGGGGAAGGTGAAGGCGCGACTGGTCGGGCGGGACGGAACGCTGCGGCTCGGGCTGCCGATGTTCCTGACCACGCCGGTGCGGCTGACCGAACGGATGGAAGTCGCGCAGGAAGTGGCGCAGGTCGGGCCGGTGGAATGCCGGCTGATGGTGTTCCGCGAACGGCGGGCGGCGTGAGCCGGCCGGTCGATCGCACGGGAGAGGCACGATGAACTGGACCATTCGGCAGCGGCTGCTCGCGCTCGGTGTGCTCGGGCTCGGGTTGATCCTGGTGGTGAGCCTCGCCGGCTGGTGGGGCCTGGCGAACGTGGATGTCGCGAACCGTGCGCTCGGCGTCACGGCGATCGCGCTGCGCGGCCACTCGAACCTCGAACACCTGCGCGATCTGATCCGCGCCGACCTGACCACCGCGCAGCGCGCCGAGCGGGGACCGGCGCGCGAGCGTGCGCTCGCCGACCTCGAGCGTCACACCAGCGGGCTGCGGGAACGGCTGAGCCGGATCGAGTCGCTGGGGATCGAACCCGAGGTGCGCCTCGCCCTGCGGGATGCGACGCCGGTCGCCAACGCGTTTCTCGCCGACGCCTACGCGGTCGCGGAGCTGCTGACCGACGGACGCGAGAGCGAAGCCGTGACCCGCATGGAATCGCTCGCACGCCGGGGCGCCGAGCTCGAGGACCACTTCACGCGGGTCGGGGACGAGCTCGAGAAGAGCGCCGGTCGGGTGAGCGGCCAGGTCGACGCGGATCTCGCGTTCGGGCGCGGCCTCAACCTGCTGGTGGCGGTGGTGTCGCTGCTCATCATGGTGCTGGTGGTGATGGTGCTGACGCGCCAGATCCTCGCCCCGCTGCGCGCGACCGTGAAGGTGCTGGACGGGATCGGGGCCGGCGATCTGACCGCCCGGCTGACGGTGCGCCGGCGTGACGAGATCGGGCGCATGAGCGAGAGCCTCAACCGCGCGATCGATTCGTTCGGAAGTGCACTGACCGGGATCGCCGACAACGCACAGGCACTCGGCGGGGCGTCCGAGGAGCTGGCGGCGGTGAGCCAGGAACTGAGCGCGAGCGCGCGCGAAACCGCGAGCCAGACCGGCTCGGTCTCGGGTGCGGCCGAGCAGGTGAGCGCCAACGTGCAGACGGTTGCGATCGCCGCGCAGCAGATGGGCGCCAGCATCCGCGACATCGCGCACAGTGCGCACGAGGCGGCCGAGGTCGCGCAGCGCGCGGTCACCGCGGCCGGCTCCGCCAATCAGGCGGTCACCAAGCTCGGCACCAGCGGGGTCCAGATCGGCAACGTGGTCCGCATGATCGGCGGCATCGCCGAGCAGACCAACCTGCTCGCGCTCAACGCGACCATCGAGGCGGCGCGCGCGGGGGAGGCGGGCAAGGGGTTCGCGGTGGTGGCGAACGAGGTCAAGGAGCTGGCGCGCGAGACCGCGCGCGCAACCGACGACATCGGGCGGCGGGTCGAGGCGATCCAGGCCGACACGCGCGAGGCGGTGCAGGCGATCGGAGAGATCACGCGGATCATCGACCGGATCTGCGAGATCCAGAGCACGATCGCGTCGGCGGTCGAGGAGCAGAGCGCCGCGACTGCCGAGATCACGCGCAACATGGGCCAGGCCGCGCGCGGGACGAGCGAGATCGCGACCACCATCGCGACGCTCACCAACGGCGTGGAGGGCACGCACCGGGTGGCCAACGATACCCAGCGGGCGGCCAACGAGCTGGCGATGATGGCGGCCGAGCTCCAGCGGCTGGTGAGCCGGTTCCGGTATCGGCCGGCGACCGGGCGCGAGGGGATCCCTGAGACCGGAACCGGCGAAGGCCAGGTCTTCGATCGGGCGGCGTGACCACCCTTCAGGTTCTGCGTGAAGCTCAGCTCCCGGCCAGTCCCCGAACCACAAACCACACGTTGGCAGGCCGTTCGGCGAGTCGCCGCATGTACCACGGGAACCACGAGCTGCCGTAGCTGATCAGCACCCGCACCCGGTGCCCGGCGGCCGCGAGCCGGAGCTGCTCGCCACGCTGGATCCCGTACAGCAGCGCGAATTCGTAGCCGGATCTGGGGACCCCCCTCCGCTCCGCGTCGGCGATGAGTCGCCCGATCAGGGCGCGGTCGTGGGTCGCGAGCGTGACGTGGCAGCCGGCGCGCCGCGCGTCCTCGTCGAGCAGGCGTCCGCTCAGGCGGAAGAAGCTCTCGTCGACGTCGGCCTTGCGCGGCATCGCGACCTCGGGCGGCTCCTGGTACGCACCCTTCACCATCCGGATCGCGCACCCGAGCGGGATCAGCGACTCGAGGTCGGCGGCGGTGCGGTGCAGGTAGGCCTGCAGGCACACGCCCACCTGTTTCTCCTGCGCGAGCACCTGGCGGTAGACCTCGAGCGTGCGCTCGACGTACGCGCTCGACTCCATGTCGATCCACAGCCGGCGGCCGATCGCCGCCGAGCGGCGTGCGAGGTCGATCGTGTGTGCGACCGCGAGCGCCGGATCGAGATCGAGTCCGAGCTGGGTGAGCTTGACCGACACCTCGGTGTCGAGGCCGGTCGCGGGCAGCCGGTCGAGCACCTTGCGGTAGTGATCGAGCACCGCCTGCGCCTCGGAGCGTTCACTCACGTTCTCGCCGAGGTTGGTGATGATGGTCGCGATGCTCTGACCCTGCAGTTCGCCGGCCGCACGCAGGGCGTCGTCGACCGACTCGCCCGGCATGAAGCGCGTCACCGCGCTGCGTACGAATCGACGCTGCATCGCCTGCCGTCGCAGCCATTCATTGGTGGACCCGGCCAGCAGCATCCGGCGCATCAGGGACACGACCATCCTCCGGGGGTGCGGGGGAGGCACGCGCGCGCCGTCCCGGCGCGCGCATGCGCCGGCGCACGCGCGCCGGCCGGTGAGGACGCTACGACTTGGCGCCCGACTTCTTGTCCTCGCGCTTCAGGAACTCGATCAACGCCTTCGCCTGATCCTCAGTCACCTGCATGTTGGTCATCGGGACCTTGAAATCGACGACCAGCGAGCGGGTGATCGGATCCGACTTCACCATCACGTCGGGATGCATGATCTGGTTCTCCATCCACAACGCGGTGCGCCGCATCGTCACGCCCTGAAGGTCGGGACCGGTGACCTGCTTCTTGCCGTACGCGTGGCAGGTGACGCAGCCCTTGGTCTTGAACAGTCCCTCGCCGGTGGTCGCCAGCGCGGCGTTCACGGCCGACGCTCCGGCGCGCGGACCGTCATCGTAGGGCGACACCGCCGGCACCGCGGTGGTCTCGACCGGGGCCGGCGTGCTGGCGACCGGGGGAGTTTCGGCGGGGGTGTTTTCGGTGGTGGTGCTCGACGACTGCTGTCCCCCTCCGCAACCGCCAATCGCCAGGACGACGACAGCACACCATCCCCATGCGGCAAATCCCCTCATCGTGCACTCCCTTCGTATGTGATCGCGCAGGTGCGCCGATCGTGATCGGTTCACCGGCACTCGATGCAGCCGGCGCGGAGGATGGTGAAGCGGCCCGACGAGGTGCAGTATCGGCGCGCGCGCGCCGCCGTCAAGCGGGGTGAGGCGGGGTTGGAGGAGCCGGCGTGATCCCGCCCCGACTCACCAGTCGCGCCGCCGGAACACGCGGGCCGCGATCCACAGTGGGACCAGCGTCTCGATCACCAGCACCGCAAGTCCCAGCGCGATCCCGCCCTCGCTGCCGAAGCGCTTCGCCAGCACCGCCGAGGTGGGACCGAACAGCGCTCCCGATCCGACCGCCAGCGTCACCATCACCCGCGCGAGATCCACCGGGTTCAAGAGCAGCGCCGGGAACAGGACGGTCTCGAGCGGGAGGCCGCGCAGGATGCTGGTGGCGCCGAGCACCAGCAGGTCGTATGCGACCACCATCACCAGCCACAGGATCAGCGCCGCCGACATCGCGCGCAGGCGGTCGGTCCACAGTGCCGCCAGGCCGAGGGCGGTGGCGATACTGAGCCATCCGAGCAGCAGCGACAGCACGATGAGCGTCACGAACCCGGGGATCTGGTCGGAACCGGCCTGGAGCGCGATCACCAGGCCGCCACTGCCGAACCCGAGCGCCTGCGCGGCTCCGAGCGCCATGCACAGTCCGACGAACTTCCCCGCCAGCACTTCGCCGCGCGTGACCGGCTGCGCGAGCAACAACGGCAGCGTCTCCCCGCCACCCGCGAGGCTGGTCACGCCCAGCAGGAGTCCGGTGAGCGGAACCACCAGCAACACCAGGTTCATGAGGCTGAGAGTCACGCGTGCAAAACCCTGGAACCCGACTTCGCGACTCTGGACCAGGCCGAAGTAGGACACGCCGAGCACCAGGGCGGCGAACAACGCGGTGAATGCGAACAGCCAGCGCGTCTCGAGCGCGCGCCGGTACTCGTCGCGCGCGATCACCGTCACCCGCCGCCAGCGTCCGGATCCGAGGCCGCTCATCGATGGCCCTCCTCGAGGTGGGAGCCGGTGACCCGCAGCATGCCGACCGGGCGACCGTCACGGATCCACGCGAAGTCGTCGCCGGGCAGGTCGGCGACGAACCACCCGCGCCACGTGGCGCCGGGCGCGAGGCCCTCGATGTGCACGCGATCCTGGTAGCCACCGAGCGCGAGCGACAACGGCTCGCGCTCGCGGTTCACGAGTGTGATCGACACCCGCGATCCCTTCGGCACCAGCGCGCGTTCGGGATCGAGCCCGCCATCGTGGTACGACAACTCGAGGCGGGTTTCGAGCACCGGCGGCGGCGGCGTGTTGTCGGGATCGTGCCGGGGAAGCCGCCCCGCGAGCGACAGCAGAATCGCCACCACCACCAGCGCCGCCGCCAGGATCCCGTAGCGCCGGCTCATCGTGGGCGCTCCGATGGTGGTGAATCGGGGCGAGGCGGCGTCGTCGGCCGCCGGGCATGGATCAGGTTCCCGAGCCGGTGCACGCGACCCCGGGTCGCGACCGCGAGCGTCTCCGCTGCCGCGGGGTCGAGGAACGCCGCCAGCCCGCCGCCCATCGGGGAGGGGAACGCACCTGCCACCACCCACAGCGAGTCGCCACGGTGGAGCGCCGCCTGATCGTAGTCGGCGAGCCATGCGTCGGTGACCGATGCGCCGTCGACACGACGGACATCGCTGACCAGGCACTCGATCGAGTCGTACACGCGTACCGGCTCCGAACCTCGCGAGGGCGCATTGCCGATCCTGGGATCCCAGGCGCAGGCGAACCGCAGATCCTCGATCGCCATCCCGCAGTGCGCACACGCCGTACCCTTGTGAATGCGCGGCGGGTGAGACTGCGCGCATCCGGCAATCGTCGTGGTCGCGAGCAGCAACGAGCCGACGAGCGTGCGGAGCCGGCTATCCACGCCCGCCTCCCCGGACCACGGTCAGGAACAGCTCCTCGAGCGTCGGCCGCATCATCTCGAACGATCGCACCGCCACGCGTTCCTCGCGCAGGACTTCGAGCGGCTCGAGCGGCGGACGCCCGGCCAGTTCCACGATCAGATCGCGCCCGCCGTTGCTCTCGCACGCCAGGGTGCGCCGCGTGAGCGCCGCGACTGCCACGGACGCGTCTTCGCCGGCCAGCTCGATGCGAAGCCGGGTTGCGTGCACCTGTCGCTCCCGCAGTGCCACCAGGGATTCGAGGGCTGCGCAGCGTCCGTCCACCAGGATGAGCACGCGATCGGCGATCCGCTCGACCTCGCTCAGAAGGTGGGAGCTGAGCACCACCGTGGTGCCTTCGCGCTGCAGCTGCTCGATCAATGTGCGGAACTCCCAGGTCGCCTCGGGGTCGAGGCTCGCGGTCGGCTCGTCGAGCACCAGCAGTGCCGGCTCGCCCAGCAGCGCCTGCGCCAGCGACAGGCGCTGCGTGTAGCCGCCCGACAGCGTGCTCGCGCGGCGGTCCGCGAGCGCGCCGAGGCCCACGCGCAGCAGCGCCCGGTCCACCGCGTCCGCCGGCAGACCACGCAGCGCGGCGAAGAATCCGAGCACGTCGCGCACGCTGCGCCCGGGCGGGAACGCGACCCGCTGCGGGACGTAGCCGAGCGTGTGACGGGCATGCGGATCGTCGGGACGCAGCCGGTCGGGTCCGATCGCCACCCGGCCGGTGTCGGGGCGTGCGAGCCCGAGCAGGATCTTGAGCGTGGTGGTCTTGCCGGCGCCGTTGGGGCCGACCAGCGCGAATGTCTCGCCGCGCGCGACCGCGAACGAGAGGTCGCGAACCGCGGCGACCGGACCGTAGCTCTTGGTCAGCGACTCGACCTGGATCATGACGCGCGCCGGCTGCCGGCCAGGCCGCCGAGGCCGAGCAGGGTGAGGACCCCGAATCCGGCGACCGCGACGCCGGAGCCGTGACGGCTCGTTCCGCTCAGCGGGCGGCCGGTGCCGTGCACCGCGGGCGGAACCATCAGCGGGTGGCGGTCCACCGCCTCGCTCGGACGCAGGGCCGGAACCACCCGCTCCGCCACCCCGAGCGCGATCACCGCCGGGCTGCCGGCGAGCACCGACAGGTCGGGGAACTGCTTCGACAGGAACGCGAACGCGCCGACCGGGGAATGGGGCACATCGCCGAACCCGTCGTCGTCGAGGTCGTACGGGGCGTGATCGCTCCAGTAATTGCCGCGCGAGCCGTCGTCGAACTGATTGCTGGTGCGGCGCATGTCGAGCGCCACCGGGTAGTCGTCGTTGATGAACGCATTGCCGGTCACGACGTTGCCGGCGCACGACGAGAACACCAGCAGCCCCCAGCCGTTGTCCTGGAGGAGATTGCCCTCGATCCGGTTGCGATTGGAGTTGTCCATGAACACCGCGATGGTGTTGTCGACCAGGCGGTTGTCGCGGAACCGGCCGCTCGAGCAGTCCTTGAGGAGAAGCCCGTAGGTGCGGGGCCCGCGATTGTGATCGAAGTCGTTCTTCTCCACCTCGAGATGGTTGGAGAACATGATCGCGCAGCCCGCGACATTGCGCGTGAAGCGGTTGCCGGTCAGCCGGTTGTCCTGGCAGTACATGGTGTGGAGCCCGTACCGCCCGCCGTCGTGGAGCTGGTTGTCCTCGACCCGCGTGCCGTCGGCGAACGACAGGTAGATGGCGTCGAGAAAGCGCGACAGATCGTTGCGACGCAGCACGGCGTCCCGGCAGTACCAGAGGTGGATGCCGTTGCCCTCGCCGTCCTCCTTCATCGGCGGGACCCGTCCGGTCAACCGGCAGTCCTCGACCACCAGCCGGTCGGCGCGCTCGGCGTAGACGCCGTACAGGCAGTCGCGGATCACCAGCCGCCGCACCGTGACCGAAGTCGCGGTGATCACCTGGATCGCGGCGTCGATCGTGATCACCCGACGGCCGCTGCCGCGCAGCGCCAGATCCTGGATCGTGACCCCGCTCGCAGCGATCGTGACCAGCGAGCCGGTCCCGTTGCCCTGCAGTTCCGCACCCGGCGCGCCGGTCACCAGCACGCTTCGCTCGATCCGCACCCGGTCGCGATGGACGCCCGGCAGCAGCACCAGGGTGTCGCCCGCGACGCATGCAGCCAGCGCCGCCGTGAACGCGCCGGGACGGGGAGGGACGTTCGTGCGGACCGGTAGCCGTTGTGCGGCCGCTGGCAGGGAACCGGCGGCCAGCAGCGCCGCGACCAGGAGCGTGATCGTCCGGTTCACGGCCCGGTCCCGATGTCTCGCTTTGCCGCACGGCGATCGAGCAGCAGGATCGCCGGGCCGAGTGCCCACGCGATGCCGAGCAGCAGCGTGCCGGGCCCGGGCAGGCTCCACACCTGGAAGTTGGCCATCCGCTTGTAGCCGATCAGCGGGGGGGAGAACGCCGGCAGCTTGAGCGCCGCGCGTGGATCCAGCTCGTGGCCGTACTTCCACAGCCACTCCGCGTAGTCCACGAACATGTAGCCTGCAATCCCGGTGAAGCCGAGCCATCCGAGAATCGCGAGCCAGCGCCGGTTGACCAGCGCCGCCAGCAGCGCCAGCAGTCCGAAGCCGGTCAGCGCCTGCGGGAGGTAGCGGAACTCGTCGAAGTCGTCGGCCTTGATCGCACGCATGCCGACGTAGTGGTTGAGCGTGTTGATGTTCTGGAGATCGCCCCGGATGGTGTTGGAATA
>Ga0111539_10003125_pt1 | contig 21924 bp, 14 predicted proteins | sample RhiMethybrSRZTD1_FD_79667 | JGI IMG/M metagenome (GOLD analysis project Ga0111539, IMG submission 79667) | Populus rhizosphere microbial communities from Tennessee, USA - Rhizosphere MetaG P. TD hybrid SRZTD1 (version 2) (version 2) | ecosystem: Host-associated > Plants > Roots > Rhizosphere >...
CGTCACGGTCCCCATCTATCCCACCCTGCCCGCCTCGCAGATCGCGCCGTTGATCGCGGATTCGGGGAGTCGCGGTGCGTTCGCGTCCACGGCGGAGCTGAAGGCCAAGCTCGAAGCCGCGGGGATGGCCGCGTCGAGCTTGGAATGGATCTGGTGCTGGAAGAACGAGCCCTTCCCCGCGCCCGGAGACGAGGCGTACACGGGGGCTGATGGCCCGGGACCCGAGGATCTGGCATCCATCATCTATACGTCGGGCACGACCGGGGTACCCAAGGGCGTCATGCTCACGCACGCCAACATCGTCGCGCAGGCGCTCTTGTCGTTGAAGGCGATGTCGGTGCAACAGTCGGACGTCTATCTATCGTTCCTTCCACTGAGCCACGTCTTCGAGCGCTGCTCCGGCCTCTACACCATGATCGACGCCGGAGCGACGATCACGTACGCGGAATCCATCGACCGCATGGCTGCGAACCTCCCTGAGTGCCGACCGACGATCATGCTGGCCGTGCCACGCTTCTACGAGAAGTTCTACGCCAGGGTCATGGAGGTCTCCGCGGCCGCGGGCTTCCCCACGGCGCCCCTGTTCGCGTGGGCGCGGCGTGTGGCGATCGCATGGGCGACGCGGAAGAACGAGCGGCGCGGCGTGGGTTTGGGCTTGGCGCTACAGCATGCCGTGGCCCATGCGCTCGTCTATCGGAAATTGGGCTCGCGGCTCGGCGGGCGTTTGCGTCTGCGTGTATCCGGCGGTGCCGCGCTGAACCGGGAAGTGGCGTTGTTCTTCTACGGCGTCGGACAGCCGATTCACGAAGGCTACGGCCTGACCGAGACCGCCTCCGCGATCAGCGTGAATCGCTTCGGCGACCAGCGGATCGGAACCGTCGGAACCCCGTTCGACGAGATCGAGGTGAAGATCGCCGGGGACGGCGAGATCCTCGTGAAGGGCCCCGTCGTCATGAAGGGCTACTGGAACCGGCCCGAGGAAACGGCGAAGGCGCTCGAGGGCGGGTGGTTCCACACGGGCGACATCGGCGCCGTCGACCCCGACGGACACATTCGCATCACCGATCGCAAGAAGGACATCATCGTCACGTCGGGCGGGAAGAAAGTGGCACCGCAGTTGATCGAGAACGCATTGAAAGAATCTCCGCGCATCCACGAAGTCCTCGTGCTGGGCGAAGGGCGGAAGTACATCGCGGCGCTCATCGTCCCCGAGGGATCGGCCACGCGCGAGGAGATCGCCCCCGACGTTGAGCACGTGAACAGCGGCCTCGCGAATTTCGAGAAGATACGCAGGTTCGAGGTCATCCCCAACGATCTGTCCGTCGCCAACGGCACCCTCACACCCTCGCTCAAACTCAAGCGCCAGGCCGTCGCGGACAAGCATCGCGATCTCATCCAGCGCCTCTTCGCGGAGTCCTGACCTGCCCCGTTTCGTTTCCTGGTTCTTCCTTGCTTTCTTGTGCGTCGCCGATCCGGCCTGGGCCGTCGGGATCGGCATCGGCGTGGGCCACTCGACCGAGCCCGCGGTGTCCGGCGCTTCCGGGCGCATGGGCCCGCGAGCCATTCGCGCCAAGGACATCTTGCTCGACACGTCGCCCGCACGCCAGGTGCTCACGCTGTGGAAGAACACACCTCGACACGGAAGCAGCGGCGGACGCGTAGGAGCCGCGCGCATCGCGAGGACGCCCGCCTACCGGACCACGCGCGCCTTCATGAAGCAGCTCGCCTGTACCGGCACGGAAGCCGAGATCGCGCGTGCGATCGAGCTGCCGGACTCGGGGTTGTGCGGCTTCGGGATGGATCCCGCCTATCAATCCCAGAAGTCCATCGACGCCATGGTGCGGGAGCTCGATGCGCGCAAGGCTGCGCTGGGAAAGCGAATCGCCGCGCGGGTGGGACGCTACCTTCCCGAGGGACGCCGGTGGCGAACGACGACGGTGTGGTTTGTCATCGCGAGCCAGGGGATGTTCGACGCGGTGACCCTCGATGCGCACACCTTCGATCGGGACTATCGCGGCCAAAGCGTGGAGCCCGATCCGGACTTGCCCAAGGAGCCCGTCGTCCTCGTGAACCTGACCGAGGTGCTGTCGTACGGCAGCACGACGAAGGAGCGGATCGACGAGCTGGAGCACGTGCTGGCTCACGAGATGTTCCACGCGGCCATGAAGAACCTGGAACCCGAGCTGCCCGGGTGGAGCGAGGCGGCCCAGTCATCGACGCAGGATCCGGACGTCGCCTATATCGCGCGCGTCATGCTCGACGAGGGAATCGCGCATTACGTGGATTGGCGCGATCGCGCCGGCGCCGACACGCTGTTCGCGTGGAAGCCCAGCGCCAACGAGCGGCGCGCGTTCGAGCGGCTCGCGTCGGCATTGGATCGAATTCGTGGGGCCGTCACGCGTGGAGAGCGGGTCGAGACGGTCCAGCTCGCCGGCCATGGGCCCCTCTGGAGCAAGTACGGGGCGATCAGCGGGATGTTCGCCGCCTACCGGATCGAGATGGCGCGGGGGTTGGCAGGGGTGAGAGAGGCCGTGGCGGCGGGGCCCAACGAGTTTTTGAGGACCTACCGGGAGGTCGCCGCCCATAATCCCGCCCTGATGCGGATTTCGAGCGAATTGATTGTAACGCAGTAGCTTAGAGCTGATCGGGCCGCCCGGCCCGATTTGAGGGAAAACCCACCACCCCTGGTTGGCCACAGCCAACCCATTTATCCCTTATTTCTCAATTACTTACGGCATTCTGGCTCGTCTTGGCCGTTCTGGGCCCGTTGGACTGGGCCAGTGTCCGCAGGCTGGGACCAGCCAAGGCGATTTGGCCAGATTCTAGCCAGCATGGTGTCCGATGTAAGTTGTTTGTTTGTAAATGATTACTTCGTTGGTGTCGATCCGACCTCCTCGCCCTTTGGCCGTGCCGAAGTGGCCCCGGCATTGCGTTAGTGACCTGGCAGGAAGAGGGAGTTGCCAGGACGGTGGACGACGCAAGGAGGACAGCATGGAACGGACGAACGGACTCAAGCGGGGCCTGAAAGCGGCGGCGATCACGATCCTTCTCGCCACCTCCATGCTGTCGACGGGCTGTGGGCAGAACGCGCTGATGAACCCGGTGGGGCAGACGGAGGTGGGTGGTAGCGCGACGACGGCAAATCACGACGTGAACTCGGCGAACCATGACGTGAACGCGGCCAACCACGACGTCAATGCCGCGAATCACGACCTGACCCCGTAGGCGGCCTAGGCAACCCTCGCGAGGAGGTGTCGAGCATGAGGCGTTCCGAGATAAAGAGCCCGGCGCTCGGCAGACAGCTTGTCAGCAATCTGACGGAATCCTCGGAGGGCTTGAGCGAAACGAGTGGCAGCGCCTTTGCGATCGCCTCTTCGGGCTGCGATCTCGCCAAGAGCGAAGTTGATCCGCCAAACAGCCTCCATCGCGCCAGCCTCGTCGGCGCGCCCGAGGATCAACGTGAGATAGTCCCCACCCTCCCGATTATCGACGACTCGATCTACCACGATCTCGCTGATGGCGAGTCCAGCAGCCAGCTGGATCGTCAGAGCGGGGCTGCCGGCAGCAATTCGAAGAACAGAGGCAATCGCGCTCTCAGGATGTTTGCCAGCATGCAGAAGCTCCAGTTCGATCTGGACCCCCGGTAGATCCTCCCAGTCTTTCGTCTCGGTCAGTACCGCTTCCGCACTTCGAAGGAACTGGCCGGACCTTGCAAGGTCACCTGCGACCCGTGCCAGCCGCCCTCGCATGAGATCGATTCGCGGGGAAATATCTGATTGGCCGATACGAGCATTTTCGCGAGCAGCCTCTTCTGTGAGTTCGGCGCTTCGTGGCCAGTTTCCGACGTAATACTCGACGAGGGCCTCGAGATCGATGCTCTTCACGATGTGATACTCACTCTCCATCTCCCTGGCCGCGACACTGCCGTCGTGTATGTGGGAGATGGCGCCTTCGTACTCGGCCAATAGCATCTGGTTTACGGCCGCGCCTTGGCAGGCAGCGATGAACTCAAATCTGCTACCTGTTCTCCTGGCCCAAATGGAAGCAGTCTCGTGGTAGTCGACTGCCTTCCGGAATCCGCCAACTGCATAGGTGATCCCAGCTCGATTCGACATGATTCGGGCTTTAAATGTGTCGAATCCGCCTCGTTCGGCCCTGCCCCAGGCCTCTCGCATCCAGCTAAGTGCATCATCGAAGTTGCCCAGGTAGTACTCGGCGGTGCCGAGAGCTGTGGCCAGCCGCATCGACCAATAATCACCGGGCTTGAGATCCATGCCAGCGCGCAACACCTTCTTTGCTTCATCGCGACGCCCAGCCACGATCAGTGCCGCGCCGAGCTGGTAACTGAGGCCTGCGCGTTCCTCTGCGAACATGCCATCCATGAAGTCTCGCTGAAGCACACTGCGAACCCTGTCCATCGCAGCGAGTCGTGCGGCTTCATCGCCGTGCCTCCAGTCCAACTCGGCCAACTCCGATAAGCTGACAAGCAGGTAGCCCAGGTCGCCTTCTCTCTCTGCGACGTCCACAGCTGCGCCCAGAGACGCCCTGGCCTTGGTGGTCTCTCCTTTAGCCTTCTCGACGGCTCCACGCAGAAACTCTCGTTGGGCCAGGTGTCCTTTGATCCGCTGATCACTCAAAGTGTCGAGCGCTTGGGACCAATCGCCTCTTCTATGCCTGCCCACGGCTAGTAGCAGCAGCGCTTCCTCCACATGGGACTGGTCATGAAGCTGCTCTGCAATTTCCAGACATTGCGAAGCCACATCCAGGGCAGTGGCGTGTTCTCCACGATCCATGGCTTCCCGCGACGCCCACATACCCTCATGGAATGCCTCGACGCTGGGGTTGAGCCGGATCGCGAGCAGGGCCCGCTCCTCGCGCGAGAGACCTGACGAACCCCTTTCCTGGAGAGATGCGCTCGTTAACTGCAGGTGCGCTCCATCAGCATTCTCCATCGCCGTTCGCTTGGCCTCGAGGGAGGCGAGCCGCCAGCGATCTCCTGACAAACGTATCCAGCCTCTTGCTGCAAGCTCGGGAAGCGAGCGCGCCAAGTCCGGGAGAGTCGTCTCAAGTACCTTAGCGGGCAATCCGTCTGGGAACTGAGCCAGCAAGGCCAAGACTTGGCGGGAGACCTCTTCGAGCCGTCCCCAGGCTGCCTCCCATTGGTTGACCCGCAGGGCCTTCTCCAAGCCACGCAGCTGTTCCCCTTCGACGAAGGACCAGACGCCTGCTCGTCTGCGTAGGAGATCACGATCGACGAGCGACGAAAGGAGTGCCACCAGGTGCCCTGGCACGGACCCGGAGGCGTCGGCGAGCCACTGGAAGACCTCGTCCTCCAGGCTCAGCCTTCCAAGATAGCCCTCGACGCATGACCTCACCTCAGCTGGCTGCAGTTCGCCCAACCACACTTGTCGCTCGAAGGCGTCGAGTGTCGGACGTGTGGAATCCTGCCGACATAGGAGCAAGACTTCGCCGGGTTGCCCGCGCTCGATTGAGATGGATTGCACGTACCTTGCGACCGTCCGGATTTTCTCTAGGTCGACTGAATCGGTCTCAGAGATAACCAGCGTGGGATTGCCAGAGAAGAGTCGCTCTGCCACGTCAGAGCTGCTTCCATCTGGAAGTTCCCGCAGCACCTCACACCCATCGAGCGCGGCCAGATGAGCAAACTCGAACATCAAGGCCCTCCGCCCTGATCCCTCCTGCCCCGCCAAATAAACCAGGGTCGGAGAGCCAGGAACGGCTGAGTTCAAGATATTCCGTAGTTCGGAGACCTCACGGTTGCGGTCGACGAAGCTTCCACCGAGAATTTCCCCCACACGGTCATCCACTCCCAAAGATTCCAGGTACTCATCGGCGCTTCCTTGTCGCAGATGTGGATCTCGCTCGAGACCGCGCATGATCGTACGAACAAGATCCGGACCGACCTGGACCCCGTGCGCTTCTGGAGATGGAACCCAGCCTTCAAGTTGGCTAGCAACCACTTCGCGGATGGTCTTTCCCTCGAAGGGATGATGACCGGTTAGTGCCTCGTACGCCATGACCGAGGCCGAGTAGATGTCACTGCGGAAATCGCCGCGCGTTCCCTCCCACACCTCGGGTGCCGCGTAACCTGGCGTTCCCGAGCTCGCTGCTTCCCCACCCAAACTCCCCATGCCCACGTCTGACAGCTTCACCTCACCCGCGAGTCCAAATAGGACATTGCCCGGTTTGAGATCACCGTGGACCAAACCATGGCAGTGCAGATGGCCCAGCCCTCTCATCAGCTTCGTCAGGATCGTTCTTACCAGCACCTGGTCTTGAGGGCGACTGGTGTCCATCGTCCAGTCACCCCCGGCCATGTATTCCATGGTGTAAAAGGGCTGGAGGTCTGGAATGGACAGCCAGTCGTGGACACGCACGAGATTGGCATGGTGAATCTGGCGGAAGGCTTCAAACTCGGAGAGAAGGTCGGAGCCAGAAACGTTTACGGCGAACTTGATGGCGACTTCCGCGGATAGGAACCGGTCGAGAGCGCGGATGACGATGCCGCTCCCCCCGACACCCAAACGACCGACCATTTGGAATCTCGGAGGAAGTCGCGGTACCCAGGAATCCGGATTAGCAGCAGAGGGCGGGAGCGGTCGCAATCGCATTTCCTCTTGTGTTTAGAAGCGATAAGGCGTACACTGCCTCCCAGTTCGGGCGACAATAGCAGACCTCCGTAAGGAGCGGCAGGCCAATGCCATTCACCTTCTACTTGGCCTTGCTTCAACGCCGATCGCCAAACCCCAGGCGATTTGACCGAACGCCCATGTTCCCCGTAGGCACTGCCGCATGCCGCTATGCTCCAAGTGGATTATGAGAGTTTACGTGACGGCTTCTAACAAGTGGTCAGCGGCATGATTCCCAACCGGCCCATCGAGGGGCATTACGACGCCGGAGCCGTCCAGGCCCTTATGGATCAAAAGAGGTTTAGCGAAGTTCTCATAGCGCTAGAGGACTCTGAGCTCTCTGAACAGACCATCGGGTGGAGGCTCGTCAGCTTGCGCCGCCTTAATCGCTGGCCTGAGTTAATCGACCTCGCCTCTACTGCTATGAAGATGGAACCACGGCCATCGCCCCGGCTTCTGGCACGAGCACACGGGCTCATGGGATTTGCCCGGATGCGCCTCGGCACTCCTCTCGCAGCAGAGAAACACTTCCGCGCTGCCATTCACATTGCCACGTGGGATCTAAACGACGAAGCGGAGGCCATGCATTGGCACCGTGAAATGGCCGTTATGTACAAAAACTTGGGACGATGGCAGCAGGCGAAGTTTGAGAATTTGAGCGCTATGGCAACGGCGGACGCCATCGAGTGTCATCGCGAATCGGGTGGTCTCAGGACAAATTTGGCCATTGTGTATCTGAAGTCCGGAGAGTTCGGGGCTGTCGAGGCGGTACTCGACGAAGCTGACGCATTTTTCGTAAAGGCAGGGCGCCCCCCTGAAGCCCTGAACAACTACTTGGTCCGGGGGCGCTACCTAAACCTAATTGGGAGATCGAGGGAAGCTCTTGAATTGCTGTCGAGGACATCCGAAGAGATTCCTGCCCTGGAGATGCCCAGAGAAATGGCGATCTGCCTTGAGTACATGGGAGACAGCCATCTAGCTTTGCGCGACTTCGCCAGCGCTGCTGCCCTTTACCAAAGAGCACTCAACGGCCGGAATGCATCAAAGCCATTCGGCGACGTGGTGGCTGAGATCGGATACCGAATGGGCGAGGCCCTAATCAATCTCGGTGACCCGAACGGTGCGATCATTTCGTGTGAGCGCGGTCTTAAGGTCTCAAAGGAGACGGGCGAAAGGTATGAGGAATGTGCCAACCAGCGCGTTCTAGCTCTCGCGAACTGGGCGTCCGGGAACCCGCGCAAAGCGCTTCGTAACATTGCAGAGAGTGTCGAGCTTGCTCGTCTTTACGAGATCCCCTACGAGCTCGCGCGTGCTCTTCAGTGGCACGGAGAAGCACGCCTCCAAAGCTCTGGCTCCGATGACCAAACGCAAGCCCGCCGACACCTCTGGGAAGCCCGCGGCATCTACGAGCGCCTTGGTCTCACCCACGCGGCCCGGCAGGTCGACAAACTCCTCGGCTTCGAGTCCCAGCCTGAGCCCTCCACCTCCGAGCCTGGGATCGAGGCACTCCAAGGTCTCGCCAACCTCGACGGCGGGGCGCTCCGCTTCGGCATCGTCACCTGCAACCCCGAGGTGAGTGAAGCGGTCGCCACCATCCAGAGCATCGCGCCGAGTCGGATCCCGGTACTCATCACCGGCCAGAGCGGTGTCGGCAAAGAAGTCCTCGCGAAGGCGCTTCATCTCATGAGCGACCGGCGCAAGGGACCCTTCGTCCCGGTCAACTGCGGCGCGGTGAGCCAAACGCTCATCGACAGCGAGTTCTTCGGGCACGAGCGAGGGGCGTTCACGGGCGCGGTGTCCGCGCGCGAGGGGCTCATCGCCTCGTCGCATCAGGGCACCCTGTTCCTCGACGAGATCGGCGAGCTGTCGCCGGCCGCGCAGGCGACGCTCCTCCGCGTTCTCGAGACGGGCGAGCTTCGACCGGTGGGCCGCGACGACCTCCGCAAGATCGACGTGCGTCTGGTCGCGGCGACCAACGCATCCCTCGAGGATCTCGTCGAGCGTGGCGTGTTCCGCCGCGACCTCTACTACCGGTTGAACGGCGTCTCGGTCACGCTTCCCCCGCTTCAAGAGCGCGAGGAAGACATTCGGGCGCTCTTCCGCCATTTCTGGGCCCAGGCGGTGGCCGCATCACGCAAGAAGCTGGTCCTGGCGGACGACGTCGAAGCGATGCTCTGCGCCTACTCCTGGCCGGGGAACGTCCGCGAGCTCAAGAACGAGGTCGCGCGGGTCGTGGCCATGGCTGACAGTGGGATCGTCGTGAACCGTGAGGCGTTCCTGCCGAGGCAGCGGGCCCGCACTGCCGAGTCCCTTCGCCGGACGCGCGAGCAGCTCACGCGGACGTCGGCCGAGCGCGAGGAGATCCTACGCGCCCTCCGCGCGCATGGGGGCAACAAGGCCGAAGCGGCCCGAAGTCTCGGGGGGATGAAACGGACGACGCTCCTGTATAAGATCGAGCGTCTTGGAATCCGACCCGAGGAATACCTGGTCAACGAGTAGCACCCCCGCCGCCGAGCGGCATCCGTGGCGGCGCAACCTGCTGGCCCTTGCGGTGGCCACGCAGGGGGTCATCAATCTTCTCTCCGCGTTCCTCTCGCACCCACCGGACCGTCTCGTCGCGCTCCGCCGTCTGGTCCCGACCGCCGTCATCGACACGAGCCGGACGTTCACCATGCTCTCGGGACTCCTCCTCCTCGTGACGGCCCTGGGACTCCGGAACGGCAAGCGGCGCGCATTCGTGATGGCGCTCTTCCTCTGCGCGGTCTCGGTGCCGGTGAACCTCCTCAAGGCCATCGATCTCGAGGAAGCGATCGCGGCGTCCACGCTCATGTTCCTCCTCGCGATCAGCGGCGACCATTTCCGCGTGAAGAGCCGGGAGCTGTCGCTCGCGGACATCCGGTGGAGCGGTTTCCTCACGGCCGTCGGGTTCGCGGTCTACGCATTGGGTGGCTCGTACGTGCTCCTCCACAGCGTGGGCGGGGACGCGTCGCTCACGGGCGCCTTCAAGGAGGCGCTTCACACGCTCACCGGCCTTGGGTCCTCGTCGCTTCCCCCACTCCACGATATGACCCATCGCAATCACCGGGTGACGGTGTGGTTCCTCGACTCGCTCCATGTCACCGCGGCGACGATCATCGTCGCCTTCGCGCTTTCGGCCCTCCGCCCCGTGGCGCACCAGAGCCGCCATCGCGCGGAGCGCGGCCGGGTCGCGGCCCTTCTCACGCAATACGGCGACTCCTCGGTCTCCGAGTTCACGCTCGCCCCGGACTCCGACTACTTCTTCAGCGCGAACGGGCGCGCGGTCATCGCCTACCGCTTCGAGTCGAACGCGCTCCTCGCGATCGGAGATCCCATCGGGCCAGAGGAGGAGATCCCGGAGCTGCTCCGCGGCTTCGCGCGCTTTTGCCGCGAGCACGACTGGGCGTTCGCCTTCTTCCAATCGCGCCCCGAGCGGCTCCCGCTGTACGAAGCGCTAGGCTGGCGCTCCATCCACATCGGCGAGGATCCCGTGCTCCATCCGAGCCGGTTCACCCTCGAGGGATCCGCGATGGGAGAGGTGCGCCGCGCCGTCAGGAAGATGGAGGAGGCGGGATGGGAGTGCCGGCACTACCTCCCGGGCGTCAATCCGCTCGACCAGGCGCACGACAGGGACGGCGTCCTCGATCAGCTCCGCGCGATCTCCACGGAGTGGCTCCGTTCTCGCGTGGGATCGGAGAAGGGCTTTTGCATGGGGCGCTTCGACGCCGAGCATCTCGCGCGCTCGTGGGTGAGCGTCGCGTGGCATCCGACGGAGCGGCGCGCGGCGGCGTTCCTCACCTGGAACCAGGTGCCGGCGCGGGACGGCTGGGCGCTCGACCTCATGCGCCGCCGTCGCGAGGCGCCGAACGGAACGATGGAGTTCCTGATCGCGAAGTCGGTGGAAGCGGCGCGCGATCGCGGCGACGACATGCTCTCGCTCTCGCTCTCGGCGCTCGCGAAGGTCGATCCCGACCAGGGGCCGCCGGCCCCGGCGGCTGCCGAAGGAGCCGACCGCTTGCGCCTCTTCCTGCTCGACCACCTCTCCCGGTTCTACGACTTTCAGGGCCTGTTCCACTGGAAGAAGAAGTTCGCCCCCGAGTTCGAGGACCGGTATCTCGTGTACGGCGAGCCGCTTTCGCTCCCCAGGGTGGTCCTGGCGCTGGCCCGGGCCCAGAGCCCCGGGGGGCTCCTGAGCTACCTCCGGGGGCCTGGAGTTCCGGCCGCGATTTCGTCTTGAAGCGGGAGTAGTATGGTCGGGAACGTAGGAACCGCCCCTAGGCCCGGGTGTATCCGTGAATGCGACACGGGGCCGGGTCGGCTCCAGCGCAAAAGGGAGGGTGTGGCATTGAAGCCGTTGCGGCTCTTGGTTTTGGGAATGGCGATCGGAGTCCTCGCCATCCTGGCCCATCCGCTGCCGGCGAGCGCCGCAATGGATCCTCCTCGAGACACCGCTCGTCAGCTACGCCCGGTTACCGCATTTCCGGGCATGGCCGCGAGCCGCTCCACGTACCCACATCCTCAGCCCGCGCGCCGACCCGGACCCCAACATCCTTCCCGCGCCGCCAGGGCCGCGTCTCATCCGCGCCTGGCCAAGCGCCCTCGAGTGAATGATCACGCGGCCGCCCTGGGCCTCATGCCGACGGCTCCCGCCCTCGCCGCCGCCTGGCGTATCGGTTTCTTCCGTTCGTTGTCGTTCAAGCATCGGGATGGCTCGGTGATTTCGGGGCGCGGTCCCCCGCGCGCGGGCCCATCGTCGTTCTCCGCGATCCTTTCGAGCAGCTCGGATCGCAGCATGCGGCCCTGCCCCGCTCCGACTCCAGCCATCCCATCCGCTTCGCTGTTCGCTTCCGTCCGTTCCACCGCTACATCCAGCTCCAACCCCGCTAACCCAATCCATTTCTTTGCCCCGAGGGCGGCTTCGCCCTCTCGCGCCGCCGGTTTGGAGGGCTCTCCGGCGCGGCTCATGTCCCCCTCCACAGGAGAAAAGTCATGACCCGTACCCATGTGTTGGCCTCCGTCGCGTTCGGCATGCTGCTGCCGGTGGCTGCCTTCGCCGGCACAGGCACCGCGACCACTTCGAGCACGGCGCACCACACGTCGTCGGCGCATCACAGCTCGAAGACCGCCTCGCACAAGGTCGACCTCAACACGGCGTCGAAGGAAGACCTCATGAAGCTACCGGGCGTGGACGACGCGACCGCGGACAAGATCATCGCGAGCCGTCCGTACACGTCGAAGAGTGAGCTCGTGAAGAAGAACGTCCTCACGCAGGAAGAGATGAAGAAGATCGAGGCTCACGTGATGACGAAGGCGCCGGCCAAGGAGGCCGCGCCCAAGAAGTAGCTGGTTGAAGCGAGGGGCGGCGGGAGGCGCCGCCGCCCCAAGCGAACCGGTGGCCGGGCGGCGTGGCTCGTGCTACTTTTCACGATCTCAGTGAGACACCCCCTGATCTCCTAGAACGTGGAGGACACGATGTCCAAGCTCTCCGCCGCTCCGGTCCACCGGGTCGCCGTCGCACTCCTCGCGCTTTGCCTCGTCTCGCCCGCAATCGCATCCGACAAGACCGCCAAGAAGACGGCCAAGACGCCCTCGACTTCCTCTACAAGCGCAGCCGACAAGGCGGCCGCTGATGCGGCCAAGGCGCAGCAGGACGCGATGATGGCCGAGATGGCCAAGTACGCGACGCCGGGCCCGATGCAGACGGATTTCATGAAGCCGCTCACGGGAACGTGGAAGACCGTAACGACGACCTACATGGGGCCAAAGCCGGAGACCTCCGAGGGAACGTGCACGCGGAGCATGGTCCTCGGTGACCGGTTCCTCGAGAGCAAGCACTCGGGCGTCTTCGCGGGCGTGCCGTTCGAAGGGATGGAGCTCCTCGGCTTCGACACGCGGAAGAATCAGTTCTCGAGCGTCTGGATCGACAACATGGGAACGTCCATGGCGGTGAGCACGAGCGGGTCCTACGATGCCGCGACGAAGACCCTCACCATAAACTCGTCCTTCGACGATCCGGTGAGCGGGAAGCCGATGGCGTACAAGATGGTGACCCACGTCATCGATCCCAATAAGCACGTCTTCACGATGGTTGAGAACAAGGACGGCAAGGACGTCACGGACATGGAGATCACCTACACGCGCGTGCAGTAGCCCGGACCGCGCGCGGCGCGGTCAGTAGCTGGGCAGGAACACCTGGCCCCCGGCGGTCAAAGCCTCGGGGCCGGAAAATCCAGGAATCGATTCGAGGCCGTCGGCCGCGCGGATCCACTGCGCTTCGCCGTCGGCCTCGTTCCGTGACCGGGCGCCGGGCGAGAGATAAATGGCGTCCGCGGGATGATCCGCGGACACACGGTCCAATTGCCGCCAGAGCGGGAGGAGGAGCGCGGGTCGGTCGAGGTGCCACGACACCCAGTCGGGCACGTCGGTCCAGATGACGCCGCCGCGAGCCGGGCCGAGCGCGTCGTGAAGCTGCGTGGCGGTGGAAGGCGGAAGCGGCGGGAAGCGACGCTCGGCGTCTCGCGTCGTGATCCCCACGAGAATCGCCCGCTCGAGGACGAGGAGCGCGATCAGCAGTGCTTGACGGTTCCGGCCGCAGATGCGATCGAGCGTCGGCGCGGCAGCCATGCCGAGCGCGACCGCGATCAGCGGAATGGCCGGCACGAGAAACCGCGGGCTCCGCTCCAGGCAGGAGAACGCCGCGATCTGCACCGCGGCCGCGACGAGGATCCACGCGGCGGGTCGGAGAACGCTCCATCGGCCTTTGGGATCGCGCAGGAGGAGCCCCGCGATCGCGAGCCCCAGCGCGAACGGCCCCAGTCCCCAGAGAAGGTCGACGCCGTACCCCACCGCGTCCTTCGTGAATCGCCACGCAAACGTGAGGGGATGTGTGGCGACGTACGCGACCACGCCGGGCATGGGCTCGAGGTACGTCCGGGTCGAGGAGTAACCGGGATACTCGGGGGTGTAGAGGAGCATCGGGTTGCCGTGGATCGGTGAGGCGGCTCCGGTCCCGGCGCGGAGATGTGCGATCCACGGCAGGGCGAGCGCGGCGAAGACGAGCGCGAACGCGAACGCGCGATCCCAGCGTCGGCCGCGCGCGGCGCACGCGAACCAGAGCGGGAGCATCACGATCGTCTCCCCGCGCAGATACCACGCTGCCGCGGCGAGGAGTCCCGCCAGAGCGGCGGAAGAAGGGCGCGCATAGCGGAGCAGGAGGAGCCAGATCGCTGCGCCGAGTGCCGCCGTGGGCACCTGGCTCAATCCGGCGCTGAAGGGATCGAGCAGGATCGGCGACGCGATCGCGAATGCGGCGGCGAGCACGCCGGCGCGCGGCGAGTGGAGATGCGACGCCAGAAGGAAGACGAGCCCGACGAGCGCGGCATGCGCCAGGACGGCCACGATGAAGAACCCGAGCGGGAGGGAGACGCCGAGCCCGAGGAACGCGGCTCCGATCGCGGCATACAAAGGCATGCGCCACCGCACGGGAAACGGAGCGGGCCGGGCGCCTAGATGCGTGGGGTATGTGTAGAGCGACGTGAAGCCCTGGCCGCGCGCGAGCTGACGCGCCTCCTGCGCGTAATCCCAGACATCGCTCGACGGCGGGACCCGTGAATACGTGACGAATGCGAAGGCGAGGGCAAGCGCGAGCGCGAGGAGAGACCAGGAAGCGGCGTCACGCCAGGGAAGCTTGGTGGGTCGCTGGTCGCGCGCCATGGCGCGCAGTGTAGCGCACCGAAAAAAAGGTGCCCCGCCGGGTTCCATCGGCGGGGCAGGGGTCTGCGGTCTTGCGGTCCGCAGATTCCGTGAGGTCCGCGGGGCTGTGGGGGGCCGCGGATCGGTTCCTCGTGAGAGTTCCGATCAGCCGGCAGCTCATTGCTAGGAGGCAACCAAGAGCTAACCGGCTGAATCGTAGGCGGTTAACCCACCCCTCTCGTCTATTTAGATCACCGACCCCGCGGCTCCGGTTCCCTTTTGGGGGCCTTTTTTTGCCCCCCCTGCGGAACTCCGTAAGTGCCCCCACAGGGCGGGGATAAGACTCGCAAGAAGGCCAGGATAGATGGCTTCGACGCCCAGCGGATATCCGGGGGTCCACGCGAAATGGCGGCTCAGGAGCCAGAGGAGGGACACCCCGGCGCCGGCCAGCATCGAGGCCACCGCGGCGCTCGGAGAGAGACGCCAGCGGTCGCTGTAGGACGCGAGGAGTGGAATCAGGAGTGCGGGCACACCCACCGAGCCCACGTCGTGCCACAGATCCACGGCGGAGCGCACGTAGAGCGCGAGCAGCACCGAGACGATCGCGGTCATGACGTATCCGATCTGCACGTAGCCGTTCACGCGCGACTCGTCCTTGTCTCCGCGCCACCGCCAGATGAGATCGCGGCCGAAGTTGACGCCGCCGATGAACGTGTACCCGTCGACCGTGGACATCACCGTCGCCAGGAGCCCCAGATAGAAGAGTCCCCGCACGACGGGGGGCAGGATGTCGACCGCGAGCGCTGGATACGCGGCCACTGGATCCTTGAGATCCGGGAGCAGGGCCCGCGCGTAGAGCCCCGTCGCCGTGGTGAGGAAGTCGAACAGCATCCAGAACGCGATCGAGATGAGGACGCCGCGGCGCGCGACCTTCTCGTCGACGGCGGCGAAGGCGCGCTGGTAGAACGTCGGCTCGACCAGCGTCTGGAGCGCGATCAGGTACCAGACGAAGATGTACTGGGGCGGATTCCCTCCGTGCCAGACGAAGTGCGTCGCCGGGAGATGTTGTTTGAGGAAGGCGAGCCCGCCATAGCGTGCCACCAGGAGCGGAAGCGCGATGAGGAAGCCCAGGTACATGAGCACGAACTGCACGGCGTCCGCGCGAACCACCGACCGGAGCCCGCCGCGAATGGAGTACATCATCGACAGGAGCGCGCCGCCGATGATGGCCCATGTCAGGGGCACGCCGAAGATCAGCTCGAGCAGCACGCCGAGCATGAGCACGTACGGGGCGGGGCTCGAGAGGATCTGGATGACCACCGCCCCGACGAGCGCAGCCGGCTTGCCGTACGCGGATGCGAGCTGGTCGGGCACGGTGTAGTAGCGGCTCCGTCTCGCGAGGCGTGCGACGAGCAACGCGAAGAGCGCCGCACCCAGGTAATACGGAAGCCCGAACACGAGCCAGTTCGAGATCCCGTAGCGATACGTGAACTCGCCCACGCCGAGGATGCCGCCGTACCAGGTCGTGACGAGGGTCGCGACGAAGGAAGGCAGCGCGAGCCTCCGCCCCATGACCAGGTACTCGGCGGCGTCCTTTTTCGCGACGCCGAAGAAGCGGAACGCGAGGCCGACGAGAAACGCGAAGTAGAGCCCGATGAGCGCGAGATCGACCGCGCCGAGCGTCTTCATGCCGTCCGACGTCACGCCACGCTCAGAAGTCGGCCCGCAAGCTCACGAACACGTTCCGCTCCGCGGCGGGATAGAAGTACGGGATGCCGGCATAGACGTACCCCGCCGTCTCGTACTTGAGATCGGTGAGGTTGAGCCCCCGCACCTCGAGCGCGAGTCCGTTGGCCTCGAAGGGCCGGAATCCGGCAAGGCGGACGAGGTCGAACGTGAGCGCTCCATTCAAGACCGCGTGCTCCTCGACGAAGAGGCTCGCGTATCCCGGCGTGTCACGAAGCGCTTGGTCCTTCCGGTTGTCCTCGGTGTTGTCGAGGTACTGGCGCCCGGTCTCGACCGCGGTAAGCGCCGCGCCCACGCCGCCGCGTCGGTAGCCGAGGGTCACGTTCGCCAGGCGGTTCGGGAATCCGGCGATGGAGTTTCCGCTGTAGTCATTGACGGTCGTCGAATCCACGTGCTCGATGTAGTCGTCGAACTCGTTGTGGCTCAGCGTCAGATTGCCCGACAGCTCGAAGCCCATCTTGTGGCGCACGCTCCACTCCAGCTCCACGCCGCGATGCGTGGACTGCGCCGCGTTCCCGGTGATCGGTACGCCGAACTTGTCGATCTGTCCGAGCGGCACGATCTCATCCCGGAAGTCCATCCAGAACCCGTTGAGGCGGAGGCGGGCCGCGCCCCGGTGGAACCCGATCCCTGCTTCGTAGTCGTTCAGCTTCTCCGGATGGATGAGCGGGTTCTCGTAGATGTGATTCGCGGGATCGAGCGTGCCGAAGAGGGGGACGCTGGTCGGGTCGTCCGGGCGGTAGATCTCGCTCAGAATCGGCTCGACCTGAGCGTGCGCATAGGAGGCGAAGAGGTCCACGCGATCCGATGCGTTCCAGTTGAGCCCGAGGCGCGGATTCAAAGCGGTGTAGTGGAGGTCGAAGTCGTAGCCGTTGTACCGGTCCTTGCCGATCGCGTACCGCGTGCGCCGGAGCTGCAGGCTCCCGGTCGCCCGCACGTTCTTCCGGAGATCGTAGGACTCCTGCACGAAGCCGGAGATCACGTTCACGCGCCCGGTGTAGTCGTAGAAGACGAAGTTGGGCTCCGTGCCCGGGGGCGGCGCCGCCGCCCAGGTCATCTCGCCCCAGTGCCGTCCCGTGTGCTCCCGCCACTCGCCTCCCACCGTGAGCTCGCCGCGCGAGTGCTTCATGCGCGCCTGCGGCACCCAGCCGTAGTGCTTGTTCCGCACCCAGAGCCGCTGCGTCATGTCGGACGCGACGACGGCATAGGGACCCGTGCCCGACGTGTCGGCGTAATAGCTCGCGGGATAGAGGGTGTTGGAGGTGACGCTGAAGTCAGGAAGGTGCCGGTCCGCGAAGAGCTGCGGGCCGTACGGGAAGTCGTCGTAGTAGCCCTTGCCCGGGAAGTAGAAGATCGACGACGTGAGCGCCGCGTTCTGCGAGAGCTTCACGTCCTGGATCAGCTCGAAATGCGGTTCGTAGAAGTTGTCGGTCTCGTTCCGCCAGGTGAGCGGGTTGAATCGTCGATCCTGGTCGGCGTCCCCCGTGATCCGCCCGTCGAGGTAGGGCCGGTCCACGGCGAAGTACGCGAGGTGGAGCCGCTCCGGCCCGCCGTAGAGATTGAGGCGATTCGTGATCCACGAGTCGAGCCGCGCGATCGAGAACGCATAGGACCAGAGGTCGGACCAGGACTGCTCCCGATATCCCATGCTCTTGATCCGTGAGTAGCGCCCCGCGACCACGTAGGTGTTGTCGAGGAGGCCCGACTCCATCTGCGCCGAGAAGCGCTGCGTGTCGTAGGTCCCCATGCCCACTTCGAGCCCAATGCGGCGCTCGCGCGGCGCATTGAGCGTGCTCAGCTCGATGGCGCCGCCGACGGCGCTCGCTCCGTAGAGCGCGCTCCCGACACCGCGCTGCACCTGCACCGACTGCGCGCTCGCGATGAGGTCCGGATGGTCGACCCAGTAGACCTCGTGCGATTCGGGATCGTTGAGCGGGATGCCGTTGATGGTCACGGCGACGCGACGCTGCGAGAAGCCGCGGATCTTCACGTACGAATAGCCGATCCCATTCCCCGCGTCCGAGTAGGCATAGGTGCCCGGCGTCTCCGCGAGGAGCATCGGCACGTCCTGGGCCCAGTACTTGTCGCGGATCTCCTTCCGGTCGAGCTCGGTGAACGCGACCGGCGTGGAGCGCTCCGCCGCGCGCGCGGTGGTCACCTCGATCTCGGGACCAGGTAGGGCGCGCGGATCGAGGCGCACGGCGACGCCACCGGTGCTGTCCGGATGCGCATTCACCGCGATGCGCGCGACCGCGTACCCCAGCCGGCGTATCTCGATCTCGTACGGGCCCGGCGCGACGGGCGGGAAGCGGAACTCGCCGTCCTTGTCGGTCAGGGTCTCGTGGAGCGGCTCGGGGTGGAGCGTGACTCGAGCCTGCGCGACCGGCTGCCCCGACGTCGCGTCGACCACGGTTCCGTGGACGATGGCTTGGGGCGTTTCCTGCGCGATGGCGAAGCACGGCAAGGCGAGGGCGAGGGCCGCTCCCGCGATGCGGGCGCGGAGTGAAGCGAGGCGGACTCGTTGCATCGACGCGTTCCTCCGGAAACAATCCGGCCGCGCCAGTGCAGGGGGCGCGGCCAGGCGGAGTGCGTCGTCTGTCCCGTTTCCCTACGCTGGAATGACCCAGATCAGGTTCTTAGGGTTTGATCTCAGGCCGGGTTGGTTCCCGACCACCCCTAACGGTCGATATCTAGAATGGGGAGCTCGAGATAACTTGTCAAGTCCGGGTGGCAACCTTGACTCGGGGATGCAAGGTGACGGAGACTAAGGGTCACTCCTGTTCCCTTCTAGCCGGGTTCGTTGAAGGTGCCCAGGTGGCCCTGGCAAAGATTTTCCTGACGTCAGCCCTCAAGTACTCGCCTGCCGCCTTTTTCGCCTGCGCGATTCTCTTTCCCCTGCTTACAGTCAGTCCGCCCGCCGCGGCACAGAATCTACCAGGAGCTACACCGAGGACAGGGACCATTTCAGGAAAGATCTCCGATGAGAAAGGACAAGGTGTACCAGGCGCAGTTGTCTTGGTCCTGGGTGCCATTCGGATGGGCGCAACCTCAGGACCCGAGGGTAGGTTTATGGTCCCGAACGTTCCTGTCGGAGCCTACAGAGTGAAGGTTCAGGTGGTTGGAGTCGCGCCACAGGAGACGAGGGTAGAGGTGAAGGGCGACAGCACCACATCGATCTCAATCACATTTGAGCTGACGCGGGAAAGCCGCGTGGACAGCTTGGCTCTCTTCGGGACCTGGCGCTGGGCAAGCTCGGTCGGAGGGCGTCTTGGAGCGAACGCGACTCCGCCCCCTTCGGGATGGCGGCGGCTACTCCAGATCCATCGCGACGAGACCTATGAGTTTTGGGAGCATGACTCCGTGGCAAGCTATCTACTCTGCAGGGGAAAAATCACGATACGACCATGCAGAGACGTGATTGAGCACACTCCAACCGCCTGGCTTTGCATCGAGCTTGAAGGCTGGTTGAGTGAACTCGACCGTCGTCAGCTTGTGGCTTTCGTGGGCAGGGACACGATCGTGACGTATCCGGGCGGCCAAGGGTTTGGCGTCTCCGATGCTCTGACGCACACATACGTGCGGGAAAACACATCGTCCGACTTTCCACGGATGTCCGATCCGGGTAGTGACCGCCCGTTTCGTTTGCGGAATGGCCTGCCTGGCTCCTACTACGTCGAGCTTTCCGCTCAGAAGTGGTCCCTCTTAGGTAGCTTCGGACGGTTTTATGAATGGAAGGACTGGCAGTATCCGAGTTCTGTCCGAGGTTCGCACCGATACGCTCATGATGAGATCCCATCGGCAGCCATAGCGGACTTCGACGGAGATGGAATTGTTGACGCGGCAATTCATGGAAGCAGCGAAGGGTTTCGTGAGAACAAGGTAGTCTGCCTGCTCTCAAATCACGGGAATTGGCGCCCGGTCCTGCTTCTCAGCGAGCCAACGCCATTCGATACGCAAGACACAACCCGATTCCGGGAGCCACATACGACACTATTTCTGAGGCTGCTTCACGCCGGTGAGAAGATCAGAGATTTGAAAGGAAATGCCGTCTCGTTCCCGACGAACGCCATCCTGGTGGCAAGGCCAGATGGATACGCAGTGCCGTTCCATCTGGAAAGAGGCGAATTGGTCGCCGGACCGCGAGTGGAGAGCGCTCGTTGGAATCCCCGGGATCCGCGGTGAACTAAATCACCAGCAAGATCCCTCGATCTCGCTATCTCGTTACTGCGTGGCGAAGGCGGCGGGCTCGGATCTCTCGTTGTGACCGCCCGCCAAATCCACGGTGAGACGCCAGTGGTAGACCGTCTGCGGCGTCAATTTGCTCCGGATCTCGGGCGGAAGGTTCCACGCGGGTTCGGAGAGCGACGGGCTGACGAAGAGCGACTCATCGGTCGCGGACATCAGCGTGACGCTGTAGCCGAGCGCACCCGGGACGTCGCGCCATTCGAGGCGGACGCGATCGGGATCGCTGCGGACGGAGCGCATCTCGTAGATGATGGGGCCCTGATCGGGTGCCTTGGGTACAGGTGTGCCGCCCGCCCCCGGTCGAGCAGGATTGTGGAAGCCAAGGTAAAGACCGACACCCGCCACGACCATCGTGAGGATCGCGATCCAGACGATCCCCATCGCATCCCTGCGATTTGCCATCATTCCCCCAAGGCTGCTAGGCTCGCTTCGCCAATCCGCCGCCGCGCTTTCGCGCGGCGAACCCTAGCACGAACCGGACGCCCACTCTCATGTCCCGCGCGCTCATTCTCGCGAACGGCCATCCGCCCGGCGCCGACTTCCTCAAGCGCGCCGTCGCCCGCTCGGCGCTCTTCGTGTGCGCCGACGGCGGGGCCAACATAGCACTCCTGCACGGCGTCACGCCGCACGCGATCGTCGGCGATCTCGACTCCGCATCCCCCGAGACGCTCACGTCCTTCGGCGCGGTCGAGGTCGTCCACGACGTCGACACCGAGCGGACGGACACCGAGAAGGCGATCGAGTGGATCCTCGCGCGGGGTCCGTTCGAGGAGATCTCGATCCTTGGCGCGATGGCCGGCCGCCTCGATCACGTGGTCGGCCACCTCTCTCTCTTGAAGCGCTTCCTCGGCCGCGCCCCCATCGTGCTCGAGGACGAGCACTCCCGAGCGTGGCTCGCGAGCGGTGAAGTCGCGATCGCGGATCCGCCGGGGACCGTCGTCTCCTTCTATGCCACCGGCGAACCGGCCACCGGAGTCACGACCTCTGGCCTTCGCTACGCCCTTCGGGACGCCCACCTCGCACTCGGCTCGCAGGATTCGGTCTCGAACGTCGTCGACGTCGCCCCCGCATCGATCACGATCGGGCGAGGCGAGCTCCTGGTGATCGTCAACCGCTAGCGCCCGCCTGCGCTCGCACGAGTCCGAGCGTCACCGTCGTTCCCTTCCCCTCGCCACCGCTCTCGAGACGCACCCTTCCCCCCATCAGCTCCACCAGATCCTTCACGATCGCGAGACCGAGCCCCGAACCTCCGAAGCGCCGCGTGGTGGAGGCGTCCGCTTGGGAGAACTTACGGAAGAGGCGCTCCATGCGCTCGGGCGCCACACCGATGCCGCTGTCGCGCACGATCACGTCCACGAACGTCTCGCGCGGAACCACCTCGATCCGAACCGCCCCCTCGGACGTGAACTTGATCGCGTTCCCGACGACGTTCACGAGCACCTGGCGAAGCCTCGCCTCGTCCGCGCGCACGCAGGTGTCGCGCGGGAAGGACGCCACCATGAAGTCGAGATGCTTCTCCATGGCCTGCACGCCGAGCGTGCGTCCGACCTCGTCCATGACGGTCGTCAGGTCC
>Ga0111539_10003126_pt1 | contig 21922 bp, 14 predicted proteins | sample RhiMethybrSRZTD1_FD_79667 | JGI IMG/M metagenome (GOLD analysis project Ga0111539, IMG submission 79667) | Populus rhizosphere microbial communities from Tennessee, USA - Rhizosphere MetaG P. TD hybrid SRZTD1 (version 2) (version 2) | ecosystem: Host-associated > Plants > Roots > Rhizosphere >...
ACATCAAGCTCGTCGACAAGATCGCGATGACCAAGACGCGGCAGGCCGCGGAGGGACTGATCAAGGCCTACGACGTCGCCGCGAGTCTCATGCTGCGCCGCGAGATCATGCGCGGGCTCTCGCAGTTCGCCGGCGTTGCCGACGGCGAGCAGCCGGCCTTCACGAAGATCGCGAACATCGCCGCCAACGCCGAGGAGGACGACTTGCGGCTCGCGGCGCTGCAGTCGCTCGGTCTGTCGCCCGTGATCGGCAAGAGCCTGCTCAAGAAGATCGTCGACTCGGATGCGCCGGACAACGTGCGCGAACCGGCCATGCGCGAACACGTGAAGCTCGCGACGGCCGACGATGCCGCGTGGTATCGCCACCTGTGGAACCTCAAGCAAGAACAGCGCAAGGACAAGGATGGCAACATCGCCGCCAACGAGCTCAACGCGATCCGGCACCTCGCTTTCACGGGAGTCGCGCCGTTCCTCGGCGAAGAGGAGATCTGCGAGGCGCTGAAACGGGAAACCGATCCGAAGATCCGCCGCCACGCGCTGAACTGGATGGTGAAGCAGTCGATGCCGAAGACTGCGGAGATGGCGGCGTGGGTGCTCGATCGAGTCGACTTCCCGGGATCCGACCGGGCCGAGGCCGCGCGCATCCTGATGGACCGTCAAGGGGCCAAGGCCGTGAACACGTTCGTCGAGCTGGCCAAGAAGCGCGACGTCACGCAGGAAGACCTGCGCGTCGAGATGGCGCGGCTCATCGTCCAACTCGACGACGACGCGACCAACAAGAAGATGGCGAAGCTGATCGGCAAGGGCAAGCCGCACGAGAAGGTCTTTGCGCTGCTCGCGACCGAGAAGGTGAGCGACCCGAAGGTCATCGCGACGATCCGCAAGGGCCTCGAGGACGAAGCGATCGAGGTGCGGCGCGCGACTGGCCAGGTGCTCGGCAACCGCGGCGACCGCGATTCGCTGCCCGATCTGCGCGCGATGCTGAAGAATGCGAAGTTTCCCGGTGACCAGCGCATCGCGCTCGAGGCGATCAGCGCGATCGAACGCAACTCGAGCGCCTGGACCAACGAGCTCGTCGGTTTCTGCACTCACCAGGATCGCGACGTTCGCAACACCGCGATCGAGCTGCTCGGCAAGTCGAAGGACAAGCGGCGTGTGCCCGTGCTGCTGCAAGCACTCGAACACGATGACTGGTCGACGCGGTTTGCGACGATCGACGCGCTCGCGGAGATGCGCGACAAGCAATCCGTGCCGAAGCTCATCGACCGGCTCGAGAAGGAGCAGGGCCGCATGCGCAAGCAGATTGCGCAGGTGTTGTGGCAGCTCACGGCGCAGACGTTCGAGGAGGACTTCGGCAAGTGGAAGTCGTGGTGGGTCGAAGCGGGCGAGAAGTTCACGGTCGCCTCCGAGAAGGACATCGACAAGGCCGAGCAGGAGCGCGAGCGGAAGCGCCTCATGGAACGCACGCGTGCCGGCGGCGCGAAGTTCTTCGGCATCAAGGTCGAGTCACACCGCGTGATCTTCATCATCGACATCTCGGGCTCGATGCTCGAATCGATGTATGGGCGTTACGTGGGCAAGCGCGGCGCGGCGCGCATCGACGTCGCGAAGCAGGAGCTGATCACCGCGATCAACAACCTCGAAGAAGGCACGCTGTTCAACATCCTCGCGTTCTCGAGCAGCGTCGCGCGCTGGCAGGAGCAGGGCATCGGCGTCAACACCGCGCAGAGCCGCACGGCCGCGATCGAGTGGATCAACCGCCTCGGCGCGAGGGGCGCGACCAACCTCTACGACAGCGTCAAGATGGCCTTCGAGGACAAGGACGTCGACACGATCTTCATCATGTCGGACGGCGAGCCGACGAACGGCGAGGTCATCGATCCGTATCGCATCCGCGAAGACGTCGCGTTCTGGAACAAGCACCGCAAGGTCAAGATCAACTGCATCTCGATCGGCGGCAACCTCGAGATCCTCGAGTGGATCGCGACGGACGCGGGCGGCAAGTACGTCGAGATGCGCTGATTCGCCGTCGGTTTCTGTAACGCGCGGCCTGCCGGCATTCTTTGCCGCGTGCGGGGCTTGACCCGTCGTCGCCGACTCGCGATGACATCGCCATGCTCGTCCGCTCTCTCCTCGTGGCGCTGCTCGCAGCGCCGGTTGTCTGCCAGACCGGTTCCGTGCCGGGCCTCGACATCCAGCTCTACAACGTCGGCGACTTCGGCTTCTACGGCCACCGCGGTGCCGCCTATCCGAACGGCGAAGCGGGTTTCATGGTCGGCCACTCGCACGCGAACTGCGGCACTGCGAACCTGCCGTGGGTCTCGACGGGCGCGGGCCAGGTGATGCTGGACACCTATCCGAAGATCGCGTTCCTGCTCGCGCGCGAGAGCAACGGCCGCATGGTGCAGATCTCCGGCAAGAGCTTCCTGAAGCACTCGCCGACTCCCTACAACTTCAGCAGCGGCCCCTGCATCCCGTGCAACGTCGGCTCCGGCGCCTACTTCTTCACGGGTTGCTCGGACACCTACGGTGCCGGCACGAACGCCTATCAGTACGCGCTCGGCCCGACCACGGAGATCAATCCGTGGCTCGGCTCGTGGAATCCGCAGGGCAGCTACTTCGACACCGGTGATCCGCCGGTCAGTGGCACCTTCGCGTTCGACTCGATCCGCTCGCTCTCGACCACGCAGGTCATCGCGTTCGATCAGGTCAAGAACCGCATGATCGTGCAGGACAGCGACATCGTCGCCGGCGCCGTCTACTGGGGTCAGGCCCAGGTCGTGGCCAAGGGCGAGCCGGTCGGCAACCGCGCCAACAACCTCTCGTCGCGGCAGGTGACGGTCAGCTGGAATGGCAGCGGCTATTCGACGAACACGACCGGCTCGTCGACGTTCGGCTCCGTGCTCACGCACTGGACGGGTGCGACGACGGACATCGGCGGCAACGGCAACGACGACGGCCGCTTCCTCGTCGCGGTCAAGGTCACGGGCCCGTCGGCCGGCGTGTGGCACTACGAGTACGCGGTGCACAACCTCGACAACCACCGCGGCGGCGCGTCGCTGCGCGTGCCGGTCGACGCTGCGGCGACCGTCCAGAACCCGGGCTTCCACGACATCGACACCGACCCGCTGAACAACTGGACCTACTCGCGCACCGCGACCGAGATCGCGTTCACGGCGAGCGCCTCGAACCCGCTCGACTGGAACACGATCTACAACTTCTGGTTCGACTGCTCGATCGCTCCGTCGTTCGGCTTCGTCGACGTCGACGAAGCGCGCCTCGGTCCGGGTTCGCTCTCGGTCCAGGTCGCGAGCATGGTGCCGAGCGGGATCCCCGCGGCCACCTTCCAGTCGATCGGAGGCAGCTGCGGCAACTGCGCGAGCGCCTTCTACGAAGAGTTCGCGACGCCGGGACTGTTCGACCTCAACACGCGTTCGATGACGATGGTGCTCAACAACGGCACCTACACGATCGCCCAGACCCCCGTCGCCTACATCCCGCCGACCGGCAACTCGCTCGGACTGGGCGACGACAACGAGGTCACCGTCGCGCTGCCGTTCAGCCTGCCATACCCGGGCGGCTCGACGACGCAGCTGCGCATCTGCTCGAACGGGTTCATCTCGCCGGCCGGCAGCAACGGCACCTCGTACACCCCGCAGGTCAGCGCGTTCCTGCAGGGCCAACCGCGCTGGTGCGCGGTCTGGCACGACTTCACTCCGAACGCGGCTGCTCCCGTGCTGCTCGACTCGAGCCCGTCGGTCGTGCGCGTCACGTGGTTCAACGTGCCCAACTTCGGCGGCGGCGGCGGCCCCAACACCTTCCAATACACCTTCCTGCCGAACGGGACCGTGCACGTGATCTGGCAGTCGATGTTGCCGGCCGGCAACGGCTACATCGTCGGCTGGACGCCAGGCGGGGTGCAGCAGGATCCCGGTGGTCGCGACCTCTCGGCGACGCTCGCGGTTCCGTACACGCTGTGCACGAGCATCTTCAGCGGTCTCACGCTCGGCGTCAGCGCGCGTCCGATCCTCGGCACTACGTTCCAGTGGAACACGACCGGGATTCCGAATGGCACGGGCTTCGGGGCGTTGCTGCGATCGCTGACGCAGGCCGCGCCGCCGATCGACCTGACGCCGCTCGGCATGCCCGGATGCGTGGCCCACGTCGTCGACCCCGTCGCGACGCTCTACCTGTCGCCGTCGTCGAGCGTGCAGATCGCCGAGAGCATCCCGAACGTCCCGAGCCTGGTCGGCGTCGTGCTCGTCGGGCAGGCTCTGACCTACAGCCCGCCGCTGACGCCGCTCGGCCTCGTCTCGTCGAACGGCATGGTGCTCACGCTCGGCCTGTAGCCCACTGCGACTGCCAGGTCGCGAACCCTCCGTCGAGCGTCTTGGCGCAGCGTCTCTACACGCCGACGACGACCGTCGCGGCGGCGGAGAGCACGGCGCCGAAGGGATTGACCGTGTCGAACGAGAGGGCCTGGGTGTGCATGGTGAAGCCGAGCACCGTGACGCTGTTCGGCACCGCGAGGCTGTAGGTCGCCGTGCCGCCCGCGCCGGAGATCGGTGTCGCCACGTCGAGGCTGACGCGCAAGAAGCAGGTCGGCGCGCCGATCAGCGTGAGGTCGAGCGGCAGCGGGCCGAACGCCGAGCTCGTGTTGCTCCAGCCGTTCAGCACGAACGCGACGTTGAACGCGAGGTTCGTGAAGTTCGCGGTCATGGTCTGGCCGAGGCGCGGCAGGTTGGTGACCACGTTGCCGGGCATGCCGAGCGTGCCGGTGCAGCCTGGACCGAAGACCGTGTAGCCTGCGACGGGCGCCAGGACGAGGTTCTGCCACGTCGCGTGTACCCACGCCGTCGAGCTGCCCAACGCGCTGAGCTGCATCACCATCCCGCCTGCGATGCTGCCGACCGGCAGGGCCTCGCTCGACCACGTCGACGTCGGCAGCAGCAGATTGCCGACCTGCGCTTGCGCACCCGTGCCTGCGACGTTGAGCACGAGGAAACCATCCGAAGGGCCACTGCTGATCGGATCATCGTTCCACACGAACGCGTTCAGGCTGGTCGTGAAACTGAAGGCAACGCTGCCGACCGTGAGTTGCAGACTCGCGTTGTTGAGCGCGTAGCGCGTCGCCAGCGAGAAGGGAGTCACGAACGGATTCGACACCGCCGGCGACATGCGTCGTAGCGCAGCAGCCCGGTGACCGGCGCGCCGACGCCGATGCCGGCGAGACTCGATGGAAAGCCAGGCGCGAGGGGATTCACGGCGTCCAGCGTGGCCGTGAACGCGTAGACGACTTGTGCTGGCAACAGCGGTGCGGCCGTCAGGACGAGGAACAGCGAACACGGCAAGTGGCGCATGAGGACTCCCTGGCAGGCGGACCGGATTCTAGGGGGAATCATCCTCAGTTCGAGCGCGCGTCGAGCATGCCCGGGATCTCGGCGCCGCGCGTCGCTCGCGAGGACCGCTCGGGAGCGAGGTGATGTTCCCGTCAAGAGCTCGGCACCACAGCCGTGGTGCACTTCTCGGACGTTCGGAGCTGCCAGTGCGGCGGGGAGTCCGTAGACTGCGCGGGCGCCTCTGCGCCCGTCCGCCCAATGACTTTCACCCTTCGCGTCCACGCTCTCTTCTGTTTCCTCGTCCTCGCGCTGTGCCTGCGTCCAGGCCAGGCACAGACCCCCGTGCCGGCCGCCGCGCAAGACGCGTTCGCGAAGGAGGAGGCCGAGCTCGTCAAGCAGTGCGTCAGCACGCTGTCGACGTTCGCCAGCGTCGCCGAATCGAACAAGATCGGGCAGCGCGCGAAGCAGGCCTACGACCTGTGCCTGCAATACAACCCGAATCAGGAGCAGGCGCGCAGCAAGCTCGGGTTCCGCAAGGAGAAGGACCAGTGGATCGCGCTGCCGCCCGAGAAGCGCAAGAAGTGGGTCGACCGGGGCAACTACGAGGGTCGCTTCAAGGTCATGGACGAATGGGCCAAGACCGCGATCAAGCTCGGCGAGCTGCACCGCAAGCTCGGCCTCAAGCTCAAGGAGGCCGGCAACCTCGAGCGCGCCACGTATCACCTCGACAAGGCCGTCTACTACAACGCGGCCGACAAGGAGGCCAACCTCGCGCTCGGCTACAAGGAGGGCCCGGGGTTCTACGGCACCGACGAGCAGATCACCTTCGCGAAGAAGATGAAGGAGATCGAGTTCAAGGCGGTCGAGTTCGCGCGCAAGGACTATCCGGTCCAGGCGCTGCCGCTCGAGCAGATGCCGATCGAGCTGCAGAACCTGCGCGACGATGCCCCGGAGTGGATGAAGAAGCCGAGCTTCGACATCTTCGGCGCGAAGTCGGAGCACTTCACCGTCTGGACGCGCGGCACGCAGGAGAACGCCGACACGTCGGTGAAGTGGGCCGAGCGCGCGCTCGAGTTCGGCGTGTTTCTGCTCGGCGAGGACCGTGCGAAGAAGCTGCAGTTCGTCCAGCGCGCAGCGCGCACCTACGCATGGCAGGGCTTCCTGTTCACGTCCAGCGAGCGCGAGACGTTGCTGAAGGCCCAAGGCAACAAGCACGTGTTGGGGAACGGCACGCCCGAGGACGCGATGCGCTTCGTCAACAACACGTGGAGGGCGAAGGAGGGGCTCGCGGTCATCTACATCGCCGGCTCACCGCGGTCGGTCCAGGACCACGTCATCGCGGATGTCTTCATGGACGGCCTGCTGATCGGCAAGAACGACGGCATCGGCCAGGGCATCGTCCACGCGGTCACGTGGTACATGAAGGCAACGTCGATTTCGCGCTGGGGTGCGCTGCCCGAGGGCTCGGTGTCGGAGGACGCGTTGCGGCTGCCCGAGGGTACGAACTGGTGGATGCGCACGGTGCGCGACCAGGCCGTGTCGGGTCAGGACATGCCGTTCCTCCAGGTCCCGCGCGAGAAGCTGTCGCGCTTCCGCAACGACACGCGGCTCAAGTCGTGGAGCATGATGACCTGGATGATGGCGGCCTACCCCGACAAGTGGCTCGACTTCTTCCTCGCGTTGCCCAACGTTGACAAGAAGGTGCCGACGCTCGAGGACCTCGAACCGATCGTCGTCGCGAAGCTCGGCAAAGCGAGCGAGCAGATCGACGCCGAGTGGCGCGAATGGGCGCGCGGTGACTCCGGCGTCGCGTTCGGCACGGGTTATGGCCCGCCGCTGCACCCGGAGCGTCCGAGCAAGATCGAGCTCGCCGCACTCGACCGCATCAACGTGATCCGCTCACAGCCGAGCGGCTACACGTGGCCGAAGGACGCGAAGACCGTCGAGGAGTTCGCGAGCGGGACGTGGGCCGCGCTGCCGACCTGCGAGATGGATGCGGAGACGTCGTTCGGCTGCGACCTGCATTCGAAGTACATCACGAACCACCCCGAGCTCGCGCAGAAGCCGGGGCCCGAGATCCACGAGGAGGATCCGGCGCACGAGGACTTCACGCGCCAGGGCCAGCAGGCCGGCCAGGGCAACATCGTCACCGGTCAGGGCGAGCGTGGGCCGGACTTCGCCGAGGAGACCGTCGACCTCTGGGTCGGCGTGCCATACCACCGCTTCCCGATGCTCGAGCACAACATCAAGCGGCTCGGCTACTCCTACGTGTTCGAGAACGGTTGGTCGGTCGCCGTGCTCGACATGGGTTCGCTCGAGGAGCCATACGATCCGGCCCTCGCACCGCGCCTCGTCGCGTGGCCACCACCCGCCCAGGCCAACGTGCCGCTCGCCTTCCCCGCACAGGAGAGCCCCAACCCGCTCGAAGACCAGCCGGAGGGGCAGAACGATCCGACGAAGTGCGGTTATCCGGTCAGCCTGCAGCTGCAACAGGAGCTCGCGCGCCTGGTGACGGACTCGTCGATCGAGCTGTTCGAGTCGCGCAAGGGCGGCAAGACGCCGAGGAACATCGTCCTCAAGGACAAGGAAGAGTGGAAGCAGTGGACCGAACGCTGCAAGCCGAAGGAGGTCCCCACCTTCGTGCACACACCGAAGGTGCCGCTGAACAAGAAGCGCGACCTGCGCGACGCGATCTTCTGCATCCCGAAGGAGCCGCTCGAGCCGAACAAGCAGTATCAGGTCCGCGTGATGCTCCGGCTGGCGTCCGATCCCTTCTACGTGATCTGGGAGTTCCAGACCGGCGGGCATTCCACGACGCTCAAGCTGAAGGAGAAGTAGGCGCCGGGCCCGGCCTCGAGCTTGCATCGGCGGGGGTCCTGTCGATGATCCTCGGCTTCCCTTCTTACCTTTCGCAGGTGGGCTCCATGGCCCGCTCCCGTCTCGAACCATGAGCAAGCGCGTCGACGAAATCCTCGGCTGGTACGAATCCGACAACCCCGGCGTCCTGAAGAACCTGCGCTGGATCATGGAAACCGGCGCGCTCGCCGGCACCGGCAAGTTCGTGATCCTGCCGGTCGACCAGGGTTTCGAGCACGGTCCCGCGCGTTCGTTCGCGAAGAACTCGCCGGGTTACGACCCGCACTACCACTTCGAGCTCGCGGTCGCGGCGGGCTGCAACGCGTATGCGGCGCCGCTTGGTTTCCTCGAAGGCGGTGCGCGCAAGTACGCGGGCCGCATCCCGCTGATCCTGAAGCTGAACAACAGCGACTCGCTCTACAGCACTCCGGACCCCAAGCCCGCGGTCACGGGTTCGGTCGACGACGCGCTGCGTCTCGGTTGCGCCGCGGTCGGCTTCACGATCTATCCGGGCAGCAACCAGCGCGACGCGATGTACATGGAGCTGCGCGCGATCGCCGAAGAGGCGAAGGCGGCCGGTCTCGCGGTCGTGGTGTGGAGCTACCCGCGCGGCAGCAGCCTCAGCAAGAAGGGCGAGACTGCGATCGACGTGTGCGCCTACGCGGCCCAGATCGCAGCCCAGCTCGGCGCGCACATCATCAAGGTGAAGCCGCCGACCGAGCACATCGAGCAGGAGGCCGCGAAGAAGGTCTACGAGTCGGAGAAGATCCCGATCGGCACGCTCGCGGATCGCACGCGTCACGTCGTGCAGAGCGCCTTCGGCGGTCGCCGCATCTTGATCTTCTCGGGTGGCGAGGCGAAGGGCACTGACGAGGTGCTCGCCGAGATCAAGGGCCTGGCGGACGGCGGCTCGTTCGGCTCGATCATGGGACGCAACGCATTCCAGCGCCCGATGGCCGACGCGCTGAAGCTGCTCAAGTCCGTGCAGGAGATCTACCGCGCGGCGAAGTAGCCGCGCGCGGAGCGCGCGGCACTTCGCCGAGCGGTAGGGATTGTCCTCGCCGCTCGGCGTTACACGCTTCGGGCGAAACCAACCAACAGGCGCCGGCACGCGGCGAGGGAATTGACAGCGGTGCTGCGGCACGTCGCGTTGCGGAGCTTTGGCCTGCGCATCCTGGTTGGCAAGCGCCAGGCCTCGCGGCACAGTGAGGTCATGGCGATCCGAACCCGCGTGGTCCGTGGTCTGGCGATGTTGGCCTTCTGCGCCGCTGCGGTGGCGCAGCAGCCCACCGCGGTCCGCGCCGTAAACGGCCGGCTCGAGGAGCACGGCGGCATCAAGCTGCTGCGCGTGTGGGGCACGCCAGCCGAACGCGGCTACGCGCACGGGTTCCTGCTCGGCAAGGAAGTCGCGGCCGTCGCGATCGCGGAGTTCACAGCCCGTTTCGCGCGGCAGCAGCCGCTGCTCGACGAGGCGCGCAGGGCCGTCGGCCGTCTCATCGAGTATCCCGACGACGCGCGCGCGGAGATCGAGGCGCTCTTCGAAGGCCTCGTCGCGAGCAAGGCCGACCTGCAGATGCCCGAGCTCGAGCGCACGTTCGACCTCAAGGACCTGCTCGTCGGCAACGCGCTCGACGTGTTCGGGCTCATGGGCTGCAGCGGCTTCACGGTGTGGGGCGAACAGGTGGTCGGCGGCGGCGTGCTGACCGGGCGCAACTTCGACTGGCCGTTCACGGGAAAACACATGCTCGAGCACACGATCATCGTCGTGGAGCACCAGCCGAACGGGCGCGCCGTCGCGTCGGTGACGTGGCCCGGCTACGTCGGCTCGGTCTCGGGCGTCAGCAGCGAAGGGATCGCGGCTTTCCTGCACGTGGGGTCGGGGAGGATCACGCGAACGCCCGAGCCCGGTTCGTGGCCCACGGCCGTCGCGGCGCGCGCCATCCTCGGCGAGAGCAAGGCCGCGGACGGGGTCGCTGTGTTCGCGGAGGCCAGGCGCCTGCTCGAGTACACGAGCCCGCCGGCGGGCTTCTTGACGCACATCGTGCTGCCGCAGGTGCCCGAGGGCCACGCGCCGGACGCGGTGTTCGAGACCGATTCCGGCTCGAGCGTGCAAGCCGATGAGCCGAAGGTTGCGTCCGTGGTGACGAACCACTTCCACACGCGCAAGGACGGGCGCAATCCGAGCAAGGACAGCCTCGATCGCGAGCAGCGTGTGCGCACGTGCATCGAGGGATGCCTCGGCGCCGGCGACAAGCTCGTGTCGATCGAGGAGGCGTGGACCATCCTCGCGTCGGTACAGCGCGGCGGCGGTCATGCGTTCGGCACGCTGCACTCGGTGGTCTTCCGCCACGAACCTTGGTGCTTCGAGCTCCGCGTCGCGGCGCACGAGGACAAGGGCCTCGTGGCGGCGCCGAAGAGTCCACGCCGCTTCGCGCTGACCCAGAAGGAACTGTTCGCGACCGGCGAGTCCTTCGGGCGCTAGGCGCAATTGCGTGCTGGCGCAGGTTGGGCGAGGACCGTGCACATTCCGGTTCCAGCGCGTCGAGCGCGAGCTATCCTTGCGCGACTTTTTCCGGACGCACGCGGCTCGTTGCCATGAATGAACCCTCGGATCGCAAGGTGCCGCTCGGCATGTTCGTCGGCATCGCCTTGCTGTCGGCATCGCTGCTGGCGTTCCAGGTGCTGCTGACGCGGCTGTGCGCGCTGCGGCTCGCGTTCCACTTCAGCTTCCTCATCATCAGCAACAGCTTGCTCGGCATCGGCGCGTCGGGTTCGGCGCTCACGCTGCTGGAGGCGCGGTGGCGCAAGCGCCCGGAGGCGTGGATCCTCGGCGCCAGCGTGCTCTACGTGGTGAGCCTCGGCGCGACGTGGGCGTTCGCGCGCGCGATGCCGGTGCCCGAGGTCCTCACGTTCGGCTGGAGCGGCGCCGACCGCGAGCAGTTCCTGCAGTTCGCCGTGTTCAACCTCGGGCTCGCGGTGCCGTTCTTCTTCGGCGGCGGCGCCGTCGGGCTGATCCTGTCGGTGTACGCGCACCGCGTGAACACCGTCTACGCGAGCGACCTGCTCGGCGCCGGGCTCGGGTGCCTCTTGTGCCCGATCCTGCTGTGGCCGTTCGGCGCAGGCGGGTGCCTGTGCGCGCTCGCGGCGCTCGGGCTCGTCGCGTGCGCCGCGGTCGCGCCGGCGCGGCTGCGGCGCGGGGCTGCGGCAGCTGCGGTGGTGGGGGGGATCGGGTTGTTGGCGTGGATGCCGTCGTTCGACGCGACGTTCCCCGTGCCGGGCAAGAAGTTCTTGAAGTTCACGCGCGTGCAGCAGCTCGATCTCGGCGGTCCGCACGAATACTCGCGGTGGAGCGCCAACAGCCGCATCGACGTGATCAAGAGCCCGCTGCCGAACTGGTATGCGTATGGCATCGGCGAGAAGGACCGGAACCGCGTGGTCGCGCTGGGCACGCGCGAGACGTTCGGCGACCAGAAGTGGATCATGCAGGACGGCGATGCCGGCACCTTCGTGAGCGACTACACGCACGCCGAGGCCGGCCGCGCGCAGCTGCTGCGCACCATCTATGCGCTTGCCGCCACCGTGAAACGCGGCTCGGCGCCGCGCGTGTTCGTGATCGGCGTCGGCGGCGGACCGGACATCTGGGCGCACAAGCTGATGGGCGCGTCGCACATCAAGGGCATCGAGCTCAACCGCGGCGTGCTCGACGTGCACGACACGGTCGCGCTCGAGTTCTCGCGCGGCTTGCGCGAGGATCCGAACGTCGAGCTCGTGTGCGACGAGGGACGCTCGGCGCTGATGCGCGACCCGAACCGCTACGACGTGATCCAGCTCACCGGCATCGACACGTGGACGTCGCTCGCGTCGGGCGCGTACGTGCTCGCGGAGAACTACCTCTACACCGTCGAAGCGGTGCGGCTGATGCTCGATCGCCTCGCCGACGGCGGCCTGCTGCAGATCACGCGCATGGGCGCCGACCCCGAGAAGCTGCGGCTGCTCGTCAACGTGCACACCGCGCTGCAAACGATGGGAGCGGGCGAGCTGAAGGACCTGGTTGCCGTGATCGCCTCCCCCGTGGACGGCTTGACCTCGATCCTGGTGAAGCGCGGCGCCTGGACCGAGCCGGAGGTGCACCGGCTCGAGGAGTTCTGCGGCGAGACGGGCCACCACGTGCAGTATCTGCCGCTGCGCACGCTCGACGGCAACGTCGTCGAGCGCTTCGTGCGCATGCCCGACAAGGCCGCGTTCGTGCGCGACTACCCGCGCCGCATCACGCCGACGACCGACGACCAGCCGTACTTCTTCAACTTCACGCGCTGGGACGCGCCGACCCAGGAGACGAAGAAGCTGCTCGCCGAGATGGTCGAGGTCTCGCAGGGCAACCCGCTGTTCTTGTGGGGGCAACTCGGCTTCTCGACGCTCATAGCACTGCTGCTCATCGTGCTGCCGCTCGCGTTCCGCGGCGCTGCCTCGCGCGGCCGCCACGTCGCGCGCTTCCTCGTCTACTTCGCGGGGATCGGCGCCGGCTTCATCTTCCTCGAGATCGCGATGATCCAGAAGCTGACGCTGCTGCTCGGGCAGCCGCTCTACTCGATCGTCGTGACGCTGTTCTCGATCCTCGTCTTCACGGGGCTCGGCAGCTTCCTGTCGGCGCGGTGGCTCCGAGGTGGCAGCAGCCGCGCGCGCGCGGTCCCCGCCGCCATCGCGGCCGTCACGGTGCTGATCGTGCTGTTCGGCTCGACGATCGTCGGCGCCGTGATCGGCCAGGGACTCGCCGTTCGCGCGGGCGTCGCGGCGGCGATGATCGCGCCCGTTGCCTTGCTGCTCGGCATGCCGTTCGCGCACGGCATCGGCCTGCTGAACCGCATCAACCCGCAGTTCGTGCCGTGGGCGTGGGCCGTGAACGGATCCGCGACCGTCGTGGGCTCGGTGCTCACGGTCGTCGTGTCGATGAACTTCGGCTTCCACTGCGTGCTGCTGATCGCGGCCGGCATCTACTGCATTGCGTTCCTGGCCGTCGACCGGCTCTCGCGTTGAAGCGCGCTCTCCCGGTGCGGCGTCACTTCCCGCCGTCACTTCGGGCCTTTGGCTTGTCGGTGCCGATGTAGCCCGTCGACACCGCGACGTCGTCGAACCAGACCGTGTTGTCGCGCCTTGCTTCGTGCACGTAGACGAGCAGGCCGATGCGTTTGCACTTCACGTCGGCCGTGCTGCGCCAGCGGAAGCCCTCGTAGTGAGCGTAGAGCCTGCCGTCGAGCCAGACCGCGAGCTCGCCGTCGTCCTTGCCCGGCGTGTTGACCGCGACGCGCTGTTCGACGCAGAGCCACTCGCCGCGCTTGGGCACTACGCGCTCGTCCGAAGCGGGGCCCATCATGTTGCCCCAGTAGTTGCCGTCGCGGTCGCGCTTCATGTCCATCCAGTACGTGTAGCTGTGCAGGAAGCCCGGCGCGTCGACGCGTTGCCAGTCGCGCCAGCCTTCGACGCGCGTGTCGAAATGGTCGTCGCCCTTCGGGCGCTGACCCGCGGTGCCCATGCCGGTCCACTTGTTCGTGCCCGCGAGACCGCAGATCGAGCCACCGGTGTGGTTGAGGTTGCCCTGGTCGTAGTCGGGCGCGTAGCGGATCCAGTAGCGCAGGTGCACGCAGTCGTGCCCCGCGTCGCCGAGCCAGAGCTCGGCGCCGGCACCGGTGGACTTGCCGTCGTTTGCGCGCGACGTGAGCCGCAGCGAACCAGTGCCGCCGTGGATCGCGTCGCGTTCGCGTTCGATCGCGGCGTTGCCTTCCTTCCGGCCGCGGACCTCGAAGTACGAACGGAACGACGCTTCGGACTCGAACGCGTCCTCGAACAGCAGCGTGCCGGGTTTCGTGAGTCGCGCCAGCGTGGCCTCGTCCTTGCGTGTGGCCTCCGTAACGAGGCGCGGGTAGGGGGCGCTGGACGCCGCGTTCTCTTGACCGCTCGCGGCACGAAGCAACAGCGAGACGGCCAGCAGCACGATGGGCACGAGGGTTCGCATGAGTGCAGGCAGGCTACTGCTTCTTCGGCTCGCTGCTGCCGTGCTCGCCCGACCGATCCACCGGCACGTGGAGTGCTAAGCTGTGCGCCTCCCATGACGGCTCCTCGCTTCCGGCTCTCCGGGCTCGTCCTTGCCACGATCGCGCTCAACTTCCTGAACGCCGATGGCGCTGCCCAGTGCGATCCGCAATGGGCTCCCGGTGCTGGCGTTCCTGGCACGAATGGAGCGGTCACCGCCACGGCGACGTGGGACCCCGATGGCCCGGGCCCGCTGTCGCCGGTCCTCGTCGTCGGCGGCACGTTCACCATCGCCGGCAACGTGTTGGCCAATCGCGTGGCGCTGTACGACCAGGCAACGGGCAACTGGTCGGCGCTCGGTGCGGGCACGAGCGACATCGTCGATGCCTTTGCGACCCTGCCCACCGGCGAGCTCGTCGCTGCAGGGTACTTCACGTCGGCCGGCGGGTCGCCGGCCCAGTCCATCGCGAAGTGGAACGGCACCGCGTGGTCGTCGCTCGGCGCATTCGACGGGCCCGTCTTCGCTCTGGCCCTGCTCGCCAACGGCGACCTCGTCGCGGCTGGCTTCTTTTCACACGCCGGCGGCATCGCGGCCAACAGCATCGCGCGCTGGAACGGCATCGCGTGGTCGCCGATGGGATCGGGGTTCGCAAGCCAGCCGGGGTCCGGTCAGAACGGCTCGGTCTACGACCTGCTCGTCATGCCCAACGGCGACCTCGTCGCATCGGGGTTCTTCTACTCGGCTGGTGGGGTCGTTGCGCCCAACGTAGCACGCTGGAACGGCGTCGCCTGGTCGTCGCTCGGAGTCGGGATCCAGCTCTCGGCCTACGTGTTCGCTCTGGCCCTGCTGCCCAACGGCGACATCGTTGCGGGCGGCACCTTCGCGACGGCCTGGGGAGGCCCGGGCAACCGCGTCGCGCGTTGGAACGGTTCCGCGTGGTTGCCCCTCGGTTCGGGCCTGGACAACGACGTGTACGAGCTCGTCACGATGCCCAACGGGGATCTGGTCGCCGGCGGGTTCTTCCAGAATGCGGGCGCCGTTCCTGCAGCGCGCCTGGCGCGTTGGGACGGATCGACCTGGTCGGCGCTCGGGTCCGGCTGCGACGGGGGCGTCAACTCGCTCGGCTTCGCGCCGAATGGGGACCTGGTGGCGGGCGGTGGTTTCACGTCGGCCGGTGGCCGACCGTGCGGCGGGATCGCGACATGGGCTTCTGGCGTGTGGTCGCCGCTGTCGCGCGGCATCGATGGCGAAGTCGCCGCCGTGCTCGCGTTGCCGGCGGTTGGGCTCGTCGCCGGTGGCTACTTCACCGCGATCGGCGGCGTCGACTGCAAGCGCGTGGCCACCTTCGACGGCCTGTCCTGGTCGCCGCTCGGCGCCGGTTTCGATGGCGGTGTGCGAGCGCTCGCGCGGCTGCCGAACGGCGACATCGTCGCGGGTGGAGCCTTCGCGAGCTCGGGTACGACGGCCGTCGACAACGTGGCGCGCTGGAACGGCACGGCCTGGCTCGCTCTCGGTACCGGAGTCAGCGGCGGTCATGTCGAGGCGCTCGCGGTGCTGCCGAACGGCGATCTCGTCGCCGGCGGTTCCTTCACGCTGGCCGGCGGAGTCGCGGTGAACCGTGTGGCGAAGTGGAACGGGATCTCGTGGTCGCCGCTCTCGACCGGGTTGGACAGCACGGTCTACGTGTTGCTGGTCCGCGCCAACGGCGATCTGGTCGCCGGTGGTTCGTTCTGGCAGGCGGGTGGTGTCGTGGCGAACGGCGTCGCGCAGTGGAACGGATCCACGTGGTCGCCGCTCGCCTCGGGCCTGGTCGGCACGTTCGGGTCGTTCGTCCTGGCGCTCGCCGAGTTGCCGAACGCTGTTCTCGTCGCGGGCGGGTGGTTCACGACGGCGGCGAGCCTCAGCACGAACCGCATCGCGCAGTGGAACGGTTTCTACTGGGCGCCGCTCGGCTCCGGCATCACCGGGAATCAGTATTCGCAGGTCGAAGCACTGCACGTGCTGCCGAATGGCGACCTCATCGCGGCCGGCGACTTCGCGATGGCGGGGGGAGTCGGCGCCCCCAACATCGCGCGATGGAACGGAAGCTCGTGGTCGCCGATCGCCGGCGGCACCAATGGCCCCGTGCGTTGCCTCGCGTCGCCGACGAACGGCGACGTCGTGGCGGGCGGTGCCTTCTTCACGGCAGGCGGCGCGGTCTCGTCGCGACTCGCGCGTCTCGTCTCTGCGTGTCCGGCGTCGGCGGCGCCGTTCGGCTCGGGCTGTGCCGGTTCCGGTGGCCTCAACGTGCTGACCGCGACCTCGCTGCCATGGACCGGGTCCACGTTCACGTCGCTCGCGACCGGCATGCCGGCCAACGGGCTCGCGCTCTCCGTGCTCGGCCTGTCCACGGTCTCGATACCGCTGCCCTTGATCCTGCCGCAGGGAGTCGCGGGTTGCACGCTGCTCGTGAGCCCCGATCTGCTCGACCTGCTGCTGCCTGCTGCCGGCACCGCGCAGGCACGGTTCGCGATTCCGAACACGGTCGCCCTGGCCGGCCAGCTCGTGCACGAACAGGTCGTGCCCTTCGAGCTCGGCGCGCTCGGCATCACGGCGCTCACGAGCACGAACGCGCTCACGATGACCATCGGCACGTGGTGAGCCTCCCGATCGCCGCCAGCGGGTATCCTGACGCCGTGCTCGCCGCCGCCCTGCTTCCGTGCCTGCTCGCGCCGCAACAGCCGCCGGCCGCCGACCTGCAGAAAGAGCTCGCGCGTCTCGTCGATCTGCCGACCGCTTCCGAGCGACAGGCCGCCGCGAACGCACTCGCGAAGAGGAACCTCGCGACCACCGCGGAGTGGACCGAGGCGTGCGCCGCGTTCGGCACGTTCGAAACCAAGGACCCGGGTCCGACGCGGCAGGCCATCGATCTCCGCATGCTCGGCAAGGGCGATGCCAACGAGGTCTTCCTCTTCGTCCCGCAGGGCTACGACCCGTCGAAGCGCGCGCCGCTGCTGCTCTGGGGCCATGGTGCCGGCGGCAGTGGCGCGCGCGAGTATCTGTTGTGGCAGAACGTCGCCGACAAGACAGGTCTGCTCGTGCTCGCACCGACGTCGGCCGGCAAGGAGGCCGGCTACGCGTTCTCGCCGCTCGAACGCGATGGCGCACTCGCTGCACTGCGCTGGGCGCGCCGCACCGTGAACGTCGACGAGAACGCGATCTTCGTCGGCGGCTGGTCCCAGGGCGGCAGCCTGACCTGGGATCTCGCGCTGCGGCATCCCGACCTCTTCGCGGGTGTGTTGCCGTGCGTCGGCGGTCCGCGCATCGAGCTCGGCGCGCGCAACAACCTGCGCTACCTCGAGAACGTCGCGCATCTGCCGATCCGCGATCTGCAGGGCGGCCAGGACGATCCGCTGTTGCTGATGAATCTCCGTCTCGCGTTCGCTCGGCTCAAGAAGCTGGCGGCACCCGACGCGATCCTCCACGAGTTCGCGGACCGTGGGCACGACGCCGACATCGGTGTCGTCGACTGGCCCGCGTTCTTCGCCAAGCGACGGACGCCCGAGCCGCAGCGCGTGGTGCGCCTCGCGGCCGACCCGCAGGAGACCCGCGCGAGCTGGGTCGCGATCACGGGGTTCGAGCCCAGGGTCGACGTCGGCGTGCAGCCTGCCGTCAATGCCGACACCTGGCAACGGCTCGACGAAGCCGGCAAGCGCGCGTTGCTGCTCGATCGCCTGGCCGAGTACACGGCGCGGCTCGTCGTGCAGGACAAGGGCCAGGGTCACTTCGTCGCCGACAGCAAGCTCGTGAAGAGCTTCGAGCTGCTGCTCTCCGCGCCGCGCGTCGGCAAGGATGGCGCCGTCGAAGTGCGCTGGCAGAATCGCACGATCCGCAAGAAGACGCTTCCGGACACTGCGGTGCTGCTCGAGGACTTCGCCGAGCGCTTCGATCGCACCTTCCTGCCGGTCGTCCGCGTCGTCGTGCCCTGACGCTCCAAGGGCCACGGTCAGGTCCGTCCGACGCCATCGCCGGTTCTCGGGCGCCTCAAGGCTTCGCGCCGAAGTGGCCGATTCACGCCAGCATGCGGAGACTCATCGTTGCCGTTGTATGTGCCGTGATCGCGCTGATGGCGGTCGTCGGCATGAGGGAAGGCCGCCGGCCGGATCGTCCAGCGCCGGAGCCGAGTCAGGCCGTCTACCAGGACATCGCCACGATCTCGACCGGCGAGAAGGTCGACATCGAGCAGTACGTCGCGACGACTGGTCTCACGGTCATCGAGTTCACGGGTCACTTTTGAAACGCGTGCAAGACCGTCGGGCCTCAGTTGGAGGCCATCGCGAAGGAACGACAGGACGTGCAACTGCGCATCATCGACATCGACTCGTGGAGCTCGGAAGTCGCGCAGCAACACCAGATCCGCAAGCTGCCGACGCTGTGGTTGTACGATGACGGCACCCTGGTGACGAAGGACACGAACGAGACCATCGCCAGGCTGCGCGCGAAGCGGTGATGACCTGCGGCGCCGTGCCCGACAGCGCGCAAGAGCTCAAGCACCTTCGCTCGGACCGTCGTACATCTCGGCGATCTCCGCGCGCGCGGCGAGCAGGTCTTCGGGCACCTTGACCGGCAGGAAGCGCGTGTTGCGGCCGTTGCGGCGCACCTGCAGGAAGTTGGTCGAGAGGTGGGCCGTGAGCTCGCCGATCAGATGCTCGACCTGCACGGCGCGTTTGCCCTCGACTTCCTTCTCGACGTAGTACCAACCGAGATCGAAGTCGCGATCGAGGGCCTGCGCCGTGAACGTGAACGTGTTCGTGTTGAAGACGTCGACGATGCTCGGATCGAAGCCCTCGGGGTAACGGACCTGCTCGACGAGCTGCGGGCGGCCGAGGTAGAGCAGCGGCGAGCCGCCGACGTCCTCGGGCCACTTCGGCGCGAGCTCGACGGTGGCATCGCACTTCTTCTTGATGTGGTGGCCCAGGATCACGGGATCGATGCGCGCGCCGAGGTTGTCGACGTTGCGCACTAGCAGGTAGCGGCCGCCGCCCGCGAGGAAGCGCTGCAGGGAGCCGCTGCGCCGGAACGCCACGGGGAAGTCGCCGTGCCCGGGGCCATACGGGGAGGCCTCGCCGTTGGCGAGGAAGAACAGTTCGCCGCGCTTCGTCATCCGCAGTGCGATCAACTGCGTGAAGTGCTCGATGCGAGCTGGGTCCATGCCGAAGTGGTTGTGCTCGGCGAAGTGCGCCTTCGTGGCCTCGTCGGTCGCGAAGCTGTTCATGACGAACACGCGCACGACGCCGCGCGTCTGCTGCTCGACGCGCAGGCAGTCTTCGACCGTGAGACCGAGAAACGAACGCTCGGGGCCCAGCACGGGCACGACGCCCTTCACGACGCCGCCGAACCGCGTCGCCATGCCGCCGTTCAGCACGACGAGGCCGACCTGGCCCGCCGTGATGGCGTCGCGGCCGAGCTGTTCGAGCTCGCGCCACAGCTTCGTCGTGCTGCCGGGCAGCTTCTGCAGCGTGCCCGGCGGAAGCGCGAGCAGTTCGCCGCTGACCGCGTTCGTGGCCTTCGAAAGCCGGCCCGCTGCGACGTCCGCTTGCCAACGCTGCTGCAATGCCGGGTCGTAGCCGTAACGCGACAGAAAGGCCAGCTGCTGCTCGGTCAGTCCTCTCAAAGCGCGAGCAGGCTATCCGCGCCGGCGTTCCGTCGCCAGTGACGCTGCGCTACACATGAGGCAATGCACGCGAGCTCGGGCACCGGCACGGCGGCGACGACGTTGTTGCCCGCGACGGGATTGACAACGCTTCCTGGCGTCGGTCCCACGACGGCGGCGCGTCTCGCAGCGGCGGGGTTGTCGACGGTCCTGGATCTCGTGCAGTTCTTCCCGCGGCGCTACAGCGCGTTGCAGGAGCTGCCTGCACCCGACGAAGCGGCGTTGGGCAACCTCGTGCGCCTGCGCGGCGAAGTGCGGTCGGCGTCGCTGGCCTGGCTGCCCGGGCGCCGCGCGATGGTCACCGTCGTGTTCGCGTGCGCCGATGGCGCCACGTTCGCGGCACAGTTCTTCAACCAGCCCTGGCTCAAGAAGGCCTACCCAACCGGCCAGAAGCGATGCGTCGAGGGAATGTTGGTCAAGAAGGGACAGCGTTTCCTGCTGCAGCAGGCGCGTGTGCTGCCGGTGGGCTCGGCGCCGACCGGCGAAGTACAGCTGCGTTATCCCGAAGTGCCGGGCGTGTCGGCGCAGCGGCTGCAGCAGTGGATCGACCTGTGCCTGCAGCGTCTGGACTGGTCGCGCGTCGAGTTGCCACCGCTGCCGCCGCTGCTCGAGGATCTCGATGGGCCGTCGGTGGAGTTGCTCGGGTCGATGCATCGTCCGCGCGACGTCGCGGAACACGAACGCGCGCGGCGCCACTTCGCGGTGCGCGAAGCGGTGGTGCTGTTCAACACGATCGAACGCGCGGCGCGCGCGCGCGCGAGCCGTCCCGCCGCCGTGTTCCCGGTCGATCAGGCGCTCGCCGAGCGCATCCTGCGGCGCATTCCGTTGGCCCTCACGGCCGACCAGGACGCCGCGGTGCGCGCGCTCTGGCAGCGCCTCGCGGGTCCGTCCGCGATGGGTGTCTTGCTGCAAGGCGACGTCGGCACGGGCAAGACGGCGGTCGCGATCGCGGCGGCGCTCGCGGTGCTCGCGCGCGGCGGTCTCGTGGCGTTCCTCGCGCCGACCGAGCTGCTGGCCGAGCAGCACTTCGCCGTCGTCAAGCACTGGCTCGAAGGCAGCGACGTGCGCGTGACGCTCTGCACGGCCGCGCAGAAGCTGCGCGCGCTCGGTGCCCCGGGACCGCAGCTCGTGTTCGGCACGCACGCGCTGTTGTCGAGCGGGGTCGAGCTGCCGCACCTCGGCCTCGTGATCGTCGACGAACAACACCGCTTCGGTGTCGCGCAGCGCATGGCGCTCGTGCACAAGGGGGACAATCCGCACGTGCTGGTGATGACCGCGACGCCGATTCCGCGCACGCAGGCGCTCGTGTTGTTCGGCGACCTCGACCAGGTCGTGCTGCGGCAACGGCCGCCGGGGCGGTGCTCTGTGCGCGCGTTCTTCGTGCCGCAGGAGAAGTGGGCGCGCGCCGTGCGTTCGGTCGCCCGCGCGGTGCGGCGTGGCGGGCGCGTGTTCGTCGTGTGCCCGGCGGTCGGCGAGGCAGGCGAGAAGGGCGGCGTCGTTCGCGTGCAGCAGGCGCTGGTGTCGAGGTTCCGCTGCGGCCTCGTGCACGGACGCCTGCAGACAGCACGGCGGCAGGCCGTGCTGCAGCAGTTCCGCGACGGCGAGTGCGACGTGCTCGTCGGCACCACGGTGCTCGAGGTCGGCGTCGACGTGCCCGATGCGACGCTGATCGTCGTCGTGGCGGCCGAGCAGTTCGGCATCGCGACGCTGCATCAGCTGCGCGGGCGCGTCGGCAGGGGGACGCGGCGCGGCATCGCGATCCTGTGCGGCAGGAAGACCGAACGCGTCGCCGCGGTCTGTCGCAGCACGGACGGCTTCGAGCTCGCCGAAGCGGATCTCGCGATCCGCGGCAGCGGCGAGCTGATGGGCACGGCGCAGAGCGGGTTCACGGACCTGCGCGCGCTCGATCCGGTCGAGGATCTCGAGCTGCTGCAGCGCGTGCGCAAGGCCGTGCAGCAGCAGGGAGGGACCGCGTGACGGACGACGACCGTGTCCTGTCGGTGGCAGA
>Ga0111539_10003127_pt1 | contig 21919 bp, 4 predicted proteins | sample RhiMethybrSRZTD1_FD_79667 | JGI IMG/M metagenome (GOLD analysis project Ga0111539, IMG submission 79667) | Populus rhizosphere microbial communities from Tennessee, USA - Rhizosphere MetaG P. TD hybrid SRZTD1 (version 2) (version 2) | ecosystem: Host-associated > Plants > Roots > Rhizosphere >...
CACGCTGGTGAGCCATCCCGCCGCCGCGAGCGAGATTCTGCCCGCGCGCACGACTGCGGAACGGCTCGTAGCGGCCTCGCAGCAGGGAGAAAAGGCTCCGGATGCCGTCACGCTCCCGCCGGAGGCAGCGGATCCCAACGACGCCCCCGTGCTCTACCCTGCGCGCATGAGCTCGGAAGCGCCGGCGCTGCCGCCCGCGGCCACGGCAGAAGTCGATCCGGGCCTGGCGAACACCTTGTTGCCGGCTCCGGAGCCAGCCGCGAGCCCCGATGCTCCCGCCGAATCGCCGCGCGCGGAGCCGAACGCTCCCATCGTGGTCGAGGCGCCTCCGCCCGAAGAGGCGCCGGTTCTCGAATTGAAACCGGAAGCGAGGGTGCGGGCGGCCGCTCCTCGAGTCTCCACTGCGGCAACGCAGGTCCACTCTCCCGAGGCGGATGCCGCCCGGCTGCCGCCGGTCGCTCGCCCCACGCTCGACGCGCCGAGCCGACTCACGCAGCTCGAAGTGCCCGCGCAGGCGCCCGAGGTCTCCGCCGAGGCCCTCGTCGCTTCGAGCGTCGCAGCTTCGAGAATCGCCGACGAGGCATCCGGCGAGTCGATAACGCTGGTCGAGCCGAGCGCGGCGTTCGTCGCTGCGGCGCCGGCCGAGAGCTCGCCCTGGACACTCCAAGCGTCCGGGCTCGTCCAGCTTTCCGGGGCCCCCGAGGGCTCCCGCGAGCTCCCGTACGCCGAGCTTCCGCTCCGCACCGAGGCACGCTTACTCCCGGCGAAGGCCGCCCCGCGATTGCCGGAGGCCAGGCCGATCGCCGCCGTGAGCCGGGAGGCTGAGTCGGCGCTCGAGGCCACGGCACCGCGAGCTGCCGAGAGGACCCGGCCAGCCGAAGGCACGAATGCGGCTCCTTCCGCGCCGGTGATTTCGCCCGTCGCTCAGGAAGCTTCGGGGCCGCGCATCGCAACGCTCGAAACTCTTGCCCCGTTGACGTCCGCCTCGCCGGCGCCACTCGCATCGCTGCCGGCCCCGGGGGCAATGCCATTCCCGGGCGCCCCGCCGGCGGATGCGGCGCCCGCTGACCCCAGAGCCGTGGCCCAACCCGAGAGCACGGCCGCGCCGGCGGCTCCGCCGGAAGGCCCGGAGATCCGCGAGGTCATCGCCCCCCGGTTATCCACGGGCCGACTCGTCGCGCAAGTCGCACCTCGAACCGTGCCGCGCGCTGCGCCACTCCTCGAAGCGAAGCGCGTGCCGGCGGACCCGACGCCCAAGCTCGGGATCGACGCGCCTGTCGTCGAGGCGCGAGCGGTGAAGCTCCCCCGCGCAAGGCCTACCACGCCGCGCGCGTCCGCGGACCTCCCGGCGCTGCCGTCGGCGATGGAAGCCGCCTCGAAACTTCCCGAGGCACCTCCGGGGCTCGAGCGGGAACGCGACCTGCGAAAAATCCGCGGGCCGAGCGCGCGCGGCGTGCTCGTCGCTCAGATGGGGGGCAACGAGTCCTCGGAAGGCGCCGTTCGGCGCGCGCTCGACTGGCTGGCGCGACATCAATCGAAAGACGGACGGTGGGACGTCGACGGTTTCGACGCTGCCTGCATGAGCTGCCGGAGCCCGGGTTTCCAAATCAACTGCGACGCGGCCGTCACGGCGCTCGCACTTCTGTGCTTCCTGGGCCAGAACCATGCGCCCACGCAGAACGAGAGCCCTTTCCGGCGGAACTCCGCCGCGGCGCTCGCGTGGCTCTTGAAAACGCAGCGCGCGGACGGCTGCCTCGCCGGCGACGACACCAAGTACACCATGTACTCCCACGGGATCGCGACCCTCGCGCTCAGTGAAGCGTACATTCTCACGAAAGACGAAAAGCTGCGTGAGCCTCTGCGCAAGGCCGTGACCCTGATCACCAAGGCCCAAAACACGAAGACGGGCGGCTGGCGCTACATGACGACCCCGCCGCTCCAGGGAGATACGTCGATCACCGGCTGGCAGGTGCTCGCGCTGACGAGCGCGCGCAGCGCCGGGATCGAGATTCCGGAGAAAGTGTTCGACGGAGCCCGGCATTGGCTGGACGTGGAGGTGGCCAGCGGCCAGCATGGCGGCGTGTGTGGCTACACGAAGCCCGAGGAGCCTCGCGTCGCCATGACCGCGGAAGGCATGTACGCTCGACTTCTCCTCGGAGGTCGGCGCACGGACCGAAACATCGAGGAAGCTGCGCGTTACATCCACACCGAGACACGGAACGGAGGCTACCTCGACAATCTCTACCTCCTCTACTACGGAAACCTCGCGCTCTATCACTACCAGGGGTGGATCTGGGACCGATGGAACCTCGAAGTGCGCGAGTTCCTCGTTCGCTCGCAGCAGAAGCGGGGCGCTCTCGCGGGCAGCTGGGATCCCGCGGGTCCGTGGACGGAGACCGGTGGGCGCGTCCTCGCGACGTGCTTCGCGACACTCACGCTCGAGGTCTATTACAGGTACTTGCCGCTCTACTGGACTCTGCAAGAAAAGCCTGCCGCGGCGCCTCAAAAAACTGCTCAATGACGCTGCCGGGTGGCAACTCGAAGAGAAGCCCATAAAGATTTCTTCGTCTTCGTGCGACAGAAGAAAGTCCTTGCACAGAGTATGTGTTCCCGTAACCTAACGCGGTTCAAGGCGGTCCGGGCAGCGCCGGAGGCATGATTTCTTGGGCAAGTCCCTAGTAATTGTCGAGTCCCCCACGAAGGCTAAAACGATCGCAGGGTTCCTGCCCCGCGGGTTCGTGGTCGAGTCATCGATCGGGCATATCCGAGACCTTCCGGGCTCCGCGAAGGAAATCCCCACGGACGTGAAGTCCGAGCCGTGGGCTCGTCTCGGGATCAACGTAGAGAAGGATTTCGAGCCGCTCTACATCGTTCCGCCCCAGAAGAAGAAGCAGGTCACCAAGCTGAAGACCCTGCTGAAGGACGCCTCAATGCTCTACCTCGCGACCGACGAAGACCGCGAGGGTGAGTCGATCTCCTGGCACCTTCTCGAGGTGCTGAAGCCCAAGGTCCCCCGCAAACGGCTCGTCTTCCACGAGATCACGCGCGAGGCGATCGCGGAGGCGCTCCAGAGCCCCCGTGACATCGACTTCAACCTTGTGGAGGCCCAGGAGACTCGCCGAAAGCTCGATCGGCTTTACGGTTACGAGGTCTCCCCGGTGCTGTGGCGCAAGATCGCGCCTCGCCTTTCCGCGGGACGCGTCCAGTCCGTCGCCATCCGCATCCTCGTCGAGCGCGAGGAGGCCCGACGCCTCTTCGTCCGCTCCGGCTACTGGGATCTGGCGGCCGTGTTCCAGACGCGCGAGGGGAAGGAGTTCCAGGCAGTACTCGTCTCGCTCGGCGGGCGGCGGCTCGCTCTGGGCAAGGACTTCGACCCGGCCACGGGGAAACTGCGGCCGCAGTCGGCGAAGGATGTCGTCCTCCTGGGAGAGCCGGAGGCGAAAGCTCTCGTCGAGCGGCTGCGCCGCGCAAGCTGGCAAGTCGGGAAAGTGGAGAAGAAGCCTTACACGGAGAAACCGAAGGCGCCTTTCACCACGAGCACGCTCCAACAGGAAGCCAACCGCAAAATGCGTCTGAGCTCCCGCGACACGATGCGTGCCGCCCAGCGCCTGTACGAGAGCGGCTTTATCACTTACATGCGAACGGACTCCACCACGCTTTCGGAGCAAGCCGTCCGCCACGCGAGGAAGCTGATCGAGGAGCTGTACGGCGAGTCGTACCTCGCACCGTCGGCCCGCCAGTACCAGACGAAAGTGAAGAACGCGCAGGAGGCGCACGAGGCCATCCGCCCCTCGGGTGACTTTCGCCGGCCCGACGAGATGCGGTCCGAAGTCGAAGACGTGGAGTTCAAGCTCTACGACCTCATCTGGAAGCGCACCATGGCCTGCCAGATGGCCGAGGCGCGGGGCCACAACATCACAGTGCAGGTCACGGACGGCGACGCCGTCTTCCAGGCGAACGGCAAGACCGTCGACTTCGCCGGCTTCTTGCGCGCTTATGTCGAGGGCGCCGACGACCCCGACGAGGAGCTCCAGGACCAGGAGCGCCTCCTTCCGGACGTGGAAGTTGCGGATCCGCTCGAGGGGCGCTCGCTCGAGGCGAAGAGCCACTCGACGAAGCCGCCGGATCGATTCACCGAGGCTTCCCTCATCAAGGAGCTCGAGGCTAACGGCATCGGCCGACCCAGCACGTACGCGTCGATCATCGACACGATTCTCCGGCGCGAGTACGTCGTCAAGCAGGGCACGTCGCTCGTGCCCACGTTCATGGCCGTTGCCGTCGTCGGCTTCCTCAAGAAGAACTTCGGGGACCTCGTCGACATCCAGTTCACCGCGCGGATGGAGGATGACCTCGACGCGATCTCGCTCGGCGAGATGAAAGCTCTGCCGTATCTCCAGTCTTTCTACTTCGGAAGCAAGGGCAAGGCCGGCTTGCAGCGACTCGTGCGCTGCGACATTGACCCGCGCGAGTCCTCGACGATTCCGCTCGGCTCCGACGCGAACGGCCGGCTGATCAACGTGCGGATCGGACGGTACGGACCTTACCTCGAGCGCGATGAGGAGCGCGTGAGCATCCCCACCGAGGTGTCCCCGGACGAGCTAACCATCGCGAAGGCCGAGGAGCTTTTCTCGCAGGGCCAGAGCGCGCAGGCTCCGCTCGGCACGGACCCGGTGACGGGAAAGAGCGTCTACGTCAAAGTCGGCCGCTACGGGCCCTACGTGCAGCTCGGTGAGGCCGATGACGGCGAGAAGCCGAAAATGAAGTCACTCCTCCCCGGTATGACGCCCCAGACGCTCCTTCTCGAGGACGCGCTGCGCCTCTTGTCGCTCCCCCGACTGCTCGGCGTCGACGCCGAGACGCAAAAAGAGGTCTTCTGCGACTTCGGCCGCTTCGGGCCGTACGTGAAGCGCGGGGACGACACGCGCAGCATCCCGAAAGCAGAGAACGTGTTCGACATCACGCTCGAGCGCGCCCTGGAGCTCCTCAAGCAGGAGAAGAAAGGCGGTTGGCGGTCGCGCGGACCCAACGTCCTGAAAGAACTCGGAGTCCACCCCGACTCCAGCGCGCCGATCAAGCTCCTCGAAGGACGCTACGGCCCTTACGTGACGGACGGGACGACGAACGCGTCGCTCCCCCGGGGCGCGGACCCTGCCAACGCCACGCTCGACGAAGCGATCGCTTTGCTGCGCGAGCGTGCCCAGAGGCCGGCGACCTCCGGCCGAGCGCCCGCCCGCAAGCGGACCGCTCGCAAGCCGACCGCTCGCAAGACCAAGCCCAAGGCCTGAAACCCGCACGCGACGTCGTTTCCGGCGGGCGCATCCTTGAGAAATCGGCGCTCCGGGCGCGCGGGACTCGTGAACTGTGCCGCTGCGGCTCCGCGGGCGCGCTTCCAGGCTGAATCCCCTTGATATGCCGCAGCCTGCCGACGAAAATCCCGCGTTCGTCATTTAGAGCCAGGCTCTTGGCGCGGCCAGCGGCAGCAAGGGCTCCTCCCCCGTGGCCTGCCTCGATGATTAGTTCGACTTTTGCGTTTTTCCGGCGGCCTGGCCGACGGGCTATTCCCGCGAATTTACAGGTCCAACTCGCTTTTCTGCAGGGTAGGTCAGGTGATCTGGTTCGTTAAAATTCCGTCCGGCCCTTCGGGGAGAGACCGGATCGCCGATGCCTTCGTTGCTCCTCCTCAGCGTATCTCTCCGCTTATACGCGATCGTCGTCGCGCCTCGGCCTCGACGATCCTGTCGCTCCCAGGCTCACCAGAAAAACGCAAAACTCGAACTTAGAGACCCGGACAGACCGGACGGGAGACGGTGGTCATTGGCAACGTTCTTCAAGGTATCTGAGGAGCTTCCGCGGCGAGAAGGAGCTCCGTCCGGCGCGGAACGCCGGCGCGGATGGTGGCGACCGGGCTCGGTCGTCCCCTGGACCGACCGCCGCGGCTTCCGCGAAGCCCTCGGGAGCGTTCGCCAGGAGCAATTCCTGGTCGATACCCCGGGCGGGCTTGCCGTGGGCCTCGGAGGCACGCTCGGCTTCGAAGATTCGCCTCACCGCGACGCTCTGCCCGTTGTCGCTTGGGTGCCTGCCACTGTGCCCGAGCAATTGGGCGACGCTTCTTTCGTCGAGGACCATGGGCTGCGCTACCCCTACCTCGCCGGCGCCATGGCGAACGGCATTGGCTCCGTCGAGATCGTCAGCGAGATGGCGCGCGCGGGCATGCTGGGCTTCTTCGGAGCCGCGGGGCTTTCCCTCGAGGCCATCGAGGCTGCGCTCGATCGCCTCCAGCGCGAGCTCGGCGACCGCCCGTGGGGATCGAACCTGATCCACAGCCCGGCGGAGCCCGAGCTCGAGGATGCCGTCGTCGACCTCTACCTCCGCCGCGGGGTGCGGCGCGTGGAGGCGTCCGCCTACATGGAGCTCACCCCCGCCATCGTCCGCTACCGCGTCACGGGCCTGCGGCGCGGCCCCGACGGCACCGTCCATTCCCCGCACCGGATCGTAGCGAAGGCCTCGCGGTCCGAAGTCGCCGCACGGTTCCTCTCTCCGCCGCCCGAGCGAATCCTTGCTGACCTCGTCACGCGCGGTCGGGTCCGGCGCGAGGAGGCCGAGCTGGCGGCGGAGATCCCGATGGCTCAGGACTTGACCGTGGAGGCGGACTCCGGCGGCCACACGGACAATCGTCCGGCGATCGCCCTCGTCCCTGCGCTCCTGGCGCTGCGCGACCGCTTGCAAGCGAAGTACCGCTACGCGACCCCGCTGCGTGTCGGAGCGGCGGGCGGAGTGGCGACGCCGGCGTCCGCGGCGGCGGCTTTCGCCATGGGAGCGGCGTACGTGCTGACGGGCTCGATCAACCAGGGGTGTGTCGAGTCCGGATCTTCGGACGTCGTACGGGCGATGCTCGCCGAGGCAGAGTCCGCCGACGTGACCATGGCGCCTGCGGCGGACATGTTCGAGCTGGGCGTGAAAGTGCAGGTCTTGAAGCGGGGCACTATGTTCCCCATGCGCGCCACTCGGCTGTACGAAATCTACAAGGCCGCGGCGGGCCTCGATGCGATCTCCGCGGCGGACCGCGCGCTGCTCGAGAAGACTTTTTTCCGCTCGACTTTCGACGAGGTCTGGCGCGAGACGCAGAGTTTCTTCGCGCGGCGCGACCCTGGCCAGCTCGATCGCGCTGCGACGGACCCAAAGCACAAGATGGCGCTCGTGTTCCGCTGGTACCTCGGCTGCTCGTCGCGTTGGGCCAACTCGGGTGAGCCCACGCGCAAGCTCGACTACCAGGTCTGGTGCGGTCCCGCCATGGGCGCATTCAACGAGTGGACCCGCGGCTCGTTCCTCGAGCAGCCCGGCAACCGGCGCGTCGCCACGGTCGCGCTCAACATCCTTCACGGCGCCGCGTTGACTCTCCGCGCCAGCAACTTGCGCGCGCAAGGAGTGCGCCTGCCCGAGGACGTCCTCCGCCCGGCGCCACTTACGCTCGAAGAGCTCCACGGAAGCCTGCAGTGAGTCGAGACGCTCTGCCGAACGAACGCGAGCTGCCGGCTCCCGCCGCCGCAGTTCCCCCGCTTTCGCACCCCGTGGCGATCATCGGTCTGGGGTGCCTCTTTCCTGGCGCCGACGGCGCCGCGTCGTACTGGGCGAACATCAAAGCGAGAGCGGACACGATCACGGAAGTCCCTCCGAGCCACTGGCGGCCCGAGGACTACCTCGACCCGGATCCGAAAGCCCCGGATCGCGTGTACTGCGCGCGCGGGGGCTTCATCCCGCCCGTCGAGTTCCATCCCCTCGAATTCGGCATCAGCCCCCACACTCTCGAGGCCACGGACTCGACCCAGCTCCTCCGCCTTGTCGTGGCGCGCGAAGCCCTTCGCGATGCGGGATACGGCCCCGGCGGCGCGCCGCTCGACCGCGCACGCGTCGGTGTAATTCTCGGAGTCACCGGCGCCCTCGAACTCGTGATTCCGCTGGGCGCCCGGCTCGGCCACCCGATCTGGCGGCGCGCCCTGAAAGAGGCGGGCGTAGAGTCTGTCGTGGCCGAGGACGTCGTCGCGAGAATTGCGGACGCCTACGTGCCCTGGCAGGAAAACTCCTTCCCCGGGCTCCTCGGCAACGTCGTCGCCGGCCGGATCGCGAGTCGCCTCGACCTCGGGGGCACGAATTGCGTAGTCGACGCCGCCTGCGCGAGCTCGATCGCGGCTCTGCACTTGGCGCTTCTCGAGTTGGAAACGGGCCGCTGCGAGGTCGCCCTCTCGGGCGGCCTCGACACGTTCAACGACATCTTCATGTACTCGTGCTTTTCGAAGACGCCCGCGCTATCGCCTTCGGGGCACGCGCGGCCGTTCGACGACGCAGGCGACGGCACCGTGCTCGGCGAAGGGCTTGGAGTCGTCGTCCTCAAGCGCCTCGAGGACGCGAAGAGGGACAAGGACCGGATCTACGCGGTGATCCGGGGCGTGGGAGCGTCGAGTGACGGGAAAGGCCAGGCGATCTATGCGCCGAGCGCCGCGGGCCAGGTAAAGGCACTGCGCGCCGCTTACGCGTCGGCCGGCATCAGCCCCGCCTCGGTCGAGCTCGTCGAGGCGCACGGCACAGGGACCCGAGTGGGAGACCGCACCGAGGTCACTGCCCTCACCGAGGTCTTCCGTTCCGCTCGCGCGGATGGCACGTGGTGCGCGCTCGGCTCCGTAAAGAGTCAAATCGGACACACCAAAGCGGCGGCCGGCGCGGCGGGCCTGATCAAAGCGGTGCTCGCGCTCCACAGCAAAGTGCTGCCACCGACCATCAAAGTGGAGCAGCCTCTCGACGTGCTCCAGTCGGGCCGCGCGCCGTTCTACGTGAACACGGAGAAACGGCCGTGGCTGCCGCGCCCCGGGCACCCGAGGCGCGCCGCCGTGAGCGCGTTCGGATTCGGTGGGAGCAATTTTCACTGCGTGCTCGAGGAGGCCTCCGCCGAGAAGTTGTCCGCCGACTGGGACGGGGATGTGCAGGTCGTGCCTTTGGGCGCCGCCAGCACCTCCGCGCTTTACGACCTCGTCGCGGCGTGGCCTTTCGAGTCCGCGTCCGGCTCGGTCCATCGACTGCGCGCCGAGGCGAAAGCGAGCCGTGCCTCCTGGGACGCGAAAGCTCAGTGCCGCCTCGTCTTCGTGCTGCGATCGGGCAAGACGGACTTCCTTCGCCTCCGCGACCTGGCCCTGGCGCGACTGAAAGACGGCCGGCCGGAGCGGCGCTGGGCGGCTCCGGAAGGCGCCTATTTCGCCGCGGGGCCCGTGAGCGCACGCGGAAAGCTCGCGTTCCTCTTCCCCGGGCAGGGGTCGCAGCACGTGGGAATGCTCCGCGACCTCGCCTGCCAGTTCCCCGAAGCTCTGCAAGTGCTCACGAACGCCAACGCATCGTTCAGCGACGGCAAGGACATCGAGCACGGCCGCCGTCTCACCGACCTCATCTACCCCTGCAATCCTTTCGACGCGGCCGCGCGCGACGCCCAGGAGTCCGCCCTGCGCGACACGCGAATCGCTCAGCCGGCCCTCGGTGCCGTGAGCCTGGCCGCGTTCCGCGTCCTCGAGCGGTTTGGCCTCACTCCGGAGATCGTCGCGGGCCACAGTTTTGGCGAGCTGACGGCGCTCGCCGCAGCCGGATGGCTCGATGGCCCGTCGCTTTTCCGCCTGGCCCGGCTTCGCGGCGAGCTCATGGCGCAAGGGACCGGGGACCGCGGCACGATGCTGGCGGTCGCGGCGCCCCTGGCGGAAGTCGAGGAGATGGTCGCGCGGGCCGGTCGTGGGTTGGTGCTTGCGAATCGGAACGCGCCGGAGCAGGCAGTGGTATCGGGACCCTCCGAGGCGATTGCATCGTTCTCGAAGGAGCTCGATCAACGAGGCCTTCGTTCCACACGTCTCCCGGTCTCGGCGGCATTTCACAGCTCGATCGTCGCCCCTGCAAGTCGGCCCCTGGCGGATGCGCTCCGCGGAGTCGTTTTCGCGCCGACGCCGATCGGGGTCCACTCGAACACCACCGGCCGTCCGTATCCCGACGATCCGGAGCAGGCGCGCCACCTGCTCGCGGGCCAGCTCGCAAGCCCCGTCGACTTCGTCCGCGAAGTGCGGTCGATGCACGAGAGCGGCGCGCGCGTGTTCCTGGAGGTTGGCCCCTCGAACAAAATCACGGGTCTCGTCAGCGCGATTCTCGCGGGAGAGGACCACGCCGCCGTCGCGCTCGACGCCTCGAACGGAAAGAGCTCGGGCATCTTCGATCTCGCGCGCGCGCTGGCGCAAGTCGCCGCGCTCGGTTTCTCCGTGGACTGGACGAAGTGGGACGAGAGCTACGACCCATCCGCAGCGCCGGCCGAAGCGCGACCCGGCGTGACCGTCCGGCTGACGGGAGCCAACTACGTTAAGCCGCGGAAGCCGGCGCCGGCCACGAACGGGCGTACCCCCCCACAGGCACCGCGCGCGGCGGACCCCTCGAAAGACATGACTGCCATGTTGCGACCCGAACCCATCGACACAGACGAGCCGCCTGCCCTGGTCCGAGAGCGCGAGCTCTCCCCGCTGCGCGAAACCACGGCGCCGCTCGAAGGTCCGATCGAGAGGCCGAGCTCCGGCTTGCCGCCGGCGCACGCCATCGAGCGCGCCATCGACGAAAGCCTCGCGGCGATCCTCCATCTCCAGGCGCAGGCCGTGGAGCTTCATCGCCGCTTCCTCGACGGCCAGGAGGCGGCATTCCGGACGATCCAGACGCTCGTCGAAGCACAGTCGAGAGCTGTGATCGCGCCCGATGCGAGCGATCGAGGGGCGAGAGCGGACCTCCCGCGAGCGATTCCTGCCGCCTCCGCCGCCGAGCCCTTCGCGGCCCGGCCCATCGCGCCGTCCGGCCCGGCCGCTGTGTATCCGGGAACGGACTACGCGGAAATGGTGTACCCGGAAACGGTGCCGTCGATTGCGGTGCACTCCCATACCGTGCAGCCGACCGCGCCCTGTTCGGCGCCCATCCAAGATTCCGCGGCCCCGCCGCCCGTAGCGCCTCCCAACGTCGTGCCGGCAGGATCGCTCGAACGGTCACCGGCGCGCGAGCCGAGCACCGCCTTGGGGCGAAACGAGCCGGCCGCGAAGCCGGTCGATGCGCCCGAGAGCCCCGCGCCGCAGGCAGCGGCCGGCCCAAGGGCCGAAGTCGCCCGAGTCTTACGCGAGGTCGTAGCGGAGAAGACGGGCTACCCTGCGGAGATGCTCGAGCCGTCGATGAGCCTCGACGCAGACCTCGGGATCGACTCGATCAAGCGCGTCGAGATCTTTTCCGCGCTGCGCGAGCGGCTCCCCTCTGCCCCGGAAGTCACGCCCGCGGACCTCCCGCGCCTCTCCACGCTCGAGGCCATCGTCGACTTCCTCGATCAGCCCGACGCGCAGGCGCTTGGGGCGCAGAGCTCGCGCCCGGGCGCGGATCCGGCCGCGCTTGGCGGAGCCCCGGGCGCGCCGGGTGAGGCCACATCGAAGGCCTCGACGCGGAAAGCGCTCCTCGAAGTCGTGGCGGAGAAGACGGGCTACCCTGCGGAGATGCTCGAGCCGTCGATGAGCCTCGACGCAGACCTCGGGATCGACTCGATCAAGCGCGTCGAGATCTTCTCCGCGCTGCGCGAGCGGCTCCCCTCCGCCCCCGAAGTCACGCCTGCGGACCTCCCGCGCCTCTCCACGCTTGACTCGATCGTCGACTTCCTCGCTCGTGCCGCCGAGGCCGAGGCGCCAGCTGCCTCCCCCGAGCCGCACGTCGCACCGAGCCCGCAGCCCGACGTAGCACCGCGGGATGTCTTCGTGAGCAACGCGAACGCCTCCGCCCGAGCTCCCGAGACCCCAGCGGAGGTACGGACGCGAACTTCGGCTCCCACCGTCGCCGCTCGAGACGGAATCGCGCTGGAGCGGAGTGTCCTGCGGGCAGCGCCTCTGCCCGATGCGCTCCGCCGCCGCCGGTTTTCTTTCGAGCCCGGCGCTGAGGTCTGGCTCACGAGTGGGGATGCGCTCGCTGGAAACGTTGCGGCGCGGCTGCGTTTTCAGGGTCTGACCGTAACGCTCGCGCCCGCGGAAGACCTCCTCGCGCGGCCGGTTCCCGGCGCGCTTTCTGGCCTCATCATCGTCGCGTCTCGAGAGCCGTCGAAGTCCGGCTCCGCGCTCGCCCGCGATGCTTTCCTGCTCCTGCAGCGTGCGGCGCCTGCACTACGCACCGCGGCCGTGCGCGGCCCCGCACTCTTCGTGAGCGTGACTTGGCTCGACGGATCGTTCGGCGTCGAAGGCCCCATCGCGGGCGACCCCACGACCGGAAGCCTGGCCGGTCTCGTCAAGACCGTCGCGCGGGAATGGCCCGAGGTCCACTGCAAGGCGCTCGACATCTCGCCGGAGCCAGCGGCCTCGCGCGAAGCCATCGCTCTCACCGTCGCGGACGAGATTTGCCTCGACGGCCCCGTCGAGGTGGGGATCGACTCCCAGCACGGAGCGCGGTCGCTTGAGCTCGTCGCTGCGCCGCTCGAAGCCGCGGCCGGAGCCGAGCCACCTTGCGCTCCTGGAGAAGTCGTCGTGCTCTCTGGCGGAGCCCGGGGCGTCACGGCCGAAGCCGCCGTTGGGATGGCGGCCCGCTGGCGCGCGAGGCTCCTCCTCCTCGGCCGGAGCCCAGCCCCCGCGGCAGAGCCCTCCTGGCTCGCTGGCGCCGAGTCCGAGGCCGAGATGAAACGGGCGATCGCGCAGCGGCTCGGAGCCGGCGCCCCGCCGCGGGCAGTCGCCGAAGAGTACGCTCGGCACGCCGCCAACCGTGAGATCCGCGCAACGCTCGCGCGCATCGAGGCCGAGGGGGTGCCCTGCCTCTACCGCTCGGCGGACGTGCGGGACGCGGCGGCAGTCGGACGCGCCCTGGCGGAGGCCCGCGCGACGCTCGGGCCGGTGCGCGTCCTCGTGCACGCTGCCGGCGTCATCGCCGATCGTCGGATCGAGGAGAAACGCCTCGAGCAGTTCGAGCAAGTGTTCTCCACGAAAGTGGAGGGGCTGCGCGTCCTCCTCGATCAGACGCGCGTCGATGATCTGCGAGCCATCGCCGTCTTCTCGTCCTCGACCGGCCGCTTCGGCCGCGCCGGCCAGATCGACTACGCGGCGGCGAACGAGGCCGTCAACAAGCTAGCGCAGGCCGAGGCGAGGAAGCGGCCGAAAGCGCGCGTCATCAGCGTCAACTGGGGCCCCTGGGAGGGTGGAATGGTCACGCCGGCTCTCCGCCGGGTCTTCGAGGCGGAAGGCGTGGGCCTCATTCCGCTCGAAGATGGCGCACGCCATCTCTTGCGAGAGCTGGAGACTCCCCGCGCGCCGGGGGCGGGTGACGTCGAAGTCGTCCTCCTCCGCCGCGAGCGCGGGGCCGCAAGCCCTCGACAGCATCCGCCGGCCGCCGGAGTGCAGATGAACGCTCCGCATAGCGAGCCGTTCGTGCTCGACGCGTCGCAGGGCGAAGGCAAAACTCGCGAGGCTTTCCGCATCGAGCTGAGCCTCGCGCGGCACCCATTCCTCGAGTCGCACGTGATGAACGGCAAAGCCGTGCTACCTGCTGCGGTCGTCGCGGATTGGCTGGCACACGGCGCTCTTCACGAGCACCCGGGTCTCGTTTTCCGCGGTTTCGATGAGCTGCGCATTTTCAAAGGCGTGATCATCGGGCGGCAAGAATCGGCGCTTCTGCGCGTAGTAGCTGGAGAGCCCCAGCTCGGAAGCGGAGGCTCCGAGGTCAGTGTCCCCATGGAGCTTTGGACGGGCGAGGAAAGGAGCGGCCGGCTCAACGCACGAGCTTCGATTCTCCTCGCGTCGAGCCCTGCGCAGCCGGCAGGGCCGCCTCTGCAGCTCCTCCTCCTGCCGTACGAGCGGTCGGGGCCCATCTACGACGGGGCGCGGCTCTTCCACGGGCCCCAGCTCCAAGTGATCGAGCGAGTCGACGGTTGCGGCGACGAGGGCATCACGGCGCAGGTTCGCTCCGGAGCGCCGCCGGCCGCCTGGATCTCGAAGCCGCTGCGTTCCGCTTGGATCGCGGATCCGAGCGCGCTCGACGCGGCATTCCAGCTGCTCATCCTCTGGTCGTTCGAGAACTGCTCGATCGGCTGCTTGCCATCCGCGGTCGGCTCCTACCGCCAGTTCCAGCGCGCCTACCCCCGCGACGGCGTCCGGCTCGTGGCCCGTGTGGAGCGCCGCAGCGTCCACGCGCTGGAAGCTCGCGTCGACATAATCGACCGCACCGGACGACCCGTCGCTCGCTTGGATCGATGCGAATGTGTCCTCGACGGCTCGCTCCAGGCGGCGTTTGCACGGAACCAGCTCGACCGCGAGCCCTGCCCGTAACTTCCTCGCGCTGACTTTTTTTTGTCGCCTCCCCCGTGACCGCATCCACCGATTCCGCCGAAATCGCCGTCGTAGGGATGGGGCTCGTCTTCCCCGGGCCGGACGGACCCGATGGGTTCTGGTCGATGGTCCGCGACGGCGCCACGGCGCTCCGTGAAGTACCCGGTGGGCGCTGGGGAATTCCCCCGGCAAACCTCGCGGGGCCGGACGCGCGCGGCGAGGATCGAGTCGACTCGACTCGCGGAGCTTTCCTGGACGACGACCGGCTCCACGCCGATGAGGTCGCGGCGCTGGGGCTCAGCGCGGAGCTCGCCGCGGCGCTCGATCCGGTGTTCCATGTTGCTCTCCGCGCCGGTCTGCGCGCGTGGCGCGACGCGCGACTGGATCGCCTCGAGCCGGAACGGCTGCGCCGCGCCGGCGTCATCCTCGGGAACATCGTGTTGCCGACCGACGGAGCCGCCGAGCTGTCGCGGCGGATCCTCGCGGGAGAGGTCTCACCGGTGCCCAGCGACCGCGACGCCGCGTTCCAGCTTTTCAACGCGTGCCCGGCAGGGCTGCCCGCGGGGCTCCTCGCCAGCGCGCTGGGCCTCGGAGGCCGGAGCTTCACGCTCGACGCCGCATGCGCTTCTTCCCTCTACGCGGTCGGGCTCGCCTGCGAGGAGCTCGCCGCCGGCCGCGCGGACGTCGTTCTCGCCGGGGGGCTCTCCCGGCCCTCGTGCCTGTACACGCAGATGGGCTTCTCCCAGCTGCGCGCGCTGTCGCGGACGGGCGCGTGCTCACCGCTCGACGCGCGGGCGGACGGCCTCGTCGTCGGCGAGGGCGCGGGGATCTTCGTCCTCAAGCGGCTCGAGGATGCGCTTCGCGAAGAGGACCGGGTGGACGCGGTCATTCGAGGACTGGGGCTCTCGAACGATATCGGCGGCAGCCTCATGTCGCCAGACTCGGAGGGTCAGCTCCGCGCGATGCGCTCCGCTTACGCTCGCGCAGGTTGGAGCCCCCGCGACGTCGACCTCATTGAGTGCCACGGCACGGGGACGCCCCTCGGAGATGCCGTCGAGATCGAGAGCCTCCACGCGCTGTGGAAGGAAAACAGCGCGCAGTCCGCCGGCGGAGCCGGTGCCCGGGAGCCGCGAGGCCGGTGCGTCCTCGGATCGGTGAAATCGAACATCGGCCACCTGCTGACGGCTGCAGGGGCGGCTGGCATCGCGAAGACCATCCTCGCGATGCGGCACGGTGTGCTTCCCCCCACGGCGGGTCACGCCTCCCCTCCGCGCGGGCTCACAGAGAGCGACACGAGCTTCGAAGTGCTGCGCGCCGCGAAGCCCTGGGAACGACGCACGCCGGGCGTTCCGCGCAGAGCGGCCGTCAGCGCGTTCGGATTCGGCGGAATCAACGCGCACCTCCTTCTCGAAGAGTGCAGCCTCGACCTCGAAAATCGATCGGCAACGAGCCGCCGCACGCCCGAGTCGTTCGACAGATCCCGGCGCGCGCGGGGCCCGGCGCCGAGGGATCCGTCCCGGGTGGCGCCGTGCGCGATCGCCGTGGTCGGAATGGACGCACATTTCGGCCCCTGGCAGAGCCTTCGCGAGGTGCAGGAGCGCATGCTCGGCGGAGTGGAAGACCGCGCGACCGAGCCGCTGGCGGTGCCGGGAGCCGCTGCGCCGCTGCCGGGCTTTCCGATCCGTGAGCTCGCGGTGGAAATGGATCGCTTCCGCATCCCTCCGCGGGAGCTCGCCGAGATGCTCCCGCAGCAAATCTTGCTTTTGCAGGTCGCGGCACGCGCGATGGAGGACGCATCGCTCGCCCAGCCGAACTTGTTGCGCGCCGGCGTGGTCGTGGGTCTCGGCCTCGACTTGGGCACCACGAGCTTCCTGCAGCGCTGGCTCGCCGCGCCGGAGACGCGCGATGCAGTGCATCCTCCGCTCACCGCGAACCGCACCATGGGCGCGCTCGGAGGCATCGTGGCGAGCCGGGTCGCTCGGTTTTTGCGCTTTGGCGGGCCGAGCTTCACTGTTTCGAGCGAGGGATCCTCGGGCTTGACGGCAGTGGAGACTGCGCTGCGCAGCCTCGCTAGCCGCACGCTCGATGTGGTAGTTGCCGGCGCAGTTGACCTCGCCTGCGATCCGCGGTTCCTTGCGGCCGGCGAAGGCCTGGCGGCGATGGGTGCCTCCCGCTCGCTCGACCGAAAGAAGCCGTCCGTCCAGCGCCTCGCGGGCGAGGGGGCGGCAGCCGTCGTCCTCAAGCGGCTCGACGACGCCTTGCGCGACGGCGATCGGATCTACGCTGTGGTGCGCGGCGTCGGCTCGGCCTCCGGCGGAAGCCCGGGGTGGCAGGATCCTGGCGCGCCGGGAGCGAGCGTGCACGCGGCAGCGCTCGAGCGCGCGTATGCCGATGCACGGATTGCTCCCACGGATGTCAGTTTCGTGGCGGTGCAGGGCTTCGGCGCCTCCGCCGATGCGGTGCTCGAGCTCCAAGGTCTGACGCAATTCTTTGCGCCGCGCGGCGAAGGCGTCGAGCCGCGCCTCGTTCTCGGCTGCGCCGCGACGGACGTCGGGCTGGCAGGAGCCGCGTCCGGCATGGCCTCCTTCGTCAAAACCTGCCTGTGCCTCTACCACGAAGTCCTGCCGCCGCTGCGCGGAGGTCGACTACTGCCCGGCAACGCGGACGACGACACCGGCCCCGAGATGCCGCGCGGTGCTCGCTACTGGCTCCGCGATCGCGCGCGAGGACCAAGGCGCGCCGGCGTCAACGCCGTGAGCCTCGACGGAGGCTGCGTCCACGCCGTGCTTGAATCCCCGCCGGCTCCTGCGGACACGGGAAACGCAGCCGCTCGCGTCACGGTCGAACGCCGGGACGGCATCGGCCTCCCTGCACGGGCTCTTTTCATCGCGCGCGCCGCCGAGCGGCGCGGCCTGGTCGAAGCGCTCGAACGTCTGGAAAGCCTCGCCGGCGCGGAAAAAATCTCGGGGAGCAATCCCCTGGCGCGTCGATGGCATGCCGCATCGGCTGCATCGACCGGCCTCTGCGCAGCAGCCATTCTCGCCCGCACGCCTGCCGAAGTCGGCGAAGGTGCCCGTCGGGCGATCGCGCGCCTCCGATCCGATAGCCCCGTGGAGCCGACAGAAGGCGGCGGGCCGGCCGTCTTCACGCAGCCGGCGCCGCTCGTGGGGACGGGACACGTCGCGTTCGTGTTCCCGGGATCCGGCAGCCACTTTGCCGGCATGGGCCGTGAGCTATCGAGCGCGTGGCCCGAGGTTTTCCGGCGGCTCGACCTCGAGAACGAGCGCCTTGCGAGCCAGCTCCTGCACGGCCGCCTCTGGGAGGCCGAGCTCCAGCAGCTCGGTCCGAGGGAGTGGATCCAGGCGCAGGTGAGCCTCGGGGCCGCGGTGCATGACCTCGTGCGCTCGTTCGGCCTCGAGCCTGCCGCAGTCCTCGGGTACAGCCTTGGGGAGTCGACGGGCCTCTTCGCGACGCGCGCCTGGAAAGCACGCGACGAGATGTTGCGCCGGCTCGAGGCCTCGAACCTTTTCACGACGGAGCTCGCGGGCCCGTGCACGGCGGCGCGGCGCGCGTGGTCTGTGGATTCGTCGGAGGAAATTGCCTGGATGGTCGGCGTCGTCGATCGGCCCGCCGACGCCGTGCGCGACGCGATTTCGGAAATGCAGCGCGTCTACCTCCTCATAGTGAACGCCCCGGGCGAGTGTGTGATCGGAGGCGACCGGAGCGCAGTGGAAGCCGCCGTCGCAGCCCTCCGCTGCGCGTTCATCCCGCTCGAAGGGGTCACGACGGTTCACTGCGAAGTCGCGAAACAGGCAGCCAGCGCGTATCGCGAGCTCCACCTTTTCGAGACGTCGCCGCCGCCGGGCATCCGCTACTACAGCTGCGCGTGGGGACGCGCTTACATTCCCGATCGAGACTCCGCCGCGGACTCGATCCTCGCGCAGGCGGTGGCCGAAGTGGACTTTCCGAAGTGCGTCGAGGCCGCTTACGCGGACGGCGCCCGGATTTTCCTCGAGATGGGGCCTGGATCGTCGGCACGACGGATGATCTCGAGAATCCTCGGGTCGAGGAGCCATGCCGCTTTCTCCGCCTGCCCGGGCGCGCGGGACTCCTCGGACGCATTCCTCCAATTCCTCGGCCAGTGCGCCAGCACCGGGCTCAGCGTCGACCTCGACAGTCTATACGGCAGGGAAACGCTCGCGGTGAGCGCTGCTGCGGCCGCCCCCACCGGCTCCGTCCTCCCGATCCCCGTGCGGCCGTCCGTCCCTTCCGGCAGCGAGCCCCGCGCGAGCCCGCCCGATGTCGACCCCGCAGTCGAACCGAGACCAGCAGCCCCGCGGCAGGAGCCTCCCGCGCGCGTCCTCCCTACTCTGGAGCGCCCGGCGCGCCTGCCAGCTGCGCCCGTCGCTCGCGAGTCCGGCGCAAAGCCTCGCGACGCCGCGGCGCTGATCCCGGGTCACGGGCTCGTCCCCGCGCTCGCGCGCTCGCTGCATGCGCGAGGCGTCGCCCACGCGGCTTTCCTCCGGATGGCCGCTGCCGCGACGGACGCCGCGGCCACCGCGATCCGCCTGCGGCGCGGGGGCAACGTTGCTGTTGCAGAGCCTCTCGCTGCGCCGAGGTCCGACTCCGCGGCCCGTCAGGCCGCCACGGCGGTGCGTCCCGTCGCGGCGCCGATGTTCCTGGACCCCGCGGGCTGTCGCGAGTTCGCCGTTGGCTCCATCGCACGCGCTCTCGGACCCGAGTTCGCGCCGATCGATCTCCACCCGACGCGAGTCCGCCTGCCCGACGCGCCGCTCCTCCTCGTCGACCGTGTGCTCTCCGTCGAAGGGGAGCCTCTTTCCATGACGAGCGGCCGCGTGGTGACGGAGCACGACGTCCTCGAGAGCGCGTGGTACCTGGACGGTGGGAAAGCCCCGGTCTGCATCGCCGTCGAGGCCGGCCAGGCCGATCTCTTGCTCTCGGGGTACCTCGGAATTGACCTCCAGACGCGCGGCCTCGCCGTCTATCGCCTCCTCGATGCAGCCGTCACTTTCTTCGGTGAGCTGCCGCGCGCCGGCGATACCGTCCGCTACGACATCCGCATCGAGCATTTTTTTCGCCACGGCGCCACGTGGCTTTTCCGATTCCAATTCGACGCCACCGTGAACGGCCGCGTCTTCTTGACCATGCGCGATGGCTGCGCGGGCTTCTTCACGAGCGACGACCTCGCCGCGGGCCGTGGGATTCTTCCGCGACGTCAGGTGCCGGCGCCTTCGGCCTCGACGGGAGCCCAGCCAGCCTGGGAGCTCGTCGAAGCTTCCCGCGAGTCGCTGAGCGATGCGCAGGTCGAGGAGCTGCGCCGCGGCAATCTTGCGGGCGCGTTCGGCGAGGCGTTCGCAGGGCTGGGGCTCACGCATCCGCGCACGCTCCCCGGCGGACGTTTGCGGCTCGTCGACCGCGTCGAAGTGCTCGACCCGCACGGTGGCCGCCACGGGCGGGGTCTCATCCGCGCCGAGATGGATGTGCGACCGGACGATTGGTTCCTCGTGTGCCACTTCTCCGACGATCCGGTCATGCCCGGGACGCTCATGTACGAGTGCTGCCTGCACACTCTGCGCATCCTGCTCCTCCGGATGGGGTGGGTCGGCGAAGATGGGGCCGTCGGCTGCGAGCCCGTGCCAGGAATCGCCAGCCAGCTTCGCTGCCGCGGCCAGGTGACCGGATCGACCCGCAAAGTCACTTACGAAGTGCACGTGCGCGAAGTGGGCTACCGTCCAGAGCCCTACGCGGTCGCCGACGCGCTCATGTACGCTGATGACAAGCCCATCGTCGAGATGCTCGGCATGTCGCTCCGCTTCCCCGGGCTCGAACGCGCCGGCCTCGAGGCGCTCTGGTCGCCCGCTCGCACCGCGAAGCCGCGATCGGCCGCGATTTTCGGGCCGGAAAGCATCCTCGCCTTCGCGGTCGGCAACCCGTCGGAAGCCTTCGGCGAACGCTACCGAGTCTTCGACGCAGAGCGGCGCATCGCGCGGCTCCCGGGCCCTCCCTACCAACTCCTCGATCGCATCGTCCGTATCCGGGGCTGCGAGCAGTGGAAGCTCGCGGCCGGCGGCGAGGTGGATGCCGAGTACGACGTGCCGCCCGAAGCCTGGTACTTCGACGCCAACCGCTCCGATGAGGTCCCTTACTGCGTGCTGCTCGAAACCGCGCTCCAGCCGTGCGGCTGGCTGGCCGCGTACCTGGGCTCGGCTCTGACGAGCCCCGACGACCTTGCGTTCCGCAACCTGGGCGGCCACGGAGTCCAGCTGGCTCGGATCGGCCGCGACTGCGGCACGCTCACCACGACCATCCGCATGACGCGCGTGTCCCGCTCGGGCGGCATGATCATTCAGAACTTCGACTTTGAGGTGCGCTCCCGCGCGGGACCCGTCTACCGTGGCGACACTTACTTCGGTTTTTTCTCTCGCGAGGCGCTCATCACGCAAGTCGGGCTCCGCGACCTGCAGCGATTCGGGCCGCTTGGACCGCCGGGCGCGAGCGCCGGCGTCGAGCTCTACCCAGAGGAGGCTCCTTTTCCCGACGAGCGGTTGCGCATGCTCGACCGCGTCCTCGAGTGGAGCCCGACGGGGGGCCCGGCCGGCGCGGGCGCGATCCGTGCGGCGAAATCTGTCCGCGCGGATGAGTGGTTTTTCCGCGCCCACTTCTATCAGGACCCGGTGTGGCCCGGCTCGCTCGGGCTCGAGGCCTTCCTCCAAGCGCTCAAGGTCCTGGCAGCGCGCCGCTGGGGCGTCTCTCCGGACGTGGACGTTTTCGCGGGACCGGCGACCGGCGAGCGGCACGAGTGGGCCTATCGCGGACAGGTGATTCCCACGCATCGCGAAGTTGAGGTCGACGCCGTCATCACCGAAGTGTCCGATGAACGGCGCCTCCTGCGAGGCGACGGCTGCCTCGTTGTCGATGGCCGTCCGATCTACCAGATGAAGGGCTTTACCCTTACAATGCTGGGCCGCTCCCCATGCGCTACGACAAGGTCTTTCTCGACTCGATCGCCTACGAGCTCCCCCCCGTCGTAGTGACCACTCGGGAGCTCGAAGACCGGCTCTTGCCGCTCTACGAGGCGCTCCACATCGCCCCCGGGTACGTCGAGGCCCTGACGGGAATCGTGGAGCGACGCTGGTGGGAGGAAGGTTTCGCGCTCACCGACGGAGCGATCGCGGCCGCGCGGAAAGCGCTCGCAATCTCCGCAGTGCACGCCGAAGACCTCGGAGCGATCGTCTACGCAGGTGTCTGCCGGGAGCAACTCGAGCCGGCCACGGCGTGCCGCGTGGCGGCGGCGCTCGGCGCGAGCCCCAGCGCCGCGGTCTACGACGTCTCGAACGCTTGTCTCGGAGTGTTGAACGGCATCCTCGACGTTGCCAACCGCATCGAGCTCGGCCAGATCGAGGCCGGCCTCGTCGTGACGTGCGAGTCCGCGAGAGAGATCACCGAGATCACGATGCAGCGGATGCTCGCGGCGAAGAGCATGGACGTCTTCGTCTCCAGCCTGGCGACGCTGACCGGAGGGTCCGGCGCCGCGGCAGTGCTCCTCACCAGCGCCAGCGAGCGGC
>Ga0111539_10003128_pt1 | contig 21911 bp, 17 predicted proteins | sample RhiMethybrSRZTD1_FD_79667 | JGI IMG/M metagenome (GOLD analysis project Ga0111539, IMG submission 79667) | Populus rhizosphere microbial communities from Tennessee, USA - Rhizosphere MetaG P. TD hybrid SRZTD1 (version 2) (version 2) | ecosystem: Host-associated > Plants > Roots > Rhizosphere >...
ATTCCGTTTGCCGAAATCCGCCGCTGGATGTTCGACGCGGCGCTGCCGTTCTGGGGCGACGCCGGCGTGGACGTCAACCGCGGCGGATTCTACGAGGAGCTCGATCACACCGGCCGCCCGACCCGCGTGCCGTTCAAACGAACGCGGGTCCAGTGCCGGCAGGTCTACGCGTTCTCACACGCGGCACTGATGGGCTGGAGCGACGGAGGCCGGCTGGCCGAGGTCGGCTATGACTATTTGATCCAGCACGCCTGGCTCGGACCCGATCGCGGGTGGGCGCGCCGGCTCACCGCCGACGGCGGCGTGCTCGACCCGACGCCCGATCTGTACGATCTCGCGTTCGTGCTGTTCGCGCTGGCCTGGCGCTACAAGGCCAGCGGCGATCGCGACGCGCTTCGCCGCGCGCACGAGACGCTCGACTTCATCGAGCACCGGCTGCGGCCCGAACAGGGCGAGGGATTCTTCCACGAGTGGCCGGCCCGTCTGCCGCGGCTGCAGAATCCGCACATGCACTTGCTCGAGGCCTCGCTCGCCGCGTACGACGCCACCCAGGAATCACGGTTCCTCGATCTGGCGCGCGAGCTGGCGGCTCTCTTCCGCGCACGGTTCTTCGACGGCCGCACGCTGGCCGAGTTCTTCACCGAGGACTGGCAGCGGCAATCCGGTCCCGACGGACGGATCGTCGAGCCGGGCCATCAGCTCGAGTGGGCCTGGATCCTCGCGAGCTATCAGCGCGTCTCGGGTGCGGACGTCATATCGCAGGCCGAGGCGCTGGTCGCGTTCTCCGAGGCGCACGGGGTCGATCCGCAGACGCAGGTCACGTTCAACGCCGTGCGGGATGACGGCAGCGCGCTCGATCGCGGATCGCGCACGTGGCCCAACACCGAGCGCATCAAGGGCCACCTGGCGCTCTTCGAGCTGGACGGTCGGCCTCCGCACGGGCCGGTGGCCGGCTCGGCGCGACTGCTCCTCGATCGCTATCTGAACGTGGAGCTGCGCGGCGGCTGGATGGATCACTTCGACGCCGGGGCGCGTCCGATCGCCACCGCCGTGCCGACGTCCACGCTGTACCATGTGTTCCTGGCGTTTGCCGAGGTACTGCGTCTTGAGCCACAACTGAATTTGACCGCCGACCGGCGAGCGTAGCGAGCCGCAGTCGGCGCGCGCGTGGGGGTGGGGCCCCACGCGCCACTGAGAGATGACCGCCGACCGGCGAGCGTAGCGAGCCGCAGTCGGCGCGCGCGTGGGGGTGGGGCCCCACGCGCAGCCAAGGAGGTGCCGCGATGACCACGACCGCAATGAGATCACGCCTCACACGCGCGCAACTGGGTGGTCTCGCGTGCATCGCCGCGCTGCTGGCCTCGGCTGGCGCCGGCGCGACGGCGCCGCCCCCGCGCGAGTCCGCGGCCCAGCGCGGCGCACGCGACTGCGGCGGCCAGAGCCAGAATCCCCAGCGTGCCTGTCAGGAAGATCTCGATCGCATGATGGCGGCGCTGCCGGAGGCGGCGCCCGCGAAGCCCGTTCGGCCGCGCCACGTCCTGGTCCTGGCCGACACGCAAGGCTTCGTCCACTCGTCGATTCCGCTCGCGGCCGCGACCGTCGAAGCGCTCGGCAACAAGACGAAGGCCTGGACGACCACGATCACGTACGACGCGAAGGACATCAACACGGAGAACTTGAAACAGTACGACGCCGTGTTCCTCGACAGCACGACCGGCTGCTTCCTCGACGAGCCCGGCAACACGGCGGAGACAAACGCCCGGCGGGCCGCGCTCGTCGCGTTCGTCCGCGGCGGAAAGGGACTGGCCGGCGTCCACGCGGCGACCGATTCGTACAGCGCGCCCTGTCCGGGGAGCCAGGCCGGCCGCGGCGGGCCCGGCCCGGTACAGGAGTGGCCCGAGTTCAACACGATGATCGGCGGCATCTTCGCCGCGCACCCGTGGCAGCGCGTCTGGGTGAAGATCGACGACCCGGTGAGCCCCGTCACGGCGGCGTTCAAAGGGCAGGCCTTCGAGATGGTCGATGAGACCTACACGATGCTGCCGGCCGTCTACTCCCGCGAGAACCTGCGCGTGCTGCTGAGCATCGACGTGTCGAAAATGGGCCCGGCCGATCTCGGCCGTGAGAACCGCGCGGATCACGACTACGCGCTGAGCTGGATCCGCCGCGAGGGCCAGGGGCGCGTCTTCTATTCGGCCCATGGCCATCGCGAAGCCGTCTACGCCATGACGCCGATGCTCGAGCACTATCTCGCCGGCATCCAGTACGCGCTGGGCGATCTCAAAGCGGACGACACGCCAAGCGCGAAGGCCGGCGCAAAGAAATAGGCGAAGAGACCGATGTCCCAGCCGGAGTTCTGGCTGCACACCGACCGATTGATGCTGCGCCGGTTCACCCTCGGCGATCGCAACTGGCTGCGCGACCTCTACGCCGACGCAGACGTCACCCGGTACCTCGGCGGAACGAAGACGGCTGCGCAGGTGGACCACCTCCTGGAGACGCGGATGGTCGAGTACTACGACGCGCACCCCGGCCTCGGCATCTGGATGACGGTCGAACGGGCGACGGGGGAGCGCCTCGGCTTCCACCTGCTCAACAACATCCAGGGCGAGACGCTGATTCAGGTCGGATTCGCCTTGGCCAAAGCCGCGTGGGGCCGCGGCGTCGGCACGGAGATGGCCGCGGCCGTGCTGCGCTATGGCTTCGTCGATCTCGGTCTGCCGCGCGTCGTCGCGATCGCGAGCCTGCCCAACCTCGCGTCGCAGCGCGTGCTCGAAAAAATCGGATTGCGTCGTCACGGCGTACGCGCGTTCGCGCACCCGGCCTACGCGGCGGAGGGGCCGATGGCGTGGTTCGAGCGGGATGCGCCCGACTGGCTCGCCGAGCGCGCGCTGCCGCCGCCGCACTAATCTACGAGCGCGTTGCAAGATGCGGAAGGAGGGCTTTAGCCCGCCCTCGCTGGGGCCGGCTGAAGACGGCCCCTCCGAACGCTTGGCGCGCCGGGACTATAATCGCGCCCGTTCCCCAGCCTCCCGGAGCCACCGATGAGATCCAAGGCCGCGTGCCTCGTCTCGATTCTGCTGACACTACCGGCGCCGGACCTCTCGGCCCAGGCGAAGCCCGACTTCTCCGGCCGCTGGACGACCGCGCCGGAACCTGCCGCGGCGGCGGCGGCGCCAAACGCAGGTGCGCCGGGCACGGGCGCTGGACGCGCGACCGCCGCCGGCCCGCAGCGCGGCGGCGGCCAACCCGGCGGCCGCGCCGGCGACATGGGGAGCGGCTGGGGACCGACGATCACGATCACTCAGGAGGCCGCGCGGCTCACCGTCGAGTACATGTTCTTCACGCGCGGTGACATGCAGCCGCCGCTGAAGTTCGTCTACGCCCTCGACGGATCCGAGACGAAGAACTCCGTCATGATGGGCCACGGCATTCAAGTGCAGTCGGCGCGGGCGAAGTGGGATGGCGATCGCCTGGTGATCACGACAACGCACACCTTCACCGATCCGGATACCGGCAAACCGATGACGACCGACGTGACACAAACGCTCTCGCTCGACTCACCGGCCTCGCTCGTCGTCGCCACGACGCGGCCTGGCGTGCTGGGCGGCGCGCCCTCGTCCACGCGGACGGTTTATCGAAAACTGTGAGCTGGTCTTTTCGATCCTGAACACGGAAAGCACGGAGCGAACACGGAGTACACGGACCACAAGGGGTTGCCCCCGGATCCCGTGCCCTCCGTGCGTCGTCCGAGCTCTCCGTGTTATGGATCGAAGGAAATCAGCCGCTAATTACGCTTTGGCGGTACGTACGGATCCGGCGCGTTCGGCGGCACGTGCGGATAGCGCTCGGTCGTTCGCACAAAGTCGGCGACGATGCGGTCCATCACGCTCTGCGCCCAGGGATTGGCGTCCTTGATGTCCGATTCTTCTTTGGGGTCGGATCTCAGGTTGAAGAGCCGCATCAGCGGTTCGACAGCGGGCGCGCCCGGCTCGGGCTGGAACGCGTAGTGAAACTTCCAGTCCTTCCACTTCACGGCGCGGAGCTGATTCCCCGTGTAGTAGATCACGCTATCGCGATTGGATTTCGTCTGCTTGCCCTCGAGAAACGGCAGTTGATTGACGCCGTCGATGGCGCGATCGTGCGGCACGATGTCGGCGCCGACGGCGGCGGCGATCGTCGGGAACAAGTCGACCTGGTGCACGATTTCGTTCGACACACGGCCGGCGGGAACGCGGCCCGGCCAGCGGATCAGGCACGGCGTCCGGATGCCGCCTTCCATGACCGTGTTGTAGAAGCCGTTCCACGGCCCGGCCGAGCCGCGCCACGGCCGCCGCTGCTCGGCGCCGTTGTCCGTGCACCACATCACGATCGTGTTCGCCGCGATCTTCAGGCGATCGATTGCGTCGAGCACGAGGCCGACGTTGTAGTCCACGTCCGCCATCGCGTCGCCGATGTCGCCGGCCCCGGTCTTGCCGGCAAAGTCGGGATGGGCGAGCGTGGGAAAATGGATCTGCGTCATCGGGTAGTACAGGAAGAACGGCCGGGTCTGCTTCGCGTTCCGCTCCATGAACGCGACGCTCTTCATTGCGGCCTCGCGGTCGAGCGTCCGCCGGCTCTCGAGATCGAACACCTTCACATTGCGCGACGGCTCGCCGGCCCTGCCTTCCCAGATGTACGGCGGCGGAGTCGTCGCGGCATTGAAGGCGGGCGACGTCGTCGTCTGCGCCTCGTTGCTCGTGCGTGGAATGCCGTAGTACTCGTCGAATCCCTGATGCGTCGGTTCGCGCTTCCCTTCGGGCGCGTCGCCGCCGACGTGCCATTTGCCGTAGAGCGCCGTCGCGTAGCCCACCGACTTCAGCGCTTCGGCGATCGTTACTTCCCAAAGCGTCATGCCGGCGCCCTGGTTGGCGCCCGTGCGGATTGCGTACCGCCCGGTCAACAGCGCGGCGCGCGAGACCGTGCACGAGAACTCGACGTTGAAGTTGTTCAGGCGGATGCCCTGGGCGGCCAGCCGATCGAGACGCGGCGTCGGCACGCCGCGAACGCTGCCGTAGACACCGACTTCGCCCCAGCCGAGGTTGTCGGGAACGATCAGGACGATGTTCGGGCGCGAGCGCGCGGGCTGCGGCGGCGCTGCGGCGCGCTGTGCCGATGGCCACGCCGGCACGGCGATGGCGATCGCGATCCCGACGGCCAACCCGGCGCGAACGGTAGAGGACATGTCCAGCTCCCGACCGCGCATCGTACGGCGGTGGCCGGCGATCCGCAAGGCGCTTATCGGTCCATCGATTTCACGCAGCGGAACCCGAGGTGGTTCGAGCCGGTCGAAATCTCACCTTTGCCGCGCGTCCCGACCATGTAGCGCGTGCAGTACTGGTCGGTGCAGAGGAAGGATCCGCCGCGGTGCACGCGTTTCTTCGCGTCCGGTTCGGCCGGATCGAACGACGCCTCGGGTCCCTTCGGGTTGCGCGTCGTCCCTCCCGCTGCGGCGAGCGTCGCGTAGTAGTCCGGACGGTACCAGTCGGTCGTCCACTCCCAGACGTTGCCGGCGACGTCGAAGAGCCCGTACGCATTCGGCGGGAATCGCGCGACCGGCGAGATTCCGGCAAATCCGTCGTCGCCGCTGTCGTGCATGGGGAAGTCGCCCTGGTGGATGTTGGTGTGGGACTGGTGGGGCGAGAGATCGTTGCCCCAGGGGTAGAGCGCGCCGGTCAGGCCGCCGCGTGCGGCGAACTCCCATTCGGCTTCGGTCGGCAGCCGCTTGCCGGCCCACTTCGCATACGCTTCGGCGTCTGCATACGCGATGTGCACCACCGGGTACCGGTCGCGCCCCTTGAGCGTGCTTCCCGGTCCCGCCGGCTGGCGCCAGTTGGCGCCAGGCATGTAGGTCCACCATTGCAGCGCGTTGTCGAGCGGCACGCGGTGCGACGGCGGCGCGAACATCGTCGAACCGGCGACGAGGTTTTCGGGCGGCACGTTCGGAAAGTCCTCGCGCGCCGGCTTGCGCTCCGCCACGGTCACGTACCCGGTCGCCTTGACGAAGGCGGCGAACTGCGCGTTCGTCACTTCGGTGGCGTCCATCCAGAAGGCATCGACATAGACGCGATGAATGGGCTTCGCGTCACGCGTCACCTCTGGCAGACGCGCGACCTGCGGGTTCGAGTCGTCGGCGCCCATGGAGAATTCGCCGCCGGGGATCCAGACCATGTCTGCCGGCGGTGAACCGGGCGCGGGCGCGGTGTTCGCGCGAGTGGCTTCGAACGACACTGCCGCTGCGGCGGTGGGCACAGGTTCGTTCGATCCGGTCGGGCGGTCCGAGGCGCGGCACGCTGCCGCGACGCCGGCGAGGCCGGCGAGCAGGAGGGTAGGGCAGGCTCTCATCACAAGAACGGCGTCGCGACGGCCCATTCGACGAACGATAGCGCATCTGGCGTGCGCTGCCTTGCGGTATCCTCCAGACCCGACACCCTCGATTTTCCGGGCACCTTAAATGGAAGCTGCTCCATCCAGTTCCGCGTCCGCCGCTCCGGCGGACATCGCGTTCTTCTCGGTCGCGAGCGATCGCAACCGGATCGCGACGGTCGTCGACGGGCTGAGGAGCCGGGACGTTCAGGTGTGGTGGGACGCCGACAGTCGGCCGCGACTTGTTGACACCGCGCCCACCAGTCTTCGCCGGGCTGCCAGTCACCGGCGCCTCGTGCCGCTCCGGGTTGAGCCGATCGAGCGCTCGCTGCGGCGCCAGTACGTCGGACGGCCGGGCAGCCGCGCCGCCGGCGCGCCCGATCCGTTCAGCCCGCAGGACTACCTCGAGAAGATCTTTCAGATTCCGTATGCGCTCGCGCCGATCGATCAGACGGCTTCCGCCGCGGGAAATGGCGAATCTCCGGCGCCCGGTGACGGCGCTGGCCAAGCCGGGCAGCTCATGGTGGAGGCCGACGAGCAGACTGATCCGGACGCCGGGCGGAAGACTGACGAACCGGCGCGCGGCGTGGAAGCCGCGCTCTTCTTCGAGGATCACGAAGAGTCGTTCATCCAGTTGCTCTATGCGTTCATCGATCGGCCTCGGCTCGCGAAACGGTTCGTGAACATCTACCGCCTGCTCCGGGTCCGCGCCGACGACGAGAACGAGAGCGCGACATTCGCGGCGGAGCGCGATTCGTCCGCATACCGCGCCGCGTTGACCCTCCTCGCGATCCAGGTCGGACACGCGCGGATCGCAGCAAAGCTGGGGGCCGCCATCGAGCGCCGTACGCCACCAAACTGCTGGGCCTTTGTGAAGATCTCGCCGGCGGTCGCTGTCTGTCGCCCCCGTGTTCAGAAGACGAACGCGCCGAGGTGCGCGCCGTGCTCGACAAGTTGAAGCGTGTTGGTGAGCGGCTGCTGGAGGATCTCAAGGACTATCGCGACTGGGCGCCGCGCGGCACGATGACGTGCCCGGCCACCGAGCAGTAACACGCGCCGATCGGCGCAACAAATTGGAGGGGAGATCCATGGCCGTCACCTTGACCAGTCGTCGCGTTCCCGGGTTGGTGTCCCTCGTTGCGCTCGCCTGCGGCGCCGTGCTGGCGCCGGCCGCCGCGCTGGAATCAGCGCTTCAGACACCTGCGCCGCCGGCGCAGGGCCGTGGCGGGGGCGGCGGGATTTATCCGCAATACGAGGCCGACGACGCCACCGGCTTCACCGCGATCTTCAACGGCAAGACGCTCGACGGCTGGGACGGCGATCCCCGGTTCTGGCGCGCCGAGAACGGCGCCATCGTCGGCGAGACCGCGCCGGATCGCCTGGCGACCGTGACCAACTTCATCATCTGGCGCGGCGGCACGGTCAGGGACTTCGAGCTGAAGGTCGAGTTCCGCCTGAACGGATCGAACAGCGGGATCCAGTACCGCAGCAGCGAGCTGCCGTCGGTGGGGAAGTGGATTCTGAAGGGCTATCAGGCTGACATCGACTTCACGGCCGGCTACCTCGGCAACATCCACGACGAGCGCGGGCGCGCGCCTGGCGGGGAAGGGCACGTCGTCCTCTCGCCGCGTGGCCAGGTCACGCGCGTCGCGACCGGGCCGCGCTATCAGACAGTCGGCACGATCGCTGATGCGACGCTGCTGCGCGGCGTGATGAATACCAACGGGTGGAATCGTTATCACATCATCGCGCGCGGTCCGGTGATCATGCAGCTCATCAACGGCCAGCTTATGAGCGTCGCGATCGACGAAGACACGGCACATGCCGCGCCGGAGGGACTGATCGGCCTGCAGGTCCACACGGGCCCGCCGTTCAAGGTCGAATACCGGAACATCCTGCTGCGCAAGCTGTAGAAGGTTCCCGGTTCACGGCTTGATGAAGCTGGCCGTATAGAGCCACCAGCCACCCTGGATCGATTGGAGGCGGAAGCCCGCTTGCCCGGCCAATCGCTTCAGCGTGGATCGAAACTGGTAGTGCGGGTCGCCGAGCAACTCCGTGACGGAGAGCAGGCCTCCAGGTTTGAGCGCCCGGAAGCACTGGGCCAGTGCCCCAGCCCGGTCGGGAATCTCGCCAAGCACCTCACAGAGCATCACCACATCACAGCTTCCCGCGGGCACGTGCGGTTCTGTGGCATTCCCGCGAATGGTCGTCACGTTGGTGAGGCCCTTCTCTTGGGCGTGTCGAGCCAGCCGGTCCAACATGCCCTGCTGCATGTCGATCCCGATGACCTCGCCCCCCGGCAAGACGCGCTCCGCAATCGGAATCAGAAGACGGCCCGGGCCAGGGCCAATCTCCAGCACCCGTTGTCCCGGCCGTACGCCAATCCGGTCCAGTGTTTTCGCTGTTCCGAGGATGCCCTGCAGTCCCCGCTTCTCCAACACCCACGCGAAGGCCGTCGGACAGGGCAGCGACCATCGTCGCGAGGCCAACCGCCATCCCAGGTTGACCGTGACCCGCAACGCCACCAGGGCCAGAAGGATCCAGACGATCGTCACGAAGGGACGGGCCTCACTCCGCCCGAAGGCTCGACGCGGGATCGACCTTCGCGGCGCGCATCGCGGGCACGAGCGCTGCGAGGCAGCCGGTCGTCGCCAACGCGATCGCGACGATGGTGAGGGTCGTGGGATCGGTCGGCGCGGTCGCGAACAGAAAACTCTTGATCACGCCCGTGGCGAGCACAGCGCCGCCGACGCCGAGCACGGTCCCGATGGCGATCGGCAGCGCTGAATCGCGCACCATCGCCTGCACCACCTGCCGCGGGCGCGCGCCGAATGCCATACGCACCCCAATCTCCGCCGTCCGCCGCGTCACGGAATATGCCGTCATGCCAAAGACGCCGACCAGCGCCAGCACCAGACCGAGGCCGCCGAGCAGGCCGAGCAGGACCGTGCGGCGACGCGGCGTGAGGACGCGATCCCCGAACAGCTCGTCGCCCGTACGAATGCGTTCCACCAGCACGCGCGGTCCGACGCCCTGCGCGACGCGGCGAAGCTCATCCGAGAGCCCACGGGACGAACCGGACGGCCGCATGACGACCATCATCGCGGTGTTCAAGTCGTACTCCGACACCTGCAGCGGGAAAAAGACTTGCGGCTCCTCTCGCGTGGAGAGCGGCCCACCGTGCCGCAGGTCCTGGATAATCCCCACGACCGTCCATGGCGTCTTGTCGTCGCCGGCCCGTGTGAACTCCCGCCCTATCGCGAATCCTTCGAACAACGTCCGCGCCGCGAGCTCGCTGATCACCACGCCCCGCAAGCCCGAGGCAGAGTCGGCGTCCGTCGGCAGCCGGCCGGCCTTGAGGGTGGCGCCGATCGCCTCGAAATACCCAGGCGTCACTTCGAAGACGGTCGTGCCTGCGGACTTGCCTGCGACCGAGATGGACGAAAAACTGGTGCCGCCTCCCAGCGAAAAATTGTCCACGATGCCGGCGGCCTTCATCCCCGGAACGGTACGAATCCGCTGCAGCAGCGACGTGTAGTACTCCTGATGCACCGCGGGATTCCGATCCAGTGGCAGCACTTCCATGATCACCAGGCCGTCGCGCGTGAATCCAAGACTCACGGCCGAGATGTTCAGGAAGCTGCGAACCATCAGCCCCGCGCCGCTCACCAGGATGACGGCCAGCGCCACCTCGGCCGCGATGAGCAGTTGGCCGGCGCGCCGTGTGAGCGCCGACCCACGCTGCCGGCCGCCCCGCGCCAGCACGGATCCCAGCCGTACACGCGAGAGCCGAATTGCCGGCGCCAGTCCGAACAGGAGCGCCGTCGGGACGAGGAGTGCTGCCGTCGCCGCAAGCACCTTGAGGTTGAGCGCGACCGGTGAGTTCGACGGCATCGACAGCGGGATGTTGGCGACGATGGCGTCGAGCGAGAGCCAGGCGAGAACGATGCCGAGCGCGCCGCCGAAGAGCGCCAGGACCACGCTTTCAGTGAGCAGTTGCCGGATCAGCCGGCCACGCTCGGCGCCCATCGATGCGCGCACGGCGAGCTCGGACTGTCGAGCCGCGCCGCGCGCGAGCAGCAGGCCCGCCACGTTGACGCACGCGATGAGGAGAATGAGCCCGACCGATCCGGCCAGGACGTTGACCGTCGTGCGGTACTGCGTCAGCGCCGATTCGAGCCGTGAATTGATCGCGACGCGCAGAGTGCTCTTCCTTCCATCCGGCATCGTCCGCCCCGGCATCCGGGCCGAGAGCCGATCGCGCGCCTGCTCGATCGACACACCCGGACGCAGCCGGGCGTACACCGACACCCGGCCCGTCCCGCGACGTGAATACTCGGCCAGCGGAGTGCGCAGCGGAGTCGCCACCGGCGTACTCGCGTTGAACCACGACGGCAGCACGCCGACGATCGTGGCGATCTCGGTGTCGAACCGCACCGTCTCACCGATCACGTTCTCGCGCCCGGTGTAGCGACTCTTCCAGTAGCCATAGCCCAGCAGCGCGACGAGCGGCGCGCCGGGATCCGTATCGTCGCGGGAAAAGTTGCGTCCGATGAGCGGCGAAACCCCGTGCATCGGCAGATAGTCCTCGGTGAAATGCGACACCTGGATCCGTTCCGGTTCGGCGCCTTCGACGATGCGCCCGCGGAAGGCGCTGCCGGTTCCGGCCACCAGTTGAAACACGTCGTCGGCCTGCTGCCAGAGGCGCATGTCCTCCATGGAGGCCGTGGCTCTCGACACGCGGCCGTCGGGCATGGTTTCTTCGGGACTGACGGTCACCAGCAGTTCGGGATCCGGATACGGCAGCGGCCGCAGCATCGTGGCGTCGATGACCGAGAAGATGGCGGTCGACACGCCCATGCCGAGGGCCAGCGTCACCACCGCGACGATCGACGAGCCGCGCTGACGGAGCAACTGACGAACGCCGTAACGAAGGTCCTGGAGCAGTGCGTCCATGGTCGCCTCTCCGGTCTGCCGGGTCGAATATCGTAACGCGTCTTGGGGCTACCGTCCCGTGTCCCGGGGCGTGGTCCCGCGAACGCGGCGGTCACCTCCGGCCGGTTTCTTCCGCCGTGCCGCGCTGACGAAGCGGTGCGCGCTCGTGACGAGATCGCGGAGCGCGTCGGCGCCGACGCGTGACAGCCGCACGCAGACACACGGATAGTTCACGTAGTGTTCTTTGAGGTAGTAGGTGGCCGGGTCGTCCTCAACCAGGGCGTCGCGGCCGGAAAAATCCATCATCACCACGAGCGTGTTCGGCTCGGCGGACTTGTGGGCCGCCATGCACACGAACATCTTCCCGCGGACCTTGAGGCTCGGCTGACCCCACGAGGTCGTCACCTCCACGTCGGGTAAAGTGCGACCGATGGACTCGACGGTCTTGAAACTGAGGCGCTTCGGCATTGAGTTTTCGCCGGAGCTTGTGCTCCGGCTCTTATCTTGGGGCGCCCATGCGCTTCTTCAGCTCTTCGAACCAGTTCAACGCCACCACGATGTTGGAGGAGATTAAAGGCGCCTGCACCATGACGAATCGCTGGCCATCGCGCGTCACGTCGTAGTTCGGGTTCGCGAAGCCCGCTCCGCGATCTCGCTCGTACGGCGCCGTAAACAGCCGCTGCGGCCGGCCGATACTGAGCGTCGGCGTGGTCTCGACCGGCGCCGCCATGAAGTCGTCCCCATTTCGATAGAAGAGCTCATGCCCGCTCGGGGCCCAGACCGGCTCGATGCCTCCCTCGGTGGAGACCGTGGTCTTTCCGCCACCCGACGCTGGCCGGACGTAGACCTCGTCGCGGCCCGAGTCGTTCGAGACATACGCGATCCACTTGCCGTCGGGCGAGAATCGGGCCGCGCGCTCCTGATACGGCGAGACCAGGAACGCCGACCGTGTCCGATCGGGATTCACCAGCCAGATGTCTCGCAGCGTCGTTGGATGCTGCTCGTAGGTGGCGAGGACGTCGGCCGTCGGCGACCACGACGTGGCCCACTGTCTTTGATCACCACGCAGCAGCAATTCCGGCTGGCCGCTGCCGTCGGCGGCGATCGTGTAGAGATCCAGCCCGATCTTGTTTTCGAACTTGCTGAAGGTGACGCCGCGGCCGTCGCGTGTCCACGCGAACGGAAAGAGGACGCTGGTCGTGCCGTACGTCAGGCGCGTGCGCGTCGAGCGCGCCAGCTCGAACGCCCAGATGTCCGAGCCGATGCCCACGGCGAGACGGCTTCCGTCGGGAGAGAGGCGAGGCAGCCAGTAATCGTCCGCCACGCCGAGGACCGGCGTCGCATTGTTCTTCCGGTCCACCCACACGAGCTTGCGCTCGGGCCGGGTCGAGCCAGGAATCATGACCAGCGTGCCCGTTCGTGACAGGGCGTAGTTGGCCGCGCCCGACGCGAGCGTCTGAACTGGTTCCTGCAGCGGCAGCCGGGGACCTGACGTCTCGACGCGGACCGGATCGAACGGCGCCGCCATGAGCGTGCCCGCCTGGTAGTAGATGAGGTGCCCCGTCGCGCTGTATCGCGCGGCGGTGCCGGCGTCGATCAACGGCTTGACCTCCGCGGCGACGAGCGAGCGACTGGCGATCCGCGCCCGCTCGAAGTTGCCTCCCCAGACCGTGAACACGACCGCGCGGCCGTCGGGCAGAATCTCGGGCCAGCGATGTTCGAACTCGCCTGCGGCGGCGTCGGGCGTGGTCAACACTTGCGGCGTGCCTCCCGTCGCGGCGACGAGGTACAGGCTCGATGACGCAAACACGATCGTATCGCCCGCTCCCCATGACGCCCCGTAGAGGATCCCGCCCGGCGTCTTGCAGATCGTCGTAAACGATCCGCCGCCGAGCGCGACTCGACGGATTTCGGCGTCGGCCGGAGACCAGAATCCCACCGACTTGCCGTCCGGAGAAAAGAACGGTTGGCGCGCACCGTCGGTGCCCGGCATCGGCACGGCCTCGAGCTGATCGATCCGGCGAAGGAACAGCTGCCAGGTTCTCCGCACGCCGACGTAGACGACGTACTGACCATCGGGCGAGATGGCGATCGGCGTCCCCGTGGCCTCCGCGTACAACGGTTCGCTCGCCAGCGGCACGATGACAAATCGCGCGGACGGCGACGATGTCGCCGCCGGGCGAAGCCAGAGCGACCCCGCGACGCCGACACCGACGCCGACGGCCGCGAGCGCGGCCGCAATCAACCAGCGTGCGCGCGATGGACGCGGGAGCGGCGCGGCCGTCGCCGCTTCGGCCGACGGCGCGATCAGCGCCTCTTCGATGTCGAGCCGGGCGTCGGAGATGTCAGAGAGTCGGCGCCGGCGATCCTTCGCGAAACATCGGCGGAGCAGGCGGCGGATCGCCGCCGGGGTCGCGGGCGGCAGGGCGCCGAGATCCGGCTCCCGCCCGACGATCCCCGCGAGCAGATCCGTCACGTTGTCGCCCTCGAACGCCGGGCGGCCGGTGAGCATCTCGTACAGCACGCATCCGAAGGCCCAGACGTCCGTGCGCTTGTCGACCACCTGGGCGCGGGCCTGCTCAGGGCTCATGTAACCGGCGGTGCCGAGAATGACGCCGGCGCGAGTGCCGGCGCTCGTGACCGTGGGGGACGCCTCCGCGCTGCCGCTCAGGGCCTCGACGCCGAGCGCCTTCGCCAGGCCGAAGTCGAGCACCTTCACGCTCCCAGTCGGTGTCAGCTTGACGTTGCCCGGTTTCAGATCCCGATGCACGACGCCGTGCTCGTGCGCGGCCTCGAGCGCGTCGATGATTTGCCGCGCGATCTGCAGGCCCTCGACCATCGGCACGCCGTGCGGCGCGCGGCCGATGACGTCGGCCAGCGTCGGGCCGTCCACGAGCTCCATGACGAGCCCGTGGAGCTCGCCCGAGTCCTCGACGCCGTAGAGCGACGCGATGTTGGGATGATTGAGCGACGCGAGCACCTGGGCTTCGCGCTCGAACCGCACGAGCCGGTCAGGATCGGCCGCAAAGAGGCTGGGCAGGGTCTTGATCGCGACATCGCGGTGCAATCGTGTGTCGCGCGCGCGATAGACTTCGCCCATCCCGCCAGTGCCGAGCGGCGAGAGGATTTCGTACGGACCGAGGCGGGTGCCGGGGAGAAGGGCCGTGGCCGCGGATTGTAGCCCAATCCGCGCCGTGGCTGTCAGAAGGGCAGGAGACGACATGCACGGCAGCGGAGGCTTTGAGCAACGTCACAGAAGAGCCCGCCTCATCGTGCTCGCATCGGTGGCGATCCTCTCCGTCGCGCCGGTTGATTCCTCTCAGCCAGCCGGCCGCCAGACAGCGCAGGCCAACTTCTGGGCGTGCTCGCCCGATCGCGGGCCCGTCTTCGCCTCCGCCGAATGTGGCGCCATCCGGGTCTTCGAGAATCGCCGCACCAGGCAGGGACGGACGATCGACATCGCGTTCGCGCGATGGCGCTCCGGCCCGCGCGCATCCTCCGCAGTCTTCCTGTTGGCGGGAGGGCCCGGCGGCAGCAGCGCGTCGGTCGCTGGCGCGGCTGAAGGTTGGGCCCGGCCCCTTCGCTCGACCATGGACGTCGTCGCCGTCGATCAACGCGGGACGTGGCACTCCAATGCCCTGCACTGCGCGCAGGAGGTGGAAGCGCGCCCCGCGACCAGCTTCGGGCACATCTTCGACGAAAGCTGGGTCCGGCAGTGCCGCGGGTTGCTCGAGCGCACGGCCGACCTCGCGCAATACACGACGGACGCCGCCGCCGACGATCTGGACGATGTGCGAGCCGCACTCGGTTACGGGCAGATCAGCGTGTACGGCGCTTCGTACGGAACGCGGCTCGCGCAGGCGTACATGCGGCGCTATCCGAAGCGGGTGCGGGCGGTGGTGCTCGACGCCGCGATCCCGTTCGATTCCAAACTGCCGCTCACATACGCGGCCTCGGCGCAGCAGGCGTTGGATCGGGTGTTCGACCAGTGCGCCGTCAACCCGGCGTGCCGGCGGGCACACCCCAATCTCCGCGCCGACTTCGCGCGGCTGCTGGACCGCTTTCGGGCAGGCCCGATCGCGACGTCGGTGACGACGTCCGGCGGGGTCTCCGTCCTTGTCAACATGAGCCTGGGCGATTTCGGGTACGCCGTCCGGGGCATTCTGTATGTCTCGAACTTGATCGACGACCTGCCGGACTGGATCGGACGAGCCGCGACGACCGGCGACGTCTCGGTCTTCGCGCAGCGCTATTGGGAGCGCCAACGCGCGTTCAGCCGCACGTTCGCGACCGGGCTGCACTTCTCCGTCCTGTGCTCCGAAGACGTGGCGTTCATCGGCGATCAGGAGATTGCCGGCGCGACTTCGGCCACGTTTCTCGGCCGCTATGTGATCGACGAATACCGCCGCGCCTGCGCACTCTGGCCGACCGCCGAGCTCTCGCCCGACTTCAGGCAACCGATCGCGGTGTCCGTGCCAACGCTCCTCGTGTCGGGGGCGTTCGATCCGGTCACCCCACCGGCATTCGCGGAACAAATCGCCCGGACTCTGCCCGCATCGCGGCTCGTCGTTGCCAGACAAGGGGCGCACGGGTCGGTTGCGAGCTGTCCGCTTGACGCCGCGCTCTTCGTCCTGCAGTCGGGGTCGACGACCGGCGCGCCGGACGTCTGCCGGTAAGGCCGCGCGGGGCGCTGCTTTCAGTCAGTCCCCTCTTTCATGCGAGGTACCTGATGCCACCTGTCGTCTCCTTGAGAGACTTCGCGCCGGTGAGCGACATCGATTGGACGGCCGCGCTGCGGAGCGCAGTTGCTTACGTAAAGGGCCGCGGTGGCGGAACGCTTGTCGTTCCCGAGGGGCGCTACGTGGTGAGCGACACGATTGTCGTCTCGCAGGTGCGTGGCTTTGTGATTCAAGGTCGAGGCGCCATTGCGACCGACTTCGAGTGGGCTGGCGGCCTAAACCGGCCAATGTTCGTGTTCAATCGAACGCAGGGATGCTTTCTAGAGCACGTGTCGATGACCGCGCGATCGGCACATCCTCTTCTCGAAGGCGTCCGGATTCAGCAGGGCCATTGGACGCCACCGATCCACATTGGCCGAACCTCCCGTCATCGCTGATGACCATCCGCGACGCGATTTTTCGCGGCCAGGGCTTTATGGGCATCGCGATCCGGGTGCACTGCGTCAATCCGACTCCCGGAAACGACATCAAGAACGATTTCCGTAGGTTCGAGCGACTTCAGATCTCCGATGTCGACACGCGGGTCTGGTGCTAGAAGGCCGCAATGCGAAGGAGCTCGACCTTCGCAAATCCGGTCTTCAGCCATGGGGCCGCGTTCTCCTGGATAGGCGGTTGCTGCAGCGGCAGGCTGATTGCGAACGTGTACATCGGCGATCGTAACGACACCCTTCTCCTCCAGGCCATCTATTGCGAGAAAGGGTCGCGCTGGCTCGAGGCAGGTTCCAGGCTCCGGCGGCCGTGGCCAGCAACACCACAGCGGACGCCAGCGACCGAGTCGATGGTTTCATCGCTCACTCCCTCAGCGACGCTGGAGACGAGCAGGTCAAAAGGTAGCCATTACTCTACCGCACGCACGAGGCTCACCGCGAAGAGCACGAAGGCCACGAAGGCTTTTGGGGAAGGCGGGTTCAACGTTCACCGTTCAGCGTTTGGTTCACCGTTCACTGAAGAACGCTGAATCTGAACCGAACGGTGAACCGTGATCCGCTTGTAGCCGCGCACGCCCCCGTCACAGCGACTGCGCTGCGGCTGGAATCATCCACGGCGGGCTCTTTCGAAGAATCGATCCGGAGGCCACCGCATCGCCACGAGCCGGTGCGATCGCCGGTCGCGTCACAGCTCTGGTCAGGTCGGCGAGCACGTCCGCGATATGCCGAGGTCGCTTCGTCACGTCCTTCTCGAGACACTGCCGGAGGAGCGTCACGACCTTCGACGGCAGCCGCGTTGGCAGCGCCGTCCAATCCGGCTCACTGATGAGAACTGCCGCGATTGTGTCGGACAACGTCGGCCCAGCGAACGCGGGCCGGCCGGTCAGGAGCTCATAGAACAAACACCCGAATGCCCAGATATCGGTACGCCGGTCAACGGTCTGTCCGCGAGCCTGTTCAGGGCTCATATAGGCCACCGTGCCGACGATGACCCCACCGTTCGCGGTAATCGTTGGCGACGCCGGCAGCTCGTCGTCGGCCACGGGCCCGGCCTCGACACGGGCGACGCCAAAATCCAGGACTTTCACGACGTCGCGCACTGTGATCTTGACATTGGCCGGTTTCAGGTCCCGATGAATGATGCGTTTCTCGTGCGCGGCCCCTAGCGCCTCGGCAATCTGACGCACCCAGGCGAGCGCATCACTGACTGCGACAGGGCCGCGGGCGATCCGGTCGGCCAGCGTGTCGCCTTGAACCAGTTCCATGACGAGCGCGAGGTGGCCGCTGCCTTCCTCGAGGCCGTAAATCGTGCCGATGTGCGGATGATTGAGCGTGGCCAGGATCCGCGCCTCACGCTCGAATCGCAGCCGCCGATCGGGCCGGGCCATGGACGCCCGCGACAGTACCTTGATCGCCACGTCGCGATCGAGCCGGATGTCGCGCGCCTGATAGACCTCCCCCATCCCACCCGTGCCGATGAGGGCACGCACTTCGTAGACGCCGAGGCGCTGGCCGATTGACAGCGTGTCCGCCGAGCCCACGGGCCGCGGGTCGTCTTCCTGGCAGTCTGGCGTCACTAGAAACTCGGTCGGCACGTCGTGATTCAGCAAGAACTCCACTTCCCGTCGAACGCGATCGTCATCGCAGGCCCGTGCCAGAAACGCCTGAGGAGCCTCGGCCGAGTGGTCCAGCGCGTCGTGAAAGGCGCGCTCGACGACCGACATCGACGGATTGCGCCTCGCCTCCATGTTCACGGCCGGTCCTCCCTGTCCTGCTGCCTTAGGCGAGCGCCGGCCGCGGACCACAACAGTCGAAATAGCTGTTGCGATTGGCTGACCTGAGGCGTCTACTCTGATAACCGCCGAGCCGCAGGAGAGCGATACGCATGGCGATCTCGCGAGGGTCTTCCCGGCGCCCCGTTTCAATCGGCTGTTTCGTCGCGCCGATTGCGCTCATCCTCCTGAACGGGTGCAGCAGCGAAGCTGTCAGACAGTGCTCGAGCCTCACCCAGCTGCCCGGAAAGCTCGGCTATACGGCGGTCGACGAGGGCGAGCTCTCGCCATCGCAGTTCGAGGACGTCGCGAAACACTGCACGCAGACGTTCGAACGGACGGGTGACTCGACTGCGGGCCTGGCGGCCGCAAAGGCCCACTTTTATCTTCGTCGTGATGATGCTGTGCTTGTCTGGGTCGAACGGTTGCGGGGTACGCCGCAGGAGGCTGGCATCTTGGGCATCGTCGCGGCCATCCATGAACGGCGGAACGAGCTCAAGCTCGAGCGCAACGCACGAGAGCGGGTGGTTCAGCTCCGTCTCGCCGCGAACGATCATCGCGAAGCCTCGCGCGCCTACTACTACCTCTTTCTCAATGCCGTCAGAGAGGCGAATTTTCACGACCAGATTGAGTTCCTGCGGCTGAGCTATGAGCAGGCGTCGAAGGCCGGCAGCCGCAATCTCGAGGTCTTGGCCGTCACGGCGTTGATCTCTCCGCTGCTCGAGATCGGCGATTTGAACAGCGCCCGCCGCGTCCTGAAAACCGCGACGGCGCTGACCCTGGCGGCGGGAAAGACACTACCGCCACAACTGCCGAACTACCAGGGCATCGTGCATCTGAGAGAAGGTCAGCACTCGCTCGCCACGGCGGCGTTCAAGCAGGCGCTCGACCTCGCCCTCAAGGCCGATGATGGGTCGGCGCGGTCCGTGTATCTGAACCTTCTGGAGGCCTCGGTCCGGACGGGGAAGCTGGATGATGCGGAGGCGTATCTCGAGTCTGCGTGGCGTCAGACGGATCCCAAGAACAGCCCTCCCCCGTCGCTGCTCTACTTTCGCGCGCGGGTTGCCCGGGCACGGGAGCAATATCGCGCCGCCAAAGACACAGCGCTCACGGCGCTTGCCGCGAAGCCCGGACGGAATTGGGGCTGGCAGCTCGAGTACGAGCTCGGCCGGGCGCAGGAAGGTCTCGGCGACGTCGCCGCCGCTGACGCCGCGTTCACCCGTGCCATCGGTCACGTCGAGGAACTGCGACGGTCCGTGAACTTCGACGACTTCAAGTTCTGGTTGCTCGACCGGAGGCGCGATCCGTACGAAGCCCTCTTCCGGCTGTCCGCGCGTGCCGGCTCGGCGCGGCGTGCGATCGAGATCCTCGAACGCGCGAAGGCCCGAACCTTCCTCGATGCCTTCATTCGTGCCGCCTCTACTCGGACAGGCGACTCCGAGGACTTCGCCTTGCTCAACGAGTCAACCGAACGCCTCGACGATCTTCAGTCGCTGCTGCCGGCGATGAGCAAATCGGCGGCGGCCGAGGTGCGCCCGATCGAAACGATACTGAACGCGACGGCCAGCAAGAACGTCCTGGCGTACTTCGAAGCGGAAGACGAGGTGTGGCTGGTGTCGCTGCTTCAGGGCCGCATTCGGCTCCACAGACTCTCGACGTCGCCGGAAGCGCTTCGCGTGCTCGTGGACCGGTTCCTGACAACCCCGGACGAACCTGCGGCCGCAGCCAGGCTCGGAGACACGCTGGTGCCAACCGCGGCTCTTCCGTCGTCAGGAGGCGCGCTGTACATCGTGACGGACGGATCCCTGGGGCGGTTGCCGTTTGCATCGCTTCGCCCGCGAGGCCGGATCCTGGTGCACGACCATCCGATCTCGTACGTGCCCAGCCTCAACGCCCTCTACGCGGCGGATACGCGTCCGTCGGTCGAGTACGGCCCGGCAGTGGTGCTTGGCGACCCTCGAGGAGATCTGCCGGCCGCGGCCCGCGAAGCCGCCGAAGTCGCGAGCCGGTTCGGAGTCACGCCCCTGGTCGGTCGAGCGGCGACACGTGCGCAGCTCGAGCAAGCCAGGTACGCCCGTGTCCTCCACATCGCGACTCACACCGGATTGGGCGCTCGTGGAGCCTGGCTGGCCGCGGCTGACGGGGACATCGCCGCCGCGGCGCTCATCGGCCTGAGCCCTCAACCGCGGCTCGCCGTCCTCGCGACCTGTGCCTCCGCTGCCAGAGAAGGCAGCGACATGTGGGGCTCGCTCGGCTCGGCGTTCCTCGCCGGCGGAAGCAAGGCAGTTCTGGCCTCGCTGTGGTCGGTCCGCGATAGTGACGCTCGCGAGTTCATGACGCGCTTTTACACCGAAGGCGGGGCTGAAGACTCGATCTCGGCGCTGGCCCGCACGCAGCGCGCGTTCATCGATTCGGGCAAGCCGGCGTCGTTCTGGGCGCCGTACGTGCATTTTGGATCTTCACTCGTCGCACAACCCCACAGGAGGTGACCGATGTCTTCCTCAACATCGAGAACACTCGCCGTCGCGATCGTCGCCTGCGCATTGGGCGCCGTGGCCGCGCGCATATGGCCGCCGGCCCACGCCGCGCCACAGTCGCAGCCGCCCATCACTGCCACCGCGACTTCGGATGGGATCATTTTCCGGAATGGCACGCAGGACTCGACCTTCGTGATCGTGGGACGCGCGGACCAGCCCGAACAGATGGCCGTCGCCAGAGACATCGAAGAAACGAAGTTGTCGACGAAGGGACCGCAGTGGTTTGCCATCCATCGGATCACCCACAGCTATCTCTTTCAGAACGGCAAAATCACGGAGTGCATCCCGGCCGGGGACTGTCCGGATCCGCCGCCCTGCCCTAAACCTGGACAATGTCCGCCATGGACGGCCCGTGTGTTGAAGCACAAGAAGTGACGACAATCTAGGTGGAGAACGAACAGCACATCCGTGACGCGCTCGCGCGTCACGACTGGGATGCTGCCTTGACGGCCCTCATGGAGGCTTACGGCCGGTGGGTTTACCGGTACTGCCTGCAGATGTTGCGAGACGCGCAACTGGCGGAGGATGTCCTGCAGGAGACATTCATCAAGGCGCATCGGGGCCTGGGAACCTTCCAAGGCAGCTCGTCCCTGCGAACGTGGATCCACGCCATCGCGCACCACCGATGCCTGGACGCCTTGAAGGCCCAGCGGCGGCAACAACGGAGGGTCGAAGCAGGTGACGACCCTCCGGAGATGCCCGACACGTCGCCAGGACCGGAGCGCCAACTCGCCGCGTCGGAGACCGCTGGAGCGCTGCGGCGCTGTCTCGACCGCCTCGCGGCACCGGTGAAGGCCGCCGTGCTGGCTCGACATCAGGGCGGGATGACGTACCCGGAAATGAGCGCCGTTCTCGGGATGCGGCCGGCGGCGCTCGAGCGTCAGGTCGCGCGTGCGTTACCGGCGCTGCGCCGATGCCTGGAGCAATCGGGAGTTCGCTTATGACCCGCTGCGGACGATTCGAGAACGAGGGCCTGTTGCTGCTCGAGCAGGGGAAACGTCTCGACCCGCACTTCGACAGCTGCCCGGACTGTCTCGAAGCGCGTCGCCTGTACAGTCGTCTCAGTCAGGAAATTACCGAACTCGACAATCAGGC
>Ga0111539_10003130_pt1 | contig 21903 bp, 15 predicted proteins | sample RhiMethybrSRZTD1_FD_79667 | JGI IMG/M metagenome (GOLD analysis project Ga0111539, IMG submission 79667) | Populus rhizosphere microbial communities from Tennessee, USA - Rhizosphere MetaG P. TD hybrid SRZTD1 (version 2) (version 2) | ecosystem: Host-associated > Plants > Roots > Rhizosphere >...
CGCTGTTCAACCTGAAAAAATACAACGAAGCGCTCGCCGACTACGAAATTCTTTCAGCGGCGGTGCCTGAAGAAAGTGAATACGTATTTCAAATTGGAAATGCCTACGAACAATTGGACAGCGGCCATTTGGCGATAGACTTTTATACGAAAGCCATACAGATTGAGAACGATAAATTTCTTTACTTTTTCAAACGAGGAACTGTGCTGCTTCACAAGGGAAGGTTTAAAGAAGCCGAAAATGATTTTAATGAGTCGCTCCTTTTGAACCCCAGGCATGACAATTCGCTGCACAACCGGGGAATTGCACGCTATAAAATGGGTCAATCCCGCAAAGCTTGTGAAGACTGGTGTTTGGCAAATGAATTAGGGAATCCGTATTCGGCGAGTCATATCAAAGCCAATTGTTCCATGTTTGATCCTTGTAAGCTTAAGAAATGAAAACAATCGATGTTTGTCTAAGTCCCGACCTGATGCACTTGTACGACGTACGCGACAAGACAGTTGTCGTAATTGATATTCTCCGCGCAACGTCTTGTATGACCACGGCTTTCGCGCACGGAATTAACAGCATTACTCCTTTCGCGAAGCTGGAAGATTGTATGGCAATGAAGGCGAAAGGTTATTTCACGGCAGGTGAACGCGATGGAAAGAAAGTCGAAGGATGTGATCTCGGAAATTCACCTTTCGAGTACATGGATGAAAAACTGAAGGGGCAAAAGATCGCGTTCACGACAACCAATGGTACGCAAGCGATCGCAAAAGCAATAGAAGCCAGGGAGATAGTTATAGGATCATTTCTTAATCTGTCGGCGATCACAAAATATCTTCTGGAAGGCGACAACAACGTGCTGCTCGTATGCGCAGGATGGAAAGGAAAAGTGAACCTCGAGGATACGTTATTCGCTGGCGCCGTGGTGGACGCCCTGCAGGATCATATTGAACCGGATTGTGATGCACCCTTAGCGGCACAACATCTCTATTCCGTCGCAAAGAATGATATGGTGGGCTTCTTAGCGAATGCAAGCCACGTAAAACGTCTTGCAAAGCTAAACGTCCACGAAGACATAAAATTTTGCATGACGCCAGATCAGTACACAGTCGTACCCAAGCTTAACGTCGGGGTGCTTGTCGTGTGACATTCCAAACAAGCTGATTCGGTTGTAAAACTTCCTGACTATTGACTTATTGTTTGTTGTCTCGATAATTTCTCTTTGAAAAGAGATAGTCTCAGATCAAGACACATCAACAATCAACAATCAACAAGCAACAATCGACACGACTACACCCTGATATAGATTTTCTTCCTATCAAGCACATAACCAATTGACCAGCACAACATCATAAAAATGAGTGCGAACAACAAAGACGCATTAATTGGGCTGGCAATCTTAAGCAACACATCCCGGAAAAATACCTGTTGAAGACTTTTCTCTCCAAGAGGGACCATAGACAAAACGGTAATCAAAAGATCAGCGAGCACGTAGATGAAAAGCGGGTTCTTTCCGAACACAAGGAAAAACTGAGTCCATTTGCGTCTTTTCTGAATTTCAATCACGAATGCCAGCGATGCCAGTATCAGTAGGTCAATGCCGACGGTGAGCAGCACAAAGGAACTGGTCCACAACTTTTTATTGATAGGAAACGCCATATGCCATGTAAGCGCACCGAGGATAAGTAACGACCCCACGAGGCAAAGCTTGGCAATTACCTCGTATGAGTTTCCCTTTCTCCTGATGTAGTCGCCAGCGAGATAGCCGGCAATAACATTGACAATAGACGGAAGAGTGCTTAAGAATCCTTCCGGGTCAAAAGCGATGCCTTCACCGTGATATAAATGTTTATCCCCAAAAAGAAGAAGATCCAATTTGAGTGCAGCGTTACCAGCGAGACTGTATGGATCGTTCGCATCGCCAAATGCATAGCTAATTATCCAATATCCGATTAGTGCAAACGCGCTGAACCAGAGTGCTGCCTTCTTTGATCCGTAATGAATAATTATCGATGCAAAAAAGTAGCATAGCGCAATGCGCTGAAGGACACCCAGTATCCGGGTTTCACCGAGAGGTCTGAGCTCCAATCCACCACCTTCCGCTTCCCGGAAGAAAGGAAACCAGTAAAGCAGAAAACCTAAAAGAAAGATGATGAATGTTCTCTTTAATGTCTTTCGCCAGAAAACAGATTCTCCCTCAGACTCACATTTATGCATTGAAAAAGCCATGGCGTTACCAACAGCAAACAAAAAGGAGGGAAACACCAGATCTGTAGGAGTGAATCCGTGCCAGGGCGCATGAAGCAACGGGGCATAGGCTATTTCCCAGGTGCCAGGAGTGTTTACAATGATCATGAAACATACAGTCATCCCGCGGAAGACATCCAGGGCAAGGTTGCGTTGGTTATCGCTCATATGTTCGAAGGTATAGGGATATAAGGTATAGGGTATAAGGACAATCTCAAAAAATGGTTCTGGACTTAAAGCGGGGTCTATTTTTTAAAGACTGGATTTCCTCCTACAAATGTCATTAATATCGAAACATTCCTTATCTCGGGAGGAGGTAATATAGTAATATCTTTTTCCAACACGACAAAGTCCGCAAGTTTGCCCTTCTCAAGCGATCCTTTTATTCCTTCTTCGAAAGAAGCGTAAGCCGCACGCACAGTATATGCGCGGAGAGCGTCTTCAACAGAAATCTTCTGTTCCGGGATCCAGCCGTCAGGATTTTTTTCATCAAGTGTTCTGCGGGTGACCGCTGCATAGATCCCTTCAAGTGGTGTGGGTGGCGCCACAAACCAATCGCTCCCAAATGCAAGCAACGCGTTCGCGTCTATTAATGACTTGAAAGCATACGTAGTCATTGAACGTTCATGGCCGATTACTTTTTCCGCCCACCGCCCATCGTCGATTGCGTGGTAAGGCTGCATGCTGGGAATAACTTTCAACTGGGCAAATCTTTTGATATCTGCAGGAGCAATATGCTGCGCGTGCTCAACGCGGAAACGACGATCGCGGTCGGCATTCTCCTTCTCTACATCTTCAAAAATATTAAGCAACGTATGGATTGCCTTGTCACCAATAGCGTGAACCATGACCTGAAGACCAGCACTGTCAGCGGACTTGATGTTGCGGTGAAGAACCTCCGGTTGAATTACGAAAAAACCTGAATCGCGTGGAGTGTCATCGAATGGCTTAAAGAATGCGGCTGTGTGCGATCCAAGTGATCCGTCGACAAACTCCTTCAGGTTGCCGAGGCGAAGCCACTTGTCACCCTTGCCCTGCGTCTTAATTTTTTCAGCTAGTTCTTTCCACTGCGACAAAGGCACTCCGGAGTAGATTCGGGTACGTAGTGTACCCCGGGCGTGAGCGCGTTCGAATGTATCCTGAAAGCCGCTCATGTTGTGAACCGAAGTCACACCCCGTGCAGCCACATAGTCCATTGCAGCGTTCAGGGCTTTGTCTTCCTGTTCATCCGACGGCTCAGGTACCACCTTGTTAATAAGGTTCATTGCATTATCCTTGAAGATGCCGGTAACATTTCCTTTTTTATCGCGGACGATAGTACCTCCGTCCACATTTTTTACTGAGTTTGTTATTCCTGCCAGTTTCAGCGCAGCGCTGTTTGCCAGCGACATGTGACCGTCGAGGCGGTTGATCCAAACAGGATGATCCATCGTAACAGAGTCGATCCATTCACGAGTAGGTAACATACCGCCCCAGTTTTCGTGATCCCAGTCACCTGATGTAATCCAGGTACCTTTTGTAACGGTATGCGCATACGCTGCAATACGTTGAATGAATTCTTCCGGGGTTTTTGCATCGCGTAGCTGAACGGATGAGAGTGCGAATCCTCCTTCCACAAAATGAACATGGCAGTCGATAAATCCGGGAACAATAATATTTCCTCCCGCGGTTGTTATTTTTTCGGTTTCAGAACCCTCCCATTTCTCTATATCGGAAGCATTTCCTATCTCCACAATTGAATCGCCCAGAATAGCCATTCCTTCCGCCCACTGTTGTTCGGGATTACCAGTCCATATTTTTCCGAGAATTATCTTGTCGGCTTTGGGTTGCTTGCTACAAGCCGAAAACGCCAGTATGGCTACAACGAAATAGGTTAACCTCATTTAAGTTTTGGGTTTTGCAAATGCCTTTCTTTATCGCGGAGGGTTTTCTTTTCGAGATTTTTTTTAAATGCTTCTGTGAGGTCGACACCTGTTTGATTGGATAAACATAACAATAACCATAATACATCGGCAAGCTCCTCACCAAGATCTTTATTTTTATCGGACTCTTTTTCGGATTGTTCACCATACCTTCGGGCGATGATCCGGGCCACTTCTCCGACTTCTTCTGTCAGGAGGGCCATGTTGGTGAGTTCGTTGAAGTAACGGACGCCGTTAGTCTTAATCCAGTTATCAACGTCCTCCTGGGCTGCCTTAATTGTCATACGCAATTTATTTAGATATGCTTTGAAGTTTGGTCAGCAATGTACCAGGTATGCTCGTAACCCTTCTGCGGGAATAGTCGAAACAAGCAATTCCAGTTTTAGCTCGCGCTACTTCCTGGCCGGTCGATTTGTTTTTCACCTCGTAAAGAAGGTCGAATCTGAATTTTGTAAAATCTTCGGCGCCAATCCGTATCTCAAGCACATCACCCAGAAATGATTCTGATTTATATTGAACTGCCGCGTCGATGATGATCTGACCGACAGGTCCATCAAATCTGGTCTCATCCTTAAAGCCCAAGGTTCGATAGAATTGGATACGCGCTTCCTGCAAGAGCGTAAGCATGGTATCGTTGCCCACGTGACCTCCATAGTTGAGATCTGAAACCCTTACGGTAATATCGGTACTGTATAGAAACTTATCAGGCAGGTTCAGGTGTAGTCGCGCCATCGTGGTTACAATAATAAACATACGGTCAAAATACTCTCAGTATTCCCGTCGGATTTATTCTGTTTCTTCTAAATTGGAGTATGAAGTTTCCAATTCTTACGTTACTGACTTTATTTTGCCTCACGCTATATGCGCAGGAGCCCTCAAAAGTTTCAATTCAGGGATTTGTCTACGTCGATAAAAATAACAACGGGTTGCACGATGACGGCGAAGTGGGAATTCCAGGAGTTTTTATAAGCGATCAGCAAGTGATCGTTGCCACAAACAAGGATGGATTCTATCGCTTTGAAAGCGAGAACTCAGCAGGATTTGTCTTTGCTATTCAGCCAAACAATTACGTAATAAAAGGATCATTTTGGAACACCGTGTCGAAGGATCAAAAAAGGAATTACAATTTCCCACTGACACCAGCACCCAAAACAAACAGCTTTACATTCGTTCATGCATCAGATACCCACTTAAGCGAGCAAAGTCTGCCACGGATGGCAAAGTTAAAGTCGGTTGTTGATTCGCTGAAACCTGCGTTCATGATTGTGACAGGTGACCTGATCAAGGATGCGTTGCGAGTTTCGGAGAAGGAAGCCACATCCTTATATGAGATGTATGTCCGCGAGATCGGAAAATTTTCAATTCCGGTATGGAATGTTCCCGGTAATCACGAGATCTTCGGAATTGAAAGACACAAATCGCTCGTAAGTGAAGGTCATCCGCTCTATGGAAAAAAGATGTACCGACATTATCTCGGTCCCGACTATTATTCATTTTCCTATGGCGGCATTCATTTCATCGGACTTAATTCCGTGGATTATCATGATCTTTGGTATTACGGGCATATTGACTCGACACAACTGCGTTGGCTTGAACGGGATGTTTCATCTGTAGACAAATCAACACCGATAATAACCTTCAATCACATTCCCTTCTTTTCTGGGGGCATGAGCATGTTTGAATATTCTGACGAAGAACCCGGAAGTTTTTTGATCTCCATCAAAGGAAAAAAACAATTCCGCCATGTAGTTACAAATGCGCCTTCCGTTCTCAGCATACTTAAGGATCACAATTACCCGATCGCGCTCGGAGGGCATTATCACTTCGAGCAAAAATTTACTTTTGAGGCAGAAGGACAAAAAACAGAATTCCATCAAACGGGTGCCGTTGTAGGTCCCACATCAGACGGTGGCTACAACATGCCTTCAGGTATTGTACTTTATACGGTGACGAATGGCAAGATCATCGATCGAAAATTCATCAAACTCAAATGAAATTGATCACACAGCCAGGATGGCATGGTGTACATGAACGCGGAACACATCCAGGTCTTTTGCTTCTCCAGGGGTGCTCAACGTGTCGATGTAATCAAAAGAATACTTTGTAGTTTCAAGCGCTAAAACGGCTGCAACGACACTGGTAGCGTAGATTGAGCCTGGCAGCGTAAGGTTGTGAAGGCGTTCTATCATATTTATAACATCGCCGGACAATTCCTGCTTTACGTTTTCAGGATTAACGTGAATAGGCCCAACGTGCATGCTGATGCGGATAGTGGATGTTTGTTGAAAGGGGCGTACAATTGTTTTGGAAATTGCCTCGCACAACTCCATGGCGCCAAAAATTGTTTTGAAACCTGCGAGCAAGTGATCTTCCTTTATATCGAGAACGATTGGCGACGGAAGAGATCCTGCCTCCATTTCCTGAAGAACAATCTTATTTAACTTGTCGTCTGACGCCAAATCACATTTGACCACATAGAGTACCGGCCTGTGGGATGCAGGCGGGAAGTGTGTTATTTCATCTGCTACCGGTTCGGGTGAATAGCTCAGAAATACATCGGGATTCACAGAAATATGATTCTTTGGGAAAGGCCAAAGCACAACGGTATCCCTGGTACCTCCGGTTTTTCGTTTCTGATCTTGTTCAGATAGAACAGAAAGCAATGTCGGTTCCTGATGATTGCTGAGACTCCTTAATATTGACTGACCGAAAATAATACCGGTTTGCAAGAGAAACAGATCTGCATGCCCATCATACGTTCCCTGTGTCATATACGTGACCGGATATTTGTTAAGAAGTCTGTTAAATCGTTCAACCCAACCTTCTCCAGCAAACCTCACGCTAGCTTCAATAAAATCGGACTGTTTAAACGGCAGGAACAAGTTAAGTTCACCGCCGAGTTCCTCCATTGCTTCCGCGAAAAGGATGTCGCCGCCACAAGCAAGGGAACAGTATCCAATCTTTGCATTGATCGACTTGATATTGTTCATCAAGGCATTTTTCACGCCGGTTTCAATGGATGCTGGAAAGCGTGGATGTTTACGTTCAGGATGATCGATCATATGTCCGACGAATGCAACAACAACGGGTGGGCTAAACACCTTCAATACATTAGCAGGGACGGGCAGGTAATGCTTTATCAGCCATAATTGATTATACACAGAATTGATCTTTCCCCAATCTGTTCCTGCAAGCCTCCGTGCCCGCAAATAGGCTTCTTCCGACTTTGCCCTTTCTTTCAAAAGAAGGTAAGCCTCCGCCTGGGTTGCTGCTTCCCAAAAGTCGTTCTCCGGATCCTTGAGAACATTCAACACCTCCTGGGCGAGCTCCTTTCCTCTCCTACCCTGCCCCGCCAGCGTTGACATCGACGCTGCATTAATACCCGTATAATAACTTTTTGTAATCTGAAAATTCTTGTCGTATGTATCACGCGCAAGCACTGCAAACTTTGAGCTCTGATTCTTTTTGAACAGCTCCTTATATACGCCCCCTAAAATTCCGTTTGTCTCAGTATCTTCAGGAGCCTCTTTTATAATTGATTCGAGATATTCCTGGGCCGCTTCCGGGACTCCTGATTTCGACAATGATAGTGCATACAACTGTTTGATACGCAGATCTGATCTTGAAAGTAGCAATTCTTGAGCACGTGTTCGCGCCTGGGCATAGTGACCCATGTGAATGAGATTCTCTAAATGCGCAATATCACTCATGCTTGAAATATACACTTTGTTTCGCGATTCATTTTGCGCCTATTACTGAGAATTTCATCCTGGTATTCGCTTGCGTTATTGGAATCCAAAAAATAACACGTGGTCATCACTCCAGTCAACAAACCAATCCAATGCAGGCCATCCTTTGATTTTGTTTTCATTCTCATGTGCACGTGCAGCTGTCAAGAGAATTATACTACGGCAGATCAGGTCCTGATCTTCAGTTAACGTGCGTGGTATACTAACATATGCGCCGTTATAATCTCCGCTATCGGCAATTCCTTTCACCAGTCTTTCGGTCGCAGTAAATTTTCTCACTTCAGGTATCTCTCGGTAAACATCGGTTCCAATATCCACGTATTTATCACCACCGATCTTATTTAACAATGAAACTGCTTTTCCCCGATAGTCAAGGAAGGGGGGTACATTTTCGGGATCGAACGCCCGGAGCCCAATCATGGCGGAGTCCACCAAAATAAATGTCGCCGGGTCATGCTCGTGATCATACAGATTATTTGCGCTGAAAAGGTATGCCGTCATGCGATGATTAATATTTGTCATCCTGCCTATTAGCTTAACACTCTCGTCGACTTTGCCCGCAACCGCCAGATTCTTTGCAAGCACCATTAACTGGTTATAGAAATAGCTTCTATTGTAATTTTCATACCGGCTTCCCGAACTGACGATTTGATCGTGGCGTAAGCGGCCATAATACGACATGGCGGCTGAAGTATCACCATTGCTAAATGCATTGTTCGAAAGGATAACTGCGAATAGATTTCCATCAAAGTTGGCTCCGGCAGGATGTCGAACGGCTTCATCCCACGCCAGTGTCAATAACGAATCACTTGGGGGATAGACATTTTGTGTAGCATCGACATGCACAAGTAGTGGCTCATGTGTGCCAGCCAGCCAAAAATGTATTTGGTTGAGGTCTTCAAGTGTCTTATAAGCATTCCTGAATAATCCTTTTTTCAACGTGTAACCCAGGAACAAATCAGAATGATACCTGTGACTCTGCCAACCTCCGATATAATCGGGATAAAGGAAAAACAATCGGCGTTTGACATCTCTTGAGCGCTGTTCGGTAACAAAATAATAGCTAAGCGTAACAGGTTTGTCCAACTCACTTTCACTCAATCTTGCATAGTATGACCATGCTTTATCCAGTAGCGCATCCAGCGAAGCATTCGGCACTGGAAGGCCTCGGTCGAAATAATACTTGTGCTCTGCCATCGCAATTCTTTTGTAGCTCATTGCAAGCGCAAAGTCCCTTTCAGCCTGATCCTTTAAGCCGGCCAACGACTTTTGGTAGTCCTCTGCAATTGACTTGAATTGTTCCCTGCTCGAAAGGCAGAGGTTGGCAAACAAGTTGCCTTCTTCAGTTTGTGGGCGTCTTATCAGGAAGTTTACACGGAAAAGCGGGTTGATATAGCCCGAACGGGTCAGCAACTCACGATATACAATGTGTGGTGGGAGTGCGGGATAGTTTTTCGTTAAATACGAAACGATAGTCGGAACCGATGAGCGATGTCCAAACTGATATAGATATCCAACCACGTTTGCATAGTTGTTAAACAGTCTGTCGGAGAAATAATCTGATTGACTCTTTAACTGATCAAAAGACCAGGCGACACCATTAACGTTACCTGCAGCCGCATATAACGATGCCATGGTCTGGTAGCCTCCGTTATAATCGTTGCCCCGGACGCCATTTGACTCATAGCTGCCTTTCGGATAAAAAACATCAAAAGTTTCCTTTGCGGCCGGGGTACTGTTTGGTGAAATCAGGTCGATCAGATTCCCTATCTGTTCTTTGGTCGGCTTGCCAAAGGTCAGCCATTGTTGTATTCCTTCATTCAAGCTGATGGAAACGCTTACTTTGTAAAGTCGTTTGTTCTTGAATGTATTTAAGATCAAACTATTCAGTGAAGCTGCCTTCTCTTGTAAGAGATTCTCTAGTCCGGCACCTGGATTGTAATAATTGTCATACATCAGTGCCAGCAAAAACTCATTCGTCCGAGCGAGCGTGAATTCATTATCTCCTTGCCTTTCTACGACGCGAAACGTTTGTTCAACAACGTCAATAAGATCTTTCCTTAGCGGGCCTTCATACTTTTTATCAATTATGTTTAATAGAGAATATACATAAACTGAAAGCGCCAGTTTTTCTTTAGGGTCTCGAATAGTTTGGAGGTAAGCGATCAGGCTTCCTGAACTGAGCCGTTCGTTTGCAAGGAGATTTCTGGCCTTTGATTCATTGGGAACCCCCTTGCTCGCCAGCAGCGCTGCGGATTCCCGCTGAACTTTCTGCAGAACAACGTCATTCCTTTTTTGCGCCGCATTATATACGTAAAACCCTCCAAGCAAAATGACAATCGCCGCTGAAACCACCAGGGCGATCCGTTGTGCACCATACTTGACGAATGCGCGGCTTATAGCAACGTTCCTGCCGCTTCTCTTCAGGAATTCACGAATATCATTCAGAAGATTTTCAGATTGAATTAACGTATCGACACCGTTGTCGCCGTGATCCAGATAACGGTTAATCCATGCTACATTCGGGTTGCATTTCGCGTACCAGGTCTCGAAATATGACAACGGCCCGATAGGAAGCAGATACCCCTGGCTTTTACCGTGAGCTTTCCAACGATCAAGCTGTTTTTTCAAATCCAGAAATGTCGAATAGAACTCGTACTCCTGGTTAGCCCATTTATTAAGCATTCCCCAATTACGAATGAGGCTTTCATGGGTGATGTCAAGAACAGTGTCTTCCGCAAGAAGGTCTGTTGACTTATCTTCTGTTTTAAAAGGTCGTATAAAAGAGTTGCCTTCCTCGCGAAAAATATCCAAAACGCTTCCGACCACAGTTACGGGTAAAGCAGCTCGGTTGATGACCGCTGTGATCTCTTTTAATGTCATCCGGTTGCGTACAGCCCTACTGTTGTCAATTTTTGTCAGACACGAAAAAGAAAGAGCGATAATGTTTTTGGCGTCTTTTATCGAAATTGTCCCTGTAGGATTCAATCTGTTGTAATGGTCTGCCGCGGTCTCGTACAAACGCCGGGCATGGTTTTCAATTACTTTGTCCAGGCCCGTTATGTTATAAAATTCCTTTTGAAATTCTGGTAAGCTTTCAAACCACTCTGCGAAGATCTTTGCATCCCGCTCCGGCAGTTCATGTGCTGGCATTCCTCCCACCATCGCGTAGTGAATAAGATCCATCTCCTCAGATCCGCGATCTGCCATTAACCATATCTGACTCAAAGCATGTTGGAGAATAGGAAGCTGGTCGACGCCTTCTGCAAGATCATAGACCAATCTTTCGGTCAGCCTCTGACTTATTTTGTTGCCGCTAAGCACAGCTGGCTCGTCAATAACCTGCCTTAACTCTTTGCGCTTTAAGCGGGGAACAAAAAATTGTGAATAGCCGATATATTCTGGCAGTCCACGAAAAGAAGAACATTGGCCAATATAATCTGACCTCATGGTACAAACGACGTAGATAGGAAGGTTCTGCTGAAGGGCTAGCCTCGCCGTTTCCAGGATTAAGTTCACAACGATTTGCGAATCCGTCGAAGGATGATCATTGTGATAGTTTTCCGGGTTCGTAAAGAACTCTTCGAACTGGTCAACCAATATCAAAAGGTTCGATGAATTTCGCGACCTGCGTTTCTTCTCTTGTTCAGACAATTTATTTTGATCGTCGCCGTCGTCAGGGAAATAGAATCCTGAGTTTTGATACAAGTCGATGAGTGAAGAAAATCCGCGCCGGATCTCTGTTTCAATTGTTTCAGAGGAAATCGAAAATTTGTCCGCCAATGCTCTGGCCATACTACGCACCGGCGACCGCTCAGGTCGAAAATCAACGACCGTCCAATTCGTATACCTCGATTTAAAAAATCCTGCGCGTGCGTTAGGAACGAGTCCGGCATAAATAAGTGATGATTTACCTTCACCAGAGGCGCCTGTTAGCATCAGAAATTTTCTTTGCTCCAGTTGAGAAGTGACCTGATCGATCTGCTCATCTCTACCTTTAAAATACAAGCTCTCCTCTTCCGTGAAGGAACGGAGGCCAGTGTAAGGACAAATTTGAGATGACTCAGTTATTTTCATTGGTGAAACTTATCGGCCTATATGTCTCATACAATCGGTTATTGGCAAATCGATTCCATTCTGGTTTTTCAATCGCAAGTTTTTTGCCTTCCTCGTAGCCAACTATTATGTTCCATGCGAATGTCTTCGTATCCGTTGCAGAGATGTTATCCGGGATGTTTTGGGTTGCTTCATAGAGATCGCCGCGGGCAGCCAACGAACGGCAAATCCATGCAATTCCTTCCAGTTTAAGTTCAACATTCTTTAATGTCTGGTAAGCCTCCTCGATATCTCCGGGTGAATTTCGCATAGCAATGGCGTTGGCAAGATTAATCCTGTTGGGTTGAACGGTTGTAAGATTGTTTACTTTCAAGATCTGCTGTTTCGACGAATCGATCAACATTGAAACCCGCGAATCATTTATCCCATCCCATAGGAGGCTCGATGCTGCATATGCATAGACAGATGATCTGTTTATTGGATTTTCGAAAATTTTCACGAGTTTTTCAGCGAGAGCCGGGTTATCGTATTTCACCAGGTCGGCCACGGCAAAAGATACATAGCGGAGTGCAAAATCAGGATTAAAAGAATTTACGAACAACGTCTTGAGTTTGTCCGTATTCAAATGGCTATAGTAGTAAATGCATTTTTCCTTTTCTCCTCTCAACGAAGCCTCATAACCAAGCCGGAGATATAGAAATTCCAGGTTACCGTACCGATAAGCGCGAACCGTCTCGAGTTTTTTCTCCAATGCTGAAAGTACTTCATAAGGTATCCGCTTAGATGCGGTATAAGCAAGATCTGTTTCAACAAAATGATAGTCGCGAAAGAACAACTCAAAATACTTCAATTCATTGCCCGTTTTGTACAACTCATCAAAAAGATTCTTTTCAAGAATATACTCGAGAAAGCTTCCTGAAGTAAAGAAGTAATGGAAAAGCCGCGGCTCGTTCGGATGAAATTGAGTTCTGACATCAGGATAGAGAAAAAGTAATTTCCGGGCCTGAACCATATTGTCGTTGACGCTGAGCTCAACCATTTCAATTTCTTCGTTTAGATAGCCTGGGTCGACACTCCGATATAACTCGACTGCTCTGTCAAAATATTTAAAATTGGCCTCCTTCAACGAATCAAGGCCAGCTACCTCAAGTTTTCGCTGGCGAATGATTCCTTCGTCCTTGTACGAAAGAGCGAGTTTGAAATTTCTTGCATTAGGATCTGTTAATGTGCTCTTTACAGTCTCCCTGTATTTATTGAAAAAGAACTCGAGAAGATTATTGTCATTGTATTCAAGGCCAAGGTTGTAGTCCTGGTCAAAACGTACATCATAGTTCAAGGCCGTTGTTGCAAACTCGTAAAGTTTGCAACGTCCCAGTAATCGCGCATAAAATTCTTCGAGTGATATTTTTTTCCGTTGGCAATACAAATTGGCGAACTCGTCCAACTGATCCGGATGATCGTAACGATAGAAGCAGGCCGCGATGTGAGACGCATTGTCCGCCACTGAGCCATAATCGTTCTGAAGATAGTTTTGATTATAGAGCAAAAGCGTGTCGATTGCGCGTATAGCACTCTGCGTATTTCCCATTGAAGCATAGAGATAGGCCAATTCCTGATACAAGCCATTGAACCAGAAGCCATGACGGAAAAAGCCCCTTTCATTGACAATGTCGCGGCTGTAAACTTCTTTCACCCAAGACGACTGAGGATTATCCAAGGGAGAAAGAATTGCAATTATTTCTTTTAATTGTTCGTCCGACAGCATGCGATAGTTTATCGCATGCTCAAGCAGCAAGTTCAGGTTGCGTGCATCTTTAAATCCAACCGGCTGGTTCTTCAGAACTGCAAGAGTCCATTCGGCCGAACGGGAAGCATTTTTCTTTCTCAACGCATCCACCTCTGCTGTCGGAATATAGAAGTAAGCAAGCTCGAGGACCTCACGCATATCCGTGACTCGTTTTAGAGTCCTGGAGATACGTTCAGGATTTTTTTCAGATAATGCAAAACCATCGAGAAGGCTATCAGCAACTGCGAATGCTTTCAATATCTCACCTCTTGGATTCCCTTGTCCCTGCTGTACCAGGTTGCCAACAATACCGATTGCAAGGTTCGCTCTTTCCAGTGGATCGTCAATTCTCTGCAACATCTCAGTGATTGTCAGATCGCCCAACCGCAGATGTTCGCAAGCAAGCGCAGTTTTATTGCGAAGGACCATGCCGGGATTTGCCATAAGCTTGACCGTAGTATTGCTAAGTTCGCTCAGCACCCTCGCATTCTGGCGGTTCAGATAATTCCTCACAGCAAAGGAGCTAAGCGTCAGTACGATCAGTGCCCCGAGAACGGCTGCGATCTTTGCCGGGCCATAACGTAAAACCGTTCGGGTCACGAAATGCTTTCTGGCGCTTCGTCGTATGAACTCTGATGCATTTTGTTGTATCCTCTTCGCTTTCTCAAGTTTCTGTCTCTTGTCCAGGTCGTCTTTGAGGTAGCGGGCTACCCATGCGGCATTTGGTTTACCCTTGTTTATCCAGCTCTCAAAGTAAGTCAGTGGGCCGATTGATAAAAGGAAATCGCCAGACTTGTTGCTCTTCATCCAACGGTTGAGCTGCTGGCCAAGGTCGAGAGAAATCGTGTAGCTATCAAACTCTTCTTTAGCCCACTGCCCAAGATTTTCCCAATTTCTGATCAGGCTCTCATGCGTGATATCCAATACGTCAGATTCTTTTAATTCAGCTGTCTCTTCCGAAAATGGCCGTAGCAACGTATTGCCAGGCTCACGAAAAATATCTAACGTATTTCCAACTGTTCGATAGTCGAGATGTGGAACGTCGATGATCGATGTGATCTCACCCAACGTCATCCTGTTACGAACAGCCCTGCTATTGTCGATCTTGGTAAGACATTTGAACGCGATCTCGATGATCATCTTCGCATCGTTGTCGCTTACTTGCCCCTTATTATTCGCCTGATTGTATAGCTTGTTCGCATGCGTGTTTAACACGTTTTGTAAACTTGGTTGATGGTAACAACTCTGCACTTTTTCAGGCAGGTTCGCAAACCATGCCTTGAACTTTGCAGCGTCGTCATCTGGAAGCCCGTCCCCCTGAATTCCACCAACCATGGCGTAATGTATGAGGTCCATCTCCTCCTGTCCCGAATCAGCCATTTTCCAGATCTGATTCAATGCATGCTGAAGAATTGGCAATTGGTCCGTGCCTTCAACCATATCATGTATAAGACGTTCTGTCAACCGTCTTGAAATGACATTTCCGCTTAACATTGCCGGTTCTTCGATTACTTCCTGAAGCTCCTTCCGGTTCAGTCGCGGAACGAAGAATTGTGAAAATCCTATATACTCAGGCAACCCGCGAAACGCAGCACACTGACCGATATAGTCCGAGCGCATTGTGATGATCACATAAATGGGAAGGTTTTCGTCGAGCGCAATTCGTGCCGTTTCCAACAAAAGATTAGTTACGGACATCGCCTCTTGTGAAGGAACTCCCTTATGAAAATTTTCGGGATTCGTGAAAAATTCCTCGAATTGATCAGCAAGAATGATCAGGTTTGCCGCCTTCCTTCTCTTTTCGTTCTTATCCTTGTCTGAAGCTTCCAGCCATTCCACTGATTGCATATCATAATAAAGAGGTGATGCTTTATAGATATCGACCAACGCGGAAAATCCATAATTAAGTTCTGTTTGAACAGTTTCTGCCTGAATACCTAGTTGACTGGCAAGCGTGCGACTTAAGTTTCCTAATGGATTTCTTTCGGGTCTGAAATCAATAACGCTCCAGTTCGAAAAGGAAGCTTTTAAAAACCCGGCCTTTGCATTTGGAATTATTCCGGCGTATACGAGTGAAGATTTTCCATCCCCTGAAGCACCGGTTAACATAATGAACTTGTTCTTCTCTAACTGGCGTGTCGCCTGTTCAATATGTTCATCACGACCTTTGAAATAGATTGACTCGTCTTCAGTAAAGGGCCTTAACCCAGTGTATGGACATATTTTGATTTCGTCGAGCATGAGGAAGAATCGAGCTATGGTTCAATAACTTTCACATAAACTTTTTTTACTTCTTCCGGCACTTCCTGCTTCGACACTATTGATGAAACTACTTTGGGAGCCTTGAATGTTCTTGCCGAATTCGTTTTGGGATCATCTTCGCCCACCAGCATAATTGGAGTGGGTGATGAAGCTCCGCCAACTTGTTTCCAAATCTGTTTGATAAATGGCAAGGCCCAATCTGCCGCGTACCTGAAATAGACTACGGCGAGCTTACTGCGTCGGATCTGTTGTCTCGACAGCTCACGGTACTCGTCTTCACCATCAGGCGTGATGTTCATGGTCTCGATCGGATACGAACTACTGATGAGGTCGGTAATCACCTGTGCATCCATTTCGTCCTGTTGGTTGAAAATGAAAAAAATGTCCGTGTCTTTCGTGTCCAGCTCCGCCGTTTCTTTCTTCAACATCATAGCCCGTATATCGTCTACGAGCTGCATCGGTCCGCTGCTATTGCTGAAGATCATGTTCCGGGTAATATTATTGCGGATGTAATTGATGAATACCGATTGAGACGCTTTCATTTCAGGCGACCCTTCAGGGGCAAACCATACGATCGTTTGAAACTCATTTGATGAATCTGCAGATCGTTTTTTCGCTTCTTCAAATTGAAATCGCGGGAATGAAATTTCTTCATTTTCTTCAAACCGTCGACCGAATTCGTTTCCGAGTATGTGCAGCGAACACTGGGCCTTTGATAATGCTTCCTCTGTTTTTTGCTGGAACACATTTTCATCAGTAGGACAATCAATTCCCGGCACCACATTGAAGCCAGCCTTCTGAAGTATGATCAACATCTCTTCGCGTTTTGCTTTCAATTCAAATGAAGTCCACGCCAGGAATACCGTCGGTCCATTGTTTTTTATTACCGCATACTTGATGTTTTCGGGAACAGTAGCGCTTACCCGGCCCGTAGAAAGGTCCTTAAGATTCGCGGAGAACGATGGTGCGCCTAAAGATGGTCCGAATTGGGCCTTCTTTATTCCGAGGATGATTTCTTTAACAGCATTTGCTGCCTTGTTGATCTGATTGCGATAGATGGTGCCGTTTTGATTATCGGCAAGATTGTCATCCTTCGGACGCAGCGGTCGGTTTACCCCGGCTGATTTGTAAATAAAATCTATAGAACGCAACGTGCCCGACAACTCATTCTCCAGCAGCTTCACGTCTTCAAGATCCATTTCGTGGATGCGTATGGGAAGAATTCGACTCGCAACGTTACCGTTAGGCAACGTCACATCGATGCCGATATCCCTTCCCGCGTTCATCGTCTTGAACGGAAGGAACTCCTGTCGCCAGGCAAAGCTGCTCGTATCACAGTAGGTATTTGAAATGATTGGAATAAAGATCAGCGAATTCAGTTTTGCCGATACCGACTTATCGACGTTATAACTTTCCTTTATTCCGTCTTCAGGATTTTCGTCAAAATAGATCGTAAGCTTATCCTTTAAAGTTGCTACAAGCTCCAGCGAAAGATTATGAACAAAATCTGAGACCCACTGGTCATACTTGTTGTCGTTTTGGCGGTAGCTTATAAAGATGTCGTACTCGAAACCTGGGGCTATAGACGGCATGAGGAAAAGTATAGGTTAATGGGCGCAATAATGATACTGAAAAGAAACTAGAATCAAAAGCTGGTATTAACAGTAAAGTTTATTACTCCTGCTTGGCCAGACCTTCTTTACTTTGATTCCGGTGGATTCGAGTTGTGTGACAAAGTCAGCTGCCCCGCCCGGTTTTACCTCTTCAGAATTTTTAACTAGGGCTAACGTGAGGACCTTTGAAGGTTGATTTTTTGATAGCTCAAGGGCAAACTTTAACATTGCTTTATTGCAAGCCGCGTATGCTTGTTCAGGTCGTAGCCCCTTTGATTTGGTGATGACTACCTTTGATGCCTTTGAAATGTTTTCGTGAAAGTGATCTTCCCACTCCTTGGGATCTTCAGACGGAAGGTCTTTGAGATACTTGACTGAACGAGCGAGGAACTTATCGTGTTCAAAGGGCAGGAAAACAGTTAACGGTATTTCACGTCGTACTATCTCAGATGCGAACAGCATATCGCCACCGGCGGCGAGGCTGGAAATGGCCATTGCCGGAGCGCCCTTCTTTAGGATATGTTCCAATTCGATCTCGATAAGTGTTTTTACTTCTCGTATTAATCGATATGGGAATCGCGCAGATTCGCGATCAATCTTATCAAGCAAATGTCCTGTGAAAAGAAGAACTGACGGTCCCATTAAACCTAAAAGTAAAAAAACTTTCAGGTGAAAGGAAAATGACCCGGTCTTTTATCTGGGTTCGTTTTGTTCCGGTATGAAATTATTTTCGCGAAAACGCTTTTTTTCCTGCGAATAATTTATAAATAACGTTACCATGTGCGCTTCCATTCCGTCCGACCTTTTATAAAAAGCATATCGCAATTCAATCGCATTAAACGTGGTCCTGCCGTTCCCTGAATAGGGCGCGTATCGCACACCGACCCCTGGTTTCAGACTTGTAAACTTTGATAGGTCATAGTCAGAAGTATAAAACTCTTCGGCTCCTTTATGCTCTTTATACCCTTTAAAATAATCCGCTGCGGTTTGCCCGTAAACTCTTATAAATGGTGTAACTGTAAAGGCCCGACCTGCTTTATACGCGGCCTCGACATTGAATGTGTTTGCTACCACACCAAAATCATCCCAATAAAAGCGATACTGAGTTCTGATTATCCATCTACCACCAACGAATGTGTTTAGTTGGACTCCTATTGGAAGTTTCAACCGCGATAGGGGAAGGTTTTCGACGCGTCTTAAGCTATCACTAAAGTACACGCGATGAAATGGCGTGGACAATAGTCCTGATTGATAACCAACACCAGGGTATACTCCTATTGACATCCTTCTGTTTATTAAGTGATAATATCCAAACTCAACATTGTAGGAATTCCGGCGGTACTGATCGAACCATTCTTTGTTACGCAATTCGGCGGGGTAAATAAGTTTTTCCGGATGTCCGTCGTGAAGTCTTCCCCATCTCAGGTCATCAAAATACATTTGAAGGGCTATCGAAATTTCTCTTGACTTCGATGCGTCGAGCATACTAAAGAACAAAGCTGTACCAAACGATGTATAATCAGATTCTATAGAAAAACTACCGTTGATTCCCGCAGTAATTCCTGACCGTCCGAATTTTCGGTTATAGCCCGTATTTACATGTGTCCGTGCGTCAACTTTGGAGGCTGATGACTTAACAAAGTCAATGTTATCCGTGGACGCAGAACTGATAACATCAAGTCCCGCATCGAAATGAAATACATTGGATGAATCTCTATGATCTACCGATAACTGAGTTGCATACACTTGCAGATCTTCCGTTCCCTGCCCTCCTGTAACGGCTGAGTGATCATTGTCTTGCGTGTAATACGACATGAAGATCTGAACATCGGTCGTTGAGAGCCTTTTCTTTCGGTAGGTGCTGTCCGGACGTTGTGCGAAAGACACCAGCGAAGATGCAAGAAGGCCGATTGCGATGTATCTTTTTTTCACCGTTAGTTACAACCACAACCACCGCTGGTTTTGCTGCTGCCTCCGCCTGATGCGCCCTCACGGTAGGCCTGAACCTGTTCCTCAAATCCCCTGCTTCCCGGTTGACCAGTTTTCATTTCATAATCATTCACATACACACGTTGATATGGCTTTACTGATTCACATCCGGCGAGAATAAAATACGCTACGATGACAAAGGTTATCGAAATTCTCAATTTCATAACAGGTTCGGTTCAATCCGAAGGTGACGTGAAGTAAAGATCTTGTTTTGATCGGTGATTATAAGGCAATGTGTTCCTGGCAACTGCTCAATAAAATGTATTCCCACATCGACACCCATTACGGTGACAGCAGTAGCAAGTGCGTCGGAAAGTTCAGCACTTGGACTTACAATGGTTACACTCTTTATACCCTTCACCGGTAGTCCCGTTCGGGGATCGATGTTATGTGAATACCGGATCCCATTGACTTCAAAGTACTGCTCGTAGTTTCCCGACGTTGCGACACATGCATTCTCCACAGGCAACCAGAAGAGTACCCTGGAAGGATCATTCGGGTCAGCGATTCCTACTCTCCACATTGATCCATCCATACGGCTACCAAAAGCTGTAAGATCGCCACTTGCATTTATCACACCACTTGTAATTCCACCCTCAATTAATTTCCGTTTCACCATGTCGGCCGCATATCCTTTTCCAATTGCTCCAAACGCGATGTGCATTCCTGGTTTATCGAGAAATACTCTATTTGGTTCTTTGAGTTGTATCTTGTCAGCTCCGATTTTACCAAGAGCGTTATTAATGGAAGCGGTATCGGGGAATTGAAAAGTTTCTCCCTTGAAGTTGTACAATCGTTTCAGGGGGCCACAGGTTATATCGAATGCACCCTGGGTTAGAAAGCTTAATTCTTTGGAACGTTTTATTAGACGATACACTTCTTCATCCACAAACACCGGTTGTACTCCTGCGTGTTGATTGATCAATGATGTCTGTGATGTCTCAGAAAATTCAGTTAGCAATAACTCAATGCGTTTTACTTCATCAATCGCGTTGTTCAACGCCATCTCAGGCTCCTCATCTACGATCACGAACTCGAAATCCGATCCCATCAGCCTCACTTGGCGGCGTGTTTCCCGGTTCGCAACAGTATTCATTTCGCGATGTAACTTTTTATTTCTGTAATAAACTCTGAAGATGATTGATTGCTAAACACCAGAGAAGAAAGAACCGACTTGCCAGGAGTTAAAAGCAAGAGGTACGGAAATTCTCCCTTAGGATTGTACTTCTCTGCTAACGACGCATTCTGTTCCTGAAGTGCCGTAGAAAGTGATGTGCGTTGTGGAAAATCTGCTTTTAGTATCACAAGATTTTCCTGAGCAAAAGTTTGAAACTCTGTTGCCGATAAGATCTTTTTTTCAAATCGGATGCAGTTTGCACACCAATCTGATCCGGCAAACACAAGTAGAACTGGCTTATTGGTTTCTGAAGATATCCTGAAAGCTTCCTCTGCATTGTTCTGTATTTGTGCAGAGCTGGCATAAGAAAAACATATCGCCCCAATGAAAAGAAAAGAGACAATGCAGTTCCGTAGCATTCAGGTCGGTATTAGTTTTTAAAGATAAAAAAATCGTTGCTTATATTTCCGTGTGCTAAAAAAGATAAAATCAACGTAATACACCATCCCATTTTCATGGGGTTTTATAGGCTCTTCCATAAATAGAGCGTCGCGTAGGCTTCCCACCCTTTATATTTCTTAAATACTTTTCTTACCTCTTCCAATGTCGGTTTCCTGTCCATTTTCTTCAGATTTTTAATGGCATTGTGGATTCCTGCATCCTCCAATGGAAATGCATCGGGATAACGAAATGTTTTCATTAATGCATAGTTCGCTGTCCAGTTGCCCACCCCCTTAATAGTCATGAGTAACTCTTTTGCCTGCAATAATGGCAACCCTGTTAACTTCTCTTTCGAGATCTGTTTGCTGGCGAAGGCTTCGGCAATGAGAACGGTGTACTTGCTCTTTTGTCTTGAGAACTGTAGCGGAAGAAGATGTTCATCTGTTAGTAATCCGACTGTCTCGGGTGTTGGAAACATAAAATACTCTTCATTTTCAAAAATCAATTTTGAGCCGAATTTCTCCACAAACCGCTGCTTGAGCGTGTAAGCAAATTGAACGTTTATCTGCTGGCCAAGCACAGCCCAAACGAGTGACTCGAACAGATCAGGCTGGCCGACGATCCTATAACCATAATACTTTGTGATCAGGCTTCCGAGCAATCGATCTTTGGACGCCATTGCATAGAACGGTTTAAGATCTGTATCCAGATCAAACCATTCCTTTATGTA
>Ga0111539_10003131_pt1 | contig 21899 bp, 20 predicted proteins | sample RhiMethybrSRZTD1_FD_79667 | JGI IMG/M metagenome (GOLD analysis project Ga0111539, IMG submission 79667) | Populus rhizosphere microbial communities from Tennessee, USA - Rhizosphere MetaG P. TD hybrid SRZTD1 (version 2) (version 2) | ecosystem: Host-associated > Plants > Roots > Rhizosphere >...
GCCTCCTCGGCGTCGAGCAGCACGGTCGCACCGCTGCTGAGCTTGATCACGACTTCGCCCTTCACGGCATCGAGCCGCGACACGAAGTCGGCCATGTCGACGGGCTTCTTGCCGTTCACGGTGTCGACCACGTCGTTGTGGAACGCCTCGTAGCCGACGTTGATCGCATCCGCGAGCACCTGGGCGAGCACGATGACCTCCTGCTGCTCGGGCCGCCGCAGCCCCGAGTAGAACAGGTGCAGCAGCTCCTTCGGCGACTTGTCCCACCACTGGTCGCCCCAGATGCGCAGATACTCGGCGGTGAGCCGCTGGAACACGAGCCCGCCGAACAGGAACCACATCGGACGCCGGTCGAACTCGGTGCGCGGCACCAGCCAGGCCATCGGCCGCATCGTCAGCTGCACCTTGATCTCCACGCCGTTGCGCAGGATCTGCGCCGACAGCAGGTCGCCGATGTGATGGTCGCCGACGACGGCGTCGAACTGGCAGCGATAGCGGCCGCGATACTGCACGGTGCCGTTGTCCGCGATGCGCAGGCCGTCGAGCCGCGTCAGCACGTCGCCGGCTTGCAGGTTCCCCCACGCGCTCGACCCGTATTGCACGGCGGTGATCAGCACGCCTGAGTCACGGGGTCGCATCGCGAGGTGGCGGCGCAGCGCCTGGTTCTCGAGTGGCTGCGTCGTGATGCCGAGCCCGGGCACGTTCGGGTCCTTCTTGTGCTTCACGGCGTCGAGGAAGCGCGCGAGGATCGGCGCCGGCACCATCTCGCCGATGTTCTCGGCTTCGGGCAGCGCCTGGAACGCGATGCCGACGACCTTGCCGCGCGCGAACACGGGGCCGCCGCTGTTGCCTTCGTTGATCGCCGCGTCGACGGTGACCGCGAGCAGGTGGCGCTGGCTGTGTTCGTAGCGCTGCACCTCGATGCGCGAGACGACGCCTTCGGTGATCGAAACCTCCTCGCCGCCGATCGGGAAGCCCACGACCTGCACCGGGTCGCGCAACCGCGGCAGATCGCCGATCACCGCGGGCCGGATGCCGCGCGCGAAGGCCTTGTCCTCGACGTGCAGCAGAGCGAGATCGCTGTCGTGGCTGATCGCCTGCACGCGCGCGACGACCTTCGTGGTGTCGCTCTGCTTCTGCACCTGGACGAACGTCGCGTTCGCAACCACGTGGGCGCCCGTCAGCACGTGTTGCGGACCGACGATGACGCCGGAGCCCGTGCTGCCGCGCGGCGCCACGCTCTGCCACGGGCATTCGTAGTCGGGGTCCTGGTAGGTGCTGTAGACGCGGACGACCTGCGGGTGCGACATCGCAGGGGTCGGATACCGCTTCGCGGGCTCCCCCCGCCAGAAGAAAATCGGGCGGTACCGGCCGGCCCTTGCCGGCACGCACCTTGCTGCCGGGCTGCATCTGGCAATCGGCTCGCGCCTGCACCGTCCCGCCCTTGCGAGCCAGCGCCCGAGCGACCTCACATGCCGTCCTACGCACGCTTCGCCTCCCGTCTGCTCTGCCTCGCCACGCTGCTGCAGCCCTTGTTCGCCCATGGCGGCCAGTACCGGGGCCCATCCAACGTCGTGCCGCCGAGCCCAAGCAGCCAGAACAACCAGAACAACAGCGGCGGATCGGGGTCCGGGTCCGGCTCGTCCTCGACCTCTCGTTCCGGCTCCGGAACATCATCCTCGTCCGGAACCACCAGCACCGGCCCTTCGACGCCCGCTTCGCCAAGCAGCGGAGCGCTGGGCGGCAAGGTGCGAGGCGCCGCCCTCGACGACGATCTCGGTCGGTGGGAGTTCTGGTGGGAGTTCGGCAAGGACCCCTACCTGCGTCTGCGGGACGCGATCTACGGCGGCTCCGGCGGCGTGCAGATCGACGACGCGCTGCTGAACCCGGCGCTGCAGCTGCGGCCCCTGCGCATCGAGCGACCGACGCCCGCCGACCTCGACCGCGTGGTCGCCGCGCTGTTCACGACGCTCAAGCAGGCGCAGGACCGCGACACGATCACGGGCTGCTTGGTGGCGCTCGCGAAGATCGGCCGCGACAGCCCGCGTTGCACGCTCCAAGACGCGTTCGTGCCGTTGCTCGCGAGCGGTGATCAGGAGCAGCGCGAGACGGCCGCGCTTGCGCTCGGCATCGCCGGCAGGGTGCAACAGTCCAGCGTCGAGATCCTGTGCGCGCTCGTGCGCGACACCGAACGGGCGCAGAAGCTCTCGAATGGATCGAGCGTGAACGAACGCACGCGCGCTTTCGCCGCGTTCGGTCTCGGCCTCTTGCTGCAGCGCACTCCCGAGCCGGCCGCGCAGGAGATCGTGGTCACGCTGCTCGACGTGCTGGCCACGCCTGCAACCAGCGGCCGCAACCTCAAGGTCGCCGCGATCGAAGCGTTGTCGCTGCTGCCCAGGGATTGGTCGACCGACGCGGGCGACACGCTTCGCCGCAGCGTCGTGGCCGGGCTCGGAGCCTACTACGACCTCGACCTCGGTCCCGGCGAGCAGTTGATGCAGGCGCACGTGCCCCCTGCGATCGGCTCTCTGCTGCGGCCCGGTGATGCGGCGGCCGAGACCTGGAAGAAGCGCTTCGCGACCGACCTCGAGGCCGGTCTCGATCGTTCGGGCCCGGCGGCGAAGAACAACAAGGTGAACCCGCACATCGCGCAGTCGTGCGCGCTGGCGCTCGGCGTGCTCGCATCGCCGTGGCAACACGAGCGCGACGCCGACGCCGCGATCGGCAAGCTGCTGCTCGACGTCTACCGGCGGCACCGCGACCAGCAGACGCGTTCGTTCGCGATCCTGTCGCTGGCTCGCCAGGGTGGCATGCTCGCGCGCGACGCGCTGCTGCGCGAGCTCGACCAGGCGAACCAGGCGATCGAACGGCCGTGGTGCGCCATGGCGCTCGGCGTTTGGTCGGCGCGCGCGCTGCAAGCCGCGAAGGCCTCCGGCCAGCCCGCCGCGCCCGACGCGCTCGTGCGAGACGCGCTGCGGCAGCACTTCGCAACCGCGCGCAACCCGAGCACGATCGGCGCTCTCGCGATTGCACTGGGCCTGGCGGGCGACGTCGACACGGCCGACAAACTGCGCGCGTCGCTGCTCGCCAACCGGCAGCAGGAGGACGTGGCCGGCTACCTCGCGATGGCGCTCGGGCTCATGCGCGACCGTCGGGCCCTGGCCGACATCCGCACGCTGCGGCAGGAGTCGGATCGCCGGCCCACCCTGCAGATGCAGTGTGTGCGCGCGCTCGGGCTGCTCGGCGACCACACGCTCGTCGAGGAGCTCTGTCGGGAGCTCGAGGGAGACCAGACCCTCGTGCACCTGTCGGCCGCCGCGGGGAGCCTCGGCCAGATCGGCGATCGGCGCAGCATCGAGCCGCTGCTCGCACTCATGAACAGGAACGATCTCGCACCGCTGACGCGCGCTTTCGCGGCCGTCGCGTTGGGTGGTGTCTGCGACAAGGATCCGCTGCCCTGGAACGCGGCGTTCTCGACGTGCACGAACTACCGCGCGTCGACCGAGACCTTGACCGACGGAGCCGCGGGCATCCTCGACATCCTGTGAGCCTGCTCGCCGCAAGGAGCGGGAATCCCGCCCGGTCGTACTGAGCCGACAGACGCTGCGCGGACTCTCATGTTCTCCACACGGCGCCCCTGACTTCCCAAAGCAGTCGCCGCGGGGCATCATCGGCGCAGACCCAGGAGATCACCATGACATCACGCTGGCTCATCCTCCCTGCTGCGCTCTGCCTCGCGGGCATAGCGGCGTGCCAGGGAGACGCACCGAAAGACGGATTCCCGCGCGAAGGCAGCCCCGCGCAGCGTGTCGTGAAGGACGCGCTCGAGAACAAGGCTCCGCCCGCGCTCGAAGTGCGCAACTGGTCGAACACGGGCGGCAAGACGCTCTCGCTCGCCGACCTGCGCGGCAACGTAGTGCTCATCGACTTCTGGGGCGTCTGGTGAGGCCCCTGCCGGGGTGCCGTGCCGCACCTCCTCGAGCTCGCCCAGAAACACAAGGACCAGGGCCTCGTCGTCATCGGCGTGCACACGACGGACAAGGGCGACGACATGGCCGCCTTCGTCGCCGACCAGAAGATCACCTACCCCGTCGCGATCGACGTAGACAACAAGACGACGTCGACGTTCGCGGTCGATTCCTTCCCTGACTACTACCTGATCGACCGCGCCGGCAACCTGCGCGTCGCCGACCTGCAGAACGCGTATGTCGATGCGGCGATCGCGAAGCTGCTCGCCGAGCCGGCCCAGGCCACCGCCAAGGCCAAACCGCAGGAGCTCGACGCGCAGATGCGTCTCGACCAGTCGATCGCCGACGCGAAGCAATCCGAACGCAACGTGCTCGTGCACGTGCATGGCCCCAATTGAGCCTGGTGCACGAAGCTCGAGGAGTTCCTCGGGCAGAAGGAAGTGTCCGCGTTGCTGCAGAAGGACTACGTGCTGGTGTCGCTCGACAGCAGGAACAAGCGTGGCCCCGAGGTCATCACGAAGCTGCGCGCCGGCCACGATGGCGGCGGCATCCCGTGGCTCGTCGTGCTCGACGGCGAGGGCAAGGAGATCGTCACGAGCGATGGCCCGAAGGGCAACATCGGCTGCCCCGTGCAGCCCGAAGAGATCGCGTGGTTCCGCACGATGCTGGAGAAGAGCAAGAAGCGCCTCACGGCTGAGGAGCTCGACGCGCTCCAGAAGTTGAACCAGGCGTTCGCGAAACGCGTGCTCACGAAGCGCGGCGGCTAGGCGGATTGCCGCCCGCTGATCGCGCGGCTGCCCGCTACAGGAACCAGTCGCGCTGCTCGGCCGCCGGTCCCACATCGGGCAGCGGCGCACTCGCGGACACGAGCTCCTCGAGCCACCAGTTCGTGCTGTTGTAGAGGCACGTCACCTCGCGGCATTCGTGGCTCGCGTCGAAGCTCGACAGCAACCGCGCCGTCTCGTGATGCGCCGCGGGCGGCACCTGCCAGAGCTCCTTGCCGCCGAGCTTCGCCTTCTCGACGCCGCGGTGCGCGGGGCAGTTGAAGGTGCCGAGCGGCGTCACGACCTGCCGCAGCATCTGCATGTGGCAGACCTTCGGCTGCTTCGTGTAGTCGCGCCAGTTGCCGGCCATCAGGACGCGCAGGTTCGTGCTCGCCAGCACGCGGAAGCCGGGACGCACGGCGGCCCGCGCCTCCTGCAGGTTCTGCTGGATGCGCGCAGTGACCGCCTGCAGTTCGGCCTCGGTCTTTGCCGGATCCATGACCTCGGCGCCGTCGGCCTGCCGCTCGAGGAACGGCTTGAACGAGATGTAGTCGAACTGCGAATCGGAAGCGCGTTGGGCCGCCATGACCATCTCGTGGATGTTCTCGACGATCTTGACCTCGCCGCGACTGCCGCCCTTCCACGTGATGACGAACGAGAAGCCGACCTGCAGAGCGGGGTTCTCCGCCTTGATCTTCGGGATCCAGGCGCAGATCTCGTCGAGCGTCAGCGTCTTGCTCGACGGATGGTGCATACGTCTGAACACGTCGTTGCTGCCCGAGTCGAGCGACAGCCGCACCCAGTCACCCTCCGTGAAGAACGGCGCTGCCGCGAGGATGCGGTCGCCGCGGCTGCCGTTCGTCACGACGGCGACCGAGAGGCCGAGCTTCTTGCAGAACTCGACGATGCTCGCGAAGCCCGGGTAGAGCGTCGGCTCGCCGCCGCCGATCAGGATCACGCTCTTCAAGCCACGCTCGGTCATGCGCTGCAGCGAGCTGCGCAGCTCCTCGTCCTCGTGCCGCACCTTGCTGTTCAGGATGTCCCAGTCGATGCAGTGGTCGCAGGCGTAGTTGCAGGCCGTCGTGAGGTCGAGGTTGATCGACAGCGGCGCGATGTCGGGCATCGGCGGCGCTTCGGCGCCCGCGGCCTCGGCCTTGCGCAGCGCGCGTTGCCAGCGCACGTAGTCGACGACCTTGGGCCACAGGCTCGGCTGCTGCAGCTTCTGCGCGAAGTCGTGCACGCCCTCGACTTTCCGTTCGGGCGGACGCGTTTCAGTTCCTGTCGGCGGCGAGGTCGCGGAGGATGTCCGCGTAGAGCCGGAGGCGGAGGGCGACGGATGACGCGATGGCTGCGATTCGTTCACGGTCTTTGGCCTCGAGTTGTGCGACGAAACGATACACGAGTTGATGCAGCGGATCCCGCACGTTCATCGCGCGTCCGTCGGGTGCCGCGAAGGACTGGGCATAGTCGGGGCCGATCCGGCGGTCGATGCGTTGTTCATTGACGGCGATCCAGGCGGGCCGCGGCTGTTCCGGACAGCGTCGCAGATGCAGTTCCACGGCGACGGAACGGCTCGCATCGCGCAGCTCGAAGGTCACGACGTTGGCCTCGGCGTGCGGCGCGGCGTCGCTCTGGCGCAGGTTCGCGACCGCGGTCGTCGCGTCGAGAGCCACGAGCTCCTGCGCGACGCTGAGCACGTGCGACAGCGAATCCGCGACCATCGCCGGCCCGAAGGCACCGGGTCCGAGTCCCATCACGATGCTGCGGACCGGCGCGCCCTCGAGCGAGGGATGCAGCGCGAACAAGGCCGGCAGCACGAACGGCCACTGGCAGTTCTCGTCGAGCAGCAGATCCCGGACCTGGAACTCGCGGATGCGCGCGAGGCCGGCCGTCGCGTCGGGCCAGGACACGAGCGGTTTCTCGCAGAGGCACGGCACGCCGGCAGCCAGAGCGGCATCGAGGCCTTCGAGATGGAACGCGTGAGGCGAAGCGACGACGAGCGCGTCGACGGATCGCGCGAGCGCCCGAGCATCGGCAGCGGCGACGACCGGGTGACCGAGTCGGGCGGCGAGCGCGGTCGCAGCGCGTTGCGCACTGGCCTGGTCGCGGCCCGAGACGGCGGCGACCGTGGCGCCCGCGGCTTCGAACCCAACCGCGTGGTACGGGCCGATGCCCTGGTGGCTGCGGCCGGCACCGATGATGCCGATGCGCAGTTGCGACCGCTCGCTGCGTGGGTGGTTCGAGGAAGGTCCGCTGCGGGTCACGCAGCAAAGACTATGCACCGGCAGAGCCGCGGTCCTTCAGAAAGATCCGATCACCATCACGAGCCGGTTCGTGCTCATGAGCGCCGTGACGAGTCCTCCCGCCTAGCGCTCGTTCGCCGCGGTCTTCGTCGCCGGCTTGCGCAGGTAGACCCACACGAAACCGGCAGTCAGGTGTTCGGCCTGCAGCGGCGTCAGTTCCTGCCAGATCTCCGACGACCGCTTCTGGATCGTGTCCCACTGCGTCTTGTCGACACCGGCAAGCTTGTCGAGATCGTTGTCGCACTTCTGGAACAGCTTGCTCATCGCCTCGCTGATCGTGCTCTGCTCCTTCTCGAGCTTCGCCTTCGTGGCCTTCTGTTCGTCCGTGAGCTTCGGCTCGGGACCCGTGAGGCTCGCGAAGTCGCCGACCAGCAGGTCGAGAGTGCCGTCGCCGTTCCAGTCGCAGACGTGTGGCTTGCAGCGCGAGGCCGGTTGCTTCGGTTCGTCGCCGTGGGCTGCGGGTTCGTGGCCCCTGCCCTTCAGGAGCTCGACACCTGCGGTGAACTTCGGGTCCTGCTTGCTGCCTTCGTTGCGGAAGAACTTCACCGTGCCAGCCCCGCCGCCGACGACGAGGTCCCACAAGCCGTCGCCGTCCCAGTCGGCGGTCGTGGGGCCAGCATCGTTGTGGTCGACCTCGAGCACCTGCCCGCCGGCTCGGATCGGGCCCATGCGCTCGAACTTCGGCGTCTTCTTGTCCCCCACGTTCGCGAGCAGCACGACGTGGCCGGCGATGTTGCCGACCAGGAGATCGAGATCGCCATCGGCGTCCCAGTCGACGAGCCACGGCGCGGCCGCCAAGCTGTCCATCTGCGGCTTTTTCTCGCTCACCCACGGCGGGCCCGCGTTCGCGTTCTTGCCGTCGGGGTCCTTCAGGAACTCGCCGGCCGCGTACTGGCCCGCGCCCTGGCCGAAGAACACCGTGATGTCGCCGGGCCAGTAGGAGCCGCTGATCATGTCGGCGTGGCCGTCGCCGTTCAGGTCCGCCAACTGCGGACCGAAGCCGACGCATCAACCAGCCGCGACTTCGGCGGTCTTGCCACCAGCCTCGAGGAACGTGAACTCGCCGAACTTCGGTGCACTGTTCGTGCCCGTGTTCTTGTAGATGCGGCAGCGACCGTTGCCGAACTGGCCGACCAGCAGGTCGCGAACGCCGTCGCCGTCGAAGTCGACGACGTAGGGCGCCGCGTGGCCGATGTCGACGTCGATCGGCTTGCCGCCGGCCTGCACGCGGAATGGCGTCTCGAACTGTTGCGCCGCGAGACTCGCGGCCAGCGTGGCGGCGAGTGCGACGAGCTTGGTGTCGTGGATCTGTTTCATGGAGCCCTCCTCGTGGGCGCGAATCTCACCCGAAGACTATTGCTGCATTCGGGCGCCGGCCAGACGCTGCGCGAGATTGCCGCGGCGTCCGCGCGAGGCGAACGCCACGCCGTCCCGATCAGCGAGAGCGCGTTCGTGCTCGTGAGCGCCGTGATGCCCGATGCGTACGAGCGACCCACGCTTGCACCGATCAGCTACTGCAGGCTGACTGCGAGCCCGTCGGTGAAGGTCAGCACGTCCGGCGTCGTGAACGGGAAGTGGCTCAGCGCAGCGCCCTGCTCGAAGAAAGCGAGCGCGGGCACACCGGGCGGCAGGTCGAGCGAGAACGGTCCTGTCGTCGCCGCGAGCAGGATCATCGGCGCCACGTGCAGCGTGCACCCGGGGCCGAACTCGGGCAGCGACACGGAGACCGGTTGCGTGCCCAGCACGAGCAGGCGCAGCGGAACGGACGCGCCGCAACCCTCGAACTGGTTCACCTGCACGATGAGCTTGCAGTTCGCCGTGTCGAGCGTCGTGGTCAGCGTGCTCGGCATCGACACGATCGCGCAGAACCCCGTCGAGCCGAAGTTGCAGCTCGGCCCGATCGACTGGGTCGTAACGCTCTGGAACAGGCACTGCGCGGGCAGCGATGCGGTGGTGAGGCCCGCGACGATCGACAGGATCTTGGTCATCATGGTGGGAACCTCGAGCGGTGGCTCGTGGACAGGGGATCGACGGCAAGCGCCGAGCCGCGACAGTGTAGTCACTGCCACTACCTCGAGTGACCGCCTGCGGCGAATCTCCGGAGCGGTCTCTTCGCTCGCCTGCCAGGAGGTCGGCCTGCCCGAGTGCCGCGCCGCCACGGTGCACCACGCGGCGTCCGCGCACAACCACTGGTCGGGCCTTCACCTTCGGCCCGCCAGACCGGAAGCTGCTGTACCATGCCCGCCCTACCCGCGTTCACGTTCGCAGCCGCACTGGTCCTCGCGGTCGCGACCGCCCAGGATACACCGCGCCTGCTCACGAACCGGCCCGCCGGTCGCGAGCTGCTGAAGCTGCCGAAGGAAGAGGACGCGTTCGGCTTCGTCGTGTTCGGCGACCGCACGGGCGGCCCCCCCGAGGGAATCGAGGTGCTGAAGCAGGCCGTGGCAGACACGAACCTGCTCGACCCGGACCTCGTGCTGACCGTCGGCGACCTCGTGAACGGCTACAACGCGCAGGAAGCGTGGAAGGCCCAGGCCGCCGAGTACAAGGCCGCGATGAGCAAGCTGCGCATGCCGTGGTTCCCGGTCGCCGGCAACCACGACATCTACTGGCGCGGCCCGAACAAACCAGCGGGCGAACACGAACGCGACTTCGAGACCACCTTCGGTCCGCTCTGGTACGCGGTGCAGCACAAGAAGTGCTGGTTCGTCGTGCTCTACTCCGACGAAGGCAACCCGGTGACGGGCGAGAAGGACTTCAACAAGCCCGAGTGCCAGCGCATGAGCGAGGCGCAGTTCACGTGGCTCGGCGAGACGCTGCAGAAGGCGAAGGGCGCGCGGCACGTGTTCGTGTTCCTGCACCACCCGCGCTGGCTCGCGAAATACGGCACGGACTGGGACCGAGTGCACGAGCTGCTCGCGAAGAACGGCAACGTCACGGCCGTGTTCGCGGGACACATCCACCGCATGCGCTACGACGGCACGAAGGACGGCATCCAGTACTACACGGTGGCCTCGGTCGGCGCGTTCCTCGAGTTCGAAGCACCGGCGGCCGGCTATCTGCACCAGTACCACGTCGTGACCGTGCGGCCGCAGGGCATCACGGTCGCTGCGCTCCCGGTCGGCACGGTCATGGACCCGCAGCAGATCACGGGCCAGATCAGCGAAGACGTCGATCTCGTGCACGAACACCTGAGGCCCGCGGTCGAGAGCTGCGTCGCCGCGGGCTCCGGCGAGCCCGTGCGCAGCGACGGCAGCGCCGACGCCGTCGTGACGCTGCGCTGCGAGAACCCGGCAACGCGCGCGATCGAGCTCGAGCTCGTTCCCTTCACCGACGGCGGCTGGGTGTTCGGGCCCGACCACCAGCACCTCGTCGTGGCGCCGGGCAAGAGCGGTACCACGACGTTCGCCGTGCGGCGCGCAGCCGACCCCGCGGTGCCGTTCGCGCTGCCGCTGCTGCAGGTGCGCTGCGACTACCTCGCGGCCGACCGGCGCATTCCGCTGCCGAAGCGCGAGTTCCCGCTCGACCTGCCGCCGCCGGCCGACCTCGGCACGGACGCCGCTGCGCGCGACGGCGCGCTCGTTCTCGACGGCGTGAAGGCCTGCCTGCAGGTCGGCGCACAGCAGGTGCGGCTGCCCGACGGGCCGTTCACGCTCGAGGCGTGGTTGCGCGGCAAGGACTTCAAGGGCCGGCGCGGTCTGCTCGCGAAGACCGAGAACAGCGAGTACGCGCTGTTCGGCACCGACGGGATTCCGGAGTTCGTCGTGTTTCTGGGCGATCGATACGCGACGGCCGTGCGCAAGGAGGCCCCGCTCACGGTCGGGAAGTGGCATCACCTGGCGGGCGTGTTCGACGGCAAGAACGTGCGCCTCTATGTCGACGGCGCGCTCGCGGCCGAAGTCGAAGCGCAGGGGAAACGCAAGACGAACGGATTGCCGCTGTTCATCGGCGCCGATCCGAACGCGAACAGCGCTCCCGTGTCGTTCTTCGCGGGCGCGATCGACGAAGTGCGGCTGTCGAAGGTCGCGCGCTACTCGGGGCCGTCGTTCGTGCCACCGCGCCGCCACGAGCCCGACACGGACACGCTGCTGTTGTTGCATCTCGACTCGGACTTCGGACCCTGGACGCCCGACGCGTCGCCGCACAAGGCACACGCGACGCGACGCGGGACCGCACACTGTACGGTCGAAGCGCCGGGGCTGGCCCGCTAGCACGAACGCGCGGTCAAGACGAACCGATCGTCGGCGTGAGCGCGTTGGCGCTCGTGAACGCCGTGGTGCCTGGAGCACCGTGCCCCGACAACAAGGACTTCAGCAAGAGCGACGCGCTCTTCCCGCCGGCAGACGTGAGCAAACGGCTCGGAGCCGAGTACTCGGAGCAATGCCGCCAGCTCTGCTACGGCAGCTATCCGGCCTGGAAGGAGGTTCTGGCCAGGTTCGGCGAGTTGCGCGAGTTGCTGCGGGGCCGGCGGCAGCGGTGACGTGCGATCCGGTGGGTCGCGCATTCGATGCCTCGCCCGAGCGTGTGGAAGGCTGTGGAACGCTGCTGCCAGCGTCACCCTCTCGCCGTCGCGCAGGCGGTCCCGGCGCGCGACGGAGGAGTGGCCACCCGCGACGCCCCCGGTGTCGGCGTCAAAGCACGGTGGAGTCCCGGTCGCTGGTCCGCTACCACATTGCCGATGGCCTCACGCCAGAAGCCCCCTCCCACGCGCACCGTCCGCAAGAAGCGGCTCACGGCCCGCAACGCCGACCGGCACGAGCTCTACGAGCGCGCGGTGCAAGCGCCGGCGCTGGACGCCGCGTTCTATGCGCGCTGGTTCGAGAAGTACACGGGCCGGCCGTTGCGCGTGCTGCGCGAGGACTTCTGCGGCACGGCCGTGCTCGCGTGCCACCACGTGAAACGCCACAGCGAGAATCGCGCGATCGGCGTCGACCAGCACTGGCAGACGCTCGCCTGGGCTCGCATGCACAACGTGAAGAGACTGCTGAGCCCCGAGCAGCAGACGCGCCTCGTGCTGCTGCAGAAGAACGTGCTCGACGTGCAGCGGCCGAAGGCCGATGCGATCCTCGCGCTGAACTTCAGCTACTCGGTGTTCAAGACCCGGCGCGAGCTCGCCGGCTACGTGCGCAACTGCTACCGCTCGCTGCAGCCCGGCGGCCTCTTGTTCCTCGATGCCTGGGGCGGGCCGGACGTGATCCAGCAGAAGACCGACAAGCTGCGGCACAGAGGCTTCGTCTACCACTGGGAGCAGCGTGCCTTCGATCCGATCACGCACGAGATCACGTGCGCGATCCACTTCGAGTTCGTGGACGGCAGCCGGCTGCGCGATGCGTTCGTCTACGACTGGCGTCTCTGGACGCTGCCCGAGCTGCGTGAGCTGTTCACGGAGGCGGGATTCGAGGACGTGCACGTGCTCTGGGAGAGCACGGACACCGCGACCGGCCTGGGCAACGGCGTGTTCCGCCGCGTGCAGCGCGGCGCCATGGACGACGCCTGGATCAGCATCGTCGTGGGCAGGAAGCCGCGTTGAGCCGGTGCTGCGCGCAGCCCCGCCACGCGCTGCGCACTCTCGCGGTCACGACGCTTGCGCACAGGCGGCTCCGTCCGAACAATGCGCCGCCGCGCCCGCCTACCATCCAAGTACATGAACGAACTCGTCATCCTCGGCGCCGGCACGATCGGGCGCATGGTCTGCCACCTGATGGTCAGCTGCGGCGACTACGCGGTGCGCATCGCGGACTCCGCGCAGGGTGCCGTCGACGTGGTGACGCGCCGATACCCGAAGGTGCGCGGCGAGGTCGTCGACTTCGGCGACAGCAAGAGCCTCGATTCGTTCCTCGAGCGTGCGTGGGCCGTGATCAGCTGCGCGCCCTATCACTGCAACCCGCTGATCGCGCAGCGAGCCAAGGCGCTCGGCGTGCACTACTTCGACCTGACCGAGGACGTCGAGGTCACACACCAGGTCAAGGAGCTGGCCAAGAACAGCAAGACGCTGTTCGCGCCGCAATGCGGGCTCGCGCCGGGCTTCATCACGATCGTCGCGAACCACCTGATGCGCTCGATGACGAACGTCAGCGACCTGCGCCTGCGCGTCGGCGCGCTGCCGCGGTATCCCAGCAACCGCCTCAAATACAACCTGAGCTGGAGCACCGAAGGCCTCATCAACGAGTACTGCAACCCGTGCGAGTCGGTCGAACAGGGCCAGCTCACGACGGTGCCGCCGCTCGAACAACTCGAGCGCCTCACGATCGACGGTGTCGACTACGAGGCGTTCAACACTTCGGGCGGCCTCGGCACGCTCGCGATCACGCTGAAGGACCGCGTCAAGAACGTCAACTACAAGACGATCCGCTACCCGGGCCACTGCGAGCTCATGAAGTTCCTGCTGCAGGACCTGCAGATGCAGGACCAGCAGCCGCTGCTGCGCAGCATCTTCGACAAGAGCCTGCCCGCGACGTTCCAGGACCAGATCGTGATCTTCGTGAGCGCGACGGGGAAGTATCTGGGCCGGCTCACGGAGCGCATCTACGCGAAGACGATCTATCACCAGCAGATCGACGGCGACAACTGGAGCGGCATCCAGATCACGACGGCCGCCGGCGTGACCGCGATCGTCGACATGCTGCGCGCCGGCAAGCTGCCGAGCTCGGGCCTGCTCAAGATGGAGAGCGTCGACTACGACGCATTCCTCGCGAACCGCTTCGGCAAGTACTACGCCTGAGTGCTTGCGTTCGCCGGCTGGCCCGGCGGCCGGAACGCAAACGCGAGCACCGCGGCCGCGCCGAGCGCGAGATACATCGGCAGCGCGAACAGGCCCTTCCAGTCCACGATCTCATTGGGCACCGAATCGAGAATGCCCGGTATCACGGTCGTGTGGCTCGCCATGATCGAGCCGCACCATGTGTTCGCGACCAGCGCGCCGCCGCCGAGGATCATGAGGTTGAACAGACCCTGCGCACTGCTGCGGATGTCCTTCGGCAGATACGTGTCGACGAAGATGTAGACGGTCGCGAAGAAGAACGCGTAGCAGATGCCGTGCAGCACGTTGATCACGACGACGAGCCACGCGTGCTGCGGGAAGTGCGCGAACACGAAGAAGCGCGCCGCGTGGCCGAGCACGCCGGCGACCATCGTCCAGCGCCAGCCGAGGCGCTTCAGCACGAGGCCCAACACCGCCATCGTGAGGATCTCGGCGACCTGACCGATGCTCATCACGGGCATGATCCAGTTGCTCGGAATGCCGACCTGCGCGCTGCCGAGAAAGGTGCCGGTCCAGTTGAAGTAGCAGTTGTGCACGAACGAGTCCGCGAACGCGACGACCCACAACACGAGCACGAACGGGTGGCGCAGCAACCGGAACGCCTTCGCCCACGCGAGGCTCTCGTTCGCGCGCGGCGGCGTGTGCGGCAGGTTGAGCGCCGACGTGGCCAGCAGCAGCGAGGCGCCGCCCGCGACGACGAAGGTCCACTTCGTCGCGGCCTTCGCGGCATCGCCGGCCAGCGGATGCGCGAGCGCCTCGCCGAGCCAGTTCCAGAGGCCCTGCGGATTCGCGGCCGCGACCGCCTGCCAGTCGACGAACACGAACGTGAACGGCCACGCCGCGAGGATCCAGCCGATCGTGCCCCCCATGCGCACGAGGCCGAACTCGCGCTTCGCGTCCTTCAGGTGAGTGAACGCGATCGCGTTCGTGATCGAGATCGTCGGCACGTAGACGAGGCAGTGCAGATACATCAGGATCACGAAAGGCCAGAACTCGCGCGTGAACCCGAGACCGAGCATCGCGAGACCGCCGATCAGGTGGCTCACGGCGAGGAACTTCTGGGCCGCGAAGTTGCGGTCGGCGAACTGGTTGCTGAACACCATGCCGACGATCGCGGCGATCGGGAACGCATCGAGGATCGCCGCCTGCTCGCCCTTCGTGAAGCCGAGGCCCTTGTCGAGGTAGCCGAAGATCAGCGGCAACCACGCCCCCCAGATGAAGAACTGGAGGACCATCATCAGGAACAACTTCCAGCGGTTGGTTCCGGGCATCGGGACGGGCTGACGAGGACACCAGCCGGGCGGCTGGCGAGGGCGTGCGGCAGCGTAGGTAGCGGGTGTGGCGCAGAGAAGCGTGATACGGCTGTTCCGCCGGCTCGCCGCGGAGGCGCGAGGTCGTGGGTCACCAACCGGGATCGCGCAGCAACTCGGCCATCGTGAGTCCTAGAACCCGATCTGCCGCGAAACGCTCGCGCCCGGCGATCCACAGTTCCGCTCGCGGGAAGCTATGCGCGAACCAGGCGAACTCCATCGCGCTCGCAGCACCGCGCTTCACTTCGATCCACAGCTCGGGCCGCACGACGTAGTCGATCTCGCGATCGCCCGAGGCCCAGAACAGCAGCTCCTCGGGAGTCTGCTCGCCGCGAAGGGCCGCGCGCCGCCAGATCTCCTGAGCAACGAGCCATTCCCACCATCGGCCCTGCACCTCGGGTGGCAGCGCCTTCCAGTCGGCCACGGACCGCAACCGACCGCCATCGAACGCGACCGCCGCCAGCAGATTGATCGGAGGGAACTTCGCCGCCTTGCGCCGCAGAGCGATGCGCCGGCTCGGATCCCAGGCGAAGGCACTGCCGATGCACATCAGATCGGCGAGCAGCTCGAGATACCCGGCGGCGATCGTGTTGTTCGCGAGACCTGTCTCGCGAGCAAGCAGCGCCTGCCCGATCGGCGTGCCCCCGCGCGCCAGCACGGCATTCCACACCGCGAGCAGACTGCCGCGGGCCCGGCCGCTCGCCGCACATTCGCCGAGCACCCAGTCGCGCACCATCTCGATCACGTGCTCGGGCAACCGACCATGCTGCGCGAGCTCCGCCGCAGCCACCGGGCATCCGCCGCACAACATGTAGGCAATCGCCGCATCCTCGCCAAAGCGATCGCCACACACGCGCTCGAACTCGGCGAAGGACAGCGGCGTGAACAAGAAGGCCGTGCGCGACATGCGCCCCTTGCGCCCGGGCAGTCGCTCCGCGCCGCGCCGCAGGTCCGTCGCACGCGAGCCCGTGGTCACCACGAGCACGTCTCGCAGTTCGCCCGCGTCGAGCAGTTGCTTGAGCCCTCTCTCCCAATTCGCGATCGCCGTGATCTCGTCGATGAAGAGACGCCGCACAGGCGCATGCTTGGCGAACCACGGCACGAGACCGCGTATGGCAGCGACAAGCGCGTCGGTGTCGGCGAGTTGGTCCCCGTTCAGGTAGAAGGCCGACGCGGGTCCCGCCGAACGGATCGTGGCTTCGAGCTGTCCTTCGAGCCACGTGCTCTTGCCGTACTGCCGAGGCCCGCGCACGAGCAGCACCCCGGCTTCTGCGGGCAAAGCAGCGAGCCCGAAGTCGACCTCGAAGATGGGCCCACCGCGCCGCAGGCGCTCGAGGTGTGGAAACAGCCCAGCGACGTCGAGTTGGCCCCCCTGCAGGTGTTGGTTGATCGCTCTAACGTCCACGACGTTACCATATCGAACGTTTGTGACGTTAACAACGACTTCGCGGAGCATCACGAACGCAACTCACTTCATGATAGATAATTGCACCTCACGGTCGACGCCTGTCAACGGTGCCTTCGGGTGCCCTGAAACCTACTTTCCAGCGCGTTCGAGCCACGCCGCGAGAGTGGCAGCGAACGCAGTAGGGCGCGCGAAATCCTGGCAGCGACCCAGGCGGGCTAGGCCCCCCGGACTCGAAGCGCGACTCGCAAGCAGGTTTCGCCCGACAACACCGCTTGGCCGCCTCGATGCGCCGGGCCGCTCGGGTATTCCTCGCGCCGCCGTCCGGACACGACCAAAGCCGACCGCCTGGCACGGTCCCTCCCGACCCAGGCTGCGAACGCGATCGGGATCGGGGTGGAATCCGAGCCCTCCCCCCGCTATTGAGAATAAGTCTCAGTAAGAAATGGCTCGACCCACGACCGTACTACGAGCTGTCACCGCGCTGGTGATCGCAGCCAACACGCCGGCCCAGGCCGTGATCGAGCGGCAGGTCTTCGCGATGGGCACCACGCTGTCGGTCGAGGTGCACGCGGGCACACGCGCAGCAGCACTTCTGGCCAGCGAACAAGCGCTGCGGGCCGCGGAAGCCGTCGAACGCCGGCTGTCCGTGTGGCGTGCGGACAGCGACATAGCGCGCATCAACGCAGCGCGGGTGGGCACTGCGGTGCAGGTCGATGCCGCGACGATCGGAGACCTGCGTTGGGCATTCGCCATCGCGGCGCGCACGGCGTTCGCGTTCGATCCGACCGTCGGTCCTCTCGTCGAAGCCTACGGCTTGCGCGAGGGAGGACGCTGGCCCGACCAAAGCGTGTTGCGCTCCGCACGAGAGGCGACCGGCGTGGCATGGTTCCGGCTCGGCGACGCGAGCGCCGAGCGCTGTTGCGAGCGCGCGGCGCTCGATTGCGACGCGTTCGGCAAGGGCGTGGCCCTCGACCGCGCGGCGGCGGCGGCGCGCGGGGCGGGCGCGACCGAGGTGCTGCTCGACTTCGGCGGCCAGATCGCGCTCGATGGCGGAGCGGTGCGGTGGGTGCCGATCGCGCATCCGCTCGATCGCGAACGGATCGTCGCCGAAGTGTTGCTTGCACCGGGCTGGTCCGCGTCGACCTCGGGCAACGGCGAACGCCGCGAGGTCGCCGACGGCCGGGCCGTGCCGCACCTGCTCGATCCGCGCAGTGGCCTGCCCGCGGCCGATTTCGGCGCCGTGACCGTGCTCGCGCGCGGTGCTGCGCTCGCCGATGCCGCGTCGACGGCCTGCTTCGTGCTCGGCCCCGCGGCACTGCAACGCGCATGCAGCGACCTGGGCGTCGAAGCCGTCGTCGTCGAGTGCCATGACGCCACCGTGCAACTTCGCGCCACGACCGGCCTCGTGGCACGCGTGCGCGCCGCCGCGGGCGGCAGCGTTTCCTTCACCTTCCCATCGTCCCGATCCAAACCATGAAGCCAGTCCCCCACCATCTGAAGAACCTGCTCGCTCCCGCTGTCGCGGCGATGCTCGCCAGTGCCCTGGTACACGCGCAGGAAACGGTCGAGCAACGACTCGACCGCATCGAACGCGAGAACCGCGAACTGCGCCAGCGCGTCGACAAGATGGCGGGCACGCAGGCTCCGGCCCAGCAACCGGGCGCAGAGCTGCCGCCGGGCACCCGCAAGGTCTACGCGATCGGCGACGGCCTGTCCGTCGCCGGCTACGGCGAGATGCTGTTCTCGCAGAACTCGGGGCAGACCGACGTCGCCGACGCGCTGCGCGCGGTGATCTACTTCGGCTACCGCTTCGACCCCAAATGGCTGTTCCACTCGGAGATCGAGTTCGAACACGGCACGACGGGCGCGGACTCGGGCACGACGAGCAGCGCTGGCGAAGTGTCGATCGAGTTCGGTTACCTCGAGCACCTGTTCGACGAGAACGTGTCGCTGCGCACCGGCCTCGTGCTGATGCCTGTCGGCCTCGTGAACGAGAAACACGAGCCGACCGAGTTTCTGCCTGCACGGCGGTCGCAGACGGAGACCCGCATCCTGCCGACGACGTGGCGCGAGCTCGGCTTCGAGGGCGTAGCCACGTTCGGCGACTTCGACGCGAAGCTGTTCGCCGGCACGGGCCTCGACGGCGAGGAGTTCGACGAGAGCGGCTTGCGCGAGGGACGCCAGGAAGGCAATCGCGTGGCCGCCGACGACATCGCGACGGCGTTGCGCGTCGACTGGCACGCCTGCCAAGGTCTGCTCGCGGGCAGCTCGGTGGTCTACCAGAAGGCGGGCCAGGACGGCGTGCGCGGCACGACGGCGATTCCCGAGATGGATACCTTGATCGCCGAAGGGCACGTCGACTTCCGTTCGGGTCCCTGGATCGCGCGCGCGCTCTACGCGACCGTGTTCAGCGACGATGCGCTGGAATTCGCGACGGCGACGGGCCGCAACCTCGCCGAGCGCTCCTATGGCGCCTACTGCGAGCTCGGCTGCGACGTGGCGCCGTGGCTGTTCCCGTCCAGCACGGCGGCGGTGACTCCGTTCGTGCGCTACGAGCACATCGACACGCAGGCGAAGATGGGCGAAGGCATCCCCGCGGATCCCGCACAGGACAACGCGATCTTCACGTTCGGCGTGAACTGGCGTCCGATCGACAAGATCGTCTTCAAGGCCGACTTCGAGGACTGGAGCGACAGCTCCGACCGGTTCAACCTCGCGATGGGTTATGTGTTCTGACCTCCGCCTGTGGCGATACGCACGCGCGGCCGCGTGCGTGCTGCATGCAGCGATGCTCGCGGCGCAGACGCCGGCCAAGGTCGAAGCCTCGGCTCCGACCGAGGCCGAAGCGGCAGCGCTCGCGTTCGCGGGCTGCGTCGTGAAGGAGGAGACGGCGACCCTCTCGGCCGAGCAGCAGCAGAAAGCGAAGGAAGCCGCGAAGGTCGATGTCGTGCCGGAGAAAGTCGTCCGCTACGTGGCGACGAAGGACGGCAAGGTCGTCGGACACGCCTACGTCGACCGCCGCACCGTGCGAACACACGCTCAGAAGCTGCTCATCGCCGTCGACGGCGCCGGCAAGGTGCAACGCATCGAGATCCTCGCGTTCGACGAACCGCGCCAGTACCGGCCGCGGGCCGCATTCTACGAGCAGTTCCACGGCAAGGGCCTGACCGACGACCTGCAGCCGCGGCGCGGCATCCAGCCCGTCGCGGGCGCGACGCTGACGGTGCGCGCCACGGTCGACGCGGTGCGCACGGCGCTCGCGATCCACGCGCAGCTCGGAGCGAAATGACGCCGGCGTTGCGGGTCGCGACCTGGAGCACGACGGTTGCCGTCAGCGTCACGGGCCTCGCCTATGCCTGGATGCGCTACTGCCTGTCGCCCGCGAACCCGATGGACCTCGCGAACCACCCGTGTCAGCCGACGATGCAATACCTGCATGTGCTCGCGGCCCCGGTGTGGCTCGTGGTGTTCGGCGTGTTGTGGCACGCGCACGCGTTGCCGAAGTTGCAATCGCGTGAAGCGGCGCGGCGGCGTTCGGGGATCGCGCTGCTCGTGCTCTCCGCCGCGATGGCGGCGAGCGGCTACCTGCTGCAGACCTCGGTCGAAGATTGGGCACGTTCGCTGTGGAGCGTCACGCACGTGGCGACATCGCTCGCTTGGTTGCTCGCGCTGGCCATCCACGTGCTGACGCAAAAGCCGCGTGCCGCGTGATCGAAGGCCGCCCCTACTCGATCACCGCGAGCCCGCGCACGCTGACGAACCCCCACGGCGCCGTCGAATCGTCGGCGATCACGAGGCGCAGGGACTCGCCGCGGTACTCCACGAGCGTCCAGCGAAACTCGGTCTCGACGTCGTTGGTGCGCCGGCCACGCGTGCACCGCAGCAGCTCGTCGCCACGCCACAGCTGCACAGCCTCGCTGCCCCCGTGCACGAAACCGCGCAGCTCGCGCGCGTTCGACGCAACCGTGAAGTCCTGCCACAACCGACCGCGCACGGCGTCGCCTCGCGGCTTGGCATACGTCGTGACGAGCCAGCTGCCGTCGTCGCGCTTGCTCGTCGCGAACGCATCGCCATCGTGCTGCCAGCCCGTGAGCTTGCCGTCCGCGAACTCGAGATTGCGCAGTTCCTGCGGCGCCTGCGGCGGCCGCCCTGTTGGCGCCGGCTTCCACAGCACACCCGGTGCAGCGACGTGGCTACGCACGAGCTGCACCGTGTACGGGTTCCAAGTCGACAGCGCGTAGACGAGCACATACACGCGGGGCTCCGGTGACGTGCACCACTCGGGCACCAGATACGGGCCATACTCGCCGCCCCACTCCTCTTCGCGCCCCGGATCCGACAGGCCGTCGTCGTAACCGACAGCACCCAGTTTCTGGTGCATGCAAGAGCCATAGCCGCGGTCGCGGCCCGGGTCGAAGATCACGACCGGCTCGCTCCACGGACCACTGGCCGCATGCGCCGTGCGCAGGTGGATGCCGCGCGGCGTCGTCGCATTGCAGGTCATGGCCCACAACCGCGTGCCCGGCAGCTGCCGCACGCTGAGCTCGCCGATGCAGTCGCTCGCGACGAGTGGCTTCGCGTTCGCTTCGTCGGCCGTGAAGTCCGGCCAGTAACGCCAGGCCGCGCGATCGGCCAACGACTCGGCGCCGACGCGCGCGAGGAACACGCTGCTCTTGCGGTATGCACCCGAACCGAAGATCCACAGCAACGCGCCGTCGCGCACGATGCTGACGTTGACGAACTTCTCGGTCGCGACACGATGGTCGAGCTGCAGCTTCGAGAAGTCGGCCGTGTGCGCGAGCACGGAGTGGCTGTGGCGCTTCGTGCGTTTGTCCCAGCCGCTCGAGAAGAACACGTAGGTCCGTTCGCCGACGACGATCCCCTCGACCGGCACGTCCATGCCGCCGAGCTGCAAACCCTCCGGCGCGAGCGGCAGGAAGCGGTTGCCGGGTTGCACGAACCACTGCAGCGTCGGCACCGTCGCGCCCGCGAGCGACGCGAGCTTCGTCCACGCGGCCGAGTCGACGTCCCAGTCGCGCCGGTCGAGCGTCCACGAGTCGCCGAACAGGAACACGAGCCTCTTGCCGCACGGAAAACTGACGCCGAGATCGGTGCCGGAGAGACCGACCGGTGCCAGCAGGCGCGGCGGCGTGAGCCTGCCTAGAGGCTCCGTGGCGAGCCAGAGCAGTGGCTCCTGGTGGGCCTCCTGCTGGGAAGGCAGCGACAACGCGAAGAGGCAGATCGTCAGGGACAACGCGCGCAGCATCGTCGCGGCATCCTACCGCTGCTGCGCGGCCTCGCCGATCTCGCCGCGGTGCGGCAACAACAACACGACGACTGCCGACAGCAGCGCACAAGCGATCCCGACCCACAGCGCCGGCGCGAA
>Ga0111539_10003133_pt1 | contig 21884 bp, 21 predicted proteins | sample RhiMethybrSRZTD1_FD_79667 | JGI IMG/M metagenome (GOLD analysis project Ga0111539, IMG submission 79667) | Populus rhizosphere microbial communities from Tennessee, USA - Rhizosphere MetaG P. TD hybrid SRZTD1 (version 2) (version 2) | ecosystem: Host-associated > Plants > Roots > Rhizosphere >...
GGCAGTGACAGAATCACGCCGACGCCGAGCGCCGCGGCCTGGCCGAACAGCTCGAAGAAGATGAACACGAACGACAGGATCGCCAGGAGCGCGATGTGCCCGCCGGTCATGTTGGCGGCAAGACGCATGGTCAAGGCAAACGGCCGGACCAGCATGCCGATGATCTCGAGAGGAATCAGCAGCGGATACAGCCAGACCGGCGCGTGCGGGACGAGATTCTTCCAGTGCTGTACGAAGCCGTGCGCGCGCGAACCGGCGACGATGATCGTGAGGAACGTCACCGTGGCCAGCGCCGCGGTCACGTTGTAGTTGCCGGTCGCGGTGACGCCGCCGTGCAACACGCGAGCGAAGAACGAATCCTCCGGCGCGTGAATCAGCGTGTGATTGAGGAGCGAGAGCACGTCGAAGATCGGGATGATGCCGATCAGATTCGCCGTCAGGATGAACAGAAAGAACGTGAGGAGCAGCGGCGCGTAGGTGTTGACCCACTTCTTGCCGACGTTTGGTTCGACGATGTTGTCGCGCAGGTAGAGGACCAGGAACTCGAGCGCGTTCATGAAGCCGGACGGGACGCGACGATCCTGGCGCAAATACCGCCGCACCGTGACCGTGACCAGGAAGAACACGATGGCGGCGACGATTCATTTCATCAGCACTTGGGCGGTCACCGAGAGGTCGATGCCAAACACCTTCGGCAAATGAAACAGCGGGTGATCGATCGAGCTGTTGGAGACATGCTCGATGATCGTCTCGCCAGGATTGAACTTCTCGACGGCCTCCTGGGCGCCGGGCGTCTCGACAATGTGCTCGGGCTGAAACATCGCGTCGCGTCTCTACATGCGCTCGCGGCTTGGCGAACGCATGGCGCCCATTACCAGGCGCCGCAAACTGAAGGCCTCCATCGCGTGCAGGGCGATGAACGCACTCGTAAAACTCACCACAAACGGCGCCGCACGCAGCTCCAGCACGCGCATCGCCACTGTGACGTAGACGCTGAAAAACATGAGCTTCAGCGCAAACGCCGTAATCATCACCCGGGTCAGGCGCTCTGGCGCCGCCTCATTGGCCCTGACATACGCCATCCAACTCACGATGGCGCTCACCAGCGGGCCGGCGATTCCCCACGCCGCTTCCGGATTCGCACGGTCACCCAGTAAGGCCGTCACGAGGACCCAGGCTGCCCCGCTTGCAACCACCATCCACGCGACCGGCTTCACCGCCGAACCGATTTCACTAACTCGTAGAACCCGACGACCAGGCCAAGCATGAGGCCGCTAAACGCACCCCACGGCGCCGAACCGAACCAGCGGTCTGCCGCGTACCCCAGCCCACCCAGCACGACGATGGCGCCGACGAGGGAATAGCTGGCGGAGGCGGCCGGACCCGCCCGGTTGACGTTGTCCTGGAACACCTTGGTGGACCGCGCAAACGAGAAGCGTGAGTCTTTCTTGACCATCTCGCTGTCTGCCTCACGCGGACCGGCCGTACTGGCGCAAACGCACGGATCCGTTCACGCAGCCCCGGATTGCCCACCAGTATAACCCTGCTTTGTGAAAAACTTCACCAGCTTATGAACGCGGCGCTCATCCAGATCAGCTACCGGCTCGCCGCCAGAGGATCAAGTCCAGTGTTATCAATAGCTTCAGTCAACTCTCGACCTTGACGCTCGCTCCAACCGAGACCTATACTGCCCGGTACCCAGCGTCGCGCCACGGACTCGCCTTATGCGCACTTCACCCCGGCCCATTCTGATCGTCGCGTTGGTGTGTGCAACCGCACTCACCGGGTTCGGAAAGCGCACCAGCGCCCAGAACCGAGAGACACGCGAGCGTGCGCTCTTTGTGAGCGCAGTAGACAAGGATGGCGAGCCAGTCAGCGGCCTCGGTCCTGACGCGTTCATCGTTCGCGAAGACGGCGCGCGCCGCGAAGTTCTTCGCGTCTCCCGCGCGACCGAGCCGATCGACATTGCGCTGCTCGTCGACAACAGCACAGCCGCCAGCCAGGAGATTACGTTCTTCCGCGAGGCGCTCTCGAAGTTCGTCGCCAAGATGGCGCCGGGCAACAACATCGCCGTGATCACCCTGGCCGACCGGCCAACGATCGTCGTGGACTACACGAGCGACACGAAGCGCCTCTCGGATGCGACCGGCCGCTTGTTCCCGATGCCTCAGAGTGGCATGACGCTGCTCGACGGGATCCTCGAAACGGCGCAAGGATTGGCGCGGAGAGAAACGCCTCGCGCCGTCATCGTGTCTGTGATTACTGACGGCATCGAATTCACGAACCGGTATTCCAACGACGTCGTTGCTGCGCTCGACCGCGTGGACGCCGCACTCCATATCGTCGGGATCGGCCAGTTCATCCATAGCGAAGAGCACGGGATCCGCGAGCGCTCGTTCCTCCTCAACGATGGGCCAGCGAAGAGCGGCGGCCAATACATCACGCTGCTCAGTCCGCATGGCCTCGATCCGGCGATGCAGCGCCTGGCGCGTGAGCTGTCGTCGCAGTACAAAGTGATCTACGGGCGGCCGCAGTCGCTCATCCCTCCGGAACGGACCGAAGTGTCATCCGCGAAGACGGGTGTCACGATGCGGGGGGCGCCAGCACGCGGGGAGTCGGGAGCTTGAGGTGACACGTTTTTCGATTGTCGTCGCGTTCGTTCTCGCTGCGTTTACGGCCGGATCATCGGCTCAACAGACGCCGTCCTCGCCGCCGCAGACCGCCTCGCCGGCGCAGCCGGCCGCGCCGGCTCCAATCCCTGCAGCTCCAGCGACGTCGCCCCCGCCGCCAGCACCGGCTCAAACCTCGCCATCGACCGCGGGCAATCGTCAGCAGCCCTCGTTCCGAGCTGGCATCGACATCGTTTCGCTCAATGTCACCGTGACTGACGGCTCGAATCATTACGTGACCGATCTGGCTGAGAACGAATTCTCGGTCTTCGAGGACGGCGTCAAGCAGAACCTCACGTTTTTCTCGCGTCGGCAGCAGCCGATCGCGCTCTCGCTGCTGCTCGACAGCAGCGCGAGCATGGAGCAGCACATCGGCACGCTCCAGACGGCGGCGACCAATTTCATCAAGAAGCTGAAGCCGAACGACATCGCCCAAGTGATCGACTTCGACAGCCGCGTCGAGATCCGTCAGGGCTTCACCGGCAACCAGGCTGATCTCCAGACGGCCATCGAACAGACCAACGCCGGCGGCTCGACATCGCTGCACAACGCGATCTACATCGCGCTCAAGGAGCTGCGAAAGGTCAAGGCCGTGAGTGAAGAGGACGTCCGCCGTCAGGCGCTGATCGTCTTTTCCGACGGCGAAGACACCTCGAGCCTCGTCTCGTTCGAAGAGGTGCTCGATCTCGCCAAACGATCCGAGACGGCGATCTACGCCATCGCGCTGCGCGGGAGCGACGTCCAGGCCAAGGGCTTTCGCGAGGCCGAGTTCGTGATGCGCACCCTCGCGCAGGAAACCGGCGGCCGCGCATTCTTCCCGGCGCGCATCGAGGATCTCGCCGGGGTCTACGCGCAGATTGCCGACGAATTGGCGAGCCAGTACACGCTCGGCTACACGTCGGCGAACCAGCGTCGTGACGGGGCCTGGCGACGCCTCGTGGTGCAAGTGTCGCGCGCCAACATCACGCCGCGCACCAAGAAGGGCTATTACGCCCCGACGGTCCGTTGAACGCTATCCCTCTCGTCCTGTACGCCGCCGCCGCGATTGTCTACGCGGTGCATTTCGCCAAGCGGCAACCAGCCATCGGCCGCATGGCGACGACGCTGCTGCTGCTCGCCGTGCTCTCGCACACCTTCGTCATCGGGATGCAGACGATGGAAGTGCGGCACGTGCCGTTCGCGAGCCGCTCGCACGCCATTTCCACATTCGTCTGGCTCCTCGCGCTGTCGTACATCTATCTCGAGGTGACCACTGACGAGCGGGCCATGGGCGTCTTCATCCTGCCGATTGCCGTCGGGCTGCAGATGATTCCCGCGTTCTCACCCGGCATCGAGAACGCCGATCCCGTGCTCGACAGTCCGTGGTTTTGGGTACACCTGCTGTCGCTGATGTTCTCGTATGCCACCTTCGCGCTGGCCGGCATGCTGGGGCTCACCTACATGCTGCAGTTCAAGGAGATCAAGAAGAAGCACCTCGGCTACTTTTACGCACGGCTGCCCTCGCTGCACGTGCTCGACGCGATGAACTCGCGCGCGGTCATCGTCGGCTGGCTGTTCTTGACGATCGGCGTCGTGGTCGGTGTGGTCTGGACGGCGCAGGCTCGCGCGCTGGCGCCCGGGAACTCCAACCTGCAGGCGATGTCGCTGAACGATCCGAAGATTCTCATCGCGCTGCTCACCTGGGCGGTGTACGCGTTCGAGGTCTTCGCGCGTTCGACGATGGGATGGACCGGACGGCGGGCGGCGTGGCTCTCGGCGGTGGGCTTCGTGATTGTCCTGCTGAATTTCCTGCCGGTCAGCTACTTCGTGACCACGAGCCACACGTTTCAGTAATGCATCTGCTGCTCCTCGGCGTCAGTCACAAGACGGCGCCCGTGGACGTGCGAGAGCGGCTCGACTTCTCGAGTCGCGACCTCGGCGCTGCGGTTGAAGCGCTGGCCACTCGGGCGTCGTCGGCCGAGTCGGTCGTGCTATCCACATGCAACCGGTCTGAGGTCTACGTCGCCAGCGACAACCCGGCGCGCGCACGCGACGAGATCATCGAATTCCTCAGTCAGTACCATTCGCTGTCGCCCGACAGCTTCACGCCTCACCTGTTCTCGCTCAGTGACGAGGACGCCGCCAAGCATCTCTTCCGCGTCGCGGCCGGTCTCGATTCGCTGGTGGTTGGCGAACCGCAGATTCTCGGTCAGGTGAAGGGCGCGTTCGAGACGGCGGCGGGACGCCGCTGCACAGGGCCGATGCTCAGCAAGCTCTTTCACTGGTCGTTCGGCGTCGGCAAGCGTGTACGGACCGAGACCGCGCTTGGCGAAGGTGCGGTGTCGATCAGTTTTGCGGCGGTCGCGCTGGCGCGGAAGATCTTCGGCCGCCTCGACGGCCGGCGCGTGCTGGTGATCGGCGCCGGCGAGATCAGCAGCCTCACCGCCGAGCATCTGCGCGCGCAGGGCGTTGGCGAGATTGCGATCGCCAGCCGAACGGCTGCGCATGCTGAAGCGCTCGCGGCATCGGTCGGAGGACGTGCGGCGCCATGGGAGGAAGTCCCCTCTCTCCTCGCGACAGCCGACATCGTCGTCACGGCGACGGGATCGCAGCGGCCGATCCTCTCGCGCGCGCACGTCGAAGCCACGACCGCGCGACATCGCCCCGACCCGCTCTTCATCATCGACCTCGCCGTGCCGCGCGACGTCGAAGCCTCGGTCGGCGATATCGAGCAGGTGTTTCTCTACAACGTGGACGACCTGCAGTCGATCGTGCAGGAGAATCTCTCGCGCCGCAGCCGGGAGATTGCCCACGCCGAGACGATCGTCGCCGAGGAGCTGCTCAAGTTTGCGACCTGGCAACGGTCGCGTGGGGCCGTACCGACGGTGGTGGCGCTGCGTCAGCGGTTCGAGGCGATCCGCCGCGCCGAACTACAGCGCCTGGACAACAAGCTGGTTGGCCTGCCTCCCGAGGCACGTGCACGCGTGGACGAAGTCACGCGCCTGATCGTCGAGAAACTGCTGCTCGATCCCACCGAACAGCTCAAAGCGCTGCCCGACGAGGAGACCCAGGTCGCCTATACAGAAGCCGTCAACCGCCTGTTCCGTCTGCGCACCGGCGAATCGTCATCGAGTTCTACCGACGCCGCGGCTGATCGAGCCGATGCCGATCGGCAGAAGTAGATGGCCACGCTCAAGCTCGGCACGCGCGGCAGTCAGCTCGCGCTCTATCAAGCCAACACCACCGCGTCGCTGCTCAAGACACACGCCGGCATCGACTGCGAGATCGTCGTCATCAAGACGTCGGGCGATCGTCTGGCTGAAGCGCCGCTCTCGGAGCTCGGTGGAAAGCGGCTGTTCGTGAAAGAAATCGAAGACAGCCTGCTCGCCGGCGAGATCGACCTCGCCGTGCACAGCAGCAAAGATCTGCCGGCGATCCTCCCGACGGGGCTGACGATCGGAGCCGTATTGCCTCGCGAAGATCCGCGCGACGCGGTTGTCCTTCCCGCCGGTCGCCACGCATCGAGTGTTGACGAGGTCAGAGCACTCCTCGGATCGGCGCCGAAAGTCGGGACCAGCAGCGTCCGCCGCATCGCTCAGCTGATCGCGCTGTTCCCGGACGCCCGCTTCGAGCCCATCCGCGGCAATCTCGACACGCGGCTACGCAAGCTCGACTCGGGCGATTATGATGCGCTGGTCCTCGCCGCGGCGGGCCTTCGTCGTCTGCAGCACGCGCATCGGATTTCGACGGCGCTGCCGGCCGAGACCTGTGTACCGGCGCCGGGTCAGGGCATCATCGCGATCGAAATTCGCGAGGACGATCAACGAACGAGCGCGCTGGTGAGAACGATCAATGATGCAACGACGAGCGTGGCGCTCGACGCCGAACGAGCCGTGGTGACCCGTCTCGGCGGCGGGTGCCAGATGCCCATCGGCGCGTATGCGACCGTCGAGGGCGAGACGATGACGCTTGCGGCAATCGTGATCGCGTTGGATGGCAGCCGCGAAGTCCGCGCCACGTCGGCAGGCTCCGTGCGCGAGCCGCGCGAAGTGGGCATCCGCGTCGCGGATTCGCTGCTGGCTCGCGGTGCGGATACCATTCTCGCCGACGCCCAGAAGGTATCGACCGAAACGAGCGAGCAACCATGAAGAATCCGGCCGTCTATTTGATTGGCACTGGCCCCGGCGATCCCGGGCTCATCACCGTGCACGGGCTCGAATGTCTCCGCAGTGCAGATGTCGTGATTCACGACCAACTGGTGCCACCGCGGCTGTTGAAGCACGCGCGGCCGGGCGCCGAACTGATCAACGTCGGCAGCACGGCCCGCCAGCCGATGGCGCAGGAAGCGATCAGCCTGCTCGTCGCCGAGAAAGCGCGCGAAGGCAGCATGGTGGCGCGGCTGAAGCGCGGCGACCCGTTCGTGTTCGATCGCGGCGGCGAGGAAGCGCTGTTCCTGCACGAGAACGGGATCCCGTTCGAAGTGGTGCCTGGCATCCCGCTCGGGATCGGCGTGCCTGCGTACGCCGGCGTGCCGGTTACGTATCCGGGCGGCGGCGATACGATTACGCTGGTCCGCGGCTACGAAGACGAAAGCCGCACACCGCCTGACATCGACTGGGCGAGCCTCGCCAAGCTCGAAGGCACGATCGTCTGCTACGCCGGTGCGCAGCAGTTGCCGCGCATGCTCGACGCCATGCAAGCCAATGGTTGGCCCAGCGACGATCGAGGCGTCATCGTCTACAACGGGACGCTCGCCAGTCAGGAGACCGTGTCTGGCACGCTCATGAAACTGCTCGAGCACGTGCACGAGCAGCCGCGGCGCGGGCCGGCGATTCTCGTCGTCGGGCGTGTGGTCGGGTTCCGCGATCACCTGCGCTGGTTCGACGCGCGTCCACTGTTCGGCAAGCGGGTGCTCGTCACGCGCCCGCGCGATCAGGCGGCCGAAATGGTCGATCGGCTGACGGTGCTGGGCGCCGAAGCCATCGAAGCCCCGATGATCCGCATCATGCCACCGCACGACCCGGATCCGCTGCTGCGGGCCGCGGCCAATGCGAGCGCCTTCGATTGGATCGTGTTCACGAGCGCCAACGCCGTCGAGTCGTTCATGGCCGCATTCCTCGATGGCAGCCGGGATATCCGATCGTTGAATGGCCCGCGGCTGTGCACCGTCGGCAGCGGCACGGCGGAGCGGCTGGCCCGCTACGGCATCAAAGTCGATCTGATTCCGGACGAGTTCCGGGCGGAGGCCGTGGTTGAGGCCATGACGCGGGACGGCAGCATCAACGGCGCGTCTGTGCTCGTGCCACGCGCCGACATCGGACGCGACGTCATCGCCGAGGGACTCCGCGCGGCCGGCGCGATGATCACCGACGTCGTCGCCTACCGGACGGTGCTCGAAGAGGCGCAGCAGGATGGCGGCCCCGACATCTATCGCATGCTGCTCGACGGCCGCATCGACGTCGTGACGTTCACCAGCCCGTCGGCGGTTCGCAACTTCTCCGAGATCTATGGCGCCGAGCAGACCATCGATCTGCTCAAGAACACGGTGGTGGCCGTAATCGGGCCGGTCACCGCGGATGCGGCGACACTGCTCGGCCTGGACGTCACGGTGGTGCCCGCGGTCGCGACGATTCCGGCGCTGGTCGATGCCATCGCCACGGCTGCCAACAGCGGGAGGCCGACGCCGGCGTAGTGTCCGGCTCGAGCCGGACTTCGTGGCAAGATCCCACTATGGCTGTAAGCACTCGGACCTCGCTGGCTCTGACGCGCCGTCCACGCCGGCTCCGCCGCACCGAAGCCATTCGCGCGTTGGTACGCGAAACGCGGCTCACGCCCGACTGCTTCATTTACCCCCTGTTCATCTGCGCCGGTGAAGGCGTCCGCCGCGAGATCGGCTCGATGCCTGGCGTCTTTCAGCTGTCGGTGGACGAAGCCATCAAGGAAGCGGCAGCCGCGAAGGGCGATGGCGTGCCTGCCGTGATCCTCTTCGGCCTGCCCGAAACGAAAGATCCGGAAGGATCCGCGGCCTACGATCCCGATGCGCCGGTGCAGACGGCGGTGCGCGCCCTCAAGCGCGAGGTCCGCGACCTGCTCGTCATGACCGATGTCTGCTTGTGTGAGTACACCTCTCACGGCCACTGCGGCATCGTCGAGGGCGATGAGATCGTCAACGACCTCACTGTCGATCAGCTCGTGCGAGCCGCACTCTCGCACGCCGTGGCCGGCGCGGACGTCGTCGCGCCGTCCGACATGATGGATGGGCGCGTTGGCGCGATCCGCAAGACGCTCGACGAGCGCGGCTTCGATCGTACGGCGATCATGTCCTACGCGGCCAAGTACTGCTCGGGATTCTACGGTCCGTTTCGCGAGGCCGCTGAATCCACACCGCAGTTTGGCGACCGGCGTAGCCATCAGATGGATCCCGGCAACGTTGCCGAAGCGCTCCGCGAAGTGGAGATCGACATCGAGGAAGGCGCGGACATCGTGCTGGTGAAGCCGGCGCTTCCGTACCTCGATGTGCTGGCGAAGGTCAAAGAGCACTTCGGCTATCCGACCGCCGCGTACCACGTCAGCGGCGAGTACTCGATGCTGAAAGCTGCCGCGCAGCGTGGGTGGCTCGACGAGCCGCGCGTGATGATGGAGTCGCTCATCGGCATCAGGCGCGCCGGAGCGGACATGATCATCACCTACTACGCACGTGAAGCCGCACGGGCATTGTGAACACTTTCACTCGATCAAAGAAGCTCTACGCACGAGCAGCCCAGATCCTTCCCGGCGGAGTCGATAGCCCGGTTCGCGCCTTTCACGCCGTCGGCGGATCGCCGTTGTTCATCAAGAGCGGCGCGGGCGCGATCATTCAAGACGTCGACGGCAACCGCTTCATCGACTACGTGATGTCGTGGGGGCCGCTGATTCACGGCCACGCGCCGCGAGGATTGGTGCGGTCGATCACCGCCGCGGCGCGGCGAGGCACCAGCTTCGGTGCACCATCACCACTCGAACACGAGCTTGGCGAACGGGTACAGCGTCTGATGCCGTCGCTCGAGCGGGTTCGCTTCGTCAGTTCCGGAACCGAAGCCGCGATGAGCGCGATTCGTGTCGCACGCGCCTATACGCGACGCGACAAGATCATCAAATTCGAAGGCTGTTATCACGGGCACGCGGACGCGTTCCTCGTGAAGGCGGGATCGGGAGCGCTGACGCTTGGCATCCCGACGAGCCCCGGCGTGCCGGGTCCGGTCGCCGCTGACACGCTGCTCGCCCGCTACAACGATCTGTCGTCGGTCGATGGGTTACTACGCGAGCACGAGGGCAGCGTCGCCGCGATCATCGTCGAGCCGATCGCCGGCAACATCGGCGTCGTCCCACCAGACGAGGGCTTCCTGACCGGACTGCGTGAGCGGTGCACCCGCAGCGGAAGCCTGCTGATTTTCGACGAGGTCATCTCCGGCTTCCGCGCTCAGGCGGGTGGCGCGCAGGCCATCTTCAGCGTGCACCCGGACCTGACCTGCCTCGGGAAGATCATTGGCGGCGGGCTGCCCGTGGGCGCGTACGGCGGACGCGCGGCGATCATGGAGATGGTGGCGCCGGCGGGTCCGGTCTATCAGGCGGGCACACTCTCGGGCAACCCTGTGGCGATGACGGCGGGGCTCTGGGCGTTGAAGCGGCTCACACCCAAGCTGTATCGGGATCTCGCGGCGCGAGGATCGATGCTGGCCGCCGGTCTGGCGGAGGCGGCGCGCGAGGCAGGCGTGGCCGTGCAGGTCAACGCCTTCGGCTCGCTGCTCACGCCGTTCTTCACCTCGACGCCGGTGCGCGACTATCAGTCCGCACTGGCCGCGAATACGACGGCGTACGGCGCGTTCTTTCGAGGCATGCTGAAACGCGGCGTATATCCCCCGCCGTCACAGTTCGAGGCGTGGTTCCTTTCCGCCGCTCACACCGACTTGCACGTCAGGAAAACGATCGCTGCGGCTCGCAACGCTATGAAGGACGTCGCTAAAGCGACGTCCTAACGAATTCCCAACTCCCAACGACCAACGCCCAACCATTCCCAATTCCCAACTCCCAACAACGTTCAATTGGGAATTGGCAGTTGGGAGTTCGCGTCATCGCGCCGGAGGCGCGATGTACGCCGGCGAGTCGAGTCGCACGCGCAGCACCGTGCCCTGCGGCAGCTGAACTTCTTTGCCTTCGGTCGCCGCGATCGTGCCGCCGCCGCCGATCAGGATGCCGGCGAGCGCCCCCTTGAACCCACCGAGGAGGCCGCCGATGACAGCGCCAACACCCGCGCCCGTCCCAATGCGCGCGGTCTCACCCTTGATGCCTGAGCCCTCGATCGCCTGCGACACCGTGCCGCGAATCGCGTACGCCTGGCCGTTCACCGTCACCTGATCGAAGCTGACCGTCATGCGCGCGGTGCGGTTGGTGCGCGTCGCGGGTTCGACCTGCGTGAGGACGCCTCGCATCAGCGACCCGGCAGGAATCACGATCCGGCTGTTCACACCGACATCCACGAGCGTTGTCGCCTCGAATCGATCCTCGACCTGATTGGTGCCCGAGTTCAGCGCGTTCTGCAGTCGCACATCGATTTCGGTGCCGACCGGGATTTCAACGGTATTTGCAGGCGCCGTCGTCCGCGTCGACGCGGTAGACGTCGTCGAGTTCGTAGACGTCGAGGACGAGGACGACGCGGGAGACACGGGAGCAGGACTCGCGGGGCGCGGTGCAGGCGCAACCGCCGCCGACGCAGACGTCGATGACGACGACGACGACGAGGAGACGGGGCTCGCCGACTCGCCGCGCGCGCGCGAGCGGAGGTCGTCGATGCGATCGCGCACGTCGGCGTATTCGCTTCGAGAGAGCGTTCGCTCCTTGCGCAGCTTCACCTTCAGATACACCACCTCGTCGCGCAGATCATCGAGCTCGGCCTGGAGTTGCGTCGCGCGGGCGGCGTCGCGGCTGCGAGCCTGCGACAGATCACGATCCGCGAGATAGACGTTGTCCTGCAGACGTTGAATATCCGCCTGCGTCACTGTCGTGCTCTGCTGAGCAGCAACCGGTGCAGCCAGACCGATGATCAGGACTCCCAGGAGGAGCCCGCGCTGAATCGACATCATGGTGCCTCTCTTCTGAATGCGAACTCTGCTAATTACGCCACGGCATGAGGCGCTCGATCCAGCTGATTCGCGTGAGGTCGTTGTAGATGACCGTCACCATCAGCATCATCAGCACCACGAAGCCGGCCAGCAGCATCTTCTCTTTGACCTGCATGCTGAAGTCGCGGCGAGCGATGCCTTCGAGCGCCATGATGAGAATGTGACCGCCGTCGAGGACCGGGACCGGCATCAAGTTCAGGATCCCGAGATTGATGCTCAGCATCGCCATCAACGACAGGAGCGTGATGAATCCTTCCTGCGCCGACTCACCGGAGAGCGTCGCGATCCCGACCGGGCCCTGCAGCTGCCGCACCGATGTTTCGCCGGTGAACAGTCCGGCCAGCGTTCTGAAAATGATCCCCGACGACTCGATGTTGTGCTCGACGCTGAGGCGGATCGCTTCGAAGGGTCCGGGGGTGAATGACTTCGTCGGCTCGGACAGCTCGACACCGAGCCAGCCGCGTGAACCGCGCTGCTCCGGTGTCGCCGTCACCGCCTGCTCGCCCCCATCGCGACGGACAGTCACCTGGATGGTCTTGTTGCCGCTGTGCGAAATGACGTCGATGAGTTGCATCCGCGTCGCCATCCGCTCGCCGTTCACAGCCAGGATGATGTCGCCCGCTTTCAGTCCCGCCTTTTCGGCGCGATCGCCAGAGAGCACTCGCGTGATGACCGGGTTGGCATCAGGCAGGACGCCGATGTCGCTCACTTCGTACTTGCCCTCGGCGACCGGCCGTACGTTCATGGTCACGTTTTGACCGTCACGCAGAACCGTCACACTCATGTCACGGTTTGGCCGCCGGAGACCAATCGCCAGCTCGAGGTCCTTCCACGTCGCGATCTGATCACCCGACACGGTGATCACGCGGTCGCCTCGTTTGACGCCCGCCCGCTCGGCGGGCGAGCCCGAGACGACCGAGCCAATCAGCGCGGGCTCATCGAAGTAAACCGGCTGGCGGACGCCCTGGATGCCCAGCACGAATGCCGTGACCACCACCGCGAGCAGGATGTTCATCGCGGGGCCGGCGAAGAGGATCTGAAAACGCTGCCACTTGGTCTTGGACAGGAATTCGTCGGGATGTCCGGAGCGCGGGTCTTCCGGATTCTCACCGGCCATCTTCACGTAGCCACCGAGCGGGATTGCGCTGATGCAGTACTCGGTATCGCCGCGCGTGACCTTCAGAATCTTCGGCCCGAAGCCGAGGGAGAACGTAATAACCCGAACGCCGTGCCGTCTCGCTGCGAGGAAATGTCCCAGCTCATGGACGAAGATCAGCACACCGAGCACGAACAGGAACGCCAATATCGTGATCAAAAGCAAAACCTCAGACTGTTAATTCTAACTCGGCGGCCATTTCGCGGGCGTAATTCCGGCCCCAGGCATCGACTCGCCGTACCGTTTCCACTGTTGAGACGCCTTCGATGGCATGCGCGTTCATCGTCCGCTCGATGACCGTAGGAATCGCTGTGAATCCGAGCCGTCCATCGAGAAAAGCCGACACGGCCACCTCGTTCGCGGCGTTCAGCACCACCGCGAGCGTCCCCTCGGCCCGGAGCGCCCGATACGCAAGCCCCAGACATGGGAATCGCTGGTGATCCGGTGGGTGAAATTCGAGCCGCCCGGCCTGGCTCAGGTTGAGAGATGGAAGCGCTCCATCCCACCGTTCGGGGTATGAGCATGCGTACTGAATAGGCAGCCGCATATCAGTCACCCCCAGTTGTGCAATGACCGATCCATCGAGCAATTCCACCATGGAATGCACAATCGACTGCGGATGGATGACCACCTCGATCTGATCGGCATCCATACCGAACAACCAGTGCGCCTCGATGACCTCGAGGCCCTTGTTCATCAGCGTCGCCGAATCGATGGTGATCTTCCGGCCCATCTGCCATGTCGGGTGACGAAGCGCCTGATCCGGCGTAACCCGCTGCAGTTGAGGCGCGGTGAGATCGCGAAACGGTCCTCCAGAGGCGGTGAGAATCACTCGTCGAATCTCGCTCTGGTTTCGTCCGTGCAGACATTGATGGACCGCGTTGTGCTCGCTATCCACGGGAAGAATCGTCACGTTGTGGCGCCGGGCCGCCGCCGTCACCAGCGCACCGGCCATCACCAGCACTTCCTTGTTGGCGAGTGCGATCGTTTTACCGGCCGCGATCGCCGCGAGCACGGCCTCGAGGCCCGCGGTCCCGGACGAGGCGCAGATCACGATGTCCACGGATGGATGCGTGGCCACCGCCACCAGGCCTTCGGCGCCACCGGTCATCGTGACGCGCACGTCCGCGCCGCACGCCGCACGAAGGCGATCGACACCCTCGCTCGTCGCCATTGCGACGACGTCAGGCGCATACCGACGCACCTGCTCCGCAAGGAATGGCGCGTTGTCGCCGGCGGCGAGCGCCACGACCTTTAGTCGGTCAGGATGCGCATCCACGACGGCCAGCGCGCTCCGGCCGATCGATCCCGTCGAGCCGAGAATGGCCAGTCGCTTCACGTGACGTTTCGAATGTAGAGATAAAACGGCGCCACCGCAAAGAGCAGCGCGTCGACACGATCGAGGACCCCGCCGTGGCCGGGAATCAGCGCGGAACTGTCTTTCATGCCAGCGGTGCGCTTCAATCGCGACTCGAACAAATCACCACAGATGCCCAGGACGACGACGAGCAGGCCGAGAATCACCAGCGGTGCATAGCCGGAGAACGGCAGCACCAGCGCGCCGACGATGGTCAGAAATGCGGTCCCGAAGATCACGCCGCCAATCGCACCCTCGATCGTCTTCTTCGGGCTGATCGCCGGCGCGAGTGGATGACGGCCGAGCAGCCGGCCCGTGTAGTACTGCATCGAATCGCTGACGACCACCGTGCCAATGAGCAGGAGCGTGGCGCGCCAGCCGAGCAGACCGTGCACGGCGACGAGCATCCCGAGCGGCATGCCGATGTAGACGGCCGCGAAGATCCCGGTCGAGGCCTGCTGAATACTGTGGTTCGAGATCAGTACTTCTGCCCCGACCCACAGCAGGGCCATCGTCAGCAGAATGAGTGGCGAGACGATGGTTGTGCCGGACACCACCCAGCACAAGGCGATCACCAGCACCACCGCTCGAATCGGGCTGTCCACGATGTCGAGATACTCCTTGGCGGCCAGCGCGGCGACGAGGCAGGCCAGCACGCGCAGCGGAAGCAGAGGCAGAAATCGAATCGCCACGAGTGCGGCCGCCGCGAGCGCGACACCGCTGACGAGGCGGGTCATTCGTTCATCCTTCGACTCTGCTCAGGATGACCCCGAGTGATAGTCGAGGGGTCATTGCGCGCCGCTGACGGCTCGCGCGCTGATTCCGCCGTACCGGCGATCGCGCTTCTGATACGCGAGAACCGCTTCGATGAGGTGCCGTCGCCGAAAGTCCGGCCACAGCGTGTCGGTCACGTAGATCTCCGAGTACGCGATCTGCCACAGCAGGTAATTGCTGACGCGCATCTCGCCGCTGGTGCGGATGAGGAGATCGGGATCGGGCTGACCGGCCGTATAGAGAAAGCTCGCGAACCGCTGCTCGTCGAGATCTTCGGGACGCACACCAGCCTCAATCGCGCGGCGCGCCGCATCGACGATCTCGGCGCGGCCACCGTAATTGAGCGCGATGTTGAAGAGCATCCCGCTGCTGCCACGAGTGCGCTCGATCGCGACGTTCAATTCGTCCTGAATGTCCGGCGCCAGTTCCTCCATCCGGCCGATGACGCGAAAGCGGATGTCATTGCGCAGGAGCGTATTCAGCTCCGATCGCAGGTACCGCTTCAGGAGCCGCATGAGCGTGCCGATCTCGCTGGCCGGACGCTTCCAGTTCTCGATCGAGAACGCGTAGAGGGTCAGTACGCCGATGCCGAGGCGTGCGGCCGTCTCGACCGAATCACGCACGGCATCAATGCCGGCGCGGTGTCCCTCGACCCGCGGCAGATGCCGCTGCGCGGCCCAGCGGCCATTGCCGTCCATGATGATGGCGACGTGTGCCGGGAGCCGGTCGAACTGGATCTCACGGGCGAGAGTCGCGTCGGCGTGTCCGGGCGGAATCCAGGCCAGGAGATCCTCAAGCGGCACGACGCAATTCCTCGTTAATCAAACAGTTAATGATAATCCACACGGACCAGGAACAGGCCCTGGGGCGGTGCCGTCGCACCCGCGTCGCTGCGTGCAGAACTTCGCAACAATGACGCCATGGACTCGGGCTCGCGAAATCCGCGCCCGATCTCGACCAGGGTACCGACAATCGCCCGCACCATATGACGAAGGAAGCCGTCGCCGGAGATCTCGTAGGCCATCCGACCCTCGGCATCGGCGAGCGTCGATTGAGTCACCGTCCGCACGCTGTCGCGCACCGGGGTGCCCATGCTTTGAAAAGCAGCGAAGTCATGGGTGCCGATGAGCACGCCGGCCGCGGCGCGCATCGCATCGACGCTGAGCCGCTCTGGCATGTGCCATACATACGCGCGCTCGAATGGATCGGCGATCGTGCCGTGACGAATCTGATAGCGATACGTCTTCGAACGAGCGTTGAAGCGGGCGTGAAACTCCAGCGACACATCTTCGACGGCCAGGACACGAATGTCTTCAGGAAGTTGCGCGTTGAGCGCGCGCGTCAGCGTCGTCGCATCGTGCGCGAATGTGACCTGCGCGCTCGCCACCTGACCGAGCGCGTGGACGCCCGCATCTGTACGCCCTGCACCGTGCACAGTGACCGGCGCGCCTTCAAAACGTGCCAGCGCATCCTCGAGCACGCCCTGCACGGAGTCGCCTTCAGCTTGCCGCTGCCAGCCGACCAGGCGCGTGCCGTCGTACGCGAGCGTGAGTTTGAGATTGCGCAATTACACGCGAGAACCCGGCTTCACGACGGGCTGCCCGGCCGCGCAGAGCGGGCAGGCCTCTGGCGGATAGGTCGGGACCGAGAGTGTGGCAAGGGAGTGATACGGCACATCGAGGCTCTGCTGCCCGCCGCTGCGATCGATGATCGACGCTGCGCCAACCACCTGCGCCCCGCCCGCGCGCGCGACGTCGATCGTCTCGCGCGTTGACCCTCCAGTTGTGACGACGTCCTCGACGACCAGGACCTTTTCACCGGGCGCGAGCGTGAATCCGCGACGCAGCATCAGCTTGCCGTCCTGCCGCTCGGCGAAAATGGCACGGATCCCGAGAGCACGCCCGACTTCCTGCCCAATCACGATTCCGCCGAGCGCCGGCGAAAGGACGACCTGCGCGCCCAGGCTCCGCACGCGGTCGGCAATATCCGCCCCGCAGGCCTCGGCATGGGCCGGGTGCTGCAGGACCAGAGCGCATTGGAGATACCCGGAACTGTGCAATCCGGAGGTCAGCCGAAAGTGACCTTCCAGCAGCGCACCGGACTGGCGAAAGCGGTCGAGTACGGAATCAGTAGTGACTGGAGACATCTGGGCCGAGTATACCTTTTGCAAGATCAGAACATCCGGCCAAGGCCATCCGTCCTAGCAAGGGCGTTATCAGATTCAAATTGGAGTTCCGAGAGATGCGTACGATTGTCACCAGAACCTGCTTCGTGGCCCTGATTGCGGCCGCTTTCGGAACGCAGGTGTCCGTTTCCGCACAGGCCCCGGCGACCGGGCCTGAAGCCTTCGTCTCGTCCGCCGTCGGGGGAACCGCGCGAGGCCGGATCGGCCTCCTCGCTGCGGCCCAGCAGGCCACCAGTGCGCAGAAGCCCGCGCCGGCGCCCGACGGGCGGCCAGTTCGCCGCTTAACGGCCGACGAAGCGGTCCAACTCGCAATCGAGAACAACCTCGGTATTCAGATCTCCCGGGTCGATCCGCAGATCGAGGACCTCAACGTCGCCGCCGCGCGAGGCGCGTGGGCGCCGGCGTTCAATAGCCTGTTTCAGAACAACAGCATTCAGCGGCCCTCCGCCAACATCTTCACCGGCAGCCAGGAAGCCAACTTCAAGCAGGACACCTTCACGAGCAACCTCGGCGTCACGCAGAATCTGCCGTGGGGCGGCATCTACGACGTCGGCTGGGACAGCTCGCGCTCCTCGAGCAACAATCCAGGCAACACCTGGAAGCCGCAGCTCAACTCCACGCTGTCGTTCAACTACCAGCAGTCGCTGATGCGTGGCTGGTCGATCGACAACACGCGCCAACAGGTGCTCGTGAGTGAGGTGAATCGCGAGATCGCCGACGTCGGTCTTCGCCAGACGCTGGTCTCGACGACGCGCACGGTGCGCAATGCCTATTGGAATCTCGCCTACGCGGTGGCATCCCTCGGGGTGCAGCAGCAGTCGCTCGACCTCGCGCAGGAGTCGTTGCGCAATACGCGCTCACGCGTCGAGATTGGCACCACCCCTCCGATCGACATTATCGAAGCGGAATCCGAAGTCGCGGCGCGCGAAGAGGCGGTCATTGTCGCGCAGGCACAAATCGCCACGGCCGAAGACTCACTGCGCGCGCTCGTCTTCGATCCGGCGATGCCCGACTTCTGGAACATCCGCATCGAGCCGACGGAGCTGCCGCCGTTTCAACCGCTGAACGTGGATACCGACGCTGCCGTACGTAACGCGCTCGAACGGCGGACTGATCTGCAGCAGACGAAGCATTCGATGGAAGCGACGGAGGTCAACATCCGGTTCTTCCGCAACCAGACGCTGCCCGACGTGCAAGCGAATGTGAACTACGGCTTGTCGGCGCTCGGCGGCACACGACTCACCAGCACGGGCGGATTCCCAGGTATTCCGGTCGATCCCACAGCGCCGACCGGGCCGATTCAAAAGAGCTATGCGAGCGTGCTGCACGACCTGCTCGGCCTGAACAGCCCGAGTTGGACTGCGGCGCTGAACATCACGTATCCGATCGGCACCTCGCAGGCTGACGCCAACCTGGCCCGCACGCGGCTGCAGTACAGCCAGTCGCTGACCCGCCTGAAGAACCAGCAGCTGCAGGTGGCGACACAGGTCCGCCAACAGGCCCGCAACGTCCAGACCAACCAGCAGCGCGTGCAGAGCACGCGCGCGTCACGGCAGCTCGCCGAGCGTAAACTCGAGGCGGAGCAGCGGAAGTTCCAGGCCGGCACGTCAACGAGCTTCCTGGTCTTCCAGGCGCAGCGCGATCTCTCGCTGGCCCGCAACAACGAACTGCGCGCGATTCTCGACTACAACCAGTCGGTGGTCGATTTCGAAACCGTGCAGGAAGTGCCGATCGGCGCCGGCGGCGGTGGCGTCACGGTGACGACAGTCTCCACGTTGTCCCAGCCGCAACAGTAGCGGCGGAGGCCCGTCCGAAAGGACGGGCCCTACCGGCCACGCCTCAAACCGGCCGGTCCAACCGCCGTAGCTTTTGCGAAGGCGGAAAGGACCGGCCCTACCATAAGATTCCGGTGTGCCGAAGGTTTCGGTCACTATCATTACCCTCAACGAGGCAGACCACATCGCGGCGGCAATCGACAGTGCCTCCTGGGCCGACGAGATCGTCGTCGTGGACTCGGGAAGCACCGACGACACCGTCGCCATCGCGCGATCGAAGGGCGTCCGCGTCGAGACACGCGCCTGGTCGGGCTACGTCGATCAGAAGAACTTCGCGCACATCCTGGCCTCGCACGATTGGATCTTCTCGCTCGACGCCGACGAGCGGATTACGCCGGCGCTCGCCGGCGAGATCCACGCGCTGCTCGCCACCGAGCCGGCCCGCAAAGGCTATCGCGTGCCTCGGGTGGCGTACCACCTCGGACGCTGGGTCCGGACGACGGACTTTTATCCGGACTATCAGGCCAGACTGTACGACCGGCGATCGGCGCGGTGGACTGGACTGTACGTGCACGAGTCGGTGAGCGTGGACGGCGGATCCGGTCAACTCGTCAACGAACTTCAGCACTACTCGTTTCGCGACCTGCGGGATCAGCTCGATCGGATCAATCACTACACGACGCTCGCCGCGCGGCAGATGTACGAGCGTGGTCAGCGCACCGGCCCGCTGAGCATCGTCGCGCACCCGCCGGCGGCGTTCCTGCGGAACTATCTGCTCCGTCGCGGATTCCTCGATGGAACGGTGGGTCTCACAATCTCGCTGATGAACTCGTATTCCGTGTTCCTGAAATTCGCCAAGCTCTGGGAGTTGCAAAACAACTCCCAACTACCAACTACCAACTCCCAACCACGCCCAAATCCCAAGTCTCAACGCTGATCGTTGGCGTTGGGAATTAAGTAACGTGTTCTCCCTGCACATCGACACATCGCGAAACTGGACGGGTGGCTCCAACCAGGTGATGTACACCGTGATGGGTCTCCGCGCGCGCCGTGAGCGTGCGGCGCTCGTGGCGCATCCTGACGGTGAGCTGTTCCGGCGCATGTCAGAGGGCACCGACCTTATCCCTCTTGCCCCCGACCACGAGATCGACCTTGGCGCGGCGTGGCGACTGTCACGTGTCATCAAGCAACTCAAGCCGGACCTCATTCACGCGCACGATCCGCTGGCCGTCACCATGGCCGCGACGGCGTTATCGATCACCGAGCCAACACCGAAGCCGGTCCTGATCGCGTCCCGCCGGACGGAGTTTCGTCTCAAGCACTCGTCCTTCTCACGCTGGACATACGCGCAGGTGGACGGGTTCATCGCCAACAGCCGCGTGATCGGCGATCGCCTCGTCACCGATGGTGTACCGCGCGCGAAGATCACCATCGTCAACGAAGGCGTCGACGTCGATCGTATTGAACGGCTGCAGCCGGCGAACGTGCGCGCAGCGTTCTACCTGCCGATGCAGGCGCCGGTCGTCGGCAATGTCGCCGCGCTGGTCCCGCACAAGGGCCAGCACTACCTCATCGATGCCGCGGCGATCGCGGTCCGCCAGGTCCCTGACGCGCGTTTCGTCATCGTCGGCGACGGCGAACTCCGACACACGCTCGAGGAGCACATCCGTCACAAACATCTCGAGCGCCACGTGTTTCTGGCCGGCTTCCGTGACGATGCGATGGAGCTGACGAAAGGATTCGACCTGTTCGTGATGAGCTCGATCAGCGAAGGCATGTGTACGGCGCTCGTCGACGCCATGGCGGCCTCGAAACCGGCGGTGACGACCGATGCCGGCGCCATCCCCGAAGTCATGGTCGATGGCGAGACCGGGTTTCTGGTTCCGATCCGCGACCATCACGCCATGGCCGCGCGCATCGTGCAGCTCCTGAAGAACCCCAAATTGCGAGCCCGCATGGGAGAGGCGGCGCTCCAGCGGGCACGCGATCGGTTCACTGTCGACCGCATGGTGGACGGCACGCAGGCGGTGTACGACTCGTTCTTCTCGCCGCAGCGGAAGGTCAGCTAGCCGGCAGCTCGCGCAGTCTCTTCTCCAGAAAGCGGCGCTCCGGCTCTTGCCGGGTGAGGACCAGCGCCCGCGCGTACGAGGCGCGGGCGTCAGCCATCCGCCCAAGACGACGGCACAGATCGGCGCGAGCCGAATGCGCGAGGTGGTACTCGTCGAGGTCGCCGCGGGCAAGAATCGCATCGACGATCGCCAGCCCTGCCGCCGGACCATCGCGCATCGCAATCGCCGCGGCGCGATTCAACTCGACGACTGGCGATGGATCGGCGCGCAGCAGCACGTCGTACAGACCGACGATCTGCGCCCAGTCCGTGTCGGCGGCCGTTCGCGCCTCAGCATGGACCGCAGCAATCGCCGCCTGCAGCGTGTACGGCCCGAACCGGCGACCCGTCAGTGCGCGCTCAACGAGCGCGCAGCCTTCGACCATGTGCTCGCGATTCCAGCACGTACGGTCTTGTTCGTCGAGCAGCACCAGCTCGCCTGACTCTTTCGTACGAGCCGCCCGGCGCGACTCGTGAAGCAGCATCAACGCGAGCAGGCCAATCACCTCCGCTTCCGGCAGCAGTTCCGCGAGGAGACGACCCAGTCGAATGGCTTCTCTCGACAAATCGTGTCTGGTCAGCGACTCGCCGGCCGACGCCGAATAGCCTTCGTTGAAGACGAGGTAGATGACGTGGAGGACCGTGTCGAGTCGAGCCGGGATGTCTGCGCGGGCCGGCATCTCGTACGGAATGCGCGCGTCGCGTATCTTGGCCTTGGCCCGGA